>Ga0105251_10002476_pt1 | contig 14466 bp, 9 predicted proteins | sample KBSS64metaG_FD_80424 | JGI IMG/M metagenome (GOLD analysis project Ga0105251, IMG submission 80424) | Switchgrass rhizosphere microbial communities from Kellogg Biological Station, Michigan, USA - KBS S6-4 metaG | ecosystem: Host-associated > Plants > Roots > Rhizosphere > Soil | place...
ACACCTGCAACAGCGAGGTAGACGAACCACTTTCGCAGCGCTCTGGAGAGTTTCTTTTTTGTGAATCGCAACAGTCGGTACACCTTGAAAAATAACCCTGTCGTTAAAAATGGAAAAGCCCAACACGTGCTGAGCTTAGGCGTCACGCCCCAAGGGGCTTCTGTGTTTTCTGCCCCACAAAGAAAAACCCCGCAGACGTTAATCTGCGGGGCTTTCGAATAATGGAGGCCGAGGTCGAATCGAACCGGCGTAGACGGATTTGCAATCCGAATTAAATTTCCTCCAATTTCAATAACTTACAGAGACACCCATTCCGCTTTGATGTGAACTCACCAGCCTCGCAGCCCTTTAATTCAGGGGGGTGTTATTCAATTGCGGAACTAATTTTAGGACAATTTTAGACACCGTCAATACCCCCCAACCAGGCGCTCTGCCGACGACGATCCGTCCTAGCTCATCCCAAGCCCATCGATTCGCAATCTCGAACCGAATAGGTCGGTGCAATATGCCTCATCAATCTCCAAGCTCTACATGCCGTTGACCTTGGCATCGTGCAGTTGCCGCAAAGCATCGACAGTGACGCCTCTCAAAAAAGGCTCTCCGAAAGCCGGTTGTTGCCCCAGCGCTACTTGTAACTCATAAGAGCCTGCTCTAGGGCTGCGATAGCAGCCTGTACCTCTTCCACCGCATGGCTGATCTGGCTTTGATACATCTCCGGGGTACGGCACAAAATCTCCAGGTGACTACAACATTCAACCAGTTGCTCAGCTTTCACTACCCTTGCCGCGCCCTTTATTCGATGCGCCAGCTCCGCCAGATTTTCGAACTGCTGTTTCTGGAAAAAGGCTGCGAGCGCTGTACGATCCTTGCGGTTGTTTTTTATTAGCTCATCAAGAATCTGCCTGAACTTTCGTGGCTCACTGCTGATCAAGACTTCCAAGGGACCAAGATCGACCAAGCTCATTAAATAAGGCGGAGTCTCTACTCGCTCCCTTGTGTGCAAGGCGATCTCAAGCGTTTCTTTTTTAGAACAATCTAACAGACGAGCGTCCAATTCATCCAAAGCAATCGGCTTAATAAGACAGTCATTCATACCGACTTTAAGACAATGTTCTATCTCTTCCGATTGCGCATCAGCGGTCAGACCTAGGATTATGGAAGCTTCCAACCCTTGAGCCGCTTCCACCTGCCGAATCGCCTGGGTAAGCTCAGCACCGGTCATGACCGGCATGTGGCAGTCGGTAATGACAATATCGAAAGCGTGCTCGCACCAGCTTTCAAAAGCCGACCGGCCGTTTTCCGCCTCGCTGACATCATGACCTAGAAAGTTCAGCTGTTGACGTAGTACTTGTCGATTGACTTCATGATCATCGACTATCAATATTTGCAAACGATATCGTGGCTGTTGGATTATCGGGAGTGCAGTTATTGGCGTAAAATTAACGGGCTCAAGTATCTGCAGGCGCAGCTCGACTTCGACTCGGGTTCCTCTACCTACGGCGCTGCTCAGATTCACTCGGCCGCCCATCATTTCGCAAAGCGAGCGACTGATCACTAGCCCTAGCCCAGTGCCTTCGGTTTGATGTGAGTTTGGCTGAGCCTGAACAAAAGGACGGAACAATCGTTGTTGATCTTCTGAGCTGATACCCACGCCAGTGTCTTCGACACTGAGTTTGACATTTAGCAAGTTTTCATCACTCAGCATACCACTGACACTGAGTTTGACTGTTCCCGATTCGGTAAATTTGATTGCGTTGCTTACCAGATTGGAAACGACCTGTTTGAAACGGAGGGCGTCGATCAGTACATCACAGTTGATGCTAGAGTCAATATCGAGCAAAAGCTCAAGGCGCTTTTGCCGCGCCAGCCCTTCAAACACCCGCGCCACTGACTCAATCAAAACACGCAAGTTCGCACGCTTTAGCGACAGGCTAAGGCGTCCAGACTCGATGCGGGCGATGTCGAGAATATCGCCGATCAACTCCAGCAGACTTTTTGCCGATGTATGAGCGATCTCAATGCTGGAGCGGTCGATCGGCTCGTTGTCGGCACGCTTGAGTGCAAGCTCGAGGATGCCGATCACGGCATTCATCGGGGTGCGAATTTCGTGACTCATAGTGGCCAGAAAGCTTGTCTTGGCGCGGCTAGCGTCATCCGAATGGGCCTTCGCTTCGCGTAACTGCGCCACCAGGTGGCGGTGCTCGGTGATGTCCAGCCACCCACAGATGACTCCCTTTGTCACCCCTTTAGAGTCTTGGAACGGTTGCACCCAGTGGTTGATCCACGTCTCCTTGCCCTGGAGCTGCACGGCATGTACCGTCTCGATCGTCTGCCCGTCGCGCATAGCCTGAAAATAACTGCGATGGAACTCCGGAAGGCTTTCGAAATTTTCCTTCGGTAACTGCTGGACCGTTTTATGCAACACCTCATCGGCGCTAAGGCCAACGCTTTTGAGGTAACTACGGTTGCACGACAGCATTCGCCCCTTGGTATCACGGACATAAAGCGGTGGTGGCATACAGTCAGTCAGGGTCTCGATAAATTGCAACTGATCATTGAGCATGCGCTCGGCCTTGAGCCGGGCTTTGATCTGCCTACGCAGATAAAACACCCACACCAGCGACAACAACAGCAACAGCGTGGCAGCGGCGACAATTTCAGTGATCAGCCGCTCATAATCGACCCAGGTCTGACCGCTCATACCCGGTGGCGAACGCCAGCGGTTGGAAATCGCATTGAGCTCGTCCGGTGCAATGCTCTGCAAGACGGTGTCGATGATCGACTGCAGCTCTACATCGCTGCGGCGCATGGCGAAATTGACCGTCGCCGGGCCTACATCGAGTATCTGGTTGATGGCCAGTTTGTCGCGAAACAAACGCTCGATGTAATAGCGCGCTGCGGGCAACGACACCATCGCAGCATCAGCATTGCCTTCGTAGAGCAGGTTCATTGAATCCAGCGAGCCACCCGCCTCCACTACCCTGGCTTCGGGGTAACGCTCGCGCAGTTGTTCTATTGCCACATGACCAGTCGGAACCGCAACACGCTTGTCGGTCAGATTGCCCAACTTACCCTGCTGGTCAACATTGCTGAGCAATACAAAGGGACTGTTGAGCAGTGGCCGGGAAAAGCGCAGGTATTCCTCGCGCTCGGAGCTTGCCGTCATCAGCGCCAGATCTGCCTTGCCCTTCTGCACCGCTTCGATGATCTGCGGGAAGCCGCCACTGCGGGAAACCACTTCAAAATGCAGCCCGGTACTGAGCGTGACCACTTCGAGAATATCGGCGATCCCGCCTGAAAACACCCCGCCAGCATCGAAATACGCGCCCGGTGCCAGGTCATCATTGATCACCAGGCGTACCACCGGATGCCGCTGGATCCAGCGTGTTTGCTCTACGGTGAGGCTAATGGGGTCTTCACTGGGGATGAAGCTGTTGCCCACCCAGCGCTTGGCCAAATTGCGCAACTGATCTTCGCCGATGGATGTAAGGGCGACATTGAGAAGCCGTTGCATACGCGTGTTATCGATCTTCAGCGCATAACTGTAGTCGCCTCCGCGAACGTCCGAGAAACGCTCAAAACGGACAAAGTTGTAAAACGAACGATTGATCAGGTAATAGGCGCTGTATAGGTCGTCCAGGTAAACATCCGCCTGCCCAAAGGCGGCAGCGGCAATCGCCTTGTCGTGGTCGGCGAACACCCTAAAATCGGCCCGCGGATAACGCTGTTTGAGCTCGACGCTATGCTCGAGGGTGATCGCGACACGCAAGCCGGCAAGATCAGCGGGTGAATGCCGGGGTTCGGCACTGCGCTTGAACACTGCCAGCCGGTCTTTGGCGTAGGGAATGCTCAACAGCAGGTCGGGGGGGGGCTCAGTGCTGCCGTGAATACTGATGACATCGACACTACCGGCCTGTAATGCCTTGCGCGCGTCCTGCTCAGTGGCAAAGGTAGCTACCTTCACCTGCAAGCCCAACAGTTGAGCGACCAGAGCGGTTGCGTCGGCGCTGATGCCTTCGTACAGGTTGTCTTGGGCATAGACTGAAAACGGCGCGGACTCGGTTGCATACACACCAACCTTGAGCTCGGCCTTGTGCCGCAGCCAACGCCAGTCTTCAGTCGAGATCGCCATATCGTGACGATCGATACGCAGCTGGCTGGACAGCACCTGCGGGGCCAAAGGCATTGTGGCAGCCAGCAGCGGCACGCTGCTCAACAGTAGACCTATGGACAGGCAGAAAGAACGTAGATGCATGCGAGATAGAAAACCGAAAGAGCCTGGAGGATCGCCGCCAGTAGCGGCGCAATAATAGTTCAAAGCGTCTGCCGTCGCTGGTTTATGAGGACCTGCCTCACAACCTGCGCAGCATGCAGAAGTCGATGAAGTGGCTTTCCGGCATCGGCCGGGCAAACAAAAAACCCTGGGCAAGGGTGGCGCCCAACTCGATCAGGCGAGCCTGTTGCTCGACGGTCTCTACACCTTCGATAACCAGCGAGATTCCTAACGCCTGGGCCAGCGCCACTGAGCAACTGATGATCGCAGCGCTCTTGGGCTGGCTTTGCATCTTGCGCACGAACGCCCGGTCAAGCTTGATTTCACTGAATGGCAGTTCACTGAGTCTATCCAGTGAAGAATAGCCGGCGCCAAAATCATCCATGGCCAGCCCACAGCCGAGCATACGCAGCCTGACCAGGTTCTCCAGGCTCCTGGCCGGTGCACTGATAAGGACGGACTCGGTGATTTCGAACGTTACGCTGGCCGCTGGCACCTGTGACCGCTTGATCAGCAGGGTGATGCGCTCGGTCAGCGCGGCGCACGCCAATTGTGCCGGGTGCAGGTTGAACGCCAGGTCGATCCCCTGCCCCTGCGCTGCCATCCTTCGCTGAAGGGCCAGCCCCTGCTCGAACAGCTGCCAAAACAAGCGATTGATCAGGTTATGCGCTTCCATCACCGGTAAAAAATGTGTGGGCGGCAGCACCCCCCATTGAGGGTGCGTCCAGCGTGCAAGCACTTCTGCGCCAACCGGCTGCTGCCCCTGTAGGGTAATTTTGGGTTGGTAGTAGGCCTCGAACTCTCCGTTGTCCAAGCCTTGCTGCACATCGTTCAGCGTGGGGAGCTCTGCAGGCGACAACACTTTAGGCACGGCGCTGCAGTGTTCCCTATAGCGTTTGACCACCTGGCCGAAACCTTCCAGGTTGAACGGCTTGCCCAAGTCGCCCAAAAAAGTCAGGCCCAGGCATTGTATCATCGCGACCGTGGCCTGACGCAGCACCGGGTCCAGTTCGCTGCATAGCACCACAGCCCCAATTTTGCCGCTGCTACTGGCTTGGCGAAGAAACGCCAAGCCGTCCATACCGGCCATTTTCAGGTCACAGATAACGATGTCTACTGCGTCGCAGGCGGATAGTACAGCGACAGCCTCGTGGCCGTCCGCCGCTTGCAGAATGGGGCCGGGCAACACTTTTTCCAGTGCAGTCACGGTGACAAGGCGCTGGAAGGGTTCATCTTCCAGCACCAGAACAGTCAAGTCTTGCATCGCAGGTCTACACGCACGCAATTGAAGGAGCCACAGTGTGCGAGGTGCACAGCCGGCGCCTCCATGGGAAATTTCCTCTCATCCGTCAGAAATTTCCTAAGCAAGTACAGCTCTGTCCTAAACAGCTAATGGTGTTAACCTGCTAGTGGCTAATCGATACAGTTCCGTACCAAGCGTGTTCTCAAGGTAAATTCACACTATGCATAGCGTTCTGATAGTTGACGATCATCCAGTCATTCGACTTGCCGTCCGGGTACTGCTGGAAAAGCACGGCATGCGTGTGGTGGGCGAAGCGGACAATGGCCTGGATGCGGTTCAGCTGGTACGTGAGCTCAACCCGCAGGTGGTCATTCTCGATATTGGTATTCCCAAGCTGGACGGGTTTACCGTTATCTCCAAGATCAAAACGCTGAATGTGCGAAGCAAGGTGCTCATCCTGACTTCGCAACCCGCCGATTCGGTATGCCGACGCTGTATCCAGTTAGGTGCGCGCGGTTTCGTTAACAAGGAAGAGGACCTGGGCAGCCTGATTACCGCCATCAAGTCAGTGGATGCCGGCTATACCTTCTTTCCCTCTCTGACGTTTGACAGTGTCAATCCTTCCGAGCAACTGACGGAGCAGGAGCAAATTCATTCACTGACTGACCGGGAAGTGACCGTATTGCAATATCTGGCCCAGGGGTATTCCAACAAACAGATTGGCGAAATGCTCTTTCTCAGTAATAAAACCGTGAGCACCTATAAAATACGACTCCTACAAAAGTTGGGTGCTACGTCGCTGGTCGATCTGGCGGAGTTTGCCAAACGCAACGCATTGACACCTTGAACGGCACTTAAACGCGCCTGTAGGAAATGTCCTCAGCCTGCGTAGGCAATTTCCTACTCGCGAACCAGGGAGTGATGCCCACCCCTGCATCGCAGCTCGCCCAATGCCAAGCCTCAACGTTGTCTCCTGCACCCGAGATCCTGAGCTCTCTTTGATGCGAGAGCCGAGCGTCTTGAGTCTGGCCATCAGCCTTGTGCCATGCGCGACAAGAAATGGTCGGAGTAGCCACGAAGCTTTTCCCCCCCCATTAAGCCGACAGCACCCCCGACGAAGGTGGCCATGCCCTGCGATAGGCCCATTCATTCGAGCAGCGGCACCAGGGCCATTGTGATCAGGCCATAAAGCGCGCCTTCCAAGAAAATCTGCCGCCGAGCTCCACCGCCATATAGAACGCGAAAGGCTGCGGTCAAGACCGCCGCCCGGCCGGGTAGAGCTGGGACTGATGGGCTACCCAATCAATGAGGGCGGCCCACAGGCCGGGATCTTCTCTGGTATGGGCCATCTCGATTCCTCCCTTTGCGGGGAGCACGCAAGAAACCCGCTCATGGCGGGCATGCGGACATGCGGACATGCGTTAGTGCAGAAGTCCTTACCTATAGACAATTTTTATTCCGAAAATCGCCTAATCTGTATAAGCCTATATCCTCAAGCAACAAGGGTCGGGTTTTCAGTTGCGGAATTGAATTTCAAGGCCATCACCGAAGCAGATCTCAATGAAGAGTCTGGCCCGAACCGCCAAGGACACATAGCTGGTATGCTTAAACAGCTTCAGACAATGTCTCTCGTGACGAAGCTGTTCAACCTCCTCTCCAGCGAGCTCCCCTCGCGGCGTGGTAGCGTCGCTTGGCGTCGAGAGCCTGCACCATCAACTCCTCTTTATGTACTACATGTTCAAGCAACGCCTTCGCATCGTTCATCGCTATCCTTAACGATTCTGGGTGAAATTCCTATCCCTCCAGATGGACGTCGCAACCTAGTGACTTCATTACCTGCGTCGATTCTTAAATAGTGACTACTGATAGCTCATCGTAAAGGTTGCCCGTCCATCGGCCGAGCCAGGTGTTACTTTCGGAGCCACCTGGATGTAACGGGCCGTCAAAGGAATATCGAATTCGCCGTTACCCGCAGAGCCTGCAAACCACTGATTAGGATTCCCCGGTGTGCTTGAATCCGCACCGTATTTAATGGCAGACAACCCGCTGTACACCTGAATACCGATGCCTTTCGCTGTTGATCCCGAGACTAAGGACAGCACATCGGTGCGATTAGTGGGAGCCGTTTGATCTGACAAAGTGACGAATATATTCCTCCGAACATTTGGAGCGCCCCCTGAACAATTCAACTTAATATTGAAAGGGATCAATCCCGTACCCACCCCAACATTTGTAAATTTACTGACAGAAATACTCCCTAACGGGACGGATGCCGGAGGGATAATTTTACAAGTAGGAACCATGGGAACGATATTAATGGCACCATCAACTACAATAGAAACAATTTGTGAGACGCCTCCTTGTGCGGACCAAGCGCCTACCTCGCCAAACAGTTTTCCACCCGACGAAATAACGCCTGTCTTAACCAATTCCACTTCTATCGTCGCTGTATTATTAACATATCCAATCGAACCTGCCAAAGAGGCCTCGTAATAGGGCCACCACGATTTCACAGATGACCCGATTGCCGTTCTAAATCGGATCCCAACCCCACTAATACCGGTCGGATAAGTCGAATAAGCACCGACAACACCTGTCGTCCCATGATGAACGACCACCCCAACATTCGGGTAGCAAGTAACTTTCCCTCCCACAGAGGACATTATCACCCTGGCAGAATGGATAACTGTTCCGTCATTAATGCTCGGATCAAAAGTGGGCGGATTGAACCCGCTAAGGTGATACGTGATAGGGTTATCGCGACCCGCCGAAGTCGTACAGGCGGCCCACGCCCCCCCTGGAACAGCACTGCATGCAAGCAAAAAATATAGATAAAGTATTTTCTTCATATCAGACTCGATTAAAGATTCAAACTTGAAACAACAGCGCGACCTCAGTATCACTTTCCTAGCTCAAAGCGAAGAAAATCTGCATTAACTTAAGCGCGTTATCCCTCACTGATACGCAGAACAGCTAGCATCAATCTGCTGATAAGAATCGTTCTTTTCATTACGATCATGTTCAGGAAGAACATAGGACATGCGACAGAGTGACAGCGCATCCTCCCCCCACTTTACTGTTAGTACACCTTGAGCTTGTAGGCCGCGAGCAAAGATCTTGCTGGCCTGACCAACTAGACCAACCTCGACATTACTTTCATCTCGAACGGTTGCGCCAAAAGGTAACGGACTACCATCACTCTGCTTCACCCTAATCACAGCCGCGCGACCTGAGACGGTGGCAAATTTAATATACGGGATTGATCCTGCGTAGGGTGCCACTTGCTGACTCGAAACTTTAAGCTCCACATCGGTCGTCATGCCTTTGGGATCAAGATCGATAGCATTCATATTGTAAGGTGTGAGATAAGGAACAATCGCATATCCTCGACTGTCAACTTTAACCCCCGCGGAACTCACCAATTTCGCATCCTGCGCATCAATGGCTTCGATAACCCCGAACGTTTCTGACAGGGGCTGAGATAATGTAATACCTCCCGGGTGCGCGACCACGGCGCCTCGTGCACCTATCGAGTTTTGCGAATAGTCGGTACCCGTTCCGACACTACCCCACAATTCGGCATAGGGGCTACGATACATAACGTTGGCACTGGCGCCATTCGTCTTGCTATTTTTATCGGTCACACGATTTCCGCTCAAACCGTACGATAGGTTGTTACTATCACCTGTTGCGCCCGATAGCGTTGCCTGTGTTTGAGTGCGGCCATTGGTGTCATGGCTAACACTGGAACTAACCGTGAACGGATTTTCTCGACCAAACGGTACGGTAATGCTGAAGTAGTATTGAGTACTGATTGAACCCAGGGTATTGCGTTCCCGGGTGGCTTGGAAGCTATAGCTAACCCGTTTGTAGTTATTGCTATAACCTAAAGAATAATTCATGTCTCGACCACTACGATTCCAATAGTTGGCGGTAGAACTGGTCAAACTCATTTGCCCACCGGTATCACCGAACCGCTGGCTCAACGTTACTTGCGCGCGGTCACGTTGGCGAAGCACGGAATTGAAATCCTGATTTTGATGCAACTGATCGCGTAGAAGCACTGCGTTGTTAAGGTCAAAATAGCCGCCCGTAGAATAACGGTAAGCGGCAATTGCCACGTCAGTTCCTGTCTCAGTCAGGCGCTTCGCATAACTGGCCCGAATACTTTGGCCATTCATCTGCCCACGTCCAGAAAGCTGGGTGCTTGCTTGGGTGACGTCTAGGCCGAATGCACCCAGCGAGGTATTAAATGCTCCACCTGCCAAGAATGCTTTGTAGCCTGCCGATGCATTAAAACCTGTATATCCAGTGAGCAAGTTACTTAACCCATGCTGCCACGTGCCTTGGGTAAAGGCCGGGCTGCTTGAGAGTTGCGGATCACGCACTGTACCAGCGCTCAAGCTGTAACGATCCGACCCAGGACGCAGTGACAAAGGGACAGCGGAATAAGGGACGGTGAATGAGTGTTCACTTCCATCCGCCTCCGTGACCGACACACTCAGGTCGCCACCGTAACCCGTCGAGTACAGGTCATTGATTTCGAATGCGCCCGGCGCAACAGTCGACTCATATATATTAAAACCGTTCTGCTTGACGACCACCCTCGCGTTACTGCTTGCCACCCCTCGTACGGTAGGCGCATAGCCACGGAGGGAATCTGGCCACATGCGATCGTCGGTTGCGATTCTCACACCGCGAAACTGAGTAGAGTCAAATAATTCCCCGGTGGTAAACCCCTCACCTATGGTCAACTCCGATGAAAGGTTAGGGAGACTGCGCTGGGCATAGGTTGCAAGGCTTTGATATTTTGCCGCACCCCCCGTACCCCAGTTATAAGTACCGTTGTGCCGAATATGCCACTCCCCGATATTGGTGCCCGCACTCAATCCGAGGTAATTAAATACTTGTGAACCCCCCTGCCCCGCCGCCTTATAACGGTATTGATTGAAATCATAGCCAAGAAAGCTCGCATTAACTCCTTTATCCCACAGTTCGGGGCTCACATAACCGCGCGCGTTTCGATTCAATGATACCTGCGGGAGACTAAGATCCAAGCGTTGGTCACCGAAATCAAAAACACTACTCCCAGCAACGACAATGCTGTTTATTGGCAGGCAACTGCCGGCCTCCCCCAGCTTTTCGGCACTTTCGGAAGTAATTTTTTCAAGATTAACACCTATCAGCACCAGGAGTTTTTTGTCAAAACACGCGTGTGCACCTTCGCCGCTTTGAGCATTCGAATCCGCCTTAAAGGGAACCTCAGTACGCCCCACCCAGTCGGCATTTACATACAAATCGACATTGTACTTACCCGGAGGAACGGCGATGCCCTTCTCAAACCTAGAAAGATCAAGCGCGCGGCGATCTCCTGTATTTAAAAATGAACTATCAAATTCCACCTGCTCGACGGGATTTGCGCTCGCAGCTAGAGCACATGAACTAATATGGCAAACCCAAGGCGCAAAAAAAACTATTACCTGCAAAGTTTTTTGGCTGAAACTTCCCTGTGTTTTTCTTGCCGAAACCTTACGAAACATCATTCCAATATCTTTCCAAGAGCTAGTGGAAATACGACCCAGCTTATATATTAGGCGCGACGCTGGACGTTGAGGACGTCTATCTGCAACAAAAAATCAACAGCAAGGATAGTGACCATACTGTTTATAAAGTTAGACAGCGAGTGACTCTTCATCGATAGGAATCACTTGCGGGCGGAACCGATGACGTATTCACCTTTCACACCCCCTCCGAAATCATTGATACTGAGATATTTAACCTCTGCAGAGTTATCGATGGACTGCGTCAAACCCACTATTGGAAAAATCGTAGTTTCCCCAGGGGCAATAAAACCCGCACCCGCATCGTACCCCTTATCTTTCAACACCAATGAAATCTGCCCAAGATTAACAAAGTAGGGTGTCGGGTTAGTTGCCTTCAACGCATACCCGACGCCCTTTTCCATGCGGATGACTTCCCAGCGCACTTGACCAGGCGAATCGTCAGACCGACCTTGCAAATTATCCGGGCGATACATAAATTTTATCCGCGTCCGAAATGCTAACTGCAGCTTGTTGGCTTCCGTGCTGAGTGCCTTAGCTTTCGGAGGGATTTCCAGTACGTTAAGCCAGTACAATGTCTCCTTATCGTGTGCAAGTGAAGCACCGGTAGAGATTATCCGTAATGCCTGGCCCTTGCTGGGGTCTAGGCGAAACATTGCTGGACTAACGGTAAAGGGAACTTCCATGGTATCCGGGGAACTATTTTGGTTTCCATCATCCAACCATGCTTGCACCAGGGCAGGCGCACTACCGTTATTACTTACTTTGAGAGTAACCTCTCGGTCCTGACCAGGAAAAATTACACGAGTCCCTGCAATTACTACACTCGCCTGTGCGTCTCCAATCATGAGGCTTAGACCCAGTGCCGCAATCAATAAATGCTTCCAGCTTCGCTTCACCCAAACTCCCCGACCACCACGTCATTATGTTTAATCTTGTACAGTCGCATCAAAAACTCGAAACGACTTAATCAGCTAATCCTGGGAGTACGGCGCGCCTCTACGGCAGCCGTACTCCTCAGCAACTTTTACTGATAGATAATGGTGTAGTGAACTCGAGAGTTAGCGGAGCCCGGCTTTGCGCCACCCAAAGACTCATACTGCGCGACGAAATTCATGGTTGCGCTTCCGCTATCAATATCCAAAACATCAGTATTCTGCGAACCGTCAGCAGCACCCGCGACGATGGGCTCATAAGCGCTATTCAACAAACCGATCTCGACCTTTTCTGCACCATTCGGGTCAACAATCAATCGGCCAGTTTTTGAGTTAACCGTTGGCCCAGTCTCAAACAGTGCGTGCACCTTACCTGAATCTGGAGTGCAGTTGGTCAACTTGATCTGGAAGGGTGTACGACCCGCCCAAGAGCCTGCAGTCGCAAGCGTTGCCGCCGAGACAGGCGGTAGGTTAACAGTAAAGTTTTGGCCTGTGCCGCCGTTGATGGTACAAGTGTTCCCCACAACGCTACCGGTAAAATCAATTTGGCCATCAGCCGCATTCGCAGCAGACATAATAGAAAAGGCACTCACTGTTGCCAGCGCGATAGATAGAACATTCTTTTTCATCACAACACTCGCTTAAATTTTAAATTAATCACGTCAACCCTGAACCACTTGCTGGCCAGCTGTAGCCTCTGTACGAAAAAGTTTGTGGGAGCGGTTTTACCCCGCGATGGAGCACGAAGCGCTCCTGAACCCGATATCAAGTAGTTTCAAAAACACCGCGAATTCAGTCTTTGCTGCTGCGTTGCGGCAGTCCGCGGGGCAAGCCCGCACCCACAACTATGCAGGACATACTTTTCGTACAGAACCTAGCCTCTTTATGCCAACTCGTAGTTCGAGGATGATTATTTAGAAATTTTCTCTCGCAAGCATCAGAGATTTCCGAAGCAAACATCAGACTTTTCTGAGCGGCATCAAGGCCCCCTATGCCTGGAACTTAGCCCCATTAGGAATGGTGTATGGCCAACCCGAGTACCCAGGAAGTTCTAGAGCTGCGGGTTCGGTTGGTTAGCTAAATGTTGACTGTGCGCTCGATCGTAGCGCTGCGCACAGTCGAGCCAGGACAGGTTCTCGACGTAGGTGCCGGCAAGCCGCTGCCAGGGCGGCAGACAGGTTCTCCTCGATGCGCAGCAGGTAGATGGCAGGCCCGGTGGTGGCGGTACCGAACGTTTGCCCAGTAACCTTGCCGCCGAAAGCGTGCTGCTGCAGATAGAAGAACCGGTCCACGCGCTGGATATCTGTCAACGTCTCCGGTCTCGCCATCTTTTGCCACTCGAAGATCTGCCGAGACGAAAGCGCCCATTTGAACTGCCTGACAAATTCCTCCAAGGGGTTCTGCACCACCCTGTACAGGACCTGCCGCCGCGGATGCTGCGGCGGGTCCGCAAGTTGAAAAGCGGGAAGCTGTGGGTTGGGTACTACTACGACGGGAGGGATGCGGACGGGAAGCGGGAGGAGGTACCGCTGGGGACTGACCTCGCGGAGGCCAAGTTGGAATGGGCTCGCCTGGAACACAAGGCAAAGCCTGAAGTGATGGCGACGATGGGAGAACTGTTCGACCGGTACGAGCGGGACATCATCCCGGTCAAGTCGCCACGCACGCAAAAGGACAACAAGTACGAACTGGAGCGCTTGCGCAAAGCGTTCGCTGACGCGCCGATCGAGGCCATCAGCCCGCCTGTCATTGCCCAGTACCGCGATGCGCGCACTGCCAAGACCCGGGCAAACCGGGAGATTGCCCTTCTCTCGCACGTTTTCACCATGGCCATGGAGTGGGGCTTTGCCGAGCGCAACCCATGCCTGGCAGTCCGCCGCAATAAGGAGAAGGTACGCGACTTCTACGCGGCCGACGAAATCTGGGGTGAGCTGACCGGCCTTGGCCTGTTCATCGAGGCTCTGCTTGAGCGGCGCAAGCTGCAGGGCGAGCGGAACTCACGCCTCATCACCAACGACTCTGGCCTGAGGATGAGCTGGGAGATGTTGAGGAACAGGTTCAGCGAAGCGCGGTACAGGGCAGCCCGCAAGCTGATTGCCGATGGCAACGCTGACCTGGCCAGCAAAGTTCGGCAGTTCCAGTTTCGCGATATCCGGCCGAAGGCGACTTCTGAGACTGAAGACATCAGCCACGCCAGCCGGCTGCTTGGGCACTCCAAGGAAGAGATCACCAAGCGAGTTTATCGCCGCGTCGGTGAGGTGGTCAGCCCGACCAAGTAGGGGCTGATGCGGAAACGATACCCAATGATGCGGAAACGATTAGGTTTTCCAGCCCACAAAGAAAAACCCCGCAGACGTTAATCTGCGGGGCTTTCGAATAATGGAGGCCGAGGTCGGAATCGAACCGGCGTAGACGGATTTGCAATCCGGAGCATAACCACTTTGCTACTCGGCC
>Ga0105251_10002480_pt1 | contig 14458 bp, 13 predicted proteins | sample KBSS64metaG_FD_80424 | JGI IMG/M metagenome (GOLD analysis project Ga0105251, IMG submission 80424) | Switchgrass rhizosphere microbial communities from Kellogg Biological Station, Michigan, USA - KBS S6-4 metaG | ecosystem: Host-associated > Plants > Roots > Rhizosphere > Soil | place...
GATCTGTTGCGCCGCTACCCCGGCGTGCTGCAGACGCGGGTCGGTTACACCGGCGGCGATGTGCCGAACGCCACCTACCGCAACCACGGTAACCATGCTGAAGCCATCGAGATTGTTTTCGACCCGAGCGTGATCACCTACCGGCAGATCCTCGAGTTCTTTTTCCAGATCCACGACCCGAGCACGCCCAACCGCCAGGGCAATGACCTTGGCCCCAGCTATCGTTCGGCGATTTACTACCTCAGCGAACAGCAACGCGACGAGGCTGAAGACACCGCCGCGGATGTGGATGCCTCGGGGTTGTGGCCAGGCCGTGTCGTGACGGAAATCGAACCGGCGGGGCCGTTCTGGGAAGCGGAGCCGGAGCATCAGGATTACCTGGAGCGGATTCCGAACGGCTACACCTGCCACTTCATCCGCCCCAACTGGAAACTGCCGAAACGCGGTTAAAAATGTGGGAGCGGGCTTGCTCGCGAATGCGGTGGGTCAATGAAGAATTTGCTGACTGACACACCGCTTTCGCGAGCAAGCCCGCTCCCACATAAAGCAGCTCCCACATGAAGCAGCGCCTACACAAAGCGCCTCGCTCACAAGGCGCCTTTCCCCTCAGCGCATCTGCAGAATGATCGGGCTACTGCTCGCCGGGCCCGTGTGCTCACGCAATTTGCCCACCGCCTTCGCATCCACCGCACCGCCCTGATTGCCCCAAGTACCGCGCACAAACGTCAGCACTTCAGCAATCTCCTGGTCCGACAACTGCTCCCGAAACGCCGGCATGCGATAAGCATCCGCCACATTCGCCGCCACCACCCGCTGTGAGCCATTCAGCGTGATATTGATCGCCGAAGCATTCTCCTTGGCCAACGCCGAAGTCGCACCCGCCAGCGGCGGCATCCAGTCCGGTTGCCCTTTGCCTTCCAACCCATGGCACGAAGCACAACGGGTCACATAGGTATGGGCGCCCGGCGCATCCAGGCGTTCCGCAGCCGACACCGCCTGATACTGCCAGGCCTTACCATCACGCTGCTCGTCACCCGGCAACGACCTGAGATAGCGCGCAATCGCCGCCAGGTCATCGTCGGTCATGAACTGCGTGGAGTTGTTGAACGCCTCGGTCATCGAGCCATAAACCACCGCATGTTTATTGCGACCGGTCTTCAGGAACTGCACCACCTCCGGCTCGCTCCAGCGCCCCAGGCCCGTGTTGTGATCGTCCCGCAGGCTCGGTGCGTACCAGCCATCCAGCAAACCACCGGCCAGATACGGCTTGCCGCTTTCATCCAGCGCCTTCTCGTTAAAGGCCAGGCCCCGTGGCGTGTGGCAACTGCCGCAATGCCCCGGCCCCTGCACGATGTAAGCGCCGCGGTTCCACAGCTCGTCCTTCCCGGCCTTCGCTACGTACGGCTTGCTGTCGGTAAACACACCATTCCACAGCGCGATCGGCCAACGCATATTCAATGGCCACGGGATCGAGCTCTTGATATTCGCCTGCCGCACCGGCGCCACGCCCTTCATGAAGAACGCATACAAGGCCCGCACATCATCGTCGCTGAGCTTGGCATAGGACGGATACGGCATCGCTGGATACAGGCGTCGCCCACCCGGCGCGACACCCTGGCGCACCGCGCGGTCGAAGTCGGCGAGGCTGTAGTGGCCGATACCCGTTTCCGGGTCCGGCGTGACGTTAGTGGCATGGATCGCCCCCAGCGGCGTGGCCATTTCCAGCCCACCAGCAAAAGGCGCGCCGTTGGGCACGCTGTGGCACGCCACACAATCGCTGAGCCGGGCGACATACTCGCCTCGGGCGATCAGCGCGGGCTCTGCGGCGACAGGCTCGGCGCCCAGCGGCGAAACCGGCTCACGGGTGACATACCAGGCCAGCAGGCCTGCCGCGACCAGGCACGGCAGCGCCAGCCAGCCAACGGTTCTTGCGAATCGACGGTTGTTCATAAGTGCTCAGGCCCCGGTCAGGTGAAGGAGTAGCGGCTTAACGGCATGCTGCGAATGCGCTGCCCCGTCAAGGTCGCCACGGCGTTGGCCACGGCAGGTGCCACGGCTGGCAGCGGCGGTTCGCCGATGCCACCCATTTTTTCCCCGCTCTCGATCACGCGCACATGCACCCGCGCCATCCGCGAAGGCGGCAGCACCGGATACAAATCGTAGTTACGCGCCCGAGGCAAGCCGTCCACATACACCGCCTCTTCCAACAGCACCTGGGACAAGCCCAAGGACACCGCCCCATTCACCTGCGCCTCGACAATCGCCGGGTTGACGATGCTGCCCGGGTCGATTGCCTGCCAGATGTCATGCACCTTGACCTGCCCGTTCTCGATCGACACCTCGGCGATCACCGCAGTCTGCGTGCCGAACGGCGACGCCATCGCCACCCCACGGGCGCGCTTGCTGCCGTCTTCGGCGACAAACGGGCCACGTTTCCAGCCACCCGACAGCTCGCCCACCGCCTTCAGCAGCGTGGTCAGCCGCGGGTTGTCCCGCAACAGATGAAGGCGCAACTCGAACGGGTCTTTGCCGCCCTTGTCAGCCAGCTCATCCAGAAAGGCTTCATAGAAAAAGTCATTCAACGAGTTACCCACCGACCGCCAGTAACCCAGCATCACCGGGCCCTTCACATAAATCTGCGCGATGCGCTTGTTGGGAATCGCATACGACTTCCCGGACAACCCCTCCAGCGCCGTCGGGTCGAGCTTCTCGCCCTGTTTGCCGGCCAGAGCCTCGGTCGGCCCCTCCGTGGCACTCACCGCTTCAATCGCCACCGGCCAGCCATCGCTGTCCAGCGCCCCACGGAAATTCACCGCCGCCACGGGACGCAGCACATCCCGCAGAAACTCTTCCTCACGGCTCCAGATCAACTTCACCGGGCGCCCGACCGCCTTGGCCAACTCAATGGCCTGCGGGTAAGGGCTGGCCGAGTCATACAGAAAATGCCGGCCGAAAAACCCACCCAACAGCGGCGAATGCAGGGTAATCCGCTCCGGAGCCAGACCGGTGCGCTTGGCGATATCGGCCAGGAACATATCCTGCGCCTGATTCGGCAACCAGATCTCCAGCGAACCATCAGGATTAAAACGCGCCAGCGCCGAAGGCGGCTCCAGCTGCGCATGGTGCAGGTACTGGTTGTGGTAAGTGGCCTCGATCTTGGTCTTGGCGTTGGCCAGCGTACCGGCCACATCACCCTCGTTCTCATCATCCCGGGCCGGGCCGGTTTCAGCGGCGAGGCGCTTGAAATGCTCGTCGCTGGAAAAGTCCTTCGGCATCCCGCGCACTTTCGAATCCGCCGTCGGCTCCAGCCAGTCCACCTGAATCGACTCCACCGCACGCTTGGCATGCCACCAACGCTCAGCCACCACCGCTACCGCACCCGGCAGGCGATGCACCGAATGCACCCCCGGCATGGCCTTGACCTGGTCCTCATTGCGCAGGCTGCCCACCGTCATGCCCAACCGGGGCGCATGCTGCACCGCCGCGTGGAGCATGCCGTCGACCTTCATATCAATGCTGTACAGCGCCTTGCCGGTGGACTTGTCATACGCATCCAGACGCTTCACCGGCTTGCCGATCCAACGGAACTGGCTCGGGTCCCGCAGCTTCACAGTGGCCACGTCCGGCACCGGCAGGTCCATCGCCCGCCCGGCCAGCTCGCCATAGGTAAGGGAACGCCCAGACGCCGCGTGCACCACCTTGCCCGGCTCGGTCGACAACTCACCCACCGGCACCTTCAACGCCTGTGCCCCGGCCTCCAGCAACATCGCCCGGGCCAACGCCCCCAGCCGACGCATCGTCGGGTAACTCATGCGCACCGACATACTGCCGCCGGTGATCCGCATGCCATTTTCCATCACCACAAAGGCTTCGCCGGGCGGGGCGCACTCCACCAGGAACGTGGCCGGGTCGGCGTCCAACTCCTCGCCGACAATCTGCGCCATCGCCGTGAACGTGCCCTGGCCGCCTTCAATAAAGGGGCTGAGCAAACGAATCGTGTTGTCCGGACGAATCTCCAGGAACGCCGGCACCTGCGTACCACGCTCACCAGCCGCCGCCGCACTGGCCGCCTGCACCCGGCCAGAACCCAACGGCAGACCAAAGCCAATCACCAACGCACCCACGGCCGTACTGGCCAGGAAACGACGGCGGGACAGGTTCACCGGGTCATTCAACGCCGCGACCAAAGGCAGGGCAGCGGGATCAATGCGAACGTTCATCAGGCCTCTCCCTTCGCAAGGTCATGCACCGCCGCATGAATCGCGTTATAGGTGCCACAGCGGCAGAGATTGACCATCGCCGCGTCGATCTGCGCATCGGTCGGCTTGGGCGTTTGCTTGAGCAGCGCCGTCGCCGCCATCACCTGGCCGGACTGGCAGTAACCGCACTGAGCGACCTGATACTCGACCCAGGTCGCCACCACCCGCTTACCGACATCATCGGACTCGATCGCCTCAATGGTCGTGATCTCCCGACCGACCACACCGGAGACCGGCGTGACGCAGGAACGGACCACATTGCCGTCCACAAGCACCGAACACGCACCACACTGCGCCAGACCGCAGCCATATTTGGTGCCGGTCATGCCCAGGTTGTCGCGGATGACCCAAAGCAGAGGCGTGTCGGGTTCTGCATCGACTTGGTGGGTCTGCTGGTTAATTCGTAATTCCATGGCTCACCCGCTGATCATCGGTTGGTTTTGCATTTTTTTAGTATTTTTGGGCGGTGAAGTGGGGCTTCGCCGCAGGGCATCGTTGGCCCGTTATGGTTCACGCGCGCGTGGTTTGAGTAGTTTAGCGGGCGTTTGGATTGACTCTAGACCGTAGGTCAGGGGGGCGCTATGGGGAGGGTGAAAGGTCGGAGGATTAGGCAGGTATTCGACAGGATTGCGATAGGGAAGAGGCCGCCGGGTGACTTTCCCACAGGCAATTCCGGGTGGCGCGTCTGACGATTCGTTTTTTGCAAAACCTAGCCGAAAGGTCAGTTGTTTGGCTTTGGGCCGTCCAGCAGCATCGCAGGTGCAATTCCAACTCAATTAAGCAACACCCTTGCGGTGTTTGGACCCGCTTGAATGGCAGACAAGGACAGCACAATGGAAATCGAGCGCGTGGAGAAACATCAATGAACGAAGGATTTTTCATTGGCAAAGGTGACAAAACCACCTGCGGCGGGGAGGTTCTGGAGGGTGATCCCAGAATCAACATAATGGGCGTGCTTCATGCTTGTGCAGGTGATCGGGTTACCTGTGGGGTGGACGGGGAAACCTATCGGATTGTCGGTGGCATTTCGCATATGCACAGCCATGGCAGGCTGATGGCTGGCACGCTGGACAGCCGCAGTGATTGCCCCTGTAACGCACGGCTGATTCCCTCGGAGTTCACCACCAGATACCGGAACGAAAGCGCTGCACCCCAGGCAAGCAGGCGAGCGGCGCAAAGCGTTGTTTCAACGGTAACCAGTCCCTCTGTAGCACCGCGTCAATCTGCGTTTGCTCCTTCGGGCCATGCAGCCCCGCCGGTATTTAACCGATTGGAGCCTCAGGAGCCGGGTTTCTATGTGGTGCCCAAAAGCATGACTCGCGAAGCACTGGAGACTCTGCTTTTCCCCACCGTCGATCCGGCCGTGATGAGCAAGTTCAGGGCGCTCAACCCTAACCTGGGCGAGGTCAAAGCAGGCTCTCTGATCGTATTGAGCGATCCGACAAACACTTCCTGTACCTACCAGGAGGCACAGCTGATGCAGGCGGCTCAGCAGGTCAAGGCGTCCCTGGATCCTCTAACGCCGGACGAGGCCGATTTCGCGTTTCTTCATGCTGCCGAAATTGCCGGTTATATGGGTACCACCTCAACCTGGCTTGGCGTCAGCGCGGTGGTGATGGAAACGCACCTGACCCGACTGCGGGACACGCTTCAGGCCATGGAGCGGCTGCATCAGGAAAGCTATCGTCAGCATGGGCATCTTAAATCGCCGCAGTTTTTTGCTGAACGCAAGCGGCTGATGGCCCAGTTGGATGCGCATTTGCTTAACTCCACACGCCTGCGGGGCCAGACGAGCTTGGGCGATCATCCGAAGTTGAAAACAGCTCTGGGTATTTCGAGCCGAAGCCTGGTGCACCATTGGGGTAAGGCCGGTGGGCCGGGGCAGATTCCGGGGTATGCGACGCATGTAGAGGCGACAAGTCGGGCAGCCAAGTATATGAAGGCGGGTGGGTATATCGGGATTGGTATTGGTGGGGTGTCCTCGCTTCTGGCTATTCAGGAGGTGTGTAGCGGGGATTCTGGATCCGCTTGCGAGAAGGTTAGGTTTACTGAGGGTGGGAAATTTGGTGGGGCCACCTTTGGTGGTGCCATGGCCGGAGGGATCGCCGGTTCTGTCGGTGGCACTGTCTGCGGGGCGCTTGGCTTCGCTACAGGTATCGGCGGTGTTATCTGTGTCGCGGCCATAGTAGGCACTGGTACGTGGGGGGGCACGAAGGTCGGTGAGTTGGGGGGCGAAAGATTAGGAGAAAAACTGTATGAGAAAATCTTGCCATGACAGAGGAGGAGTTTTGGAAATCCTGGCTAGTTATCTGGATTTTGGCATGGCCGTTTCTGCTCGCGATTGTAAGTTTGACGTACAGCCTTTATCTGAGCCGTTGTCATCTGGACGCGATAAAGGATGCGTTGAAAAACAGCCGTTATATTTATCTTTGGGGGCCGAGTCTGGGGAGGAGAGGTTTGATTTGGTCCCACTATGAGATGTCAAAAATCTCTGGGATGGTGGCGTGGCCGAAGACGTATATCCGCATGGGCGATTTAAACCCTGTGGACGTTGAAAACTTCCCTCCACAGCTGAAGCGTCGTTTACTCATCAATCTAACGCTGATGGGTAGTTCCTCCGCCGGGATATTAGCTGCAGGCCTGCTAGCGCATTACGGGTAGCGGGACGAAGGGCTAACTCGGGTCGGGTTGGGCGAAAACAGGGGGAAGAGAATTTACGAGGCTACGCAATCGTGAACAGTATTGACTCCTGGTCTCCCTGGTTTACTAAGAAATTTTCAAGAAATGAAGTCCAAAGCTAAAGCATGCAAAAGTTGTCAAGTGATAAGTAGTGCGCCATCATTTAAAATGAAAAATGGACGCTGCTATACGTGCAGAAAAAAATCTCATGAGAAAGTAGCCGATAAGGAAATGTCATTTTTAGCACCGGTAATCCTCGGTGCTATATCTTTATATTTCTTGACGCTATCAATCAGCTCGGTTTATTTTCAGTACACTACGGTTTCCTATAGAGGACGGGGTCATAGCGCATCATATGAATTCACAGGCATGGCAATTATCCTTCCGACATTATCATTTATAATGTTTTTCATTGGTTTTTTAGCGTTGTCCTTAGCCTGCTATGATAAGCGTCATGAAAAAATAACATATATTAAAGTAATAGCGGCGAGTCTTTTTTTGGGCTTTGTTTTTCATGTTGCTGCTATTTTTTTTGGCGAAAAAATACATTAATGATATGAAAAACTTACCTCTGAATCTGGTTGTAGCGCCATAAGATTGGTTTAAAGCCTGGATTTCCAGAGGTTTTTGACTATGTGAGGGCCTGTAAGGAGGCTTTGCTTGGAGGGCTAATTTTGATCAAGGGGGCAGATGTATTGACGGCGGATGATGCGTGGCAGGGGTGGAAGAAAGTTGAGTGATGTTTTGTTTTATGTAGGATATGCGTTCTTTACTATGCTGGCTTATCTCCCTTCGCTTTATGCGAGATTTTCATGGTCAGGCACTGGGTTTTCAAAGAAGAAATTTTTCACTATGTTGATTTACAATATTTTATGCGTCTATGTGCACATGAAGTACGTTAAATATAGCTGTCTTCCTGTTGTTGGTGAAAACGAGGATCCGATCTTAGGTTGGATTTCCTTTAGTATGATAGTTGTCTATATGTTCTCGATGCCTGTAACTTGGAGTCGTAGGGTCTGACCCCAATTTTCTTTTCCCATTCACCTAGGCTTGCAGGTAGTTGATCTGTTCAGAACCGGCTAGCGGCTCACTTTGCCCGAGTGCACGTCGAGGTATAGTCGATTGGCTATGGTCATGCCGCCGCAGTACATGAAATACATACCTTGACCTCGGGCAGGGGATGCCATCCATCCGCCGATTTCTTCGAAGTCACTGGCGGTGCAGGTGCCGTTGTCTATGAGCTCACGCGCTGCTTTGGTGAACTGGGCGCGGTAGCGACGGTAATCGTCCGAGTCTTTGACCAGCACGTCGTCACCGGTCGCTCCCTCCCCGGGGTCGGCAGGCCTGTCTTTGGTAAGCGACTTTGTAGACAGCCACTCTGCGAACATCCCGTTATTAATACCGTTGCTGGCGACGCACGCGGAGTTACCACTCTTCACGTACTCACTGATGCCACCTGAGCAAGAGGCCGAGTAGGGCTTGGTAATGCGGACCCAAGCGCCTTTCGTCTCCAAAACCTCGACGCCTTCGCGGAACATTAACTGGCCCGCAACCCCACATTTAACGGACGGACAGGTGTGGCGCGCCACTCGGTCGGCAGACACCCAGAGATTCGGTTCTGCAACAGCCATGTTAGTCGACATCAATAAGGTCACGGCAGTGAGGAAGGCGGGAGGGGCCAGATAACGCTGCATTTTGGTTGCGATGTCCATGTAGTCATTCCTTTGTTTTCGCGGACGCGAAAATGGCGTCCTCCTACTGCCCAAGCCCCGCTTTTGAGGGCAGGGCTTGGGGCATTCCTGGGCGGCAAAACTGGAACCGCGCTGACTGTCTGCTGCCGGCTGAGGCTGTGTAAGAAAAAAGGGTGTCAGACCACGATAGCAAATCGTGGAGCGTGATCTGATCCGATCTTCCTATACTGGCCATCCCAGCATGCCAGGCGAAGCGCGACCTATGCCTATCGAACCCAATCAAAACTCCCCAGTGACGCTAGTCCGCGCTCAACAAAGCGACTTGGACGACCTTGTTGCCCTTCGAATTGAGGCCATGCGCGAAAGCCTGGAGCGCGTCGGGCGATTTGATCCTGTCCGGGCGCGCGAGCGGTTTGTTAGCGGTTTTGAAGCCCACAACACACATCACATTGAGGTATCTGGGGAGAGGGTTGGCTTTGTAGTGGTCAAGCATTACCCCAATGAACTCGTGCTCGACCACTTATACGTGAGGCCGAGCGCGCAAGGATCAGGGATCGGCTCTGCTGTGCTCACTCAGATTTTCAAAGTGGCGGATGCAGCTGCACTCCCGATTAAAGTAGGTGCCCTCAAAGACAGCGCCTCGAATCGTTTTTACACCCGCCATGGTTTCCGGTTCGTCGAAAGCAGTGAGTTCGACAATTATTATGTCCGTCAGCACCTTACGGCGGGCAACACACCTTGCCAGCCAGGTGAAATGATTTGAATCCGCCGCGTTCCTTCTAGACAATCCCCGCCTTTGGCTCGAAAGGATGCGTGCGATGAAGTTCGAAGGGACTTTCCAATACATGGGCAATCACGGGATCGTGTTCAACGTCTCGCAGATCACCCTCACCGACAGCGAACGCGGACGTCTGAGCGAGCTGCATTTTGGCGAAGCGAAAAGCGCCCACTACGAGGTCAACCGCAAAGTCGTCGAGGTGTACGACAAGATGCTGGCCAAGAACCTGCCGTGCCTGATGATGGTCGGCATCTCCAAACCGCTGACCCGGCAACAGGGCGATGTGCTCAACGCCCAACGCACCAAAATCGCCAACCTTGCGGCCTCGGCCTTCGCTGGCGCCACCTCATACATAGCATCTCCTTACGTGGGCGCCCCTGTCGGCGCCGGAGTGCGCATGTATGTGAATGACACCCTGCCCACCTATCATGCTGGCGACATACTGGTCAGCATCGAAGCGCAGGTAAACGGCGGCATCGGCCCGCAACGCAGTGCCTCGACACTGATCATCAAGACCTGACGGGAGAAACACATGTCTGACATTACCCAACTGGTCGTTGCCCTGGTGCTGTTTTTTCTGCTTGATCGGTTTATCAAGTCGTACCCGCTTCGCAAATGGCTAGGGGTGCTATTGGTAGCGATGGGGGCGGTCGGCTGCGTGGCTGTGAGCCAAATCCGCTTGCTTGGGGTTGACCTGGGGCTGCTGTCGATCTTTGCCGTTGCACTGGGAGTGGGGTTGTTCCTGAAGCGGCGGCGGTTCGAGCCGATTGGCTGAAGGAGGGCAGGAATTTCCTCTATTGGCTCCCCCACGCCCGGCAGTAAAAAGGGACGGACTTATTTGAAAATAGATCCGTCCCTTTTCCTTTTCGCCTCTCGACCTACGCAGCCTGAGCCTTGACGGCCGGCTGGGGCGATTTGCGATACGTCAGCAGCACAATCCCCGTCACCACAATCACCCCGCCCACCACCTGGCCGGCGCTGAGCATCTGGTCGAGCACGATCCAGCCCATCAACAACGTCGCCAGCGGCTCAATGTTCATCACCGGTGCATTACGCGGCATATCCAGGCGCGGCACCGAAATGAACAGCACGATAAACCCCGTGCCATACAGCACCACCAACGTGGCCAATGCCAGCCAACCGGTACTGGTGGCCGGCAGGTTCAGGCCATCGACAAGCGCACCGCTCAAGCCGGCGAGGTTGACGCTGCTGAACACAATGAAAATCGTCAGCAGACTGCGCACCGAACCGCGTACCTGAGACAACTTGTGGTCGGTGATCCACAGCGCACAGGCGAATACGAACGCGGCGCAAAAGGCCAGGCAGACGCCGACCAGCCATTCCGGGCCGAGGGTGGTGTTGGCGGAGAGACGGCCGGGTACGTCCAGAACGAACACCAGGCCCAAAAGAATCAAGCCCATCAGCAAGGCCGTGCGTGCGGTAGGGCGTGGGCCGCCGAGTGCCCAGGTGAGCAGGGCCAGCAGGATAGGGAAGACGTTGGCGACCAGTAAGGCCAGCGCTACCGGCACGCGGGCGACGGCGGAGTAGAGGCAGAGGCTTTGGGTGGCGATGAGTAGGCCCAGGAGGACTTGCCAGCGCCATGCGCCGGGAGGGAGGCGGAGGTTTTGGCGTTGGTAAAGGACCAGTATTGCCAGAACCAACAGGGTGCCGCCGGAGCGCATGAGGATTGCGAGGAGGACTCCGGCGCCGTCGTCGAAGGCTACACGGGCGGCGATGTGGTTGCCGGCGAAGGCGCAGCCCATGCAGAGGAGGATCAGGACGGCTATGTGGCGGGGGAATTGAGTGGGGGCAGGGGGAGTCATGGTGGGGGCTCGGGGAGTTGGCGCCATCGTCGGGGATGGGGGGTTATTTTTAGGTTGTCGTACAACTTGGCGGTGAGATTTGTAGCGTGTTTGGTACGAGGGGGCAAGGGGGTGTTTTAGCGTGATTGGCGAAGAGTGCCTTTCTGAAGAGGCTTCGCCGAAATTTGTAAGGGGGGGCGGGCCAGGGACGGGTAGCTATGATTTAGCTGTTCATAAGGAGGAGGTCGTATGACTTGTTTTGTGGGAGAGTCACAGCGTGCTTTTGGCAACTAGGTCGAGAAGTGACGGATTTATTGATTTGGAATAAATCTCTTTTGTCCCTGCAATATGGAGATAAGTCGAATAATTCTTGATAGTCGAAAACGTCTGTTTGCAAAGGCCCCCTTTCTGCCAATAACGTTCGCTAGAACCTTGTGAGGTTAGTGGAGTGCAAAAGGTGCGTTATAGATACTTCTACAAAGTAGCTACGCCTGATAATTTTTACCGAAATGGGGTAACAATACGTCGCGACAATTCTTAGCGTCGGAACTATGAGGTTCCGCTTGTAACCAAAAATTAACTTTTCCTAAAATAGAATCTAGGTAAAATGGATCTTTGATTTTTTCTTGTGATACATGAGAGAGAAAGCCATATCGCTCGATATAGTGTACCGTCTGCTTTATGGATCGCCGAAGTTCTCTAGTAATTCTAAGTCTATCAGTGGCGACTGATAGTCCTGTAACAATTTTCTTGTTTTTGTTTATCATTAATTTAGTTTTTGTGGTATTCACTACGAGCCCGTAACTATTTACAATAGATTCTATAAGTGCGGGTAGTTTGTTGGAGATGTAGCCACCTGAAAAGGTCATATCATCAGCGTAACGGGTATATTTCAAGTTGCTCTTTGATGCTAGTTTGGTAAGTCGTTCGTCCAATCCACGTAGCAGAATATTGGTAAGGTATGGGCTTGTAGACGCGCCCTGAACCAGGCAGCCATTGTTACAGCATAAAGACGCCAGTGCGTACGACACGCCGTGCGAATATCCGAGCTCTGAGAAAAGATTTACTACCCAACCAATTCCTATTGATGGGAAAAAGTCTTTTAGATCCATCTTAAGCAAAACTTTGCAGTTAAGATGGGGGCTTGCGTTAGTAAAAATTGATCGTCTAGGAACGTAGCCATGTGCGTTATCATGAACGGCGCAGTTGAGAAGGATGTTTTGATAGATCCAATCTTGGCACTGAAGAAGACTGGGGTAAGGGGCATGTATAGTACGGTTGCCGCCTGTTCTTTTTTTAATAGTGAACTCCCTGTAAAATCTGGGGGTTCCGTTTATCATTGCTTGAATGGTTAAATACTCTATCCCAAGCAATAGGGATAAGTGCTCAACCTCAAATATGATTGGAGAGTTGGACGCTGCAAGTGATTTTATTTGGTTAAGGTATTGATCTATTGTTTGTTGAGGGATTCCGCGACTTGAAAAAAAGCGCTTCCATTCATTTATTTTTTTCATAAAAAGCCCACAGATGGCTACCTTCTAGACTTGCGCTCTAAACCGCGAGGCGTGCGGAAGTGGGCGAAGCCCGCTTTTGTGCGCCTTGCGGTTTGCGGAAACGCGAAGCGTTGTAGCATTGCAGCCACTGGTATGCTTCACCGCCAGTGGTTGCAATATCGGTTATCGGACACCTTAACCTAGGGAGCGACTGCACTCCAACGTACTAGCCTCTGTGGGCGAAGGTGAGAATACAGAGATTCAAACAAAAAAACAAATTCGATTTGCCCTAGGTCATTGATCTAGTAGATAGATATTAGGCACATAGAAGTCGTCAACTCGGATTTTACGACCTTTCATAGCGCTAGGCACTTGTCGCCAGATTTTTCGGCCTGATAATACCCTTCCGGAACCTGCTAAAAATACTTCTCTTCCTGTCGGACTTAAGTGAATAAGAGAGTCGCGTTCAACTATTAATTTTTTTGCAGCTAGAGTGCTGAATACCTTGAAAAATATTTCGCCAGAGAGCTTGCTGCGCTTTAATATCGTATATGGTTGTAATCCGGATAATGACTCGTACAAAACTTTCATTATCACAAAGTCTGCACGAAGCATGCTGGGTGTAGTGTACTTGATCATGCATCCCTCATAGCTCTATGAAGCATGGTTTTTCTTATTTTGTTGTCAACATAAAATGGCCACCAAAAAATAGGAAATACGCTATTCGGAGTGTTCGCAGCTTCTCGACAATAAGCGGCCTGGGCGCCGTTGTATCCAAGTTTTGGTAGCTCTATGCCTTCATAATCTTGGGACAGACCTGATTCTAAATCTTCCATCAAGGATCGATATCGAGCCGCAATATCTTCCGGAAAAAATTCATCAATGGCTTTTTTGATTGTAAGTTGAGCAGAGATTTCGATCCCGGCGGCTCTAACTGCCTCAATACCGTGAAGAGTTGAAACTAGTACTTTGAAAGTGATTGAGAAATCGGCCACACCTGCATTAGTGAAAGCACTTGTTAGCGCTTTATGGCGCCCTATAATTGTCTGACCTGAACCAACAAAATCATCAATAATGTAGATTTTTCTGCGCCCAGTGCGGTTGAAAGTTTTTAGAGCTGCGCCAAATGTATTCACGCCGCAAAAGCTATGCCATCCCATTTTGGTAAAAATATATTTTAAATTATATAAAAGCTCTTGCGAGCTGTCTGGGCCAGAATCTGCTGCCATTGCTACTATCTGGGCGTTATCCTCGTAACCTGCCTCGGACATAACTTCCTCAGCTAACGAGTTTAATTTCTCGCTATACTCTTGGGTTGATAGGTAGGAGAAGTTATCAAGGATTTTTATTAGCATCTCGCGGGAATTTGCGCATTTGCATTCCTCATATAGCACATGGCTGAGCTCGGAAGTTTTTTCTCCAATCCAAGGCTGGCGAGCAATGAGATTTAATACAGTATTGAAATTTTCTTTTGTATCCATGGTGTCGTGCCAGTTGAGCTTCAAGCCTATAGGCCGAGATTTTGCACGTTTCCATGCAGACTGCTGAAATATAGACGGGTGGCAGCGTGCTATCAAGGCCAATGAGTTCGAAGCCTATTTCGCTACGATATGCAAGCGCAGCACGAGCGCATGCCGTATAGCCTCTCTCTGTCATGGGAGCCATTCGCGAACCGCAGCTTCTGGCGGAAACTACCCCCTTAATTCCCATACCGGTCTACCATGCCACCCCCGGCAGTGGTTCCACGCGCTACCGA
>Ga0105251_10002481_pt1 | contig 14457 bp, 9 predicted proteins | sample KBSS64metaG_FD_80424 | JGI IMG/M metagenome (GOLD analysis project Ga0105251, IMG submission 80424) | Switchgrass rhizosphere microbial communities from Kellogg Biological Station, Michigan, USA - KBS S6-4 metaG | ecosystem: Host-associated > Plants > Roots > Rhizosphere > Soil | place...
ACCTCGCAGTTCGAGAACCACCTGCGCGCGGTACTGGGCCTGCCCTTGGGCGATACGCGCATGCTTGGCCATGCCTGCATGCTCAACTGGATCGGCGAGATGCCGGAGGCCGACGCGGTGCTGGCCCAGCCCGGCGGGCACTGGCACGACTATGGCAAGCAGCCGCGCGAGGGCCGCAAGGTCGGGCATGCCACGTTGCGCGATGACGACGCAGCGGCATTGGCGACGGCACTTGAAGCCGTGGGCGGCCAGCTGGATCGCGCCGACCAGGTGGCGCCAGCGGTCCAGACCCTCCGCACATGATCCGGCAGGTATCGACCGTTGGTCGATACCTGCCGTCAGTCGCGCAACCGGGACGCCACGGTGTCCCAGTTGACCAGCTTCCAGAACGCCTCGAGATAGCGCGCGCGGTCGTTCTGGTAGTCGATGTAGTACGCGTGTTCCCACACATCGCAGGCCAGCAGCGGGGTGCTCTGGCCGGTCAGCGGCGTCCCTGCGTTGCGGGTCACCTGGATCGCCAGCGCCCCGGACGGGTGCTGCACCAGCCACACCCAGCCGGCGCCGAACACGCCCAGCGCGGCGCGGTCGAATTCTTCGCGAAGCCGCCTGGCATCCCCGAAATGCCGACTGACCAGTTCGCCCAGGCGGCCCTGCGGGTCGCCGCCGGCGCGCGGCCCCAGGCCCTGCCAATAGAACGCGTGATTCCAGGCCTGCGCGGCGGCATCGAACAGACTGCCCTGGCTCTGCCGCACGATGTCCTCCAGCGGCAGTTCGGCCAGCTCGGTGCCTTCGATGCGCGCGTTGACCGTGTCGATGTAGGCGCGGTGGTGCTGGCCGTGGTGCAGGTCCAGGGTGGTCGCCGACAGATCCGGCTGCAGGGCGGTGCGGTCGTAGGGCAGGCGGGGCAGTTCGAAGGGCATGGGTCGCGACAGGGCCAGTAGGATTACAATGAACGTACAGGGAGTCTATCCGACCGGTGAGGTGGGGTGCCCCGTTGCGCAGGGAGAGTCGTGGTGGCGGTGATGCAGCAGATCCAAGCCGAAGTGGAGCGTTATCCCCTCGTGTTGTTCATGAAGGGCACCCCGCAGTACCCGATGTGCGGCTTCTCGAGCCGGGCGGTGCAGGCCCTGATGGCGGCCGGCGCGGTCGCCCTGCGCACCGTCAACGTGCTGGAGGAGCCCGAGATCCGCGCCAACCTGCCGCGCTTCTCCAACCTGCCCACCTTCCCGCAGCTGTTCATCAACGGCGAGCTGATCGGTGGCTGCGACATCGTGCTGGAGCTGTTCGAGTCCGGCGAACTCAAGCGCATCGTCGAAGAGGCCTCGCAGGCATGAATGCGGTCCCGTCCGTCGGGGTCGGGACCGGGGCGCTGGCCGATCGCGTCATCCTCATCGCCGGCGCCGGCGGTGGCTTCGGCAGCGCGGCCGCGGTCGCCTGCGCGGGGGCGGGCGCCACCGTGGTCTTGCTGGGCCGCAAGCCGCGGCGGCTGGACCGGGTCTATGCCGCGGTCGAGGCCGCAGGCCCGGAACCGCTGCTCTATCCGATGGACCTGGAAGGGGCCACGCCCGACGACTACGCCACCCTGGCCGAACGGGTGCAGTCCGGGCTGGGCCGGCTGGACGGGGTGCTGTACTGCGCGGCGGACTTCGCCGGCCTGACCCCGTTCGAACACGCCGACCCGGCCGCGTTCGCGCGGGCGGTACACGTCAACCTGACCGCCCCGGCCTGGCTGGCCCAGGCCTGCCTGCCGCTGCTGCGCCAGCGCGACGATGCCGCACTGGTGTTCACCGTGGACGATCCGGCGCGGGTGGGGCGGGCCTACTGGGGCGGGTACGGCGCTGCCCAGCATGGCCTGCGCGGCCTGATCGCCGCCCTGCATGACGAACTTGCGCGAAGCCCGGTACGGGTCAGCGGCCTGCAGCCCGGCCCGATGCGGACCGCGCTGCGGGCCCGTGCATTCTCGCTGGACGAGGACGGCGTTGCCCGCGACCCGGCACTGGCGGCGGCGGCTGCGGTCGAGCTGCTGTCTGCGGCCGGGGTTGCCCATCGCGGGCAGGTCCTGGGCCTGGCGTAACCGGGCCGCAACACCGGGGCTGCATGCTGCCCCGGTGTCCCTCACGCCGTTCAATCCCCGTCTTTCCTGAACGGCGGAAACTGCCGCATCTGATCCAATTCAGCCAAATGTGAAGAGAGCGTCACGATCCCGTTGTGATGGCGTGTGTTTTGTCGCCAATCCGTCATAAATCGGGCTTATCGTGTTAATCTAGTGTTAACCGTTGCGGCTGAAACCAGCCTGCGGCAAGGGAACCCAGATAAAAGTCCAGACAGTCGCCTGAACGGCTTCCGTGTGGACGCGCTTTTTTTCCGTCATCGCCAACTCGCATCGAGGCTACTCCCAATGATCGACCCACGTTGTCTCCGGATGTCCAAGCTCACCCTTGGTCTCATGGCTGTACTTGCTGCCGCCCCCGCCTTCGCCCAGAGCACCTCTGCCGGTGTCGGCGGCCAGGTCATGTCCGCCGCTGGCCAGCCTGTTGCTGGCGCCGAAGTCACCATCACGCACGTCGAGTCGGGCACGGTCAGCCGCGCCACCACCGATGCCGCGGGTCGTTACAACGCGCGCGGCCTGCGCGTGGGTGGTCCGTACACCATCACCATCAACAAGCCTGGTGAAGGCACCAAGACCGAAGAAGGCGTGTACCTGGGCGTGAACCAGACCGGTACCGTCAACGCCGCCCTGACCGGCGACGTCGCTGCGACCAACCTGGACGCGGTGCAGGTTGTCGCCGTGGCCGGTGGCTCGGAAGTGTTCACCTCGACCAAGATGGGCTCGGGCACCAACATCAGCCAGCAGCAGATCGAGATGGCCCCGTCGATCGGCGGCAACATCCAGGACCTGATGCGTCTTGACCCGCGCGTGACCTTCATCGACCGCGCCTCGGGCTCGATCTCGGCCGGTGGCCAGAACCCGCGCTTCAACTCGATCAACATCGACGGCGTGTCCGCCAGCGACACCTTCGGCCTGGAAGGCAACAACATGCCGACCCGCCGCCAGCCGGTCGCCATGGAAGCCATCGAAGCGCTGGACATCAACCTGTCCAACTACGACGTCAGCATCGCTGCCGCCGCCGGTGCCACCGTCAACGCGGTGACCAAGTCCGGTACCAACGAATTCCACGGCTCGGTCTACGGCACCTACCGTGACGGCGACTGGTTCGGCGACAACCCGGAAGGCAAGCCGTTCAACGGCTTCACCAAGGAAGAAACCTACGGCATGACCGTGGGCGGTCCGATCGTGAAGGACAAGCTGTTCTTCTTCGCCAACTACGAGAAGTTCAAGCAGGCCGCCCCGGGCGCCGACCTGAGCGGCACCGCGCTGGGCAAGGCCAACCCGCAGTTCACCCTGGCCGACGTGACCCGTGCGCAGGATATCGCCAAGGGCTACGGCATCAACGCCGGTGGCCTTGAAAGCAACGGCGACACCGACATGGAAGAGTACGCGCTGAAGCTGGACTGGAACATCAGCGACAACCACCGTGCCAACATCCGTTACAGCAAGATCGACCAGAGCAAGCTGCGCATCAACGGCATGACCACCAGCTCGGCCTCGCTGAGCTCGTACTGGTACCAGCACGACAAGACCAACGAGAGCTACGTCGCCCAGCTGTTCAGTGACTGGAGCGATACCTTCTCGACCGAGTTCAAGGCTTCGTACCGCGAATATTCGGCGATCCGCAACGTGTCCACCGACGCGCCGAGCATCCGCATCTTCTTCGGCGGCACCCCGACCGCGCCGGGCGGCGACTCGCTGTACCTGGGTACCGAAGTCAACTCGCAGGACAACATCCTGGAAACCAAGGCGTGGAACTACTACGCCGCCGGTACCTGGACCCTGGGTGACCACGACGTCAAGTTCGGTGCCTCGTACGACACCAACGACATCTACAACTACTTCGGTGCCAACTCGTGGGGCGCCTACACCTTCTACGGCCTGGACAACTTCGCTGCCGGCCGCTGGAGCAGCTACAACTACAATCCGGAACGCACCCCGGGCTCGATTCCGGCTGACTACAAGTTCAGCAACCTGGCCCTGTTCGTGCAGGACACCTGGTACGTCAACAACAACCTGACCCTGACCCTGGGTCTGCGTGCCGACCGTGCCGACACCACCCCGGCCCCGGCCTACAACGCACCGGCCTCGCAGTTCTTCGGCATCGACAACAGCGAAGTGCTGAGCAACAAGTTCCTGATCCAGCCGCGCGTTGGCTTCAACTACACCTTCGACACCGACCGCCAGACCCAGCTGCGCGGTGGCGTGGGCCTGTTCCAGGGTGACGCCCCGCAGGTCTGGCTGAGCAACAGCTACTCGGCAACCGGCTTCAACAACTCGGTCTACGCCTACACCAGCTACAACCCGTTGCTGCCGTTCAACGCGAACAAGGACAGCCAGCCGGTCCCGACCGCGCCGGGCTCGAACCGCCAGAACGTGAACTTCGTCAGCAATGACTTCAACATGCCGTCGGTGTACAAGGCCAACCTGGCCTTCGACCACGAAACCCCGTGGTACGGCATCGTGGCCTCGGCCGAGCTGCTGCTGACCAAGGTCAAGGACGCCCTGTACTACAAGAACCTGAACCTGGGTCCGGTGCAGTTCCTGGGTCCGGACGGCCGTCAGATGTACTACGCCCAGTCGCGCAACGGCAACGCGTGGACCAACAACGATGCCCGCGCCGGACGCAACACCGCCTACGACTCCGTGTACGAGATCGCGAACACCGACAAGGGTGGCACCTCGCAGTTCACCGTGTCGCTGAGCAAGCCGTGGGATGCCGCCAGCGACTGGTCGTGGAACATCGGTTACACCTACACCGATGCCACCGAAGTCGGCACGCTGACCAGCTCCACCGCCAGCTCGGGCTGGGGCTACCAGTACGCCTTCAACGCCAACGACAACATCGAGAACACCTCGCGCTACCAGATCCGGGACCGCCTGTCGGGTGCGCTGAACTGGAAGCACAAGTTCTTCGGTGACTACGAAACCCGCGTCGGCCTGGTCTACGAAGGCCGCAGCGGCCGTCCGTACAGCTACGTCTACGTGAACGACGCCAACGGCGACAGCCGTACCGCGAACGACCTGTTCTACGTGCCGGCGGGCCCGGGCGACGTGCTGTTCGGCAACCTGGTCGGCAACACCTTCACCCCGGATGCGGCGATGGAGAAGTCGTTCTACGACTGGCTGGCCAACAACCCGCAGCTGGCCAAGTACGCCGGCAGCTACGCCCCGGCCAACCAGTTCCGTACCGGCTGGATCAACACCTTCGACCTGCGCATCAGCCAGGAACTGCCGGGCTTCATGAAGGGCCACAAGTCGGAGATCTGGCTGGACATCCAGAACGTCGGCAACCTGCTCAACAAGGACTGGGGCAACATCTACGACTACGGCTTCTTCGCCGATGCGCGCGTAGCGACCCTGCAGGGCATCAAGGACGGCAAGTACGTGTACAACTTCCGTGGCGCGGACCTGCCGGCGGTGGCCAACAACGACGCAGACGGCTTCGACGTCGGTGTGTCGCAGTGGTCGGTGCAGCTGGGCTTCCGCTACCAGTTCTGATGAACTGAAGCAGTAGCAAGGTAAAGAGGAACGGCCGGGGAAACCCGGCCGTTCTGCTGTGCGCGGTACGCCGGCGGGCGAGGGCGCTTGTCTGTGGTGTTGGATGGGCGTATGCTCGTCCGGTTGCGCGGAAAACGCGCACGTACGGCAGCCCCCGAGGCGTCGCCGGGGTTGAAACGCATCCAACGGTCGGGTTCCCCGGCCGTTTTGCTTTTTAAGGGGGCAGCGGTACAGTCGGCAACCTTGAGGAAGCGAAAAGAATGGAAATGACGATCACGGAAAAACCGGCGCGCGCGCTGCCGGTGCAGGACGCGCGGATCTACCCGCGCGGTGGGCTGGACGTGCTGTCGCGCGCCGAAGTGGCGCGCCTGCGCGATGCCTCCGGCGGTGGCATGCATGAGCTGCTGCGGCGCTGCGCGCTGGCGGTGTTGACCAGCGGCAGCGCGTCGGACGATCCGCGCGCCGCGCGCGATCTGTACCCGGATTTCGACATCCAGGTCGCCCAGCAGGACCGCGGCGTGCGCATCGACCTGGTCAACGCGCCGGCGATGGCGTTCGTGGATGGTGAAATCATCCGCGGCGTGGCCGAACTGCTGTTCGCGGTGGTCCGCGACCTGGCCTACATGGCGATCGAAATGGGCCCGGCCTACGCGGCCGAGCTGGAGTCGTCCGACGGCATCACCAACGCGGTGTTCGGGCTGCTGCGCAACGCGCGCATCCTCAACCCGGGCGACCCGAACCTGGTGGTCTGCTGGGGCGGCCATTCGATCGGCCGCGACGAATACCTGTACACCAAGCAGGTCGGCTACGAGCTGGGCCTGCGCGGCCTGGACATCTGCACCGGCTGCGGCCCGGGTGCGATGAAGGGGCCGATGAAGGGCGCCACCATCGCCCATGCCAAGCAGCGCAAGCACACCACGCGCTACATCGGCCTGACCGAGCCGGGCATCATTGCGGCCGAGTCGCCGAACCCGATCGTGAACCACCTGGTGATCATGCCGGACATCGAGAAGCGTCTCGAAGCGTTCGTGCGCATCGGCCACGGCATCATCGTGTTCGCCGGGGGCGTCGGCACCGCCGAGGAGATCCTGTACCTGCTCGGCATCCTCCTGCGCGAGGAAAACAAGGACCTGCCGTTCCCGCTGATCCTGACCGGCCCGACCGTGGCCGCGCCGTACTTCGAGCAGATCGACCGCTTCATCCGCCTGACCCTGGGCGACGCCGCGGCCGAGCGCTACCAGATCATCATCGGCGACCCGGTTGCCGTGGCCCGGCAGATGTCGGCCGGCATCAAGCGGGTGCGCGAACACCGCCTGGCGCAGAAGGACTCGTTCTTCTTCAACTGGTCGATCGAGATTCCGTGGGAGTACCAGCAGCCGTTCGTGCCGACCCATGAAGCCATGGCCGCGCTGGACCTGCACCACGGGCGCCCGCCGCATGCGCTGGCGGCCGACCTGCGCCGCGCGTTCTCCGGCATCGTCGCCGGCAACGTCAAGGAAGACGGCATGCGCCGCATCGAGCAGTTCGGGCCGTTCGAGATCCATGGCGACGCCGACATGATGCAGGCCCTGGACGAACTGCTGCGCGCCTTCGTCGAGCAGCGCCGGATGAAGATCTCCGGCGAATACCAGCCCTGCTACCGGGTGCTGGCCTGAGCTGAACGGGCAGGGCGGCTGCGCCGCCCTGCCGGATCCGTGTCAACCAATTGACGCCCATCGCCTCCGGGCGACCGTTCATCCGCCCCGCGCTTGCCGCCGGGCGGCACGTGGTCCATCGTCTGTCCCATCACGCTGGGGAGCGTTCCATGTCTTTGCGCCCATCCAAGGGTTTCACACTGGTCGAGCTGATGACTGCCGTCGCGGTCGTGGCGATCCTGTCGGCCATCGCCTATCCGAGCTTCCAGGGCACGCTGCGCTCCAACCGCATGGCGACCACCTCCAACCAGCTGATCGCGTCGCTGTCGCTGGCGCGTTCCGAAGCGGTCAAGAACACCCACGGGGCAGGGATCTGCGCGTCCGTCAACGGGACCTCCTGCGATGGCGACGACTGGACCCGCGGCTGGATGGTCTGGGACGATCCCAACCACAGCGGCAGCTTCGACGCCGGCGAGACCGTGCTGCGCTTCACCGAAGGTCGTACCGACCTGCTGGGAACTGGCAACCAGGTGCTCTCGATCGGCTTCGACGGGCGCGGCCGCAACCGCGCCAATGCGTCCGAAGACATCACCCTGCGCCCTGACAAGTGCGGCGACCAGCCGCTGCAGCGCCGCGTCACTGTTTCGCCGACCGGACAGGTCCGGGTGACCAAGGAGACATGCGCATGACCCGCCGCCGTACTTATTCCCTGCGTGCGCGCCAGGGCGGCTTCAGCCTGATCGAAGTGCTGGTGGCCGTGGTGATCCTGGGCTTCGGACTGCTTGGCTTCGCGCTGCTGCAGACCATGAACGTGCGTTTCGTGCAGAGCGCCAACTACCGCACCCAGGCCACCAACCTGAGCTACGAGCTGCTCGACCAGATCCGCATCAACCGGATCGCGGCCGCACTGTACGTCGGCACTTACACCGCCACCACCGCCACCGCCGACTGCCAGTCTCCCACCGGCACGGCGCTGGACAAGGCGACGGTGATGAAGGACTTCCGCTGCCGGCTGGGCAAGGCGCTCGGCGAAAACGCCACCGCGTCGGTCACCCGCAACGGAGACGTGGTCACGGTCAACGTGACCTGGGGCGACGAACGCTGGAACACCGGTTCCGCCGATACCACCTTTACCGCGAGCACCCGCCTGTGAAGCCTTCGCTGCCCCCGATGCGCCGGATGGCCGGCCTGTCCCTGGTCGAACTGATGATCGCGATGGTCATCGGCCTGGTCGTCATGCTCGCCGTGGTCCAGGTGTTCGCGGCGTCGCGCGAGACCTACCGCCTCTCCGAAGGCCTGGCCCGCGTCCAGGAAAACAGCCGCTTCGCCATGGATACGCTGCAGCGCGAGCTGCGCATGGCCGGCCACTTCGGCTGCGTCAACGACCAGGCGCACAACATCCAGAACCCGGGCACGCTGCAGAGCACGCTGAATGCCGCAACGCATCCGTCGCTGGACTTCAACCAGTCGATCCAGGGCTACGAGGCGACCAACACCGAGCCCGGTACCTCGGTCACGCTCGCGGCGACGCCGTCGGTCGGAGGCACCGCGTATTCGCCGACACTGCCCGCCGAGATCGCCGCCGCGCTGCCCAACCGCGTCGACGGCAGCGATATCGTGTCGCTGCGCTACCTGATGCCCGATGGCGTTCCGGTGACGTCTGTCGGCGGCACCAGCCAGCGCCCGGTGTTCAATTTCGACGCGTCGCGGTTGAACGTGCTGCGCAGCGGCGTGACCACGCCTGGCCTGTACGGCATTGCCGATTGCCTGTCGGCCACCGTGTTCCAGGCCCGCACCGTCGATGGCGGGGTGGCCAACGTCGCCTTCGGTGACGCGCCCAACAATACCTCGCTGTTCACCAGCGTCTACAAGGAAGGCCAGACCGTCCTGTATCGCGCCGAAAGCATCGTCTTCTACGTGGGCTACGACGCCACGACCGCACAGTCGTCGCTGTACCGGGTGCGCTTCAGCGCCAACCCGAACGGCGCGCTGGTCGCCGGCGCGCCGGAGGCGCTGGTCGAAGGCGTGGAGAACCTGCAGCTGCTGTACGGCCAGGATCGCCAGCTGAGCACGACCTCGCCGACCGGTTACATCGACCGCCAGGGTACCGCTACCCAGGTCCACGCCTCGCTGACCGACAAGGCCGCGGCGTGGCGCCGCGTCGGTGCGGTGCAGCTGGGCATGGTCGTGTCCAGCCCGGACCGGGCGTCGGCGCGGCAGGCCGACGGTGCCGCGGCGATGACCACCATGGGCGTGACGTTCACCGCGCCCACCGATGGGCGCATGCGGGCCGTCTACCAGACCACGGTCGCGCTCCGCAATCGCCTGTATGGCAACTGAGGTTCCCATGAGCATCTCCCTGTCCCGTCGGCCCCATCCCCGCGCCCAGCGCGGTGCGGTGCTGTATGTCGCCCTGATCATGCTGATCCTGCTGGCCCTGCTCGGCATCGCCGGCATGCAGGTCACCGGCATGCAGGAGCGCATGGCCGCCAACTACCTGCGTACCAACCAGGCCTTCCAGAATGCCGAGGCGGACGCCCGCGGGACGGAAACCGCGATCGAAACCAAGCTGGCCAGTGGCGATGTGTACCCGGCCAGCCAGGAAGTCTGCAGCCCTACCTACGACCCGCTGACCTGGGCCGACGGGATCAACACCGCCAAGGCCAGCTACACGCGGCGGATCGACAAGTGCTTCGCGGCCTCCGCGATCACCCAGGGCAAGCGCCAGAACGAAGAAACCGGAAACATCTACCAGGTCACGGCTCTGGCCAGTGACACCGCCACCAACGCCTCGGCCAGCGCCGTCATCGACACGGTTTTCATCCCATGACCACCCAGCGTCGTTTCCTCCGCATGACTCCTGCCACCTGGCTGCGCGCCGCCGGTGCCCTGCTGGCGCTGACCGCGATCGTCGCGCTGGTCGTTCCCCTGCGCGCGGCGCTGGGCGACTACGACATCTCGCAGGAACCGCTGTACACCAAGCAGAGCCAGCCGCCGCTGATGATGATGGTGATGTCGCGCGACGAGCAGCTGTTCAACAAGGCCTACAGCGATTACAGCGACCTCAACGACGACGACGGCATCCTCGATACCACCTATGTGGATTCCTTCGCCTACGGCGGCTACTACGATTCCAACCTCTGCTACAGCTACAGCAACGGTGTATTCACTGCCGCCTCCGTCGCCGGTGGCGCCAACAAGCACAGCTGCAGCGGCCGGTGGTCCGGCAACTTCCTCAACTGGGTGACCATGAGCCGCCTGGACGTGTTGCGCAGCGTGCTGTACGGCGGCCAGCGCAGTACCGACAGCCTGACCAAGACCACGCTTGAGCGCGCGCAGATCCCGAATGATCTGCACGCCTGGGTGAAGACCTATGACGGCGGAGATATCGCCAGCTTCACGCCGATGGCGTCTGGCCGATACGCGTTCTGCAACGCGACCCTCTCGGCCGCGGGCGCTCCGTTGATGCGGGTTGCCCAGGCGCCGAACGTCGGCAATTGGACCGAGTGGGCGGCGACCGCGTCCAACCAGTGTGGCGTGAACAAGAACTCCGATACCCCCACGTCGGCGACGGATTACACCGTCCGCCTGGACGTCTGCAACGCCACCAACGCCAGCCTGCGCGAATCCTACTGCCGCAAGTACAACGATGGCACCACCGACCGTTACAAGCCGGTGGGCGTGCTGCAGAACTACGGTGAGAGCGGCCGTCTGCGCTTCGGCCTGATTACCGGTACCTATGCCAACCCGCGCGACGGCGGCGTACTGCGCCGGAACATCGGCAAGATCGCGGGCAACGGCACCACCTTCTGCGCGGCCGGCGACGAAATCGACCTGTCTACCGGCCAGTTCTGCTTTAAGAAGACCGGTGCCAATGCGACCGCCGAAGGTGTGATCAACACCATTTCGGCATTCAAGATCGACCAGTGGAACTGGAACAGCAACTGGAACGACTGCAATACCTACGGCATCCTCAACCGTCAGGGGCAGGGCGGCAACGGCAACTTGACCGATCCGGGTACCGGCGGCCAGAAGTGCAGCGCCTGGGGTAACCCGCTGGCGGAGATGTATGCCGAAGCCCTGCGCTACGTGTCCAGCGACACCAAACTGTACGGCGACAGTGGCGACCTGGCAGGACTGCCGACCAGCATTGCCTGGAAGGATCCGTATCGGGCTCCGGCCGATGGCGGCAACTCCTACTGCGCCAGCTGCAACATCCTGGTGATGTCCTCGGGCCTGCCCTCGTTCGACAGCGACAACATCGGCAGCGTGAGCCGCCTCGCCAGCGCAGCGTCCGCCACCGACGCCATCGGCGTGGCCGAAGGCATTGTCGGCAAGAACTACATGGTTGGCCGGGTCGGCGCGACCCCGCGCTACGATTCGATCAATACCCACGAAGACATCTGCAAAGGCGCCCTGGTCAACAACCTCAGCCTGGTGCGCGGCATCTGCCCGGACATCCCGTCGATGGAGGGCAGCTACCTGATGGCGGGCCTGGCCAAGTCCGCGGCCGAGACCGACATGCGTCCCGGCGTGCAGGGCAAGCCGGCCAGCCACAAGATCACCGCCACCACCTACGCCGTGGCGATGGCCGAGAACCTGCCGACCTTCACCCTGAAGGTCGGTGGCGCCAACATTGGCATTTCGCCGCTGTGCCAGGCCAACAATTCCGGCACCGCTGCGATCACGTCCACCGGCTGGCGCAGCTGCTTCCTGGGTTCGGTGGGTATCGGTACCAAGCTCTCCACCACCAGCCAGGCCAATGTATACGGCCGCCCCTACAAGGCCGACGGCAGCGCCGGCAGCTTCTCGCTGGTCTGGGAGGACTCGCTGTGGGGCAATGACCACGACAACGACGTGGTGGCCATGCTCAGCTACTGCGTGGGCGACAGCTGCAACGAGACTGGCGCCTTCAACAACATCTGCTGGCGCGCCGATGCCACCAAGAGCCTGGCTGCAGCCAACGGCACCACCCGGGTCTGCAACACCAACGGCACCATCAACGGCACCGTCGGCCCCGATGAGGTGATGATCCGCATTGAAAACCTGTCCGCCTATGCGGGCAACGCGATGCTGACCGGCTACACCATTTCCGGCTCAAACGCGAGCAACAGCGTGCAGCGGCTGACCCTGCGTCCGGGCGGCAGCGACAACTCGGTGCTCAACACCTCCAACACCGCGCCGGCCAACTGGCAGGCCGCCATCGTCATGAAGTACAAGGCGTCGGGCACCGCCGCCGGCCAGCTCGAAAGCCCGCTGTGGTACGCCGCCAAGTACGGTGTGACCGGCGGCAAGCGCTGGGACAGCAAGAAGACCGGCACCCCGGACAACTACTTCCTGGCCCGCAATCCGTCCAAGCTCAAGGAGGCGCTGGAAAACATCTTCGACAGCGCTGCCGAAGGCGATGCGCCGGTGGGTGGTTCGGGCAGCGGTGCGCGCATCACCACCGGCTCCTTCACGGTCACTTCGCACTTCACGGTGCCCCAGGGCTCGTACGACTGGACCGGCGACGTGATCGCCAACCGCGTCGACGCCAATGGCGGCGATGGCGGCGAGTTGTGGCGTGCGTCCAGCCGTATCGGCACCACCGCGCGCAACATCTACATGGCCAGCGCACCAACGTCCACGGCCGCCAACGGCACCGTCACCGCAGTCACGGCCGCAGAATTCACCGCCGCCAACCTGCCCGGCGCCAACGATGCGGCCAAACTGTCCGCGCTGGGCTTCAGTGACTCGACCCCCGCATGGTTCACCGGCAAGACGCTGGCCAACCTGGTCACCTACCTGCGCGGTTCGCAGGTCTCGGGCCTGCGCTCGCGTTCGACCCCGCTGGGCGACATCGTCAACTCGACCACCGAAATCGTGTCGAACCGCGATGACTACGGCTATGCGACGTGGGCGCCGTCCGGCACGTCCTGGAAGCAGACCCTCGGCGCGGCGTATGCCGAGTACCTGGCCACCAAGAAGAGCGCCAGCGGTCCGCCCACCATGATCTACGTGGGCGCCAACGACGGCATGGTGCACGGCTTCAATGGCACCGACGGTGCCGCGGGCGGTCGCGAGGAATTCGCGTTCGTGCCGTCGGCCGCGCTGCAGCACATCGCCGAACTGGCCAATCCCAAATATGGCCACCGGTACTACGTCGATGGTCCGCTGACCTCGTCGGACGTGTATTACAGCGGCAACTGGCACACCGTGCTGGTCGGTACCACCGGTGCCGGCGGTGCCAGCAAGGCGCCCAACGCCACCGCGATCGGCAACGGCTCGGTGTTCGGCCTGGACATCGGCAACCCGACCGGGTTCGGTGCGAACAAGGTGCTGTGGGAAGTGTCCGGCAAGACCGAGTCCGACCTGGGCTTCGTGCTGGGCAAGCCGACCATCGTCCCGGTCGCGGGTGCGACTGCGACCTCGGCCCCGCGCTTCGTTGCGCTGTTCGGCAACGGCGTCAATTCCACCAGCGGCAAGGCCGCGCTGTTCGTGGTCGACATCGAAACCGGCAAGGTGCTCAAGCGGCTCTCGCCGAGCGGCACGGGCTACGCCAACCGCAATGGCCTGATCAACGTCGCGCCGGTCGCGCTGCGCAACAACAACGGCATCACCGACACCGTGTATGGCGGCGACATGCAGGGCAACCTGTGGAAGTTCGACCTGTCCGACACCAACCCGGACAACTGGAACATCGCACTGAGTGGCGCGCCGCTGTTCACCGCGGCCCGCGACGGTGCCGCGCAGCCGATCATGAGCGGCATTGAAGCGACGGCCGGCCCGGGTGGCGGCGTCAGCCTGTTCTTCGGTACCGGCCAGTACTTCGCCGCCGACGACAACCAGGTCAGCGCCACGTCGCCCGTGCAGACCCTGTATGGCGTCTGGGACAACCTGAGCACCGCAGTCGGTGGGCGTGCCAACCTGGTCCAGCAGACCATCACCACAGGTACCGCCAGCAACGGTTACTCGGTCCGCGACGTCAGCCGCAATCCGGTCTCGTACACCACGGCGCGTGGCTGGTACATCGACCTGGTGGTCGGCACCACGGTCGAGGGTGAACGCTTCGTCGGCAATCCGAACATCCAGAATGGCAGCGTATTCTTCACCACCTACATTCCGGGTACCGCGATCTGCGGCACCGGGGGCGGCGTCAACTGGCTGTACGGGGTGAACCTGCTGACCGGTGGTGGCGCGATGTCCGGGCTCAGCCCGTCCGTCGGCGGCGAC
>Ga0105251_10002484_pt1 | contig 14450 bp, 11 predicted proteins | sample KBSS64metaG_FD_80424 | JGI IMG/M metagenome (GOLD analysis project Ga0105251, IMG submission 80424) | Switchgrass rhizosphere microbial communities from Kellogg Biological Station, Michigan, USA - KBS S6-4 metaG | ecosystem: Host-associated > Plants > Roots > Rhizosphere > Soil | place...
AGGCCGGCCTGGGTCAGCCGCGCCGCGCCAAGGATGTCGCCGGCGCCCTGACGGATCGCCACCAGCGTGCCGACCGCTGCAATCACGCCGATGCAGAAAATCGACACGAACGAATAACTCGCCGCACCGAGGCCACCGCCGGCCAGCGCTTCGGGACTCAGGCGGGCCATCATCAGCGTGTCGGTCAGCACCATCAGCATGTGCGCCAGCTGCGAGGCGATCAACGGCCCGGCCAGCCGCAGGATGGCCCAGAGTTCGCTACGCACGGGATGCTGCATGATCACCACCACTCATTCAAAGAGGCACAGGAGAGCGTCGATTCTCGGCGCTTGGCGGGCTTTGCACAAAGGGATAAAAAGGATGGTTGGCATGATTAAAACTCATCCAGGCGGGATTCTGCTAAGTTGGCGTGACCCCGCTCCAGGAGTCCGCTGCATGTCCCGTCGTCTACCTGCCCTGTATGCCCTGCGCGCATTCGAAGCTGCGGCGCGGCATCGCTCGTTCACCCGCGCCGCCGAGGAGCTGTCGATCACTCAAAGCGCGGTCAGCCGGCATATCCGCACGCTGGAGGAGCATTTCGCCTGCCGGTTGTTCCACCGCAGCGGGCGCAACCTGCAATTGACCGAGTCGGCGCGCATGCTGCTGCCGGGCATCCGCGACGGTTTCGCCGCGCTTGAGCGCGCCTGCAACACCCTGCGTGCCGAAGACGACATCCTGCGCATGAAAGCACCGTCGACCCTGACCATGCGCTGGTTGCTGGCGCGGCTCAGTCGCTTCCGCCACCTGCAACCGGGCAACGAGGTGCAACTGACCAGCGCCTGGATGGACGTCGACTCGGTGGATTTCAACGATGAGCCCTTCGACTGCGCCGTGCTGCTGAGCGACGGGCATTTCCCGCCGGACTGGGAGGCCAGCCTGCTGTTCCCGGAAGAGCTGATTCCGGTGGGGGCGCCCAACCTGCTCAACGATCAACCCTGGGATGTGGCGCGGCTGGCCAGTACCGAGTTGCTGCACCCGACCCCGGATCGGCGTGACTGGCGCAGCTGGCTGGAGCACATGGGGCTGTCCGAGCAGGTTTCGCTCAAGGGCGGGCAGGTGTTCGATACGCTGGAGTTGGGGATGATTGCCGCGGCTCGTGGCTACCGTGTGTCGATGGGCGATCTGTTGATGGTCGCCGAAGATGTCGCCCAGGGGCGATTGAGCCTGCCGTGGCCGACGGCCGTCGCCAGCGGCCTGAATTACTACCTGGTGTGGCCGAAAACCCGTGCCGGAGGTGAACGTCTGCGCCGCCTCAGCGACTTCCTCCAGGGCGAAGTCCGCGCCATGGTGCTGCCGCCGGTGACGCGCTTGAGCTGAAACGTTCGAGCCATCACAATGCCGGCCTTGTGCCATAACCGTGCTGGCTACTCAAGTATTGGCGTTTACCGCCGAATACGTGCATGTGGAACCGTCGTGCCGGTATCCAGGATTCACCCCCTTATAGAAATTTTCCGAGCAAGTGCCGCGATCAAGGAGGATCCGCCGCTCGGCCAGGAGCTGTTCATGTCTCAACCTCGCGCTCGGATCGCCTCGCAGCTGGGCCTCGCGCTCGCCGTGATACTGGCGATTGTCATCAGCGGCAGTACGGTGTTCGCCCTGCGTTCGCTGGATACCGCCAACCTTGCCACCCGTGAAGAGCACCTGGCCAGTGAGGCACGCCTGCTCGCCGACCAGTTGAGCACCTTCCACGGCACGCTGCGCGAGAGCACCCAGCGCCTCAGCGGGCTGTTCGAGAAGCGTTTCAGCGCTGGCCTGAGCATTCATCCGGACGAGCCGGTGAGCGTTGCCGGCACCCAGACCCCGGGCCTGCACCTGGGCAGCGAAGTGCTCAACAACAACTTCAAGGAAGTCGACGAGTTCAAGCAGATGACGGCCGGTGTGGCCACACTGTTCGTGCGCAGCGGCGAAGACTTCGTGCGCGTCAGCACCTCGCTGACCAAGCAGGATGGCAGTCGCGCCATCGGTACCTTGCTCGATCATGCTCACCCGGCGTACGCCAAACTGATGGCGGGGCAGGGTTACGTCGGCCGCGCGCTGCTGTTCGACCGTTCCTACATGACCCAGTACACCCCGGTGCGCGACAGCAGCGGCAAGGTGATTGCGGTACTGTTCGTCGGTTTCGACTACACCGACGCGCAGAACGCCCAGTTCGCCAACCTCAAGCGCTTCCGCATCGGCCAGACCGGTTCGTTGGCGTTGCTCGACGAGCAGAACAAATGGCTGGTGGCGCCGGCGGGCGTGCAGGCCCCGGATCAAGCCGTACCGGTGGTCAACGGCCTGGCCAAGACGCCGGGCAAGGGCCAGTTCTGGAGCGACAAGGGCGAGGACTTCTACAGTATTGCAGTGCCATTCGACGGCGGTCCGTGGTCGGTGGTGGCGAGCATGCCGAAAGCCGAGATCCGCGCGGTGACCTGGAGCGTCGGCACGCAACTGGCGATTGGCAGTCTGCTGGCCATGTTGCTGGCGGTCGGTTCGGTGGTGTGGCTGTTGCGCAGCAAACTGGCGCCGCTGAGTGATCTGGTGCGCCAGGCCGAGGCACTGGGCGCCGGTGACCTGAGCGTACGCCTGAACGTGTCGAGCCACGACGAAATCGGTCAGCTGTCCCGAGCCTTCAATCAGATGAGCCAGGCGCTGTCGACCATGGTCGAGCACATCCGCCGCGCCTCGGAAGAGGTCAACAGCCGGGCGCAAGCGTTGTCCGGTCTGTCCGGTGGGGCGTACGACGGCATGGAGCAGCAGTCCGGCGAAATCACCAGCATGGCCGGTGCGGTCGAGGAGTTCAGCGCCACGTCGTTGAACATCGCCGACAACATGGGCAACACCCAGCGTCTGGCCCAGGAAAACGCCCAGCAGACGCAGATCGGCCGCTCCTCGATGGAAGAGGCCTCGTCTTCGCTGGAGCAAATCGCCGGTGCACTGAACACCACGGCGACGGTGATCAACACCCTGGGGCAGCGTTCGCAGGAAATCGGTGGCATCGTCAGCGTGATCACCTCGATCGCCGAGCAGACCAACCTGCTTGCGCTCAACGCGGCAATCGAAGCGGCGCGTGCCGGTGAGCAGGGGCGCGGCTTCGCCGTGGTGGCCGATGAGGTGCGCAGCCTGGCCTCGCGCACCCGCCAGGCTACCGATGAAATTTCCAGCATGATCCACAGCATTCAGCAGGAAACCGGCAACGCCATCAGCACCATGGAGCAGGGCAACCTGCTGATGCAGGAAGGTCTGTCGCGCAACGCCAATGTGGCCTCGGCGCTGGCGCGGATCGATGAGCAAAGCCGCTCGGCGGGCGAGCAGTTCGCGGCGATCACCACCGCGACCCAGGAGCAGAGCAGCACAGCGACCCTGCTCAGCAGCAACCTGCAGAGCATTGCGCTGGCCAACAGTGAACAGCGCGAAGTGGTGTCGAACCTGGCGGTGACCGCCAAGGAACTGGAAAGCCTGGCAGCGGATCTGCGCCAGGAAGTCGACCGCTTCCGCTGACGCGCTCTGCGCCGTCTCTACTGATACAGGGCGAGGTCGTCACCCGAGTCGACTTCGCCCCATTCCCCGCTGTAGGCAAGCGCATGGACCGGCACCCGGCCGGCCTCGATCACCCGTTGCAGGGTATTGGTCATGTGCATGCTGTCACGCTGCGCCGCAGTGAACTGCGCGCGCAGGCGCTGCACTTCCGCCCAGCCTGCGGGGGTGAAACGCAACAGCCCCATGTACTGGCCCTGAACATCGTCCACCGATTGCGGCTTGTTGCCGATTTCGGCGAGCGTGTGGGCGGCGGTCAGGCGGAACGTTTCCGCGTCCAGCAGCGGATCGCCGAAGCGCTCCGTCCACAGCTGCAGCCAGTTCGGGTCGTAGGTGACGGCGAGCGCGGCGTCGCTGCTCAGCAACGATTGCACGGCGGCAGGGCTGTAGAAAATGTCGGAATAACTGACGATGCACGGTGCTTGCTGCAGCCACGCTTCGGCACAGGCCAGCGACGCGACCATGTTCGTCTCGGCCCAGCGCGGGTTGTGGAATTCGCTCAGGCCATGTGCTGCGAGCAGCTCGCGCCTGTAGCCGGTAACCACCGCGATGTCGCTGATGCCCGCTGCGCGCAGGGATTGCAGCTGCCACTCCAGCAGCGTCTTGCCGCGCAGTTCGACCAGGCACTTGGGGCGTTCATCGGTGAGGCTTTTCATGCGACTGCCGCGCCCGGCAGCGAGGATTATGGCTTTCACAACAGTGCTATCCCGTGAGTTCTTGAGTGGACGCCGGTTCGCCGAACAAGCGTTGCAGGCGTTGCAGGTCGTGGGGGGAAAATTGCGCCTCGCGCTCGGGGTGCCACATCCAGCCCTCCCACGCGCGGTGCAGGTGGCCGATGGCTTCGATTGCGCCGTCCTCGCTGCGGGCCAGCACTGCGAAATCCGCCGGACAAGCGGCAAGCGCGAGGGTGTGATAGCTGTTCACCTCGGCCACGATCTGCCCGGACAGCTGATGCCGCGTGCGCACATGGCCGGACAGCGGCTTCAACCCCGTGCCCGCCCAGTGCGCGAGCATCTGCATGCCGCGGCAGATGCCCAGCAGCGGCAGATCCTGCGCGCAGGCATGCGCCAGCAGCCGGCTTTCGGTGAGGTCGCGAGCCGGGCACTGACCGATGTCATTGCCGCCGGAAAGCACGATGGCCTGGGGTGCGACGGCCGCCAGCCAGTGTTCGAGGCCGGCAGCGTCCAGGCCGTTGGGCACGGGCACCGCAAGGAAACCCGCCGCCAGGAGAAAAGCGCTCAGGCGCTGATCCAGGGCGTCGCGGCTTTCGCCGCGCTCGGGGTGCGTGTCGACGCGCTGACTGACCGCAACGAGCTTCATGCCATCATCTCCACCCGCCGCCCCGGGCAATCCAGGTGCAGGAAATCTGCCGTCGACCAACGCCGGTAGAGCACCTCGCCCGCGCCAATCACCGCCGGCAAACCCAGCTCGCCGGCACGGATCGCCATGTGCGAGTTGGCCCCACCCCACGCCGTGATCAGCCCGGCGATCGGGTAGGCAAAGAGCCAGTCGAAGCCAGGGTCGGCATTGGGGATGCAGACGATCGCTCCGGCGAGTCTGTCGCGGTCATCGCATTGCACCACCGGCGCGGTCACCCGCTTCTGGGTGATGAAGTTGGGCGCGGTTTCCGGCCACTCGAAACTCCAGACATCCTCGGGCCGGGTAATCACCGGCGGCAGCGAGACTTTGAGGGTGTCCGCGTACCGCGCCTTGCCCTGTTCGATGCTGCGCAGCAGCACGTCTCGCGGATCGGCGGCGGCCACGTGCAATTCCTGGAAGGCGCTGATATCGCAATAGGCCAGGTCTTCGCGACTGATGCCGTACTCGGCGCCGACCTGCGCGATCAGCGCCAGGGCATCCGAGAGGTTGCGGGTGAAATGAAACTTGGCCAGCTCGCGCAGTTCGATGCCGTTCTGCAGGAAGTCGAGCAGCCCCACCGGGTCCGGCTGCAGGCCATGGGCCTCGAGCAGTTTGACGATCTCGCGCATCTGCGGCAGCGTCAGCGAGAACGGTTGCAGCGGCGCGGGAGCCGCTGGGCGCTGATCCCAGTCGAAGTAAAGCTGCGGCGCTTCGTCGTAGCGCGGCGACAGAATGTCGTAGGTGCCCGGACGCAAGTGCCCGTAGCGCGCCAGGAACGAGGTCTTGTCGAGCGTCGCCCGATCCCGCGCCAACTGGCCGCTGACGGTGGACACCCCGGCCATGAACGCATCGTAGTCAGCCTGCGAGAACACCCCGACGCTGACCAGCGAGCGCAGCATCTGCACCGCGACGAACCCTGCGCGGGCCAGGCCGGCGAAGGGCAGGGTGCCGTAGCGTTTGGCATCTTCGAGCAGCCAGTAGATGCGCTCCAGAGGATCGGCGTTGGACGCCAGCAACGCCTCGCGACGCGCGTTGAGCACGTCGAGCTTGTTGGCATCGCTGCGCCACAGGCCATCCTTGGGGTGCACGATGCGGTTGGTCAGCTTGCGCAGGCTGGTGCTGATCGCTTCCAGTTCGGACGGGGTGAACCCGGCATCGGCCAGGCGCTCGAGCTGTTGCGACAGGTCCAGGGTGTAGCAGGAGAAGACGATCTCGAACTCCACCTTGTCGTGCAGGGTCGGTTCCGCCAGCAGCCGCTCGATGTAGTAATCGACCAGGCGCCCGGCAAGGCCTTCATCGAGGTCGGCCGGAATGAACGAGTTGAACGACAGGCGCACGTCGATGTAAGGCAAGCCGAAGAAGTGCGGCATCAGCGGGAAGCTGCGCAGGTTGCGGTAGCCGTAGTTGTGACGCTGGTAGGCCCAGATGGAATCGGTCACCAGGTCCCGATACAGCGAGAGCGCCAGCGGTTTGGGGCGGATGCCGATGATTTCCGCCGGGTTCCAGTCCGGCATCACGCCGTACACCGTGCGCTGGCCGATCAGGAACGGGTGCGGGCGCATGCCACGCGCGACCTTGCGCTGAATGCTTTCCAGGCGCGCAGCCTGCAGCGCGGCGGATTCGGCGTGGGCGGGCAGGATCAATGGCCGCGCCTGCAACAGCCATAACGTTTCGCCGGCGCGTTCGCGGGTGACCGCGAACTCGCAATCGACCGGCCCGCCGCCGAACAGCTCGAGCAATTCTTCCAGCAGCGCCACCACCGGGGCGAGGGCGGCGGGTGCCGGCACCTGACTGTGCGCGGCCTGCTGCCAGAGCCGACCGCCCATGCCGCCGGTAACCGACGCGGTGTCGCTGCCTTCGCACCAGTTCACCACCCGATACGGCGCGCAGGTGTTCGGGTCGTGGGAGAACGCCACGCCGGAGCGCACCACGTTGTCCAGCATCGGCTGGATCAGCACCTCGTCAGCCGGATGCACATCGCCGTAACTGGCAATGACCTGGTCAATCGCCGATTCAAGCCCTGCTTCATCGACATCCGGCAGCGAAAGGAAAGCGCCGGCGAAGGAGGCCTGGGCGCTGTCCTCGCGGCCGCAACTGGAACGGACGATCCACGGCGCGGCGGGCAGCCGCCGCGCAATGTCGGCCACGCAGGCGCGCCGATCCGCTTGCCAGTGCGCCACGGTGAACGCCAGCAACGGCGCGATGCGCGCCGCCACAAGCCGCCCTTGCAGGCTCGACAGCGTGCCGGCCTTGGTAGAGAAGTGCAGGGCCATGGGACGTTATCTCAGCTGCGCGACCCAGATGTTCGTCGAGTACGGAATCTGGATCGACGGCGTCTGCAGGCTTTGCAGGTAGTCGTCGATGGCGCTGATCACTTCGTGGAATTTCGCCCCGGCCTGACGCTCGAGGGTGGCATGGGAGCGCCAGGCTTCCAGGCACTCGGCGATGGATTGTTCGTGGATCACGCGGGCATCGAGGTGCACGACCGGGCCGAACAGTGCGCTGGCGTCGATCACCGCGGTCTGGTCTTCACGACGGGTGCCGTAACCGTAACCGGCCACGCGCTCCTTGATGATGGCTTCGATGCGAGCCTGGATCGGGTCTTCGAGATTGCGGTGGTTCCACATGCAGGCAAACCAGCCGCGCGGCTTGAGAATGCGCGCGGTTTCCTTGAGTGCCTGCTGGCGGTCGCAGACGTTGAACGAGCTGCCGAACGTGACCATGTCGAACGCCTGGGTCGCTTGGCCGGTGGCCTCGCCCGTGCCTTCGTGCCATTTGACGTTGGCCAGTTCCGCGGTGCGCTTGATGCCGTTGCCACGCATCGCATCGTTAGGCTCTACCGCGGTGACCTCCAGGCCACGGGCGGCGAGCATCAGCGTCAAGTGCGCAACACCGGCGCCGACGTCGCAGAACGCGTCGCCCTGTTCGGCACCGGCGATCGACAGCATGGCGTCGATGGCGGCGTCGGCGTAGTCAGGGCGCTTGAGGTAGGCGTCGGCGAGGGTGGTGTAGTCCCATTCGGTTTTCATACTGCATTCCTTTGTTGAATTTTATTGACCAGATCTTGTGCAAGGGTTGCCCCGGACCGTTGCGGGTCGAACTCGACCTGCCAGTCCGGCGCTTGCGGTTCATCAATGTTCAGGTCGAGCCCGGCGACGTCGCGCAGTTCACCGGCGTCGAATCGCCGGTAGATGCCCTTCGGGTCACGCCGTCGCAGTTCTTCCACCGGCACCTTCAAATACACTTCGAAATAGCCGGGCAGGTGCGCGCGGTTCCATTGGTGAACTTCGTGGAACAGCGAAATCGTTGCGATCACCACGGTCTGCCCCTGCGCGGCGATCATTCGGCACAGGTGGGCGTATTGCAGGGCCAGCGCCAGACGACCATCGCGGCCATGGTTGCGGGAACTGTCGGCTACCGCGCCAAAGACTTCGCGCAACTCGTCGCCATCCAGCATCACCACTGATTGGCCATGGCTGCGCAGACGCGCGACGAGTTCACGGGCCAATGTCGATTTGCCCGCGCCGGAAAGGCCGGTGATCCAAATTACCTGTCCGCCAAGGTCTCTGTTCATATCGGTCTGGCTTGTGCTGTGAGTGTGTCGATTTGCCGGGCCTGCCACGGATTCAGCCGTGGCGCTCAATCGGCAAGGCGTTGGTTTAGGTTGCCGAAGGAGTCGATCGTCAACTGGCAGAATTTCGATGCGTGCCGGTGCTCGACCAGGTCGAGGAACACGTCTTGCGGCGCCGACAAGTTGCCGTACTGGCTTTCGTAGAACTTTTTGTAAATGAAATAACTGTCCGCGGTGGTCAGCAGGCTGAAGCCCAGTGCGAGATCCTTGAGTTCATCGCGGTTTGTCGCGATGGGCAGCAAGTTGTCCATTTGCGCCAGCCAGGTCTCGACCGTCGGATTGTGTTCTTCAGCGGTGGGAACGTAGTAGATCGGCAACTTGCCGGTGTTGAGCATGAACGACACGCCACCGGTGGAAGCGTCGGTGATGATGGTGTCGCATTGCTGGTAGAACACGGTGCTGCTGGTGCCCGGCTGGTCGATGCTGATCCATTCATGCGCGGTCAGCTGTTCGCACAGCTCCTTGACGGTCGGATGCTCGAGGTCAGCCATGTAGGGGCGCAGAATGAATGTCGCGTGCGGAATCTGTGCCTTGACCGTATTGATCACGGTCTGCAGATTTTCATACAGCGAAGCATGGCTGGGACAAATGCCCAACTGGGTCGGCAGCAGACCGACGACATGCCGGTCGGACGTCTTCTGCGAGGCTTGCGGTGCGGCAAAGAAATTCGGGATTTTGATCGGCAAGGTCGAAACCGGCGTGGTGTTGCGCAGATCGCCGCGCAATACGATGCCGTCCGCGACCAGGGCTTTCAAGTTCTTGCGATCACGCCGGTAAGCCTGCAGTCCCGCTGTGACAAGTTCGAGGCCCGAGCGCGAAGAGGCAATCAGTACATCCCAATAGGACGTCAGCTCGGAATAATAGTATTTGTCTTTGGTCGGCATGCCGACATTGCCGTGGGTAATGAAGATGCCGAAGTTCGACTCGTCCAGCAGGCGCCCCACCCAGGCATCGTTGGAGATGATGATCTGTGATTGCAGATGCGAGATGACGTCGACGCCGACTTGTTCCACCGGGAAATCAAGGATCTCTTCCGCTTCCTGCCGGCTCAGGCCGCTCTTGTCGGTTTGCAGGACGATGCAGTGGTACTTGTCACGCAGAGCATTGAGCGCCGGAATCAGGTATTCGAGATAGGTTTTTCCGCCACGAGTGACATTGTTGATGAAGTAGACATTTTTCATAAGGGTGGCGTACTTTTTGTTATTTGCCGCAGCAAATACGATTGGGCGAAATGAATGCGCGCAGATAAACAAACTTGCTGTTGTCTTGGCGCAATCGTCGTAACGAATTTCGTCGCAGGCAGGGATTTACAATCTGCCGAACAATGGAAAGTTGTTTATTAAGTGGATGTGCCCGTTGGGCAGAAGAAGATCTTATCCATGATGTGCCGCCTCCATTAATTGCTTTTAAAGTTCTGCGCGTTAAGTAATTGAACCTGGGTCCATGGCGTAGAGCGTCGTCGTTATATCACACATTGGCTAATGGCTATCAGCGCGTCGGGGGTTTATTCCTGCCGAAATCGTCCGTTCGCCGACGGCCCTGCGCGTCATCATTGCGTCGCGGGGCGATACTGCAATGCCTCGGCCAGATGCTCGCGTGCGATGCGATCTGCCTGTTCTATGTCGGCCAGGGTTCGCGCAACCTTGAGCAGTCGATGCGCCGAGCGCAGCGACAGGGTCAATCGCTCGCACGCCGACTCCAGCCAGTGTTCGTCGGCTGTGGATAACGTGCAGTGACGGCGCAGCCCCGGCAGGTCGAGAAAGGCATTGGCGCAGCCCTGGCGTTTCTGCTGGCGCTCGCGAGCTTCGGCGACCCGCCCGGCAGCGCTGGCGCTGTCCTCGCCGGGCTTGTGTGTCGGGTTCAGCGCCGTGGCTTCCCGCGCCACCGTCAGGTGCAGATCGATGCGATCAAGCAAGGGGCCGGACAACTTGTTGCGATAGCGCTGCACCATGTCCGGCGTGCAGGAGCAGCGGCCGCTCGGCTCGCCAAGATATCCACAGGGACACGGATTCATCGCCGCCACCAGTTGAAACCGCGCCGGAAAACGCACCCGTTCCCTGGCCCGGCAAATCACGATATGCCCCGATTCCAGCGGCTCGCGCAGTACCTCGAGAACCTTGCGGTCGAACTCCGGCAGTTCATCGAGAAACAGTACACCGTGGTGGGCGAGGGTGATCTCGCCGGGTTGCGGTTTGGAACTGCCGCCGACCAGGGCCGGGCCGGAGGCCGAGTGATGCGGCTGGCGAAACGGGCGCTGCGGCCAATGGGTCAGCGGCGCGCCGCTGGCAACCGACTGGATCGCCGCCACTTCCAGCGCCTCGCTTTCCGCCAGCGGTGGCAACAGACCCGGCAAGCGGCTGGCGAGCAGGGTTTTGCCGGTTCCCGGGGGGCCGCTGAACAACAGGTTATGCGCCCCCGCAGCGGCAATCAGCAGGGCCCGTTTGGCCGCCAGCTGGCCCTGTACCTCGTTGAGGTCGGGGTAGGGTTTGCTGGCGTGGATCAGGCCGTCGCCGACATACGGCTCGAGCGGTGTATGTCCGTTGAAGTGCGCCACCGCTTCCAGCAGATGATCCACCGCGATCACCCGCAGCCCTGACGCCAGGCACGCTTCCTCGGCATTCGCCCGTGGCACTACCAGCGTACGCCCGGCCTTGCGCGCCGCCAGTGCGGCCGGCAACACGCCGCGGACCGGCCGCACCGCACCGGACAACGCCAGCTCGCCCAGGCACTCCACGTCGTCCAGGGTCAGGCAGGGCACCTGCACGCTCGCCGACAGAATCCCCAGGGCAATCGCCAGATCGAAGCGCCCGCCATCCTTGGGCAAGTCCGCCGGAGCCAGATTCAGGGTGATCCGCCGCGCCGGAAACTGCAGCCCGGAATTGATGATCGCACTGCGCACCCGATCCTTGCTCTCCTTCACCGCGGCCTCCGGCAAACCGACCATGGTCAGCGACGGCAGGCCATTGGCGAGGTGTACTTCAACGGTGACGGCGGGGGCATCCACGCCTATCTGGGCGCGACTGTGGACGATGGAGAGGGACATGGTCGTTCCTTGAGCTGAATCGGGGGCCGCTTCCTGCGGATTTTCCAAGGGTAGTTGAGCCGGGTTTCAGTGCTGAAATAGAGGTTTACAAGACGTATCAAGACCCCGATGGTCTGTCACTGCTTGCCTGAATTGGAGCGATGACTCTCGCCTGGCATTGAAGGATCATCCCGTTCGAGGACTGCAACTGCGCATTCGTCGGGACTGGGCACCAGCAAAAGCTCCCCCGCATTTTTGGCAGCAGAGAAAGCTGGTTTCTCTGAAGTAGTGACGACGGGCTAGCCTGTCGGATTCTGAACCCAAGGCCGTAAAGCCCGGAGCTAAAGAATCGCTGCGACTACTCCTCCAAACACAAAAAAGGCGTCCTATTGGACGCCTTTTTTTGACTCAGGATCTTCTACCGGCCAGCGGGCCGCTTGGCTCAAGCTGTGGCCCACATGTAACAGCAACTTCAATAAATCGCCGTTGGTTGGCTGACATATCCCCCGCTAACCGGAGTGCTTCGAGATGTAGTTCAACAATCTGAAGAAGCTTTGCCTTTCGCTTTTTTGGGCTCATACGCACCTCGTGCGATTGGTTTGTTGATTTCGATGTTGTTGACCGTCCACAGAAATGACAAGTCGGTTGGTGTGGTCGAATTCGAACCCCAGTTTCCGGTAGTAAAAAACAACATTCGGATCAGGATCTTGAATCTCGATTTCTTTGCATCCTAGCGCTCGCGCATAGTGATCTGCGACAAGCAGAGCAATCGGCGCGATCCTGCCGCGAAGCGGGTGTGCCCTGTCCGGATGCCCTTCCAGCAGAACAACCTTCAAGCAGATGGAGCTTGCGCGTGGGGTCGCATAGCACATCCCGCAAAGAATCTGTTTGTACCATATCGCCACATCCAGAACTTTCGCATCTTTACTTTTCCAGTCTGCAACATCATCCCAAGGGAAAATTGTTGGTCCCTCCCAGAGAAAGTATTGCTTTATCGCTGCTGGGGTAATTGGCTCAAACTTGACCGCTGCTGCATCAATAGTCGGGATCCTCGGGGCAATGTCCTTGAGAAAGAGTTTGTAGGCGATCTTTCGCGAGTTTGATCTGAATGTCTGGTTACGAAGATCCGTTGCTTTGCCTTTTCTTCTCATTGTTTTCATCTGTCTGGATCTGGTCGCAGAAGATAGCCAGCAGAGAGGAAGCAGCGAAATCAGACGTGGGGCACGCGTTTTGTAGGACGTTACTTCTGCGAGTGGAGGATTTCGGAGTAGGGGGGGTGGAGATAACGAAGACAAAAAAAGGTCATTTCAGTGGTGTCACTGAAATGACCGTTGGCAAGGTTGCAGCGCAAAAAATCAGATCAATTGCAGAGCCTTTCTCCACCATGAGTTTACAACCGTGCGGTTTACCTGTTCTCGTTCCGTCACCATGTGTGGCACATCCTGCAACCGAATCCACGGCTGGTTATTCCAGTGCAACAAACTCAACGTCATGTCCGGCCAACTGAGCAGGCTCAGGTGTGGACGTTCGCTTGTGCTGGGATGTTGGGCGTCGCGCAGGATGGGGATCACCTGGTGGGTGAGCCATTCGCGTAGCGCTCGGTATTCGCCGCAGTAGTGGTAGACGAGAGGGCGTAGATGCCGGATTCGCTGATCAGCAGGGTGTTTTCGATCTGGTTGTGGATCAGGGTTTTGCGGGTCTGGTATTGGTCGGGGTCGAGTTTTCGCAGCATGCGTTCGTTGAGGTAGATGTGCAGCCGGCGGCTCAGGTCTCGGGCGCAGAACCAGGGTTGGTTCTGGATGAGCAGGGCGTGGAGGGGGAGTTTGTGGCGGGTGAAGATGCTAGGTGTCAGATAGTTTTCGTCCATGGTTCAGTTCTCGAATTCAAGTGAAGAAAACTGCTCCTGTTCGTCGCCAAACGAAAAGGGTGGCAGCTATGCGCGGGTTGGCGAACCGGTGAATTCGAAACCGGCAGACCCTGAGGTCTCCCACGCAAAGCCGCCATAACTCGTTGAGTGAAAACTCTCTGTGAGTCTAGTTGCATTGCGTCAAGTTCGATCAAGGTCGCCAAACCCGGTGCTGAACATTCAACATCGGGTGATGCTTGGAAATCTGGGCTTTTCGGCGCAATCGGACGGCGGTGGTGCAAGTTGTAGGACGTTGCCGGGATGTTTGAAGGGCTGGAGATCAAAAGATCGCGGCCTTCGGCAGCTCCTGCAGGGGCGCGGATTATTCAGCCGGCGGCGTCAGCTTCGCTTCCAGTTCCGCCACCTTCGCTTCGAGGCTTTCGAGGCGGGCGCGGGTGCGGGCGAGGACGACCATCTGGCTGTCGAATTCTTCGCGGCTGACCAGGTCGAGTTTGCTGAAGGCGCTTTGCAGCAGCATTTTGAACTGGCTCTCGATTTCGGCTTTGGGCAGGGGCGTGTCGCCGCTGAACAGGCGGGAGGCGGTGCCGCTCAGGGCGTCGAGGAAGTCTTTTGGCGCGAGCATGGGAAATGTCCTGGAAACAATGGCCGGCAGTGTATCACGCAGTGTCTATAGTCACTGGCGCAGGCACGGATGCACGCTTTTCGCGCAAGCGGACGGACGGTGGCGCACCGTTGTTGTGCGTATCCATTCGGGCTTTTGCGCGATAGCGCCTGCGGCAGCGGCCAAGGGATTGAAATCAGAGGCTTTTGGCGAGATGGCAAGCTTTCTGCTTAGTCACCCTCGACCCATGCACTGATGCAGTCGCTGTGACGAATGCAGTGCGGCAGACGGAGCGGGGAGTTTCGTCTGGATGCGGTTAGCTGGCGTCAGTCGGGCAGGCAAGGCCGACGATGCGTTACAAAGCCAGGCACTGCGCTTAGACTTGAGTCGGGTTTGTTTTCCTGGGGCAAGTCCA
>Ga0105251_10002486_pt1 | contig 14442 bp, 18 predicted proteins | sample KBSS64metaG_FD_80424 | JGI IMG/M metagenome (GOLD analysis project Ga0105251, IMG submission 80424) | Switchgrass rhizosphere microbial communities from Kellogg Biological Station, Michigan, USA - KBS S6-4 metaG | ecosystem: Host-associated > Plants > Roots > Rhizosphere > Soil | place...
ATCCGCATAGCTCTTGATTCGCGGCACGTGCGCTTCGGCGTAGAAGTTGTATTCGTCCCGACGGTACGCGGCAAACGCGAACGCCTCGAATTCGCGCACGATCTCGCCCAGCAGCTCGCGGTCAACCTCATCTTCCTTGAACGACAGCGTCACATGAAGGTAGCGCTCGGCGGCCGTGTCGATCGACTGGATGATGTCGTTCGTCAGATCGAGATCGCCGGCGAGTATCACGCGCTCGTCCATCTCGTCGCGCTCCATCTCGCGCCCCTGCTTCTGGCCCTTCTCCAGATAGGCCTTGATCCCGTCGTGATAGCCGCGTACGCGTATGAGCATCTCCCTACCCTTGCGCTCGGCGAGCGGCAAGCCAGCGCTCAGCCCCTTCAATGCGGAAAAGCAGCGCATCGCATACCGCCGACGGCAGCAGATGGCCAGCCGCACCGACAGACGCGCTCGCGCCGTCCCAGTCCGTCTGCGTCAACGTGCGCGCACCGTTATGGTCGCGATCGAAGAGCAGCTTCGTCTCCAGTTCGACGACCGCCAGGACGGCAGCCTGTTTCAGATCCATTGCCATCGATATCAGTCGACTCTGTTAAGGGTTGACCTGAGGTATTGCCCGATCAGCTGCAGCTGCGTGAGCAGCTGCTCGTAGGTTCCCTCGGAAAGGGTCCCGCGCACGTGCTCCGAGTTTGCGCGATGGGCGATCTGGTTCAGGTTGTTGCTGGTCTTGTTGAAGATGTACAGCAACCGCTTGCGGTCCCCGCTCGCCACCGGCCGCGCGATCACCTGCGTCCGGTTGGTCAGCACCGCCTGCCGGAAAAACTCCGATTGCGTCATCCCGCTTTGCCTAACCTTCGCGAGGTACGCCTCTCGATCCTCATCCGACAGACGGAACGCGATCGGCTTGCCCAGCCCTGCCCCATCGTTGCGCTTCCGCCGCGGCATTACCTGAGCCCCGTCGAACGGTGACGGTCGGTCTCGGCGCCGACCATCGCGAACGGCCTGCCGTCGTCGTCGATCGGATGTGCGCGAAACTCATACTCAGGCCACCGCAACTCGCACTCGCGCAGCGCGCGCATCGCCTGGTCACCCGTCATCGGCCACGTATAACCTGCCCACGGCAGATAGCGCGGCTCGCTGCCGCGCTCATCGGCACGCGGCCCCACGACAAGCTGGATCACCCATTCGCTGCTCGGAATCATCGCTGGACCTCCGTATTCGCCGTATATGCATTACGCATACCTGGCAGTGCTTAGTGTCGGCAACGGAGTTGCCGGCACGCTGACGCGGCAGTAGCCCGCGTCGGGGTTTCAAAAGGGGCTCGCCCCTTTGGCACGAAATATTTTACGGAACGCGTAGCGTTGCGTAAACATATTCGACGTGCCTCGCTGCCCTGTCGCCATACTAACCGCTTATTCCAATCCACGACAACCGCCGACAACGACGCGCCAAACTGCGACACAGTCTAAACATGCCGGTTGAACACAACGACAAACTCCGATAATGTCACTCCAAACAGCGACAATAAGCCAGCGCCTGAATCATGAACGCCGACGATTACCTGAAAAGCATAAAACCCGCCGCGCAACGCTCCGCACTTGCTCCGTTTCACGCGGACGTGCTGAAGCTGCGCGCCGCTGGCTGCACGCTCAACCAGATATCCGACTTTCTCCGCATGCACGGCGTCGCCGTCACGCTCTCGACCATCGCCAAGTACCTTCGCAAGCAGATTGCCTCGCGCGACCCGGCGACCACCGGACCGGCCGTCGCTGCTCCCGCCCGTACGGCAGTCTCGCCCGATCCGGTGTCATCATCGCCGCAGGAGGCCCCCGACACCCGGGAACGTGTTCCGTCCAGAGAGCCTCCGGGGTTTAAAAGCGTCGAACAGTTGCGCGTTGAAAATCCCACGCTACCGGCCATCCAGATCACCAAGATGTACGCCCAACAGTACGCAGGCTCCGGCATCGATGTCGCACAACTGGAGGAGATGAAGCGCAAATACGCCTCGCCGCAGGTCAAGCCCTGAACCGTATCGCCCCGCCGCGCCGCGCCGGGGGCGGGCCTCTCCCCATGCATCCTGCATGGGTCCCCGTGGCCCTCGATACGGGCGCGCGGCGCGCGCGACACCGCATCGGTTCGCACTGCCCCGCAACATCCTGTTTCGCAGGATTGGGGGCGGCAAGGAGCGTTCATCGCGATAATTGACGGGCCGCTGTCCAGCCCCGTTAGACACGCGGCAGTCGCCTCGGACAGCCGGTCGTACGGCTTCTTTTTATGCGCCGCCTATAGTGCAAAAGCCGCCCAGGCTTACGCCCGGACGGCTGCATGTGACAACCCGCACTTACGCGAAGTGCGTCACGGTTCAGGCGGCTTCGGCTTCCTCCGCATCGCCGTCGTTGCCTTCATCCTGCGCGTCGCCTGCCTCGCTGTCCTCGTCGTCCCAATGCCCGTACGTGACGTGTTTCGGCACCTCACGGTTACGCAGCACCTCCGGCAACCAGCCCGATTCCGTCATCCGAAGCTCGGCGGCAGCGGCAGCATCGCCCTTTTTCATGCCGCGCAGTTCGCCTGCCACATGCGGCGCGACTGCCTCGCCGACAACCGACACGATGCGGTCTTTCGAAACGTGCTCGAAATACCCGGCGCGCGTCGGCTTCCAGTAGCGCGTGAGATCCACTTCCATCGTGTTCGCGACTTCGTTGATGGCATGTGCGCGGTCAACCGGGCTGATGCCGTCCACCGTCGCGGCCACGCAGAATGCAAACAGGTTCGACATGACGTCCGAATCCTGCAGCAGCAGCCAGGCCAGCAGTTCGTCAGTGCGCTTCGGCAGCATCCGCGCCCATTTCGCCCGCTGTTCTTCCAGCCCTTTCCACGCTGCGCTGTCGCCCATGTCATCGGCATTCGACACCAGCGCATCGCGCGACGTATGCACGTCGATCCGCACGGCATGGTCGATGTACGATTGACCGTACACGTCATCGAACACAACTGGAATCATCCGGTACATCAGCACGGCCAGCGCAACGCCCGGCTGCTGTGCAAGCTCGATCTGTACCGCTGCCGTGCGGTGCGCGGTCAGGCGTTTGCACAGCTTCTCGCCGTGCACCGGTTTCGCCTTCGGCGGTAGATCACGGCTTCGCGGCGCGTGGGCAAGCTGCGCCACCTGGTTCGAGTCAGCGGCGCGTTCTTCCGGACGGCGCAGGCCACGCGTGACCTGCACCTTGCCAGCCTCATCGATGGCGACGAATGCACCGGCCCGTTTCATGTCGTTGGCGTCAAACGTTTCGAACCGTTCGCCGTAGGCGTCAACGGCTGCCGTGGCGTCAGTGAGCGCGTTGTCCAGTCGCTCCCACAGCGCCTCGTCTTCCTCACTGTCCTGGTCGGCGTAGTAGGCATCCAGTGCGGCCTTCGCTTCGTCGCGCACGGCGACAAGCGCTGCAAGCTCCGTCTTTTCCGCCTTCGTCGGCTTGCGCGAGGTCGACGCGATCCGGTCGTACTGGATCAGTTCGGCCTGGTCAACGCGGGTTCTCGTCTCAACGAACGACCAGCCCTCGGCGGCTATGGTCTGGGATAGTTCGACCAGCCGCTCGGTCGCGAGGCGATGCAGCAGCTCTGCGTCCGCGATGTATCCGGCATTCCTGTCGTCACTGAACAGATCCCGGCGCACGAAACCGCCTGCGGCCTCGTAGGCGTCCAGCCCGACGAATCGCGCAAGCGGGTTTTCGCTGGCATCCAGTTCTGCCGTGGTCAGCGCCGCACGCAGTTCGGACGGCCGGCGCTGCCAGGCATTCAACGCTTCGTTCCACACGCGTTGCTGCGTCGCGTGATCGTCAGCCAATGCCAGCACCTTCGCCTGCTCGTAGTCGAGCTTGTCTTCACGCATCTGGTCGAGTAGCGAGGGCGCGAGGTTGGCGATCCTGAGCGCGCGACGCACAACCATTTCCGACACCTTGAACAACGCGGCAACGTGGATGACCGGCTTGCCCTCGTCTACCAGGAGCCGGAATGCGACCGCCTCGTCTGCGATGCACATCGGCTCGCGCTCCCTGTTTTCGATCAGCGACGCGGCGAGGGCTTCGCCTTCGCTCACGATCAGCACTGGCACCTGGTAGTCCTTTGTAATACGGCCCCGCGAAAACAGCAGGTCCAGCGCGGCGAGCCGCCGCTGTCCGGCGCACACGCAGAGCTTCGGCTGCTTGCCACGGCCCTTCATCGCGTGCACGACCAGATTCTGCATCAGGCCTTTTTCAGCGATTGTTTCTGCGAGCGGCTCGATGCCGGTGGGAGCCTTCTTGCGGACGTTCAGCGGCGAGCGGCACAGCCGGGCGTACGGGACGTATTCGATTTTCGCTTCGTTGCCAACGCTGGCTTCGGGAACGGATTCAGTTACACGGTTTTCAACGACTTCCATTGTGATGTCTCCGGAAACGGGCCGCAGCGGAATGCCGGGCCACAGAAACACTATAGGTCTATTTGACCCAATATGACAGGACGCATATGATTTATATTTTAAATAACATCGTCACAATGATTAAGAATAAAGATTTAGCAAATCTTGATATAACGGTCAATATGACCTAATATATAAACGTGGCCCGGCATTCCGCTGCGGCCCGTTTCCGGAGATAACCGTGATTGATAACGAAACCCGAATCTCGTCAGCAGTCGTCGTCGATGAGTTGCGCCTGAATTGCCTTCCTCACTACCTGGGCGCGCACTACCTGCAAGGCGAGGCGTTGGTGTACGACTGGGCTGCCCGCCTGTCGAGTGCCTACAAGGGCGGTTCGTGGGACTTCTTCCAGTTGTCGAACGGTGGCTTCTACATGGCTCCCGCGAACTGCGGACGGGTCCATGTGCGGTGGCACATGAACGGCTACAGCGACACGATGGGCGCGGAGGCGTTCGGCATCGTCGCCACGCTGTTTGCCCTGTGCCACCTGGCGGAAAAGTGCCGCGATGACGCGGTCATTGACCACTACCACGCACTGCGCGCCTACGCGGCCCAGCACGTGGAAGCCGCCAACATCCTCCGCGCGATCGACTAACCGACCAGCCCCGGCCTGCGGGCTGGGGTCCTTTGCCTTTCCTGAAAATCAGCGAGGAACAAATGGATATCACGCATATTCGCCCGACCTGGCTTACCGCACTTCTGCCATTGCTGGCCGTCTATCAATACGGAGACCGCGAGATCGTACGTGCTGAACTGTTCCGCATGGCGCTATCGGCGGATGCGGCGGCCAGGTCGGCCGATGCGCTGCACCGCATCGCCAACATGCTCGACCGGGACGGTCACGCAATCGACATGCACCGTGAAGAGTTGCGCGCGATAGCCCGCACGGCGCTCTCCGAGTTTGATCGTGTGCCGCCCCGTGCCCCGCACGCCTGCCCTGGCTGAGCCGGAGATTAACGAAAGTCTTCCTCTGTTTCACTCAATCCATCAGGAGTACAAATCATGAACAGGCTTTTCTTTACTGGCCGTGTTGCCGCCGCCCCGGTGCTTGCGAATCACGGTGATTCGAAGGTGACGAAATTCACACTGATTTCCAACGAGTACGCCGGTCGCGACGAAGGCAGCGGCGAAACGAAAGAGCGTCAGGTGAGAATCCAGTTCACCGCCTTTGGTTCGCGCGGGGAGGCCATCGCCAGAAACGTTCTGAAGGGCGATCAACTGATCGTTGAGGCGAAGCTGTCAAACAACGACTTCACGGACGGTGAAGGCATCGAGCGTTACGGCTACAACTTCACTGTCGAGAACTTCGACTTCGGCGCACCGGGCGAGCTCAAGCGGGCACAACTCGCTCGGCGTCAGGAATAAGTCATGTCGGCCCCGCTTCATACCGGGCCGTTCACCAGTGCCGGAGATGACGCCAGGACCGTGGGCGGTGGCGATATTTCATTTCGCCGCGCCGCTGCCTGAAAATAGCATCAGCGGCTTGCACGTCGCAGCGGCTCGATAAGGCCCCCTTCCTGCCAGACCTTGAGCCCGGATAACCGCAGACGTCACGCGCGCGCCGGCGCGCCCGGATCGAGGCGCCTGGGGACCCACGCCGGAAGGCGTGGGGTGCGCGCCGGCGCGGCGCAGTAGCGCCGGGACGATCCGGAAGGGCGCAGGCAGACCGCGGCCGGGGCCGTCAAGCAGCCGCAGGCTGCGTGTTTCCTCCGCGGCGAAGCCGTGGGGGCTGGAATCGGTTTGCGGACCGCGGGGGCCTGCGCTGTCGTACGATCCCATATACGGATTGAATCAACAGGACCTGACATGGAAGGCAGAACGATTTACGCTCGAGGCGACGGACTGGAACGTCTCAGGGCACACATGGTTGTGGCTTGCCGCAAACGGAAGCAGGGAACCGGCAGTCGGTACAGTAGCGACAACTTCCGCGGCATGGTTGTCGGGCTTGCGCTGGCCGATGCCCCCGATGCAACGGTGTCGATCAGCATCGCCCCTTTTATCACCGAACGCGGGTACGAGGCCGAAGCCTCCTACTCCGGACACGCAAGGTAACGCCATGAGCACTCCACCCCGCCCGAAAACGCACCGGATCACCAGCGACGTGCCCGAGCACCTCCTCGAGGCGTTCCAGCACACTATCACCGAGTTTTTTGCGAACGCGCACGGTGGCCAGACACCGGCGCAGCGCGCAGCGGAGATCCGCGCCGGTGATCGCGACCGCGGCCTCGATTCGCTCCTGCAGCTCGTCGACGTCGCCGAGGGCAGCACCGAGCAGGCGCAGACCATCGCCGAATTTCTCGCGGGCCTGTACAACGGCGCCGACTACCGCTTCGACCTCACGGCGCTGCGAGCGCTGGACGACGATCTCTTCGAGCACTGTCTTGCCGTACTCCGACTCGACCACCGCCCGACTGTTGAAGTCCACGGCTATTTCCCTGGCGGTCAGCAGCGCTGGCAGCAGATAATCGCGCGCTGGAATCTGGACAACCGCCCGGCGCCGGAGCCCGCGCCAGTTCGCGGCGAACGCTATCAGGCCCGCTACGTGACGAATCAGGAAGCGCCGGGGTATCGCCATATCACGCTGGTGGTGGCGATCGATGCGGACCCAACCCGCCAGTTGCCGATCGAACTGCATTTTTCAGCGGGCGACTCGGAGCGTATAGCCCGCGACCTGATCGAACTGCATCGCGGGGCGTGGCGGCCGCGTGAGTGGCGCGAAGGGCCACTCGACATGAAGGAAGGCGAGCGGCGGCCGCAGTGGCTCTAGATTCCAGCGCGCACGTTATGCGCCGGTAGTTGAGACGAACGTAAGAGTACCAGGGGGAAAGCATATGACGGTTGATACAACCACGACCATCCGGCGCGAATGCCTGCAGCCCGCGATCTATTGGGCCAAACCGACCGGGGCGGAAGTCCAGGAGGTGGTCCGCCTGGCCGGTTTTACCGGACGTAGCGCGGCGGAATTTCTGGACCTCGCGGACAGGAGCGGGCGCCAGATCCGCCGCTGGATCAGCGGCGAAAATGAAATCCCCTATTCCGCATGGGCGCTACTCTGCCATGCCGCCGGTTTTGGCCACATCTGGGAAACAGAAGAGGAATCCTGACAGGTGCATCCCATGCATTTTTGAACGCCTGGGCGGACGGCATTGCGTTTGAGAATCGGTTTGCCGGAGTCAGGCTGCGCGCCTGAAATTCCGCTATCCCGGGGGGAAAGGATAACGGACCACCCTGGCGGTTCGTCATGCTTCATTCCCAGCCGCTGCCAATATTCGCTAGCCGCGCATTCACGTCGGCAACGCGAAACGCCTCCGGATCGAACGAGCCGCCCAGCCCAGTCGAGCAGTTCGCGCCGGGCGCCCGTCATCCGGCCGCCGAGCGTACGTAGCAGATGCGCGTAGCCTGGCGGACCGCCACAGTCTTCCGGCGGGCAGGCGCGCCGGCCCGCGACGCAGCGCGGATACCGGAGGCGCGACGAGGGCTGCACTTCCTCCTCGATCTCGACCGCGTGATGCCAGCTTCGCGCTGCCGTGCTGACGGGCCGAGGCCTTGAGGTGGTCGGCCAGCACCGGCGAGCCGTGCAGCTGCGCGAGGTGCACCAGATCGTCGCGCATCGCGCGCAGGTGGCGCTCGAGCCCGTCCGGGCTCGCCGCGTGCGGCGCACTCTCGGGGTCGTAATACAGCCGCGCGATGGTCGCCGGCGGCGCCCGCTGCACGAACGCGCGCAGCGCCGCAAAATCGGTGCGCGTATAGCTCCGTGGCGGCGGCAGGGTCAACTGCTGGGGGCGACTGGTCATGTCAGGCTGCCGATGGACGGGTGCCCGCCATGCCGCGCGCGGACCCGGATGCATGTCTCGGGCATGGTAGCCGGCGCGCCATCAGTGGTCATTCTCCGTCGGGTCGGCGAACGACGGTTCCCAAGCCTGTCCGCCGTAGAACACGCCGACTATCGACACCGCATCGGGATCCACCAGGTAGGCAATCACGGCGCGCTGCCGGTAGTGGGTCACGCGCAGGCCTGGCAGCAGATCATCGCGCGGCACGCCGCGTTCCGGGAAGGTCTGCAGGCGCAGGCAGAAACTCACAATGGCGTCTACATAACGGGCCGCCGTGACGGGCGAACCCGCTTCGCTGATGAACCGTTCGATAGCTTCGAGCTGGTCCCGCGCTTCCGGGGCGAACTGCACCCGGTAGGTCATGCGGCGCCCGAGCGTTTCTTCGCCAGATGGGCGCGCATCTGCTCGGGCGTGAGCGCGCGCGCGGGATCTGCGCGCAACGCCTCGGCGGCAGGCACTACCTCGTCACGCAACCAGGCGTCGATGGCCCGGTCACGAGCCGCGAGCGTGCGCAGGCCGTCACGGATCACCTCGCTTTCGGAGGCATATTCACCGCTGGCGACCTTGGTGCGGATGAGCTCGGCCATCTCGTTGGGCAGGGTAATGCTGAACTGTTGGGTGGTGCGCATGGCGCTCTCTCCTGACTGACAGGATTTAATCCTACTCTGCAGATGGGGTGCCGGCAAGGTGAGTCGGCGCGGGGCCGGCAACCTACCGGCCATCACCATGATTTAAGGGTTAACACTTGTTCATGGTGTGACATAGCGCGATTTCCCCGTATTCTATTGATCAAACGCAATGTTGCTAAGTGCAATTAGCAACGTCGTAAAGTAAGGGTCGCTTCATTGCATGCGGCCAGCACACCACCGACAAGACAGAGCAGTGTTTCATTCAGTGCCTCCTCGACGCAGTTTTGTATGCGACCCCAATATTTCCATCCGCTCCGTCATGGGCCAAGGGATCGTGATGGCGCTCGCCGTTGTCCGCCTTAAATCCTTTCGCGTGCGTCCTACTCACACCGCACGTGCCAGCGCCGGGGAGAACCGCCGCAACGCTCCTTTTAAAACGGCCAGATGGTCTGTGACAGCCTCGGTGGGGATGCGCGGAGCGTCGACATTCGGAAGAACGGACGAGGTCGCCTGACGGCGCGCTTGGGCAAATGCTTCGAGATCATCCGGCTGTGCTGGTCGGATCTGACCGTTGCGGAGTGCCTTCGCGAATCGTAGTTGCCATTGACCCGCCTCGCGACGTGCGATGCCCTCCTCCGCGTTGTAGACCGACAACGACAGTCCGTCAGCATCGACGACGAGCTTGCGCTCACCGGTAACGTCGACGAAGGACAGACCGGCGACCTCGCGAACCAGCGACTCGGCGGCCTGTCGCTCCTTGAGCGCAGCACGCGCCGCGTTTTGCTCTGCATGCCGGGTGCGGATCTGGAATGAGAAATCGGCGGTGCTGGTCAGCAGGGCGCGGAGATAGCAGATGGGCCGCTTGGCTTTCTGGAGATGCTCCCACGTTGCTTCAACAACATCGGACAGACGCTTGCCGTGCTCACGTGCTTCGCGCATCAGTTTAAAAATCAGGAAATCCCGAAAACCCAGGGACCGCAGACGCTGAAGGTCCACAGGCACTTGCCCCGGTTGTCTCTTTTGCAAAGAGGTGGGGAAAAGATCTTTATATATACCACCGTCTGCCAGACTGGCAGACCGATAGGAAAATGCTTCAGCCGCGGTGGTACCGGTTTGCTGAACTCCGCCATTGGTGCTGGATGAATCCACCGAATCAGCCTTTGCTTCGACTCGTTGAGCAGCCGGGATTGGCTCCGTTGCCAGCCCGAGAATGATGGCAGCACGCTCGGTCAGGTGAAGATAGGCGCGACCAAAGAGACCCGCCTGCACGTAGCGGCGTTGCGGTGGCCGGGCGATCAGACCTGCGGTTTCTAGGTCATCGAGGCTTCGGTAGAACGTCCGCTCTGACTGCATCGACCGTTCCGTCAGCAGCTGACGTCGAGCATAGATGTGCCCGTGCGGGTTAGAGGCGTCAACAGTGCGTGCAAGTGCAGCCAACACGGAGCGCGCTCGAGCAGGGATCCCATCGAGGCGCGAGGCGCGATGGACGGCCCGCAGGATGACCCACGGCAGGTTGACGGAATCGGAACTCAGATCGATCGCGTCGCTGTCCTCGGTTGCCTGAGGAGCAGGGGAAACATCGACGTTTTCGGTTTTGTGGAAGTGCGGGCGTAACCCTACCTCGCCAGCAACGAAGTGTTGCGCGATAGACATATCCAGCGTCCATTTTTTGAAAAATGGATGGAGTACGCTTGACTGTCAAATTCGATCGGCTACACTTCGAGGTGTCAACGCTCAACCCGATTTGCAGTCGGGAAGTGCAGCCGGGCGAGTGAACAGCAAGCCCGTATTCAAAAGCCTCCAGCGCCAACTGGAGGCTTTTGTCTTTTGTGCCGGTGGTGATCAATTCATCTTGTTATTCCTTTTCGCGTCGAGCGGAAGCCGTTCGCGAAAGATTCAAAGTTCAAAGTCAATGATTTTAAACAACTATTTTTCTGCGAGATCTGTCTGCTCCGCCTGAGCTGCCGCTGCGCGCTGCTCCAGAACTTCCTTTAGCGCGGACTGGACCGCTTGAGCTTCAGCCTCCGACTGGAACTCCAGCCGCACGACATTCTTGGCCTGACGGACATCGCAGTACGTGCCCCGCCCTGCCTTGACCTTGAAAGACGTCGCCGCAGGCGTCGCCTTCTGCTTCGCCGGGTCCGCGCTTGCGAACTTCACCGCCTGTGTTTCATCCAGCTCTTTGTTCGCCAGCCGCTGGGCTGCGAGTACAACTCGATCTGCCTTTCCGGTTCTGACCAAGCGCGCCAACGCATAGCCAGAAGTCGCGCCCATGAGGGCAGGCTTCTCGTTCAGAAGGGCCAGAACTTCAGCCGGGAGATCGTCAAACGCCATCAGTGCGGAAACCACCGATTCGTTCACCCCGGCCTGCTCTGCCATCTTGGCCTGGGTCATGTCCGGGAAGCGTTGGCGGATGTCCTTGAATCCGAGGTACTTCTCATAGTCGGTCAGGTCGGACTGCAACAGATTCGCGTAGAACGCAGAGAGCGCCGCTTCGTCCTCGCTCGAATCGTCGTCCAGTACGCAGTCGATTTCTAGCCGACCCAGTTCCCGATAGGAATCCGTGCGCCAGTGTCCCGAGACGATTTCAAAGCCGCCTTCGACGCGAGGCCGGATGCCAACAGGCGTGGCCAACTTGTTGTGCCGGAGGTTCTCGCGCAGTTCGGCGAACGCCTCCGGCGACTTGTAGCGCCGCCGGCCCGGGACTTCGTGCAGGTCGGTCAGGGGCACTTTCATCGAGCCCTTGCCACTGCGCTTGGCCTCTTTCAGTTCCGTTTGCAGTTGCTGGATTCTTTCTTGATACTCACGTGCTTCGAGGCGGAAGGCGCCCAATTGCGCCGGCATGGTCGCCGCGCGTGGCGCTGCCTCGGGAGGGCGCGCCGCAGCCGCAGACTCTGCTCTGTCGGCGACCCCAGCCGTGCGCGCCATCAGGCGTTCCTTCAACTTACTCGACATTCGCTTTCTCCTTCTCCTTCAGCAACTGCGCGGCCCACGCACCTTGAATATGCCCTTCAATCTCGTCGACCATGGCATCGAACGAATCAATGGCACGGCTGTACTGACCCAAGGCCTGAACGTCGTAAATTGTCTTGAACTCGGCTGCTGCGTTCTTGACGACGTCCGAATCCTGAATCTCTGCCCGACCCAGCAACTCCGGGTAGGTTTGCTGAATCCATGACCGAACGACGTCGGTGGCGTCGACCCGCGGCTTCACCTTCGAGAGGAAGATGCTGATAAAAGCAAATTCCTTCTGCACGTCGCGGTCGTCGGCCAAGGCTTTGAACAGGTCTGCGAACTGCCGGAAAAACGACGCGCTCGAGGCGTAGTCGAGGGTTTCGGGCGGCAGCGGAACAATCAGGCCGTCGCTCGACATGAAACAGCTGGTGGCGAGGTACGCAAGGCTCGGCGGTGTATCGATCACGATCACGTCGTACTTCTGTCGGATCGGACCCATCGCCCGTTCCAGAACCTGCCAGAACTGGTAGTTCGGATCCTTCGACTGCCGGTTCGGCAGGTAGAAATCCGCGCCAAACAGAGCAGGGCAAGCCGGGATGAAATCCAGGTTGTCCCAGTAGCTCGGAAGGATGGCGTAGTTCAGGTCTGGCTGTTCCTCGTAGACGAGCGGCATCACCGTCATTTCTTCGGTGACTTCCGGCGTCGGAACATAGCCCATGAGCGTTGTCGACGAAGCCTGCGGATCGAGGTCGATCAGCAGGACTTTGTGACCATGCAGGGTCAGACCTTGAGCGATTGCTACAGCGCTGGTCGTTTTGCCAACGCCGCCCTTGAAATTCCCGATGGCCATCGCGAGGCCGAGCGTCCCTTCCGGACGGCGCTTGTACGGCGCCGCGAGACGAATGAACTGCTGTGCTTCCGCGAGCGTGAACTCACGATTGCGTCCATTGCCGGTAAGGGTGCCCGTGGGATACTCTCCCTTCTTGTTACCTCGTGTACACAGGTACTGGATCTGGGTGCGCTCGATCTTGCAAAGCTTGGCCACGCGCGACGCCGTGAGCATGGGCGCCATCTTTCTGGGCCAAGGCTCAAGAAGGTCGTCGCGCAGCTGGGCGAGCGTCGCCTCTGCCCGGTCAGCAATGGCAATCAGTTGGTCGATACCAATTGCCTTGCGAGGCGGCGGTAGTTCCTTAGTAACCATGAGGTACCTGCGAATTGGTGTTGTCATCGAAAACCGCGAAAATCATCAAAGTTCGATGACGTGCGATTTCGGCGAATAATAGCCGGTAAACTCGTAAACTTGAAGGTTTACTTTAGGTATTTGTTGCAAGACCAATCACACGGGGATTCCGAGTCCCCGTGCCGGGTAGTTGGGACACGAGTTCGAAACCGCCGAATTAGAGTAATTAAGATGTAAGAAAATCGGACGCAAGACTGGAAGCTGCGCCCGACCGATCGGATTCAAAGTTCAAAGTCATTGATTTCTTTGGGACTATTTTTCGGAAGCGCCTAGGCTTCACCTTGCGCCCGGCGTGGTTTCTTCGGCTCCCGCGCGGTAGCTTTTATGGCGGCGTCCTTCACTCGGCACTCGTCGTTCAACTTCCCGCAGACGTCCAGCATGTCAACGCAGCCGCGGCGGGGCTGGCGGGCAACCTGGCCGCCCGTCGCGGCTCCGCCACGCATCACGAAGGCGGTCCGCCCGTTCACCCCCGGCGGGCCGTTTTTTTGTCCCGCTTCAATGCCGCTAACTCCGCTTAGCGGCATTGCGATTCATGGGTCAAAACACCTGAATATGCCGCTCGCGCTGATCACGTCGCGCTCACCGCATTGCACACCGGACATGCCACGGCGAAGTGTTCAACCTAGATCGAATAGGCGTTCAACGAGACAAGCTCATGAGCGCGAAAGTGCGTCGCTGCGATGCGCTCGGCGCGAGCGGTAACTGCCCCTCACGCAACCCGACCCAGCAGGCGCATGACACGGTTTTGTCATACGAATTTGCGCCGAATCCTCTATATTGAACGTTCGGCAATCGAGGGCCGAATCTTCACGACGCGCGCGTTGGCAAAGCGTCCACGTCCACGGCGAAGCGTGCTGCCGATCACGGATCACTACGAGGAGGGGCAACCATGGGTTCAGCTCTGCAGGGCATTGCGTTCCGGTCGGTGTACAACAAAAAGTGGCTATCGCTGGTAACCAGCTTCTTCGGCCGAGATTGTTACGTCGCATGCAAAGACACACCGGATGCGTTCTGCATGTTTTCCATGAGTCCGATGATGGGGGTATTTAGCGATGTGGAGGGCAACTGGATCATGCAAAGCCTGGACGATCCGACGCAATTGGTCCCATATGAAGGCCGTCAGCCGCCGGATGACAACACCCTCAATCACGCGCGCTTCGGGTTCACGAAGTCCGCGCTCGGCCAGGGCACCCAGGTAGGGCTCTATACGCTGGATAAAAACTGGCGCTGGGTGGTCGACGACGACGGCACCGACCAAGGCGTGCTCAGCTTGGTCGCCAATGATTCGTTGGATGGCATAGGCGACAACTTCGTTGGCAAAACGGCGTTCGAGTA
>Ga0105251_10002487_pt1 | contig 14441 bp, 22 predicted proteins | sample KBSS64metaG_FD_80424 | JGI IMG/M metagenome (GOLD analysis project Ga0105251, IMG submission 80424) | Switchgrass rhizosphere microbial communities from Kellogg Biological Station, Michigan, USA - KBS S6-4 metaG | ecosystem: Host-associated > Plants > Roots > Rhizosphere > Soil | place...
CCCATTTTGTCCAAACACAATGATGCGTTTTGTGCTTCCTTGGTCGCTCGAATCAGCTCATCAATCTTCAGATGCAAAATGTCGTTGTCCCGGTTCTGCGTGTTCTGAATCAGGAACACCATCAGGAATGTGATGATGGTTGTCGACGTATTGATGATCAGCTGCCACGTGTCGTTGTAGTGAAAATATGGCCCGGTAAGCGCCCATACGACGATCAAAACAACAGCAGTGAGAAAAATTTTGGAGCTACCGGCCCAGTTTGAAAGGGCTTGGCAGAATTTTGCGAATTTCATGATTGCGAGCTCTGGTCGTGGTTTCAGATAGACCACACCGAACTCTTGAAATTCTTTGTTACATTCTCCCTTTCATCACTTACCGTGCCACAGCACTAGCCGAGCGAATTTGCATCACCTATGGAGGTCTACAGGCTCCTCCCATTGACCACCATCGGCTACTGGCACGTTTCCCAAGTCATACGGATTCACGCCTTCCAGGCAGCCAATATTGAATCCAAATTCGTTCGGATTTGTGCTTCGGCGGGGATGGGTATAGATGCCGCATATGCCACAAAAGAAATGCTCGGCTACCTGCCGTCCAAACTGATATCTGTGTAACGCAGCCCGGCCTCGTATCACTTTCAAATCAGATGCGGGCACGGCGGATACGATTGCTCCCTTGCGCTTGCAGAACGAGCAAGCACATCGATGTGGTGCAGGCAGTCCTGTTGGTAAATGAATCTCCAGGACAACGGCGCCGCAATGACAGCTAGCTCGGTGCAGAGTTTGAATAGGTGTGTTGCATATGGCTTTGAGCATGAAGACGCCTCCACTCAAGAGTCTGCTCATTACGTGGCAACCTCTGTCCAGTCCAAGGTTGCTGTCATACGCCATGTCACGTCACTCAGCCCATATTTCTCGGCTTGAAGCCTGGAGATAACTTTAAGCGGCGGCCTTCCCGGTTTGGGGATGGGGGCCACCCCAGCATCACAACTCGCCCGGTGCCATGCATCAGCGTTGCTCCTAATCGCCGTCCTGATAATGAAGGGCTTGGGCTCCCCGTGAAGCTTGTTTTCAATGATGTAAAGACCGGTATTCATGAGACCCCCTCCATTTGCTCATAGACAAAGGAGTGGAGACGTCAGAAAAAATTCAAAGGAATCTTCTGTCGAGGTTCGCCCGATTTTCGTCGAGACGAACAGTCTGATTCGAAGGCCGAAAATTTAGCTCCTGAAGCTTGAATAGCGTGCGAAATGGCGGTGTGCAATTTTTGGAATGAACACATTTGCTGAGGGTCAACTGCCTAGACATCATCGTGGAAGGTGATGTTCTGGGCTCCCGTCATTGTTGGCATTTTCGTGGGACGGCAACGGCCAACGAAGAGTAACCCCAGCGCGATGGTACAAATGTCGAGGTCATCATCATGCACTTGGTCGAGGTCTTCTTACCGCTCAACACCAACGCTGACACACCGCAGCCCATCGAGCTTTTTCGTCGTGTACGGGAGCAATTGGCAGATCAGTTTGGCGGCGTGACGGCGTTCACCCGCAATCCGGCTAAAGGAATATCGCTGCTTGAAGACAACGAGAGAACAGAGGACGATATCATCGTGTACGAGGTGATGGTGGTGTAGTGGTCAACTAATCCCGGACACGACGTTAAGTTTTTCCTCGGCCCGCGCTGGAGCCAACCCATCGTTGAATTGATGAGGCCGAATCCAGTTGTACCGATGCATCAAAAAATGGCTGATATCGCGCTGTGCTTCCTGCGCAGTTCGATAGCCCACGGTCGGTATCCATTCTGTTTTCAAGCTGCGAAATACGCGCTCCATCGGTGCGTTATCCCAGCAGTTTCCTCGTCGACTCATGCTTTGGCGCATGCGGTATCGCCACAACCGCTGGCGAAAGAGTCGGCTTGCATATTGCGATCCCTGGTCTGAGTGGAATAGCAAATCCGAAGGCCTGCCACGCTGCTCGTAAGCCATATCCAGCGCTTTGATCACCATCTCAGCGTCTGGCTTTTCCGACAGCGCCCAGCCCACGATCCGACGTGTACAAAGATCCAGGACGACAGCCAGGTAATGCCACTTTCCTTGCGCCCAAATGTAGGTGATATCGCCGCACCAGACTTGATTGGGCGCTGGCACGTCGAACTCGCGGTTCAATGTGTTCGGGATATCCAGTCTTTCTACTGTTGCTCGTTTGTAGGCATGGGAGCCGGGTTGTTTGCTGACTAAATCAAGCTCGCGCATCAAGCTACGCACTTTGAATCGACCGAGTTGCTCACCGTCTTCACGCATCAGCGACAGGATGCTGCGACTGCCCGCAGAGCTGCGACTTTGCGAGAACAGCTCACTGACGCGACTACGCAATCGAAGCCGTTCAACATCGGGCGTGCGGCGCCGCAGGCGCTGGGCGTAGTAACACGAGCGAGTGACTTCAAACACCTTGCACAGCCAATCAACCGGCTCATGTGCGCTCAACTGGTCAATCAGCGCGAACGCTCGTGATCTTCCGACATCAAGAGCGCGGTAGCCTTTTTTAGTATGGATTTCTCTCGTTCAAGCCGAGCAATCCGGGCTTCCAGTTCCTGAATTTTTTGCTGTTCCGAAGTCAGTGCCTTGCTTTGCGGGGTGATGCCTTTATGTTCTTTCTGAATCTGGTCAACCCAGCGACGCAATGCCGACTCACCAATGCCGAGTGAACGGCTGGCTTCGATGTAGCTGTAGTTTTGCTTGAGCACAAGGTCGGCAGCCTCGCGCTTGAATTCAGGGGTAAAGGAGCGGCGTTGTTTGGTCATCTGACACCTCGATCTGGCGAGCATTCTCGCCTAAATGGGTGTCCGGTTTCATTAGACCACTACATTTGAGTCTATATCCAAATTCGAGAAGGGCGACCTTGAAAACAATTCGTTTAGTGTCACAGTACAAAAGGTTCGACTTTTACGGCAACCATTGTGTTTAACGCTTAGCCTATCCACCGAGCAGTTGACTACTCATACAGATAATCTGGAGCGACGCTACCGCCTGTCCTCGGTGTTGGAATTCGTTTCACTACCACTAGGGCTCGGTACGCGCTGGTTGGCCGGCGCAAACGATTGAAAGCGCCAAGGGACTAGGTAAGCGGCCACGGCGATAGCGCGCTTTCGACGGAGCGCGCTACCGATGGCTTCTGCCAGTCATTGGTCATCATCAGAGCTAGCTTGGAGGGCAGTTTCGCTACCTTGTGTAGAGCCAGCGCTCGAACTGTCAAAATCCTCTTCGCCGGCTGCTTTTTCAGCAGTAAACCAGTGCTCCAGGTCTCGTCCTTGCGGCTTCCCATCTTTTTCCCAAAGCCGATATGCTGCTTCTCGTATTTTTTGCTCGTCCATTTTCCTACCTCCAGCGGTTATGCGGAATTCATGAAAGGGGCGAAATCTATCGCCTCTGAGGTAGCGGTTCAGAATTAAGGATAGTTGTTATGACAAGCTGCCTTAGCACCGTTCTTCCCTAATTAAGGGGCTTGATATGCAAAGTGGCCTATCTCAATGGTTCCCGGGCCGTGTTATGGAACGCCGAGGCCAACCTGAATGAACGGTTCGTCGGCTTCACCTAGCTTCTGCGAAAGGAATCGGAATACTGTATATAACGCCAGTATCTATTCAGTGAACTCGATTCATGAATTTCGACCAAGCCAAGGCGCTCAGACTTCAGCGATGGCGTTCAACCCTCGACGATCATGACTTCCGAATGGAAAATCCTGAGGTACACCGCCAAACGCTACGTGAAATGACCGCCGCATTAGCATCCGAAGGGCTCATTGACGAGCTTCAAAGCTTCGACATGAACGAGATGGCAGATGCTGCCTACTGGCACGCTGTAGAGGATTTGATTGATGCTCCGGCTCGATATCGCAGTGCATCCCTTTACGCCGTTGTCAGTCCTGGCAGTTCAGCGATTTTCGGGGCTATCAGGCGGTCGATTTTTTACTATGCGAACAGTCTCGGGGACGCTGACAGATCGACGTATGACGGCAAGATTTATCAAGATGCAGGTGGGGCAAATCTAGTCTTCAGCCAGTCTGGACTCATCGCGAGGATCACAGGACTGACCCTGACATTGTTGGATGGACAAAAATATGAGCTAGTAGAAACAGGGCGGACGATTGATGGCGTCACTTACGAACCTCTGGACGATACCGATGCATACCGAGCGCTTATCGAAATGGCAGTGGTCGCGAAAGAGAGCCGGGATTTGCGTTCGTATGAAAAGCTTCGCCCACTGATCGACCTCGCTAAATTCCATCAGTGCTCTGCGTGCCTTGATCATTTCGCTCTTCGAGAAGATTGCCCCGCTTGCGGTGGCAAAGGATTTGTACTCAGTCGACAGTGAAGGGTCAAAGTTGAAAGGACTCGAAGGTATGGAAATGTAAGGTCATTTCCGCAATACAGCAGCATTCGTGACTTCTCAGCGATAACGATGCGAAGGGTCAGCGAGCACCGCTTTCGTTCAAGGAGCGGTACAAGTCTGAGTTGGGCGAGTTCACTACCTGCTGTCTGTTGAGGTCGGGGCTGCCATAGCTCCACCACACAGGGCCTCGTTCTCCGAGCGTGACCTTGGCTATTTGGACATAGGCTCTCGCGAGACTCAGCTGGGCAGGATCGCCCAAGGCTTTCGCCGCCTTTACATCGCGTCGTGCCGCCATTAGTTCGTTGAAATGCGCCGCGAATGGCCGCGATGGATGACCCCGAGTTAGTAGTAGACACCATCATTAGCGCCTGCCTCGATCCGAAGGACGAAATGCCGGTGGGTTGGAAAAGCTCATGCATCGAATCTCTCTCACCACATGTTTCCTGACCTGACTGAGAGGCTCTCAGCCAAGATCGCCGATCAGGAAGTCAAGAAAGCCCAACCTCTCGCGGCAACCACCGGTGCACTCCATGCTCCATGGCAGGAACTGAAAAAATTGATGGCTGCATTCGCGCCAGGATGAAGGCCGAAGATAAGTCAGACGATCGCTGATGGAAGGATAGCCAGTGAGTCCTGGTTGGGATGAAGCAGTTGTTGATACGCGTCATTAGCCGAGTACTCGCCTATCTCACAGCTCCTACGGCGTGCATAAGCACCTCTACAAGTGCCGTCGTTCTCACTAAACACTCAGGGTGATCATGCTCTATCGCCTTAATGGGCATGCTTGGGACTACAGCATCTCCTGGGTCTTGCACGAGGCTCAAGCCTCCAGACATCCGCACGGCATTCGCGCCCTCCGCCCCGTCGCCGTCGTTGCCTGAGAGAATCAAACTGATCACCCGGTTACCAAACACTGAGGCGGCAGTCTCGAACAGGCGATCTGCTGCTGGTCTAGAGAATTTTACCTTCGGCCCGTCACTCAAATGTATGACTCCTGGTTCGACCACCTCGAGATGTTTATCTGGCGGGGCGACATACACGTGACCGTGCTGAACGCGGTCACCGTCCTTCCCGTATGCCACCGGCAAGGTTGACCAGGTATCGAATATCGAGGCCAGTAATCTTGGGCTCGATGGGCCGGTATGCATGACGATCAAAATGGCCGCTGGGATATCCTTGGGTAATCCGGTGAGAATTGCGCGCAGGGGCCCAAAGCTACCCTCAGAACCGCCAATGACAATGATGTCTCTGATCGAATCCATGTCCAACGCATGCCTTCTTTTACCGTTCTGCACAAAGTTTTGAGCTGAGCCGCAACCCGGTCGTTCAAAAATTCAAACTCGTTGAGAGCGTAGACGTCAACCAATGACAACGTTGCATAGTGCTCAATGCCAGAGTAACGATCATGGACAATTACCACATCAACAAAAACGGGCAGCTTTGGACGCTGGTCAAAGAAGGAGCACAGCGCCCGTCCAAATCGGCGAGCACCAAAGCGGAAATTACCGCAATCGCCAGTGAATTTCTTCAGGGCAAAACCGCTTCGCTCAAGATTCATAAAGAGGACGGAACACTGCAGGAAGAAAGAACGTTTCCTCGTTCTGCTGACCCTCGACAATCCAAGGGTTGAAGCTGCGATCTGGCGACCAATCAATTGCATTGTGAATGGTTGATCGCTCCTAACCACGAAATTCATTGGTGGGGCTGCTTGCCTTGATCCGAGCTGACTTGGGTTGATGAATTAGGCACCTGCCCATGCTCACCTTGGAGCGGGTCGAAATTTATCTGATCAGATTCGCCTAGCAAGCTGTATTGCTCCCGCAGTTTTCTGAGGTCGCGCGTACCCCTGTTTTCCAGGCACAAGGAGGCTTTTGCGCATTCTTGGTGGCTCCTACCAGCTCATCAATTTTCAAATGCAAAATATCGTTGTCACGGCTTTGAGTGTTTTGAATCAGGTACACCATCAGGAACGTAATGATGGTGGTCGACGTATTTATGATCAGTTACCACGTATCGTTGTGGTGAAAATCAGGCCCTATTAACGCCCACACGATGATCAGTACGATGGCGTTACCAAAGGTTTTCGAACTCCCAGCCCAGTGAGAAAGCGATTGGCAAAATTGTGAAAATTTCATGATGGAGACCTCTTGGGGGACTTACCCCATAGACCATACGTTGAAATTTTTTTTTACATTTTCTCACTGGCCTGGGTGCCGCTCACGATTGTTTGCGGACAAAGACCTCGAGCGCGTCGCGATTCATTTCGACGCTCCTTCATCCGCAACAAACTAAACTCCGGCAATCTCCGCTTCATCGTCGTTGGGTAACGCCGCTTTGTCATTACCTGGCGTGAGAATGACCTTCCTGCAATCTTCTTCCTTCTTGTCGAATATTTTGTACCCCTCGGCAGCCTGCTCAAGCCCCATTCGATGACTGATGATGATTTCGGGGGACAGGCGACCGCTCTCGATATGTTCGAGAAGTTCTGGAAGATAGCGCTGAACGTGGGTTTGCCCCATTTTAAAGGTAAGGCCCTTGTCGAAGGCGTCGCCAAACAAGAAACCATGGATAAATCCGGAATACACGCCAGGCACGCTTACCACACCTCCGCGCCGTACCGCCGCAATACACTGTCGCAGTGCCTTACCGCTGCTGCCTTCGAGCTTGAGCGTGGCAAGCACGGTTTCAGTGGTACTGCCCTTTGCCTCGAAACCAACGGCATCCACGACGCCGTCGACACCGCGCATCCCTTTGGTCTGTCGGATAATGGAGTCTGCCGGATCGTCATCTTCGTCGAAATTGATCGGTATTACCCCATAAGTTTCCTGAGCGTAACCCAGGCGGTAGGGGTGATGATCAACCATGAAAATCTGATCTGCACCGAGCATTCTTGCGCAGGCCGCACTCAATAATCCAACTGGCCCGGCGCCATAGATAGCAATGCTGGAGCCCTTTTGGATTCCGGCATTGGTCACGGCTTGGAAAGCAGTCGGCAGGATGTCAGAGAGAAACAATACCTTTTCGTCCGAGAGTGTCCCAGGCACTTTGAAAGGCCCGATGTTGGCTTTAGGCACACGAACATATTCTGCTTGCCCACCGGGTATGCCGCCGTACATATGACTGAAACCAAAAAGCGCAGCGCCCGGGGGAATGGCCTTTTTATTCAGGATCGCCCCACGCCCTGTATTGGTCGTTTCACACGCCGCGAACAAATCCATCTGGCAGAAAAAACAGCTGCCACAAGCGATCACGAAAGGGATTACGACGCGGTCGCCTGGCTGTACGGCAGTTACCGATGATCCCGCGTCTTCAACAATCCCCATGAACTCATGACCGAAGATATCGCCGTGTTCAACGGTAGGGATTTTTCCGCGATAAAGGTGAAGATCGGAGCCACAAATTGCAGTAGCTGTGACTCGTAGGATGACGTCATCGCTTTCCTCAATTCTTGGGTCGGGAACCGTATCGACTTTCACGCTGTGGGCGCCGTGGTAGGTAAGTGCTCTCATGACAAACAACCCCTTCATTGGCTTATTGGTAAATGGGAGAGGGGCAAGAATCGATACAAGTTCAGAGTGATAGAGAATGTCGAGACTGCCGGTCAGGCATTGGCTGAAATAGAGATGTTAGGAGCGTGTAGCAAAACTACGACAGTGGCCGAGAGGAGCATCGATTTTGGCAGCAGAAGATTTTTGATCCGTACCACTCCGATGGCCATGATCGGCCGATGCTAAGACTTAGAAATTACCGTTTCGTCAGATGTTGTGAACCTATTATGTGGCCGACTGCTCCACCAAGAAATATCCGGGTTGGGCAAATGTGATGAGTGCATTTAACAATCTACTAACACCGGCTCAAGAGGCGAGACTGCGTGCCCTTGATGCCTGGCATCGTGTACTGGAAAACAAGCAGCTGCGTATGGACTGCCCTGATGCTTACCATGACGAACTGGTTCGGCAAAGCGACGAAATGGATCGGTTGGGCATTGTGACTTGGAACGAGTGGCGAGATCTGAGGATGCAAGCTGATCAAGCTTATCTCCGCGCAGTCGCGGGAGCAGATTATCAGGTTGGTAGCAACGAAAAAGCCGCGAGAACTGATCATGTCCATCGCTGACGACACAGTCGCTTATCTACGTAAACACTCCCTGGTATTGACTACGGCGGAATCGTGCACCGCCGGTAAAATCGTAACGCTGTTGTCAGAAGTCGAAGGCAGCGGCGAGTTCATCGAATGTGGTTACGTCGTGTATTCCCCACAGGCCAAACAACGTGTTTTACACGTCAGCCCGCGCACCATCGAAATCTTCAACCTGACGAGTGTGGAGGTCGCGAGGGAAATGGCGATGGGCGCTCTGCGAGACAGCACTGCCAATGTCGCCGTGGCCACGACCGGGATACTAGGCCCGGAAGATGTCGACGGCATTCCCGCCGGCACCGTTTGCTTTGCCTGGGCGTTTCAATCGCAGGAGCAATGTCGTGTTTTCAGTCACGAGCATCGGTTCTCCGGCACCCGGTGCCAGGTGCAAACAGCAGCTACCGAATACGCCTTGAACCGTCTTCCTGATTTTCATCGTCGCGCGCTGCTCACAGACGGAGAGTAAAGCCTGATGAATGACGATGTCGAACATCCCGATTTGCACAGTCGTAAATTCCCAGTTCGCGAAGACATGGCTTACCAGCTAAAGGTCTGGCGCTTTGAACGCTGTGGTTGGTACATGTTGGTTCTACTGGTGGTGTTAGGGCTGGCGGGGCTGTTTTCCCGTGGGCTGCTTAGTACCAGGGATGTACGCAGCGAAGATGGCAGGGTCAGAGTGCAATACGAGATGTTCCATCGCAACGGCTCAACCAACTCGATGAATATCAGCGTGAGTGGCGTCCCAGAGTCCACGGTCGAATTGGAACTGGCCGGAGAGATACTGGAGGGATTCAGCATCGAAACACTGCAACCTGAGCCGGCGCGTGCCCGCAGTTCTGGTCAAGGCATTCGCTTATGGTTACAGACAGATACCCAAGGCCAAGCCGATCTGTTCATTACGCTGCGAGGCGATGGTCTTGGGTTGTTCCACAGCCGCATCGTCTTGCCAGGTACAAACGACGTAAGACTCGCTCAGTTCATTTTCCCCTAGGTGACCTATGGATTCGGTATTGCGTGCGGCAGCGATGTATGTGGCGCTCATGGTGCTGTTCAAGATTGCCGGCCGACGCTCATTGGCCGAGCTGACCACCTTCGATTTTGTCTTGTTGATGATGATCGGCGAGGCTACTCAGCAAGCGCTGCTGGGCGACGACTTTTCTATTACCAACGCAATACTCGTCATCGTGACGCTGATTGCCATCGACGTCGGGCTTTCCCTGCTCAAACAGCGTTCCAGTTGGGCATCAAGGCTGATCGATGGTGAGCCAACGATTATCGTCGAGAATGGCAAGCTCTTGCGCGAGCGTCTTCGCCATGCACGGTTAGTGGAAGCAGATGTCATGGAGGCCGCGCGCTCCAGCCAAGGCATCGAGAAGCTGGAAGAGATCAAGTTCGCGATCATTGAACGCAATGGCAAGATTTCCATCATTGCCCGAGAGGAATAATTTCTGACTCTCGCATGCGTACTGAGATTTGCTTGGAACACCCTGATTTGTCTGAGGCCTAAGGATTAACAGTCTCAGGAGGGTTGAATCATGTCCGAAGCTACCAGCTATTTTGCAATTGCCTGCGCCGTTATTATTTTGCTCGTTGACCTGTGGGCCATTATCAGTGTGTTCCGGAGCGACAAATCAGTGGGTGTAAAAGCCGCTTGGGCCATTGGCCTGATTATCTTTCCTGTGGTCGGTTTGATCGTCTGGGGTGTTGCTGGGCCTCGCGGCATCAAGGAGGGGCCTACGTCACCGGAACACAGTAAAGGCTGATCTCGCTTCTTTAGTCATGTTGAAGGTTCTGGAAGTCCGAACTGCGCTTGTTTCCGATGGTTGTGGCTCGACGACTTTAGTCGAGCCCTTCACCGAAGGCGAATGGTGCAGTTCGGAAAGGAGAACACCGCTACGCTCTTGGCTTCATGACGGTATGATCAACACCAATAAAGACGACAGGATCTCCATGACGCGAATAGCGTTGAAGAGTAACCAGCGCTGAATCGCAAGCGCCTATTACAATTATTTTTCTTCCTCATTGTTCAGCCGGCGTGAGTTTGCCTGCCGAAGTCTTGAGTTGATCTTGCAGACGTTTCGCCGCCTGCTGCTGCTTCAAAATGGCCGGCAACTCGTCTTCGGCAAATTTTTTCAGCTCCGGCCTCTCCGAAGAAATGGCTTCCTTTTTGAACAGGGAAACTTTCTGTTCGAGGGTTTCAGCCTGACTGTCGTTATAGATCCGGTCGAATGAATCATCACGGGATTCAAGACGCATCTGCTTGGCTTTGCCTGCCAGAGAAGCTTCTGCCGGTACCTCCATATGCAATTGCTCACCAAGTGCCTTGAGTTTTTTGTACAGCTCCTCATTCTTGTCGATCATCTGATGGGCGAAGCTCTTCACTTCTGGCATCTGGCTTTTCTCCAATGCCACATTCGCGCCTGAGATCTGGAATACGCTCTGTTGCGCGGCCTCTTCCAAGAAAGCGTTGACGGTGATCGCGTTAGCCATCGCGCCGCAAAGGCTTAACCCAAACGCCACAATCCATTTCACTCTGTTCGAATTCATGTCGGACGATCTCTTTGCGTACAGATTCAGGGCTGTTGGTAATGCCCAGGGACATTGTCGCCTTCTTCCAGCTTGGTTATTTTTTGAACCTGTACATCACTCAAACGAGCGCCCTTGAGTTCAGCAAAGGTCTGTTTGACTAACGCCTCTGCTTCGCTGGGCGCGAGGGTTTCTCTGTCGTCTTCCAAGGTTCGACTTTGTGGCTGGTTGTCAACAATGAAACTGACGATGAATCTCGGCTTATCCAACATGGTGCGATCCTTTAGTAAATATTCGGAGACCGACCCTCAGCGTTTCGTTAGTCGATCATTGTCAGCGGGGCCGGGAGTTACACGCGCACCGCTCTGTTGATCAGACTTCTCACGGCTCACTCGCTGATCATCCGTCAGCCCGTCGCCCTCACTTGCGTTCTTCGAACGCTTTTCGGGTTGACTGGTCGGCTGCTGAATAAGGTCAGTTGCCTTTACTTTGGACATGCCTTTTACCTCGATTGTTTTCAGTTTTTTCCGGTAGGGTGAAGAGAAATCACTTAGCGCTTATAGGGGCTGACGCTGCCATCGACAGGTTGTTCCTTTGATTTGCTAAATGGTTGGAGGCCGTTCCGTTCATCGTCTGATTCCAGATCGTGGTGCCTATTTCAAACAAATTCGTGTGCAAAAAGACGAGGAGTCGATAGAAAAAGCATTGCCAATCTAGGGCCGTGGCCGTCGCTCCTGGGGCGCCATCCGTGCCTCGACCACTTGTCGTCAATCAGAAGAGTTTTTTGAAATTTCTGACGGGCTGTTGCTTCACAAGAAGTAGGCGCGTGAACCTGCTTGGGGCGGCGCCTCAATCTTAAAGCCTGAGGAGATTTGTCATGTTTTTGCATAACAAGCGACTTCAATACACTGTGCGCGTCGCCCAACCTAATCCCGGATTGGCCAACCTTTTACTTGAACAATTCGGTGGGGCACAGGGTGAGCTAGCAGCAGCTTCGCGTTACTTCACCCAAGCCTTGGCGGAAGACGATCCTGGCCGTAAGGATCTGTTGATGGACATCGCCACCGAGGAGCTCAGTCACCTAGAAATTGTCGGCTCGATCATCGTCATGTTGAACAAAGGGGCCAAGGGCCAAATGGCCGAAGGCATCGAGGAAGAGGGGGAGCTATATCGCGCCATCAACGGCGCCGGTAACGACTCTCACATCACCAGCCTGTTGTACGGCGCCGGCGCACCTCTGACCAACTCGGCGGGCGTTCCATGGTCGGCAGCTTATGTCGATACCATTGGCGAGCCCACAGCTGACATGCGCTCCAATATTGCCGCCGAGGCCCGTGCAAAAATCGTCTATGAGCGCTTGATGAATGTCACCGACGATCCAGGCGTGAAGGAAGCGCTGGGTTTTTTGATGACGCGAGAAATTGCCCACCAGCTGTCTTTCGAAAAAGCATTGCATGCCATCCAGCCAAACTTTCCGCAGGGCAAGCTGCCGGGTATGCCCGAATTCACCAACGTCTACTTCAACATGTCTCAAGGGGAAGGCAGTACGCGTGGCCCTTGGAATCAGGGAGACGCTTGGGAATTCGTGGAAGATCCCACGCCAGCAGTCGATGGCGGTGATGGCATGGCCAGCGTGCAATTAAGTGCTGAGGACGATGCACTGCTGATGGATATGAAAGCCAGAACAATGTCCGATCCGGACAGTAACCCGGTCACTGGTGCCGACCTTGGCGCGGGTGTACAGATCGAACCTGAAGCTTGAGGCAAACACCGCCTACCCCTTTGGGACGCGGTGTTCCTTTACTCAGCTTATTGAGGTGAACGTGATGAACAACTATTCCAGATCCGATCGATTCGATGTGGGCTCGCCAAATCTGTTTCTCGCGACGGCTTTGTCCTTTGAACGTGAGGCCTCGCGCGTCTCCAGCGAGTTACGCACTAACCTCAACAAATCTGCGATTCGCGTGGCTATTAGTTAGGAGGTCGTATGTCCGAACCGTCCGCTCCTCTTCGGTCACCGGGAAGGTCTTGGATTGTCCAGATTTCTCAGTCGGGATGGATGGGCCGGTTCTTTTGGTGTGTGCTGGCCGGCGTCGTCGCTCTGCTGATCATCAGCGGCTACGGCGCCATTGTAAGTGCTAGAAGAGATTATCTGCATCTGGCATTCCTGGGCGGCTTGGCAGGTTTCGCCGCAACAGCGTTGGGGGCAATCGTCGCGATCATCCTACGCGACATTGCCTCCCGCACTCAGGACATTATGTTGGGTTTCGCCGCTGGTATGATGCTCGCCGCCAGTTCTTTCTCACTCATCCTTCCGGGGATCGAAGCGGCCCAGCAGATATCGAACAACCAGTTGGTGGCGGCAAGCATTGTGGTTCTCGGCTTGGGGCTGGGGGTGGCGTTGATGGTTGGACTGGATCGCTATGTGCCGCACGAGCATCTTGAAAGCGGAAAGCGCGGCCCCGAGGCTCGGCGCATCAATCGCATCTGGCTGTTCGTGCTTGCTATCACGCTGCACAACCTGCCGGAGGGCATGGCCATCGGCGTCAGCTTTGCTACTGGGGATATGAAAGTAGGTCTGCCATTGACCACCGCCATTGCCATCCAGGACATTCCCGAAGGCCTGGCGGTTGCCTTGGCGTTAAGGGTGACCGGCATCTCGGCGCTCCGAGCAGCGTTGATAGCTGTCGGCTCCGGAGTGATGGAACCCTTGGGCGCCACCATCGGTTTAGGTATTTCTAGCAGTTTTGCCTTGGGTTATCCCGTCGCGCTCGGACTTGCTGCGGGCGCGATGATTTTCGTGGTGTCACATGAGGTCATCCCAGAAACCCATCGTAACGGTCATGAAACTCCGGCAACGCTAGGGCTAATGCTCGGGTTCGGCGTAATGATGTTTCTTGACACGGCGTTAGGATGAAAATGCTGGATCAACCAGCGCAAAAAATTTGAACCCGTGCCGACGACCATCGGTCATTTTTTCATGCATACCACAAGCGTGGAGATGCAAATGAAGCGTTCCGCTACGGTGACGCACACAGTGGAGAGGAGATTTCCAATGGCTAGAAAAACTGTTGAAGACCTGTTTGTCCACGAGCTATCCGATATTTACAGCGCCGAGAAACAGATCACTCGCGCTCTGCCGCGCATGGCACGAGCAGCTACCAACCCGCTACTGGCTGAGGCCTTTAATGCTCACTTGGAAGAAACCCAAGGGCAAATTGAACGCATCGATCAGTTGGTCGAGTTGACCGGATTAAAGCTCAAACGCATGAAATGCGTGGCCATGGAAGGGCTGGTTGAGGAGTCCAAGGAGCTGCTCGAGGAAATCGAAAAAGGCGCTGTGCTCGATGCTGGATTGATCGGTGCCGCGCAAAAGGTTGAGCACTATGAGATCG
>Ga0105251_10002496_pt1 | contig 14399 bp, 9 predicted proteins | sample KBSS64metaG_FD_80424 | JGI IMG/M metagenome (GOLD analysis project Ga0105251, IMG submission 80424) | Switchgrass rhizosphere microbial communities from Kellogg Biological Station, Michigan, USA - KBS S6-4 metaG | ecosystem: Host-associated > Plants > Roots > Rhizosphere > Soil | place...
CGGTTGAAGACCGGAGTTGTTCGCCTGCTTTACCGAGACTTTGGAATCCCAGAGATAACCATAAGCAAAGTCTATCGTCAGATCGGCATTGGGCGAATAAGCACCGCCCAAAGTCACGGCTTGGCGATTCCCAACCGGAATGCGCACGCTGCGATCGGCATTTCTAACGGGCGATGGATCATAGGCGTAGCCTGCGCGCAGCAGCCATTGTTGGTTCACTTGATAGGAGGCGCCCACTGCGGTGCTCCAAGTGTCGCGCCAGTTCATTTCTTCGGTCACACTTCCAAGGCCAGCCGCCTGGCCCACGGGGGAAAGACCGCTGTTGACTGCCTCGACCTTCTGGATCCGGCTCCAACGTTTCCAGGTGGTCCCCAGGTAACCCGTCCAGCGACTATTGAAATGATGGGTGATCGAGGTGTCCACGGATTCGGGCATCGTGAGGTCTATCTTGTTGTCATACGTTCCGTCCAGCGGGATAACGCTCGGGGAGCCAGAAACCTCAGTATGCCCTTCGAGTTCATAGTCCACCTTCGAGTGATAGTTAATCCCCCAACGGGTTGCCTCAGTAAAGTCGACCAGGATGCCTACGTTGTAGCCAAGTGCAGTGTCATCGCCTTTGATGGTGACCAGTGTGTCCTCGCCATTGTTCAGGACGCCGGTGGCCAGGTAATTCTTAAGCTTTGCATTAAAACGGTTTATGGTCGGTCCACCACCAATGGACACGTAATCATTGATCCGATAGGCAATGGTGGGCTGCAGGGTTATTTCCTTGGTCGTGCTATAGGAACCATGGTAACGGCCCTGAAAGCTGCTCTCATAATCATTGATCAAACCACTCGGAGCATAGAGGCCCAGACCAATCGAAAAGCAATCATCAAGTGGCGTCGACATATAAGCGAAGGGCACGACGCCCAAAGGTACCGAGTCCCCTTTATTGGTGCCCGGGACATTGCTTTGCGCATCACTGATGTCGTCGCTCACCGAGACGACCGCGGCCCCGCCGGAAATCTCACTACGCTTCAACTTGGTCAAGCCTGCTGGATTTCCAAAGATGGTGCTGGCGTCCAGCGCGGATGACGACCTTCCCGCATAAGCAGTTCCCGCACTGCTTGCACTTTGTTCGTTCAGGGCAATGCCATTGGCGCCCGCAGTTGTTGAAGCGCCGAGTATGGCTACGGCGCCGGTTAACTTGATCCAGGAAGCAAATGCTTGCTGAACAGAGAAACACGGGGTCGCACGGTTATTCACTTTCATTGTCCACCTCTTATTCTTTTTGTTGGTTGCACGCAGGCAAGGCTTGGCCTTCCCGTGCACATGTCAGTGCCGGTTGGAGTTGATCGAAGTTGTGAAAAAGGCCCTGGCTGATGAGTACCAGGGCATGTTTGTTTAACTTATGAAGGCGAACTCACACTCATTTAAGCCACTCCACTTGAAAGCTATAGCGCCCTAGAAGAAGGGCCAGCGACTCTTGGTTTCCTCCCGCCCGGATGCATGCGACTAGCCCGCGTCGTCCATCCTGTACCACCTCTACCTCAACTTCCTGCAGACACATACGCTCCACTTCCTGCTGGACTACTCTGGTAATTTCCCGCTGCTGCAAGGCGGGCTTGAATATCTTGCCCACGGCAGTCAGTGGCAACGCTTCGAGGATTTCAATGCGCTTGGGAACGGCTGCCCGCTCGCTGATATTGAGATGCGCGAACGCCTCAAGTTCTTCCGCGTTGCAAACTTGCCCGGGGCGCAGTTGAACGTAGGCGATCGGCACCTCGCCTGAGTAGGCATCGGGGCTGCCGATTGCAGCGGCCAAGGCGACAGCAGGATGCGCCTGAAGAGCCTCCTCGATTTGCTTGGGATCGATGTTGTGACCGCCACGGATGATCAACTCCTTCTTGCGTCCGGTCAGCCAGAAATAACCCTGCGCATCCTGGCGACCCAAATCACCCGTATTCAGCCAGCGCTGACCGTCGATATCGATCCAGAGGCCCTGGTTATGACGCTCCTCCAGATAGCCATTGAAGAGATTCGGACCACTGATCGTGATGAGGCCGATCTCATCCACGTGGGCGTCGCGCAGGTACTCTCCCGAATCGTTGAGCAAGACCGCGCGCATATTCTGGTAGGCGATCCGTATCCCGATGGAGCCGATATGGCGCTCGCCATGGGGCGGATTGATCGAGGAGACGCAGGCGCCCTCGGTGAGGCCATAACCTTCAAGGATCTTTACCCCGGTCCGGCGCTCGAACTCTCGGAAAAGCTCAGCCGGCATGGGTGCGGCGCCACACATGGCAAAGCGAAGACTGGATAGGTCGCGGCCCTGCCATTCATTTTGCAGAAGTGCAGCATAAACAGTAGGCACGCCGGAAAAGAGGTTGATACCGAAGTGCTCGACCATCTCCCAGAATCGTGAAATCACCCCCTCGCCACGATACCCCTGAGGCGTCCCGAGGATCACATGGTCGCCTTGAGTCCAAGGCATCAGTCCAGTCACCAGCTGGCCATTGACATGAAACAGCGGCAGGCCACAAAAGATAACCTGGCCACCACTGCGTGGCTGTAAGTGAGCAGTCACGGCCCATGCGTTGAAGACTTCCGAGCCATGGGTACGCGCCGCGATCTTGGGCAGCCCGGTGGTGCCGCCCGTACAGATGTAGGAGGAGCACTCCTCCTGACGGATTTGCCGACCGCTCTTGAGGTGTGTGTGCGGCTGAGTCTTCATCAGCGATTGCAGATCGTGAATCGCAATACCGTTGTGTAAGTCTCGCTCCTTCAGTGCCGCGACTTTGAGAGCCTCACGCACAGGTTCGGCGACATAGGGTTCCATGCTGACCCAAACGACAGACCTGACCGTGGGTAACTGATCCAGCTGCGAAGCCAGTTTGGGCCACAGATCGCTGCCGGGAGTCGGCGCGAGTGTCACCACCACAGATGCCTTCGCGGCATTCAGCAAGCCAGCCATCTGCTTGGCCTCGAGCAGAGGATTGATCGCCATGACGATCCCCGCCGCCTCCCCGCCCCAGATAGTGAAATGGGTTTCCGGCAGGTTGGGCAGGATGAAGGCCAGCACCTCACCCGGTTTTATACCCAGGTCATGGAAGGCATTGGCCGCTCGGGTGATCTCCGCAAAGAGCTGGGAGTAGTTCCACTCGCAGGTGCGCTTGAAATCGGCGGCATCGGCAAAGAAACTCAGCGCTGGTGCCTCGGGGGTACGCTCGGCCCCCTGACGCAGCGCTTCATAAGTGCTGCAAGCCAGGCCACGCTCCGACAAGGGGACTCGTTCAAGACTTTCGATGTCGTTCAGGGTCTGCACAACCATTCAGGCTTCCCCCACGACGCGGTTGCGTTGCACACCGAGGTCGACCACACCATCGGTGCTGCGAATGCGTGCCTCGACCACGTCACCTGCCTTGAGATACTGCGTCCGGCCTTCCTGCGCCTTGAGGAAAAGCTTCCATTTGGTGGCTTCCGGCATCAGGGCCGCAATGCGCTGTTTCGCAGGCGAAGGGATCGTTAGCGCACAGCCCGCTGGAGTGCCGGTGGCGATGAGGTCTCCAACAGCGAGATCTTGCAAGGCGGAGAGTTCGGTCAGGGTTTCAGCGGGGCCGTAAACCAGGTTGGCCGTGCTGTCGTTCTGTCGCACCTGGTCGTTGACCGTCAGGCGCAGCTGCAGGTCTTTCAGGTAATGAATGTTCGAGGCATCCAGAAGGCAGAGGTACGGGCCGACCGGGCCGAAAGTGCGGTAGCTCTTGCCTTTGTAGAACTGCATCTGGGGAATCTGAATGTCACGCGCCGAGTAGTCATTGACGATGACGACGCCGGCGATGAACTCATGCAGATTGGCGTCAGTGACAGACATTGAACCGGTGATCGCGCGTTTCATCACCAGTCCCAGTTCAATTTCGTAGTCGAGAAAGCGCACGTGGCGCGGCTTGATCAGATCGCTGTCAGCCGCCACCAGGCAACTCGTCGCCTTGGTGAAGATCATGTTGAATTTCTTCGCATCCGGGTCCATGCCCGACTCGATCATGTGCTGACGGTAATTGGCGCCCTGGCAAACGAACTGCTGGTTACGGGTCACCGGCGACAGCAGTTTTACTTCGCCCTCCGCAAGCTCCGGGCCTTTCAGTTGAGCGAGGTCGTCGATACTGTTCTGGCGAACGAAGTCACCGGTGGTTTCAAAAACACCGGGGACAATCGTGATACGGCCCTGGCGAAGCACGCCCCAGTGGATACCGTTCTGAAATTCAAAGCGGACTACGTGTACAGCAGACATTGAAGGTACTCCTGGAGCGGCGTTTGTCCCGCGTTCGGTTGCGCGAGAACTGAGGTGTTGTTCTGAAGGCGGACTGACAACGGTGTAGACCCACGCACCGCCAGCAATCAAAGCGCCGGTTTTAAGCACGTCCCGCCGGCCAAACCGGGTTGAGTTGTCCGACATGGCGGCAGCTCTACCCGAACATCCGCATGAGTGTTATCAGCTTGCGAATGGTCAGGTCCGGGCTGCGTCGCAGGTTGCGGATCAACAGAAGCACGTTGGTCAGGTTCATCTTGGGTTTGGTAAAACTCTTGGGCATGCGCTGCCCCCACTGCGCCATTGCCTCGGGACTCACCGGATGAATGCCCGTAGGCCGAGTGGCCGTGAAAATATCCCCGTCGCAGTAATGCTCGTGCTTATCGCCCCACGGGTCTTGCCAGTAATCGAAGATCTGACTGCCCAGAATGTGCCGGCCGATACCCCATGAGTGCGCCCAACCGCGCTCGCGCAGGACGCGCTGCCCCATACCCACGGCGTCTGCATCGACGACTTCATAGGCGCTATGGCTGTAGGTGGCCATGAACCCTTGCGCAATCGCGAGCGTATGGTGATCGGCGGGAATGTCACCGAGATCAAGGCGCATGAAAGTGACGATAGGCGTGCCGTCGGGGAGTACCTGCACATCGCTGGGAATAAACCCGAAATGCTGCGTATACCAGGCACAGGTCGCTTGGTAGTCGGCCACTTCAATGACGATGTGACCGAGTTTGAGTACTTCAGGGGGAGCAATCGGCGGGCGCTGCGTGGCGTTGATCCGTGGTTGCTCGTGCACTAGGTTCCAGTGGAGAGGAGCTCTATGTGCCAGCGTCTTGCCTGGCGTCTGGTCGCAAACGGCTTCCACAATGAAACCGGACGGATCCGTCAGCCTGACGTAATACCCTTTACCCGGATGTTCCGATTTCTCGACCGATGACGCACCCGGGATTCGAGTGAGCCTTTTCAGATCTTCCAGGGACCGCACTGCAAGTCCGAATCCGATAAAACGTGCATGTTCGGCACGTTGGACACGGTAACAATACGCAGTGGCTTCGGTGGCCCGCAGATAGAGCGTATCGGCCTCCTGCCGACTTACCGTCAGGCCGAAGTCAGTCAGGAAACGCGCCGCCTCATTCAAGTCCGGTCGTTGGAAGATCAGGTGAGTCAGATCCTGGGCCTTCACCGTCGGCTGCGGATGCCGCGCGGGGTGTGGTGTCGCCAACCGATGCAATTCGTTTTTGTTGTTCATTGTTCTTGTTTTCCGGGTTTTTAGGGCAAAGCTGTCCCGAACCCCTGAAAACTCAGGGGTTTATTCAGTCAAATCAATTACGAGTTCAGTCGAGAGATGGAAGTGCCGGCAACTCTTTGGTCGCCAACGCACGAGCCTCTTCTGACGGCACACCCAATGCCCGCAGTACCAGCTCGGCGGTATCAGAGCCCGACTCGCGCCACGTCCTGTGACCTTCCAGTACCAGGAAAATCGAGCCGAGCACGCTGCTCGATATCAGCGTCAGTACGGAGAGCAATTGCTCCTGCGCAAACGTGTAGCGCCCAGTGGCAAGCCCGCTCAGAAGATCCTTGGTCGCTTGGCTGCTGAACATTTCGCGCAACGCAGAATTGCTCATGGCGAATTTATGGATGAACGCGCCCCACTGGGAGTCTTCGTGGGCTCGGCGAATGAAGAACCGAATGCCATTGGCAAGGCGCTGAGCTGGATCCGAGAGGGAATTGAAGCTCTTGTTGACGCGCTCATGCATCTCCCTCGCGAGATGGCTGGCGACCGCCTCGAACAGGTTTTCCATGCTGTCGATGTTGCTATAAACCGTTCCGCGCGCCACGCCTGCCTCTTGCGCGAGGTCAAGGATGTTCACTTGTGAGGTGCCTCTCTCGGCGAACAGCCGAAAGGCAGCTTGATGAATGCGGCGTTGTGTTGGATTCAGGGATTCCACGGTTCTCTCTCCAGGATTACCTCACGAGCCGATTGAACACTCGTGTTCATTTTACGTCAACCCTATTTTTAAACCTGTAGGTCTTTCTGTCGGAAAACAGGCCTACAACCTAATGATTTGGATGCCGTGATCGATGTCTTCTGGTCAACAAAAGCCCTGCGCATTGACATAACTGAACACGCGCGTTCAGTTATGTTGGCGAATTTTTATTAGCTGAAGGACAGAACATGACCGGCTCAAAGCTCTTCAAACCGCTTCGATTGCCTGACGCACGGTGATTCCAAACCGAATTGCCAAGGCTGCCATGGAGGAGAACCTTGCCAATGAGGATCACGCTCCAGGGGAAGCGCTGGTCAAGCTCTATCGGCGTTGGGCGGAAGGTGGGGCCGGTCTGATCATCACTGGCAACGTCATGGTTGATCGCCACGCCTTGACCGGACCGGCTGGCACTTATGGCATTGATCGGCAATCAGCTGAAGTCTCGCCGCCAGGCAAAGAGCTATCGGCGATGGATTGATCAAGCCTGGCCGATCAAGGATGACATCAGCTCAGGCAGGTAGCGGCTTGCCGGCGATTCTCTTGGCTCTGGCAGGTGTTACGCCCAGAGCCCGGAGAATCATTTCGGCGACCCGCAGATCGTGCTCTGCCACTGCACGTCCCTCGACAACCGAGCGCATTGCTCCGGTTGTGCACGATACAACCATGTCCAGGGCAATGCCTTCGTCCTCGTAAGCGAAAGTGCCCTCGCGCAGACCTTCACGCAGGTCGCCAAGCACATGGGCCGCCAAACGCGAGCGCATGGCCTGATCGAAATGGATGATGCGCAGCAGTGCATTGGCCCATTCGTGATCGTCGGCGGCCCGGCATACAAACATGCGCACGCCAATCGAAAGCCGCTGTGCGCCGCAGTGCACGTCCGTGCTCAGGGCGGAAATGGCATCGGAGAACTCGGCGGCCATGGCGATGCCCACCGCCTCCAGTACTTCGTCGCGAGTTCGAAAATAGTTGTAGATGGTACCGTTGGATACCTCTGCTTCCGCGGCGACCTCGAGCAGCGCGATCTCCCCCACCTCCTTACGTGCGACAAGACGCAATGCCGCGTCCACTAGGCCGCGACGGGTGCGCTCACGCTTCTTGTGGCCTCTTGTGAGAGGTTCTGGCGCAGCTTCTAAAGGAAGAATGGGGGAATGCATTATCAGGCTCGTAATCTAGTGGGCTCATTGATGGTAACGGAAACGCTGTCAGGAGTGGCGTGTTCGCTAACCAGCAGGCCCCGGCAGTCACGAAGGAGACTGTCTGCCTCTGCGCCTGGGGCGTGGTGCATGATGATACGGTCAGGACGAACCACGACCAGCGTTCCTTTAGGGGCCAGCGGCAGGATGTCATGGTTCATGTCTTCGATGAAGTCACAGCTGCCGCCGGAGCGTTGGCCGCGTGTTCTGACCTCTAAGAAATGGCCTCCCATTTTTTCCCAGGAAACGATCTGATCAGTGGTTAGCAGTGACAACGGGTCAACACCCAATCCAACCAGGGTCAGGTTGTCTCCAAGAGCATCGTCGCTCAGCTTGATCTGCTTTTGCATGTTACGAACCCAGGCTTGGGGAAACAGGCTGCCACGTACCAGTTTGTCGCCCCGACGATGCGGCACGAACAGGCCGAGCTTGAAGGTGTTCTTAGGCTTGATGTCCAACTGTTCGAAGTACCTCCTGGTAGCGGGAGTCAACGCCAGCGTGCGCATCAAGCCGTGGATAAAGAAAGCTGCGATCTTGTTTTTGGGCATCACCAGGCGGCCCATGAGTTTCGCTAGATTGATCATCGCCTGGGCATGGGGGCGGCGCTCTACGTCATAGGTATCGAGTATTGCAGGCGCGGCATGGCCGCGAAGGACCCAAGCCAGTTTCCAGGCAAGGTTGGCGCCATCTCGAAGTCCCGCTACGAGGCCCTGCCCGACAAAGGGAGGGGTGATATGCGCTGCGTCGCCAGCGAGAAAGATGCGTCCCTTGCTGAATCTGTTGCAGCAGCGCGCGTGGAATCGATACACCGCCTTGCGCTCGATTTGCAACTCTCGCGGGTTGATCCATGGCGCGATTAGCCGGGCTATGCTTTCCGGGCTTTCCAGCTCTTCGCGCGATTCACCGGGTTGCAGCATGAACTCCCAACGCTCCCTTCCACCGGGTGCGGGCATGTGCGGCGTCGGCCGCCGCGGATTACAGAGAAACTCAATGTGATCAATCGCTGACTTATGCCGGTTCATGACATCGACAATCAGCCAATCCTCCGCATAGGTCTGCCCTTCGAACTCCTGGCCAATCAGTGCCCTGACCCTGGAGCTTGCGCCATCCGCACCGACCAGGTACTGGGCACGAACGGAATGCGATTGCCCATTCTGATCCCGTACGGAGGCGACGACGCCATCCGACTCCTCGACCAGACTTTCAAGCTCGAAGCCACCAAGACTGGTCACTGACTTCAGTCGGGAGACCTGGCTACGCATCGCGTGTTCAAGGTCGGGTTGATAGAACGTCACTAGTTTCGGATGGCCGTCGATGCACCCCTCAGTATTGGCACGACCAAATTGCCCGAGTACCGGGGAGTGCATCCTCACTTCAGGGATAACGATCTTCTCGAACGCGTCTTCCGACAAACCGGCGAGTTGCAGGATGCGCAGCGCCTCGTTGTCCAGAGCAATGGCACGAGGCATCAGTACGACCTCATGGGCCTTGTCCAGTACCAGGGTCGTGACCCCATAGCGGCCGAGCAGCGCCGCGATTGTCGCACCTACCGGACCGTTACCGATGACCAGCACGTCGACGGAGGAAGGAGGCAATTCGGAAACTTTCTTGTTGTTGTTCATCTTGAGCCCTTGTTGTGATTGAAGTCGTGAGGCGCGCAGGTCTCATCGTCAGGCACGATGAAGGTATTCAATATTGAGAGATATTTCAATATTGATGTTTTTGTCATTGTTTTTTTGGGATCATGCTCAAGCCGCGATGAGGCCTAGGGGCGAGCCGAAGTGCGCGGTTTGAACCGAGTTTGCGCGAGTGCCAGTTTCCGACCGGCGACGCTTGGCTTCAGAGCCGATCAGCGTTGTCATTGGAACAATGGCTCAAGACTGCCGAGGCTGGAGAGCAGTTGATTCAAAAGGCTGGTCGATAGGACCAGGAAGCCGGACACACCGGTTTTCAGTATCGAACCCTTTGTGAAGCTTCGCGGTGCACAACCCTGTTTTAGTCTTTAGGAATTAACCGTGGCACGTCCGCAGCCCCATCCGAACCCAGTATTGCTCTGCTTCGTCGAATTCGAGCTCGACGAGTCCAACGCCTGCTTGTTACGTAATGGGGAAGCCGTTGCAGTGGCGCCGACGCCTTTCACGTTGTTATGCGTGCTGGCACGCCAGCCAGGGTCGTTGGTGACCAAGGATGCCTTGCTTGATGCCGTGTGGGGGCATCGGTTTGTCAGCGATTCGGTGCTGAAGACGGCCATCAGCGATCTGCGCAAAGTGCTGGGCGACGACCCCAAACGGCCCCGCTATATCGAGACCGTGTCGAGGCGCGGCTATCGCTTCATCGCTCCGCCCTCCTCCGCACCTTCGAGGCCGCCTATATCCGCGACGGTGCCGGCGGCCGGCGCGCACTCGTCACCGCCATTCATCGGTCGCACCGACGAGGTCTCAAGACTGCAACGAGCGTGGGAGCGAGCGGATGGCGGCCAGCGCGCCTTGGTTTGGCTCGCCGGCGAGCCGGGGATCGGCAAGACCACGTTGATCGAACATTTCCTCACTGGCCTTGGCGACATCGCCTGCGCACGCGGCCATTGCGTGGAGCACTACGGCGCCGGCGAGCCGTATCTACCGGTGCTGGAGGCCTTAGCCGATCTGTGCCGCAACGACCCTACCCTGCCGGCCCTGATGCGCGCCGTGGCACCGACCTGGCTGCTGCAACTCCCGTGGCTAAGTACCACGCAGGAGAAAGACGCGTTGCGGCGTGAGCTTGCCGGCATCGGCCCGGACCGCATGCTCCGGGAAATGGGCGAATTGCTGGACCGCTACACCGAGCAGCGACCGCTGTTGCTGGTGACCGAAGACCTGCATTGGAGCGATCGCGCGACGGTCCAGCTCATCAACTATGTGGCGCGGCGACGTGGCCGCACGCGGCTGATGTGGCTGTCAAGCTTCCGCCTCGCCGAGGTGGTTGCGCTCGATCATCCCCTCAGCTCGTTGCGCCACGAACTGCGCCTGCAACGTCTGAGCGAGGAAGTGGTGCTCGACCCGTTCTCGGAAACCGAGGTCGCTGACTATGTTGCGCTGCGTTCGACCTCGCTGGCACGCGATGAAGCCTTCGTGCGCGCCCTGCACGAGCGGACCGATGGTGTGCCGTTGTTTGTTTCGTCAATCACCAGTGAAGTGATGGACCCAAAGGACGACAAAGCCACCATCGAGGCTCGGCTTGCGAATCTGGCGGTTCCCGAAAACCTTGCAGCCATCATTGATCACTACATCGCCAAGCTTGGTCCGGAGCAACGTACACTCCTCTCGGCCGCAGCGGTGTGCGGGGTCGAGTTCCGAATCGAGACGGTTTCACTGACCCTCGAGCGCGACCTCGCTTCGGTGGCCCACGCCTGTGAAGAGCTGATACGCGAACAGGTATGGCTCATACGATCACGGGCCACAGAAGTTGAAGAGACGGAAGAGCTACCCCACTCCTTCCGACATGCGCTCTTCCGCCAGGTGCTGTACGACCGCACGCCGCGCTCATTGCGCACCCAACTCCATCGCCAGGTTGGCGCTGCCCTCGAACGCGAGCGCACGGCCGGCGTGCCGGTTGCTGCCTCGGAGCTGGCGATGCACTTCGACCGCGCTCGGCAGCCGATGATTGCGCTGCGCTACTACGCCGAGGCCGCAGAAGCTGCGCTGCTGCACTTCAGTCCGGACTTGTGCACTGGCCTCACTGAGCGCGCCTTGGTCCTGTTGATGCAGACTCCCGAAGGGACGGAGCGCAATGCCCTCGAAATTACCCTGGCCACGCTGCAGGGGGTTTCGGCTTTCCACATGCTCGGTGTCGGCAGCGAAGCCAAGAGCGCCTTCGAACGTGCATACAGGCTGTTGACGGATGTACCTGAGCACCCCATGCGTGGTCGCCTCCTGCACGGATTCGGCTATCTGCTTGGTCTGCGCGGCGACTATGCGTTGGCGCTCGAAGTGGCGGAGCGTGCCGAAGCCCTCTCCTGCGACGCAAATGATCAAGAGCTCATGCTGGCGGCGTGCATCGTCCAGGGCGAGGTGCATCACCTCCAGGGACGCACGAAAACGACTCGCCGCTGGCTGGAACGTGCCCTCGCGATCGCCGAACCGCTGGACATCGGGACGAACGAGATCTTTGCGGCTGATCCCCAGGTCATGCTGCACGGCATGCTGGCTATAGAACTTGTGCGTTCTGGTCTGGTCGAGCAAGCCCGAATCCACCTGCAGCAGGCACGGGCACGCGCGCAGGCGTTGCGCCAGCCCATGACCTGGCTGGTCGCCGCCTGGCAGGAGGTGTTGATCGAGGTGAGGATGGGAAACCACATGCGTGTGGCTGCGCTGGCCGACGACATGCAGGCGCTGGTCGATGAATATTCGCTCGCACTTGGGCGAACGGCTTGCCGCTGGTGGCGCGGCTGGGCCGACGCGCGCAACGGTGCACCGCGCGACGGCTACCGTCGCATCCGTGAGGCCTATGAAGAACACACCGGGCTTGGAATGCGCTCCGGTGCCAGCGAGATACTCGGCTACGCCACCGAGGCGCTGCTGCTCGCAGGTGATTGCAATGCAGCGCAAGTCGAGCTACAGGAAGCATTTCGGGTGGGCGAAGAACTGGGCGAGCGCGTCTACCTGCCGCAACTATTGCTGCTGGAGGCAGCGATCTCGCGAGCGCAGGGTCAGCCCGACGCCGGCATCGCTGCGGCGCGGCGCGCGATTGAGGAGGCTCGCGCCCAGGAAGCACCGTGGCTGGAGCTGCTCGCGCGGGTCGAACTGTGCGAGCATCATGACGCTACGCCCGAGGACCAACAGGCATTGGCCACGCTCGTTGATCAGTCGCCCGAAACTGACGGAACCGAGCTGGCGAAACGTGCGCGCTCGCTTCTTCAGGCTGCACAGTCGACTTGAAGCGTTAAGGACGAAAACTTGTGGGAGCGAGCCTGCTCGCGATGACGGCGGGACATTCACCGCCGCTATCGCGAGCAAGCTCGCTCCTACAGGGGCTGCGGGTGTTCAACGCCTTAACTTAAGGTGTTGTCCCGACCGAAGTCTGACCTTTCGCTTACGACTCGCCCCAGGGGGCCGCTTACGCTGTCGTCGAACTTTCCTGCCCCCCTGGTCTGCGATGATCCTGAACCCTGAATCCAAATACCCGAGCCGCCGCTCCTACGTAGTGAAGCTGCGCAGCGACGCCGCGCCGGGGGCCCTGGTGGGCCGCCTCGAAAACCTGGTCACCGGACGACAGCGCGAGTTTTCCTCCGCCGAAGAGCTGCTGGAGTCGATTGCCTCGGACCTCGCGTTGTCAGCCGGCGAACACACGGCCGATGCCGGCGATGAGTGACGCCTCCACCACGAATGAGCGCTCGATATGGCGACCGAACGGCGACCCTTCGCTGACGACTTCGCGCACACCGAGCCCTACGCTGATGCCACCTCGAATCTTCACGAGTCCAATCCGATGCCGCGACTTCCAACTTTCCATCTGTTGACCCGCAACGGGCAGACGCCCCTGCACTATGCCGAGCGCGTGGTCAGCATCGTCATGGGGGCAGCGCTCGCCGCGTCTGTTGCCATGGTCTTGACAGGGTGCTCCACGGAGGTGCTCACGCCGTCGGTAGACCTGCCGAGCAACTTCTCCGCGAGCACGGCTTCCGAAATGGAACCCGAGGCGGCATGGTGGGAGGTTTACCACGACCCGGTGCTGACGGATCTGGTGCGCCGAGCAGCGCGCGAGAATCGCGACGTCAAGATTGCCGCCGAGCGCCTGCACGCCGCGCGTGCTGGCGAATCGGTCAGCCGTTCATGGCTGTTCCCGAGTGTCGGCGCATCGGCCTCCGGCAGCGATCGCAGCAGCGGCTACAACTCGGCCACGAAACAGGGTTATCCGGATACCAAGACCACCAGTGCCGGCCTGGACGTCTCGTGGGAGCTCGACCTGAGCGGCCGCCTGCGCGCCGGCGCAGCGGCGGCCGACGCCGATGCGCTGGCCGCCGAACACAGCATGCGTGGAGTGCGCCTGCTGGTGATGAGCGACGTCGTTAGCAACTACTTCACACTGGTCGGTGCGCAACGCCAGGTCGCGACGCTTCGCGCAATCTCGGCGATGCAGGATGAGACGCTGCGTCTGGTCACTGCGCGCCAGCAGGCAGGGCTGGCATCAGCCTTCGACGTCGAACGCGCGCAGACCGACGCCTTGTCGGCGCGGGCGCAGATTCCGCCGCTGGAAACGCAGGTGGCGGTGTCGCGCCATCGTATCGCGGTGCTGATTGCCGACCAGTCCTTCAATACCGCGAACGTCCAGACTTCGATTAGCGATGTGACAGTGGTGCCCGAGGCCAAGCCGGGCCAGCCCGCCGAGCTGCTGCAACGCCGACCTGACGTGCTGGCGCTGATGGCGCAACTCGATGCAGCCAATGCGCGCCGCAAGCAAGCCGCGGCCGAGTGGTTTCCGCGGCTGTTCCTCGATGCCTCCTTCGGCCGCCAGGGCTTGAGCCTGAACGGCGCCGATCTCGGCGTTGCACGCTTCACCAACGTGGCGGGCCTGCTGGCGATGCCGCTCTTTAACGCCGGGCGCACGCAAGCAATCAACGATGCTGCCGAAAGCGCTCAAAAAGAGGCGTTGCTGCGCGCCGAAGACGGCATCGTACGGGCGCTCGAGGATGTGGAGAACGCCCTCGTCACGCTAGCGCAGGAGCGGCGCCGCGCCGGGTCGCTGCAATTGGCCGCCGCGTCCGCCGAGGCTGCGCAGAACCGCGCCCAATCGCTCTATAACCGCGGGCAGATCGACCTGTTGCCACTGCTGGATTCGCAGCGGGCGCGCCTGGCGGCACGCCTGAACTCCAATGAAAGCAACACCCGCCTGCTGATCGATAGCGTGCAGCTTTATAAGGCACTGGGCGGGGGCTGGCAGGTGTTCGAACAACCC
>Ga0105251_10002498_pt1 | contig 14396 bp, 10 predicted proteins | sample KBSS64metaG_FD_80424 | JGI IMG/M metagenome (GOLD analysis project Ga0105251, IMG submission 80424) | Switchgrass rhizosphere microbial communities from Kellogg Biological Station, Michigan, USA - KBS S6-4 metaG | ecosystem: Host-associated > Plants > Roots > Rhizosphere > Soil | place...
CATCACGTGGCATAGGACTGGCGGTCGTCAAGGCGTTTGCGGCCAACAACTGGCAGGTCACGGCAACCCATCGCAGTGAAGTCCCCCCGCAGGGGGAAATCCCGCAGGTTGACTGGCGTCGGCTCGATATGACGCAGACCGAGGCGGTCAAGCAATTTGCGGTTGGGCTGAGCGGGCCGCCTTTTGACGCGATTCTGATCAACGCCGGCATTTACGGGCCTGCGCATCAGAAGCTGTCAGAGAGCAACGATGCTGAGCTAATCCAGCTGTTTATGACCAATGCCGTTGCGCCGATACGAACCGCAGAAATTTTGCTGCCGTTACTGAACCAGCAACACGGCGTACTGGCGTTAACCTCATCTCAACTTGCCAGCCTGAATGAGAATCGACATGCAGAAGCGCCACTTTACTCAGCCAGCAAAGCGGCTCTTAATATGCTCACGCGCTCGCTGGCCAGACCGGTGGCCGCGCAAAACGGCACGCTACTAACCCTGCATCCCGGCTGGGTCAAAACGGATATGGGAGGCGATGCGGCACCGCTCACGCCTGAAGAAAGCGCCAATGGGATTGTCACGCAGTTAACCGCCAGTCGGGGACGTGGCGGCCACCACTATCTGGACTACGCGGGCAAAACGCTTCAGTGGTGAGGTAAAGGTTGCAGCAACGCTGACGGGCTGACAGGGATAATGGCAGCCCGTCAGCGTGAAATTTTGCAACATCCACGCCCCGGCATTACACTGCGCTTTTGATTACATTGATTGAAGGTGCTTATGTCTCAGCCCTACGAGCGACAACCGCTACCCTTACCGGGTGGCCATAAAAAAGTGCTGTTGCACTCCTGCTGCGCGCCCTGTTCGGGAGAAGTCATGGAGGCGATGCTGGCATCCGGCATTGAATACACCATCTATTTCTATAATCCGAACATCCATCCGCTTAAAGAGTATGAGCTGCGCAAAGACGAAAATATCCGCTTTGCCGAAAAGTTTGGCGTGCCGTTTGTCGATGCGGACTACGATCGTGACGACTGGTTTAAGCGTGCCAAAGGGATGGAGTGGGAACCGGAGCGCGGTGAGCGCTGCACCATGTGCTTCGATATGCGTTTCGAGCGCACGGCGCTGTACGCCCATGAAAATGGTTTCCCGGTGATCACAAGTTCACTGGGGATTTCCCGCTGGAAGAACATGCAGCAAATTAACGACTGCGGCGTCCGTGCTGCCGCACATTATCCCGATCTGTCCTACTGGGAATTCAACTGGCGTAAAGGCGGCGGATCGGCACGCATGATTGAAATCAGTAAGCGTGAGAGTTTTTATCAGCAGGAATATTGCGGTTGTGTTTACTCCCTACGGGATACCAATCGTCATCGCGTTGCCAGTGGTCGCGAGCGGATCCAGATTGGCGTACAGTACTATAAGCCTGATGATAACTAGTTTTTTGCTGCCACGGTTAAAGCAAGCGGACTAAATGATCAACCCCGAAGGTTTCGTTTATTCCGCTAAATAACTTCTTTTTTGGGGGGTTTTCAGCCTTACTACATACGCTGCAAGGATGGGCGTTGCTGTCGGTAACGTTCAGTCGCTGGCTTTTACGGCATACGCTAGGCGTACAGCCCATCATCTGCTTGAAGGAGCGGGTAAAAGACTGCTGACTTTCAAAGTGGTATTTAACCGCCAGGCTGATAATGGGCGCATGGCTGTATTTTAAATCATTAATACAGGCAATTAATTTCTTTCTACGGATGTAATGGGCCAGCGTTTCATTATGATAACGGGAAAATAACTTTTGTAGATACCATTTTGAATAACCCGCCTTTTCAGCAATGTCGTCAATGCTTAAGCGCTGGTCCAGATTCTTATTAATCCAGTCAGTAACAGAAATAATCACGCTCTCATTGTATTTGTTCTCATTCATAACACCCCCTTAAATTTCGAAGGTGATTGTAAATTATCCTGTGTTTCTCAAAACATTACATGCGTAAAGATTCTTAAGGAAGTGAATGGTTATTTCCTGCGATGTGGAAGTAAAGGCTAAAAGATTATATTACGTTGCGATTTGTGTATTATTTGTTTACTGATTAGAGGGCATAATGAGTGATGTGATTAACTCACGCCAATAAGCATCGCGTTCATTTCCCCGTTTACCGGACAGGAATAACGCCTTCTGCGAAGGTGCAGGCACCTTCGCAGAAGGGCCATGGCTCAGAGCAGGTTGTTCTCGGCCAACTCAAGTGCAAAATAGCTGAAAATCAAATCTGCGCCAGCCCGCTTGATCGCGCCAAGGCTTTCGAGCACGACATTACGCTCATCGATGGCGCCCGCCTGGGCCGCGAATTTAATCATCGCGTACTCACCACTAACCTGATAGGCCGCCAGCGGAAGTTCGGTGCGCTCGCGGATATCGCGCAGAATGTCCAGATAGGCTCCGGCCGGTTTAACCATCAGTGCATCGGCACCTTCAGCCGCGTCAATTAGCGACTCGCGAATAGCCTCACGACGGTTCATCGGGTTCATCTGATAGGTTTTACGATCGCCTTTCAGGGCCGTACCTGCCGCTTCCCGGAAGGGGCCATAGAAGGATGATGCAAACTTGGTGGAATAAGACATGATCGCTGTCTGGGTAAAGCCTGCGGCGTCCAGCGCCTGGCGTATCGCCTGAACCTGGCCATCCATTGCGGCAGAAGGCGCGATAAAGTCGGCCCCCGCCGCCGCCGCCACAACGGCCTGCTTGCCCAGATTGATCAGGGTGGCATCGTTATCGACGCCGTGGTCACACAGCACGCCACAGTGGCCGTGGCTGGTGTATTCGCAGAAGCAGGTATCCGACATCACGATCATTTCAGGCACGGTGTCTTTGCAGATTTTCGACATACGCGCCACCAGGCCGTTTTCATTCCACGCATCGCTGCCGGTCGCGTCGGTATGATGGGAAATCCCGAAGGTCATGACCGAGCGAATGCCCGCCTTAGCGATACGTTCAATTTCATAGGCAAGACGTTTTTCAGGAATACGTCTTACGCCAGGCATGGCCTGAATATCTTTATAGTCATCAACACCTTCCTCAACAAAAATGGGCAGGGCCAAATCGTTCAGGCTAAGGCTGGACTCCTGAAACATTGCACGCATTGACGCGCTGGCGCGCAATCTTCTGGGACGTTGGGTAAGGGAAAAATCAGACATAGACACTCACGTAGCCAGTTTAAATAAGACGCACAGTCTACTCCGATTAGGTGCAGGCGATGAAGGTTTGTGTGCGGTGTGCAGAGGCAGCAAAAGATTCTCCCGCCTCAGGGGCGGGAGAGAGGGGCGTTACTCGTTGATATTTGGGTGCTGTTCAACCAGATTTTTACGTTTGGCTTCCAGGCGGGCCATCTCGGCGTCGATATCTTCGATTTTCTGCTCGATGTTATCGTGATGCTCCTGCAGAATTTCGCGCGCTTCTTCCATGTCAGAGGCGGCGGGAGTTGCACCTTTCAGGGGCTTATTCGCCGTCTCTTTCATGTAGAGGCCGGTAATCAGGCCAATGACTGCAACCACCATCAGATAGTAAGCGGGCATATAAAGGTTGTTGGTCGATTCTACCAGCCAGGCCGCTAACGTTGGCGTCAGGCCTGCAATCAGTACCGATATGTTGAAGGCGCTGGCTAATGCACTGTAGCGAATGTGCGTCGGAAACATAGCAGGCAGTGACGAAGCCATCACGCCGGTAAAGGCATTAAGGATAACGGCCAGCAGCAACAACCCTGCGAAAATCATTCCCAGCATGCCACTGTTGATCATCATGAAGGCCGGAATGGCGAAGATCATCAGGGCGATACTGCCGATAATCACAAACGGACGACGGCCAAAGCGGTCGCTCAGCAGCCCCATCACCGGCTGGACAAACAGCATGCCCATCATGATGGCGATGATAATCAGCACGCCATGATCTTCAGAGTAGTGCAGGTTGTGCGACAGGTAACTTGGCATGTAGGTCAGCAACATGTAATAGGTCACGTTGGTTGCAATAACCAGACCGATACAGGCTAGCAGGCTACGCCAGTGTTTCGTGGCGATTTCTTTGAAAGAGACTTTCGGACCGTCACGCAGGCCTTCGCGATCGCCTTGTTCCAGTTTGTCGACGTGCTGCTGGAACGCGGGGGTTTCTTCCAGGGCATGGCGTAAATACAGGCCAATAATACCCAGTGGCAGGGCCAGGAAGAACGGAAGACGCCATCCCCACGCAAGGAAGTTCTCTTCGCCGATGATGGTAGAGATTAAGACGACGACGCCCGCGCCCAGCACGAAGCCGGCGATAGAACCGAAGTCCAACCAGCTTCCCATAAAGCCGCGCTTACGGTCAGGCGAATACTCGGCCACAAAGATAGAGGCACCGGTATATTCCCCACCGACTGAGAAGCCCTGGGCCATTTTGGCCAACAGCAGCAGAACCGGCGCCCAGATGCCAATGGAGGCATAGGAGGGAATCAGGCCGATACAGAAGGTACTGACCGACATAATGACGATGGTAATCGACAGGATTTTCTGACGACCATATTTATCCCCCAGCATGCCGAAAAACAGGCCGCCTAAAGGACGAATCAGGAAAGGAACGGAGAAGGTTGCCAGTGCGGCAATCATTTGAATCCCTGGAGAGGCATCCGGAAAAAACACCTTACCTAAGGCATAAGCCACAAAGCCATAAACACCAAAATCAAACCACTCCATGGCGTTACCCAAAGAGGCGGCGGTAATGGCTTTACGTAAACGGGAATCATCAATGATGGTGACATCATCTATCCCAATCGGTTTTACACGCTTCCTACGCAATTTCATAGAATTACCCTGTAATGGAACATGAAAGTCCTCAACGGCGCGAACCGAAAACAGCGTTCAGACCGCTGCGTTGAGGAAATTTAAGCATAGCCGTAAAACAGCATTATCTGTCGATCCATCAAAACAACAAATACTGTTGTTATCTGATTTATCGGCCGCAGAGTATAACGTTTTTGTGTGATATTTGTCATGTTTGACCTGAAAACGAACAATTTTACCGGTGGTTTATAGCCGCCCCTGAAGCGAAAAAAAGTCAGGTTCTGCGCGCGTTTGCGTGTTAAGTGAGCGCTGCGGTTTGAGTTCACTCAGCCGTCTGGCTTAAAGCTATTAATAAAGATTAAGGATTGGGCGGGTTAAGGTTTGAGGCTTGCCTATCAGAACGCCTTCGGCAATACTCTTTCACCTTGATTTGGAGGAAGAATGTCAAGGAAAACACCCCTTACTTGCCAGAGCCCTTGGGTGGCGCAGATAGATAGTGTAGAAAGAAAATTAATGAATTCTTCTGAGGTGCCCACGGCTTCCCGGTCTCCTGAGGCGCAGCTCAGTTCTGGATGGCTTAGCTGCCGCACGAAATACTGGATTGACCGCCTGGCTCAATTGAGCGAAGCACTACAAACATCGACCGTGACAGGTAAGCAACGCTCGGAATACGAGGAGTGCCAGCAACTGTTGCAGCAGTCGATGCCTACGCTGCAACGGCTGAATCAGCGCGCCAGTGCGCCTGTTGAGCACGTCATTCAGCAGGAAGAGGCCATTGCGGTGGCAATGCGGGCGGCGAGTAAGCAGCGTGCAGCACAGCGAAAAGCGCGTTGATTTAGCGCTTCTTCGCCGTCATTGTGCCGCGTGCGTCAGTAAGTTGCGGCTCAGGTGTTTTCAACCTCAACCGGCAAATGACCATATTGTTTCATCCACGCCACGATCGTGGGGTTATCCATGGGCCTGGCGTAAAAATAGCCCTGGATAAAGGTGACACCATGCTGCTGTAAATAGCGGAACTGCATTGCCGTTTCGACGCCTTCTCCCAATACCTGCAGCTTCAGTTTATGGCTCAGACTGATAATGGCGTCCAGCACCGGCGTTTCCCCCTCCAGGGATTCGATGGCATTGATAAAACCCTGATCGATTTTTAGGTAGTCCAGCGTAAAAGTTTGCAGGTAACTCAGAGAGCAGTGCCCCGTACCAAAGTCATCAATAGCGACTTTCATGCCTGCCTGACGCAGTTGCGCCAGCTTAGCCGCGACAAGGCTCCCTTCTTTGATCAGGCTCCGCTCCGTCAGTTCCAGAGTAATGTTGAATTCGGTTCTCGCCATCCTGTCAGCAAAATTAAGCATGTCGTCAACAAAATCCGGGTGCTGAAGATGCTCGGCAGCCACGTTAATCGCCAGATGAAAGCCGGGGTTAGGCGCCCAGCTTTGCGTGTCTTCAACGATCAACGCCATCAAATGATGGGTAATCGGGATAATCATCCCTTCCGCTTCTGCGGCGGTAATAAAGGTGTCCGGGCGCACGCTGTTACCGTTGGGCAGGGTCCAGCGCAACAGGGCTTCTGCGCCCGTGCAACGTTGCAGCGTGCAGCTGTAGGTAGGTTGATAATGCACGCTGAACTGACGGGACTGAATGGCGCGACGAATTTCATCTCCCCAGGAAAAACGTCTGCGAAGCCAGGAGGCGGTAAGAATCATAAACAGCACGGAAAAAATCGCCGCCATCGGCATAAACACGAAAAGAAGCTGCGTCCATGTTTTAACCAGCTCAGCACCGGGCGCTATCAGGGTGACCTTGATGCTATAGCGGGAAGAGGTGGCATGATAGACCTGAGGCTTAAGCCACCTGTCGTCGGCCATTTCACGATCGCCTGACACGATTGGCGCACCGTTACTAAAACGCATGGTTATCTGATAATGATGCGTACTGCCCAGCGCGCTCATAAAATCAATAAGATACTGCCCTTCAACCATCACCCAGAGGGCTCTGCCAGCTGCCAGCTGGCGCACAAATATCACGGCAGGTCGGTCTGGCACGATGTAAGAACCCGCGATGGACAGGCTCCACCAGTCTTTGCCGGTCACGGGCGGGGCGACGCCAATCATGGCTTTAAGCGTAGCGGGCTTGTTACCGTAGGCAGAAGAGCAGCTTACCGTGTTACTTTCCAGTTTGCCGATACCGCGAAAATAGGGATGGAGAGTGCTATTAACCCGTAGCGTATTTTCTATCTTTTCACAGGGTTGGTACTCATACTGGCGCAGCCAGGCGATCATGCTCCAGGCGTTATCGCTGATTTTTTCTGCCTGAGACAGTAAGGTCGCGGCCGTATCAATTTGCTGTTCTTTTACTGTTTTTCTGGCATCAATTATCGTGAACAACAACCCCAGGAGCAGCGGCAATAGTCCTGCGAGGACAATGAGCGATTTGGCATGCTCATGTTTTCTTTTTATTAGCGGCACCGTAAAAACCTCTGAATCGTGATCGTGTTTTGAGAGGTGCTAAGGGTTAATGCAGCATAGCACGCCAGTTCACGCCGCTGGTGAACGGTCGGAAATCCCTTATTCTCCGATATGGTCAATTATCGACCTGGCAGGCAATTAATTGACAAAAAATTCATGCTATTAGTGAATGCTCACACATTAGTTTGATGGCGGCTGTAAACCGGTCGTGGAAAAGGTGAGCTTGGGGGTGTCCTGAAAAGGGTGCCGCAGCGAAGCCGTGGGAGGAGTAATCCAAAACACGGCAGCCAGAAGGGAGAGAAATGAGAACCCTCTTGTTACCTGGAAAGCGCGGCTGACCAACTGATGACGCGCCATAAATATGAGTACAGCAACCTGTCTAAACTACCCTTTGCCCCGACAGCATAACGACGTCGGGGCAACAACGTTTAGTCCTGGAAATAGATCTGCTTCAGGGCAACTTCGACGCCGCGCAGTTCTGCAAGCCCTTTAAGGCGGCCAATGGCGGAATAGCCTGGGTTGGTGCGCTTACGCAAGTCATCCAGCATCTGGTGACCGTGATCGGGGCGCATCGGGATGGCTCGCTGTTCGCCCGCCCTACGGCGACGCTGCTCCTCGGCCAGGATCACTTTGATGACGCCAACCATATCCACATCGCCTGTCAGATGGGCCGCCTCGTGGAAGCTGTTGGGGTTCGTTTCTCGCTTTGTTGCCCGCAGGTGCACAAAGTTAATGCGGTCGGCATAGGTTTCTGCCATCTCGATAAGGGCATTATCCTCACGTACGCCGTAGGAACCGGTACAGAAACAGAATCCGTTATGCAGGCTGTCTACCGTTTCTTTCAGCCACTGCATGTCCTCTTGCGTGGAGATAATGCGCGGCAAACCAAGAATTGGACGGGGAGGATCATCAGGATGGACGGCCAGCTTAATGCCGACTTCTTCCGCCACCGGCACGATGGCGCGCAGAAAGGTGGCCATATGCTCGCGCAGCCTGGCTTTATCAATACCGCCGTATTGCGCCAGCTGTGCCTGAAATTGTTCGAGCGTATAACCCTCTTCTGCACCGGGTAAGCCTGCGATGATGTTGCGCACCAGCGTGGCTTTCTCTTCCTCGGTCATGGCGGCGAAACGCGTTGCGGCGGCCTGTTGTTCGGCGGCGCTGTAATCTTTTTCCGCGCCGGGGCGTTGTAACAGATGCAGTTCAAACGCGGCAAAGGCATCGGCATCAAAGCGCAGCGCCTTAGCGCCGTCCGGCAGTTCCCAGGCCAGATCGGTACGCGTCCAGTCAAGAACCGGCATAAAGTTATAGCATACGGTATCAATCCCGCAGGCTGCCAGGTTGCGAATTGACTGCTGATAATTGGCGATGTAGTGCTGATAATCGCCGCGTTGGGTCTTAATCGTTTCGTGCACAGGAATGCTTTCAACGACTGACCAGGTAAGACCTTTTTCCGCCAGCAGCGCCTGACGCGCTTTGATTTCGGCTACAGGCCACACTTCTCCGTTAGGGATGTGATGAAGTGCTGTGACAATTCCTGTTGCACCTGCCTGGCGGGCATCGTCAAGTGACACAGGATCGTTCGGGCCGTACCAGCGCCATGTATGTTCCATTATTGCTCCTTGTTGGACGTGTGGCCCAGTGGTCAGGCCGCTGGACCAAGAGTAAGATAGCGCGTAAATTAAGGCCGTGATCCGGATCGCAGCAATATAAATACGTATCATCTGATGCCCGAAAGGCGGCCTGCAACAGGAGAGAGTTATGGGGTTAGCGGTACTGAAAACTGAGCGGCTTTATCGGCAAATTGCTAATGCCATCATTGCGGGCATTCATGGCGGCGATTTCGTGCCGGGCGGGGCGCTGCCGCCCGAACGGGAACTGGCCCGACAACTGGGCGTCAGTCGTTCATCGGTGCGTGAAGCCCTGATAGCGCTGGAGATGACGGGTTACGTCAGCATCCACACCGGTACGGGGGTTTTTGTCGCTCAGACCTTACCGCAACCTTCAGCAGGCAAAGAAACCGAGAACTTCAGCCTGCAGGATCTGCTACAGGCGCGCGAAGCCTATGAGAGCATGCTGGCGGGCATGGCGGCGCGAAACGGCAGTGAGGCCCAGCGTCAGCAGCTGCTGTCCCTTAGCGCAGCGCTCCAGGCATTTAATGAAAACGACGCGGCTTTCATCGAGCAGGATAAAGGCTTTCATCTGCTGATTAGCGAGATGAGCGGCAATGATCTGTTGCGGGAAATGATGGAAAATCTGTGGAACAAACGCGACAGCGCCCATTTCCGCCGGCTGGAACGTCATTATGCCGACAATACCTTTGCAGATGAAATGAACGCGGACCATCAGCGCATCGCCGAGGCAATTGCGTCCGGTGATGAGCAGGCTGCACAGGCGGCGATGAGAGATCATCTGCAGCATGTGCAGCAGCGTTTACTTGGTTAACAGCCGCGAAGGCTTGGGGCGGCCGGTTCCCAGCATAATGGCCAGACGGCTCCCGCCCGGGGTAGTTTCCATTAAAATTTTAGTGATGCTGGTCAGAGGAACGGACAGCAGCATGCCGACCGGGCCCAGCAGCCAGCCCCAAAATATCAATGACAGAAACACCACCAATGTTGATAAGCCCAGACCGCGCCCCATGATGCGTGGCTCAAGCATATTGCCGAAAACCATGTGAATGGCAGTAAACAGCGCCGCCACCATTGCCGCGTCAAACACGCTGTTGAGCAGCAGCGCCTGCAGGAAAGGAGGAATACCGGCAATAATCGGCCCGATATTGGGAATAAAGTTAAGGATAAAGGCCACCACGCCCCACAGTAACGCAAATTTCACGTCCAGCAGGTAGAGCGTCAGCCAGACCGCGATGCCGGTGATCAGGCTGATTAGCGTCTTCAATGCCAGGTAATGCGTCACCCCTTTTAAGGCCTTATGTAAACCGGCGATACGAATTTTGGGGTTCACAAACGAGTTACGCATTTTATAAGGCAGATGGTGCACCTCAAACAGCATAAAGACCACGGTGAGGATCAGTAACACGGTATTGGTCATCGCGCCTGAAAAGCCACTCAGCGCCACACTGGCCAGATTCATAAAGGTATTGGGGTCGAAACGCTGAACCAGGGCATCGGTTGAGATATTGAGATGGATGCTGGCTGCCAGATGCTGAACCACCGCCATTTTCTTTTCCATAATGGTGCGCAGTTGAGGATAGAGGTCGGAAAACTCACTCATCGAGCTTGCCAGTATGGCTCCCAGCAGCAGAATCACGATAAAAATCACCGTAATCACCAGGGTAATCGCCAACCCCCGCCGCAGCCCGCGCCGCATCAGTATCGTGACTAACGGATTCAGTACGATGGCAAAAAAGGCCGCCAGAAGTAACGGGACCAGAATGTCGGAGGCCGCTCTTATCCCGGCAAGGATAATCACCAGCATCGCGAGTTTGATTAAGATATTTTGTCCAATTTTTTCCTGCTGTAACGCGTTCATTCTGTATCTCTACGCATAAATAACTGATGAAAGTGTAGTTGAAGGAAAAGTAACGGTCTGATTTGTTAAGGGAAACGGTAAATCAGGCGAGTTTTTTACCTGATAAATGGCGGAATAAGCCGGATTTCCTGCTGTGTTGCCGTCTGGGTGTTAAAGGATTCTGGGGCGGATCCAGCGAGAAAGCTGTCGGAGACATCAAGGACAGGGGGCCTGAGCGCACAGGCGGTCACCCGCAACGACTGCGTCGCGGGTGAATGTGGCAGGATTACAATGACTGTGCGGATTCGCCCTCTTCTACTTCTTCACGTGCCGGCTTGTCTGCGCCAGGAATGAGAAGATTCAGGACAATGGCGACCAGGCCGCCGGTGGTGGCCGCGGAGCCAAACAGATTCTCAAACATGGGCGGCAGATGGGAAAGCGAAGCGGGAACGGATTCGATTCCCAGCCCGAAACTAAACGCCAGACCGACAATCAGTATTTCCCTGCGCGTTAGCGGAGCCTGGCTTAGGATGCGAATCCCCGCCGTGACGACGCAGCCGAACATCACCATCGTGGCTCCCCCCAGCACCGGTGTGGGAATCTGACGCAGCGCTTCGCTGAAAGGTGGAAACAGCCCCAGCATGATAAGAATGACGCCGACGTAACGGCCGACAAAACGACTCGCCACGCCCGTCATCTGGATCACGCCGTTATTTTGCGCAAAGGTGGTGTTGGGAAAGGCGCTCAGCATCGCCGCAATCATGCAGCTCAGTCCGTCTGCCAGAATGCCGCCCTTGAGACGGGCGCTAAAGGTCTTGTCGGTAATAGATTTACCGGAAATCAGGCTGTTAGCAGTAAGATCGCCCACCGCCTCGATGATGCAGACCAGAGAGACCAGCACCACCGGAATGAAAAGCGTACTGTTGAAGTGAAAGCCAAACGGAAACAGAGAGGGTAAACGAAAGACGCTCTCGCCCAGATCGTGAACCTGAAATTTGCCACTCAGGGCAGCGGCAATACAGCCTGCTGCGATGCCGGCCACGACCGATGAAAGGCGTAGCCAGCGGTTACCGGAGCAGCTCAGCACAACGATGACGCCAAGCGTTAACGCACCCAGCGCCAGGTTACTGAGGCTGGCAAAATCCTGGGCTTTCTCACCGCCGCACCAGTTAATCACACTGACTTTGATCAGGCTGATACCAATCAGCGCAATCACGCTCCCCGTCACCACCGGCGTAAAGACCCGCTTTAAGGTATCGATGAAGCGGCTGACGATGACCGGCACCAGCGCCGCGACAAAGTTGACGCCAAACAGCATCGCCATGATGTCTTCTGGACTGCCGCCCTGTGCTTTGACCCACAGGCCGCCGGAGATGGCCACACCAAGAAAGGCAAAACTGGTGCCCTGCATGCATATCATGCCGGCACCTATGCCCCATACCCGGTTTGACTGCAGAAACGTCCCGATGCCGGAGGCAAGGAGCGACATGCTGATCAAATAAGGCAGCCACGCATCCAGACCCAGCGCCGTGCCGATCAGCAACGGGGGCGTAATAATGCCAACCAGGCCCGCCAGCACATGCTGTGAAGCGCTGAAGAAAGCCTGGAGTGGTGGGATTCGCTGGTCCAGTCCGTACAGTAAGCCGCTGTTTTTTGGGTCAGACATGATTATCTCTTTCGGGTGCAGGGAGGTCCGACGATATTGCATAAAGCAGGCCAGGTTTTGGGTTGTGTCGAGGAATCTCATAAATAATGCTAATAATCATAAAGATAGACCGTTACCCTGCGATGCAGGAAAGGCGGTAAGCGATGAAACACATGATTCCTGATTTGCTATCAGGAAATTATTGGTTCAGGAAATGGCCTTGGGTGAGGGATTTTGCACCACTCTCGTGCACCAGTTTGGCTTAAGGGCGTTGCGCCAGCAGAGTGAACCTTGTCAAAGGCAGGCTGAGGGCAAGAGGCGCGCAAAAAGAAATGTTCATTTCACTATGCGATTTAATGAAACTTAAAAGGAAGGCGGTGTTTTGTCTCTCCCTGCTTATTTTGACGCCTGACCGGGAAGGGACGACCGCATCAGTGCAGGCTTCACGCTGGCGCTTGTCGTCACAGCATACAGGCACTAACTTCCCCCCAGACAAGTCATGTACAGCCATTGCTGGCGAGCCGTTCAGAGCGACATGCAAAAATGCGATCTGCCCCGCTAAAAAGTAATTTTTCAAAAATATTTATTTGAAAAATTTATTCCATTGTAATAGCTTCTCAGCATGCTTTTGGCTTTTCCTGCCCAGCCAGCATGCCACTTCTTGTGCTTTGCCTGCTGGAACCGTACATACCAAAGAGGCAACATCATGACTATCGTAGGAAATTTTATTGGCGGTAAAACCACGTTCAGTGCCAGCAACGAAACCATTCCTGTGTTCGATCCGGCAACCGGCAAGGTGATCCGTGAACTTACCCAATGCAGCGCAGACGAAGTGGCCCAGGCAATCGACGTGGCGCATGCAGCCTTTCCTGCCTGGTCCAAAACCGCCCCGCTGCGCCGCGCACGCGTGATGTTCAACTTTAAAGCCTTAATGGAACAGCATCGTGATGAGCTGGCGGCGCTGATCGTGTCCGAGCACGGCAAAGTCTGGTCTGATGCGTTGGGTGAACTGACGCGCGGGATTGAGGTGATTGAGTTCGCCTGCGGCATTCCTCACCTGCTTAAGGGGGAGAACTCGCCTAACGTGGGCGGCGGCGTAGACAGCTACTCGCTCATGCAGCCGGTCGGCGTGGTTGCAGGGATTACCCCCTTCAATTTCCCCGCCATGGTGCCACTGTGGATGTTCCCTATTGCCCTGGCCTGCGGCAACACCTTTGTACTTAAACCCCCGGCGCTGGATCCGTCTGCCGCCGTGCGCATGGCGGAGTTACTGAAAGAAGCGGGCCTGCCGGATGGCGTTTTCAACGTGGTACACAGTTCGAATGAGAATGCAGAACAGCTTTACAAAGATCCCCGTATCGCGGCCGTTAGCTTTGTGGGTTCGTCGGGTGTGGCTGAGCACATTTACAAAACGGCCAGCGCGCACGGCAAACGCGTGCAGGCATTTGGCGCGGCCAAAAACCACGCTATCGTCATGCCTGATGCTGACCTGGACGCCACGGTCAATGCCATCATGGGGGGCGCATTTGGCTCGGCGGGTGAACGCTGCATGGCGTTGCCTGTCGTGGTCGCAGTAGGCGATGACACCGCCGATAAACTGATTTCGCGCCTGACGCCGCTGATTAAAGCATTACGCGTCGGGCCGGGCATGAGTAAGGGCAGTGACGAGAATGAAATGGGGCCTGTCGTTTCGGCCGCCCATCAGAAGAAAGTGCTGGGTTATATCGACATCGGCGAGCAGGAAGGGGCAACGCTGGTTGTGGATGGTCGTCACCAGAAGGTTGCAGGTTATGAGGACGGCTACTATGTCGGTGGAACGTTATTCGATCACGTAACCCCAGAGATGGTGATCTGGCGTGAAGAAATCTTTGGCCCGGTGCTGAGCATCATGCGCGCGCCGGATTACGACAGTGCGCTGAAACTGGTTAACAGTCACGAATTCGGCAACGGCAGCGCCATTTTTACCAGTAATGGTCACACGGCGCGTGAATTTGTCCAAAACGTCGAAGCCGGAATGGTCGGCGTCAA
>Ga0105251_10002499_pt1 | contig 14386 bp, 13 predicted proteins | sample KBSS64metaG_FD_80424 | JGI IMG/M metagenome (GOLD analysis project Ga0105251, IMG submission 80424) | Switchgrass rhizosphere microbial communities from Kellogg Biological Station, Michigan, USA - KBS S6-4 metaG | ecosystem: Host-associated > Plants > Roots > Rhizosphere > Soil | place...
GCCCACCGCGATGTTCACGCCGCTGTTCGTGATCTCGCGCACTTCAGGCTGGAGCGCGCACATCATCGAGCAACGCATCGACAACAAGATCATTCGGCCGAGCGCGAATTACACCGGTCCGGAGAAATTGAAGTTCGTCGCGATAAATAAGCGAAAATAGCGGGCTGCGCGATCGGATTTTACGAGGAAGAAATCCACGCCGCGCGGCAAACCGCCATTCAACCCCAATGTTTTTGAAAGGTTTTTTTCGATGAATAAACTTCTGATCGCTGCAATCGCCGGCACGCTGGCAACGACGAGCGTCTTCGTCAGCGCCGACGCCTTCGCTGCGACGTCGACCGAATCGAGCGCGGCCAAGGCCAAGCGCCCCGCTCCGGCTCGCCGCCTGATCAAGCGCAGCCCCAAGGCCGAAGCGGCCGCGGCGGCCAAGATTGATCCGATCCCCGAAGGTGCAGTGAAATGGTCGTGCAAGGACGGTAACGCTTTCTATCTGAAAGGCGACATGAAGCGTGACGCCATCGTCACCGTGAACTGGGCCAAGAAGGACTACCGTCTGCCGCGCCAGGATACGACGACCGGCGCGGATCGTTTCCACGATTCGGCATCGGGCATGGACCTCGTCGTGATCCCGTCGAAAGCGATGCTGTTCTCGGATAAGGACTCGTCGCGCCTCGCCGACGAGTGCATGACGCCCGAAATGGCTGCGGGCGGCCCGGCTCCGACGCAGTCGAACGCGCTGATCAAGAACGCGGAGTAAGTTAGTTCAGCACTTACATCAGGAATCACTCGATGTCCGCACCGATCTCCAATGTCCGGCCCGATCCGGACAAGGTACTGGTCGACATAGTCGACTACGTGCTCGATTACAGCGTCGACAGCACGCTTGCGTTCGAAACGGCGCGCAACTGCCTGATCGACACGCTCGGCTGCGGACTCGAGGCCCTCTCCTACCCCGCCTGCACCAAGCTGATGGGACCGATCGTGCCCGGCACGATCGTCCCCAACGGCGCGAGGGTGCCAGGCACCCAGTTTCAGCTCGACCCGGTACAGGCCGCGTTCAATATCGGCGCAATGATCCGCTGGCTCGACTTCAACGACACGTGGCTCGCCGCCGAGTGGGGCCATCCGTCGGATAACCTCGGCGGCATTCTTGCAACGGCCGACTGGCTTTCACGTAATGCGATCGCATCGGGCAAGAAGCCGCTCGACATGAAAGACGTCCTGATCGCGATGATCAAGGCGCACGAAATTCAAGGCTGCATCGCGCTCGAGAACTCGTTCAACAAGGTCGGGCTCGATCACGTGCTGCTCGTCAAGCTCGCATCGACGGCCGTCGTCGGGCAGATGATCGGCCTCACGCGCGATGAACTGATCAATGCGGTTTCGCTTGCCTTCGTCGACGGTCATCCGCTGCGCACGTATCGTCATGCGCCGAACACCGGCTCGCGCAAATCGTGGGCCGCGGGCGACGCCACGTCGCGCGCCGTGCGTCTCGCGCTGATCGCGAAGACCGGCGAGATGGGCTATCCATCCGTTTTGACCGCTAAGACATGGGGCTTTTACGATGTGCTCTTCAAGGGCAACGCGTTCAGGTTCCAGCGTCCGTATGGTTCTTACGTGATGGAGAACGTGCTCTTCAAGATTTCCTTCCCTGCCGAGTTCCATTCGCAAACGGCCGTCGAAGCCGCGATGATCTTGCACGGCAAGCTGAAGGAAGCCGGCAGGTCCGTCGATGACATCAGCAAGATCACGATTCGCACGCACGAAGCGGCGATTCGCATCATCGACAAAAAAGGGCCGCTGAACAACCCCGCGGACCGCGATCACTGTATTCAGTACATGGTCGCCGTGCCGCTGATTTACGGCCGGCTCACCGCCGCCGATTACGAAGATTCGATCGCGCAGGACCCGCGCATCGACACACTGCGCGCGAAGATGGAATGCGTGGAAGACACGCAGTACACGAAGGATTATCACGACCCGGACAAGCGTTCGATCGCGAATGCGCTGACCGTCGAATTCAACGACGGCACAAAGCTCGATGAAATCGCGGTCGAGTATCCGATCGGTCACAAGCGCCGTCGCGCGGATGGCATTGCGCTGCTCGTCGAGAAATTCAGGACCAATCTCGCGCGTCGGTTTCCGCAAAAGCAGCAGCAGGCGATACTCGCGGTATCGCTCGATCAGGCAAGGCTCGAAGCGATGCCGGTCAATGAATATGTCGATCTGTACGTGATTTAGCCTTAGAGAAGCAATTTCCTCGTCTTAGTCCAAGGAAAATAACCATGGCCCACAATCTTCACAACACGCTCAAGGAATTCGACAGCGGCTCCGGCAAAGGCAAGCTCTACTCGCTGCCGCAACTCGGCGACGCGCTGAAGGTCAAGATCGAGCGCCTGCCGGTCTCGATCCGGCTGGTGCTCGAATCGGTCCTGCGCAACTACGACGGCAAGAAGATCTCCGAAGAGCACATCGAGCAACTGGCGAACTGGAAGCCGAATGCCGCTCGTGTCGATGAAATCCCGTTCGTCGTCGCGCGCGTCGTGCTGCAGGACTTCACCGGTGTGCCGCTGCTCGCCGACATCGCCGCGATGCGTGGCGTCGCCAAGCGCGCCGGCAAGGACCCGAAGGCAATCGAGCCGCTCGTGCCGGTGGATCTCGTCGTCGATCACTCGGTGCAGATCGATCATTTCCGCGAGCCGAACGCGCTCGACCTGAACATGAAGCTGGAATTTCAGCGCAACAACGAGCGCTACCAGTTCATGAAGTGGGGCATGCAGGCGTTCGACACGTTCAAGGTCGTGCCGCCGGGAATCGGCATCGTGCACCAGGTGAACCTCGAATATCTTGCGCGCGGCGTGCACAAGAAGACCGAGGGCAACGACACCGTCTACTACCCGGACACGCTCGTCGGCACGGACAGCCACACCACGATGATCAACGGCATCGGCGTGGTCGGCTGGGGCGTGGGCGGCATCGAAGCGGAGGCGGGCATGCTCGGCCAGCCTGTGTACTTCCTGACGCCGGACGTCGTCGGCGTCGAGCTGAAGGGCAAGCTGCGCGAAGGCTGCACGGCGACCGACCTCGTGCTGACCATCACTGAAATGCTGCGCAAGGAGAAGGTCGTCGGCAAGTTCGTCGAGTTCTTCGGCGAAGGCACGGCCTCGATCGGCGTGCCGGACCGCGCGACCATCGGCAACATGGCGCCCGAGTACGGCGCGACGATGGGCTTCTTCCCGGTCGACGAAAAGACCATCGAATACTTCAAGGGCACGGGCCGCACCGACGAGGAAATCGCCGCGTTCGAGCGATACTTCAAGGCGCAGAAGCTGTGGGGCGTGCCGAAGGCCGGCGACATCGACTACACCAAGACGCTCACGCTCGATCTCGGCACGGTCGCGCCGTCGCTCGCAGGCCCGAAGCGTCCGCAGGACCGCATCGAAATCGGCAACGTGAAGAGCACGTTCGTCGATCTCTTTTCGAAGCCGGTCGGCGAAAACGGCTTCAACAAGAAGGCCGCCGACCTGAACGTGCAATACAGGACGACCGACGGCGTGAACCTGAAGAACGGCGATGTGCTGATCGCCGCGATCACGTCGTGCACGAACACGTCGAACCCGAGCGTGCTGCTCGCCGCCGGCTTGCTCGCGAAGAAGGCCGTCGAAGCGGGTCTGACGGTCGCGCCGCACATCAAGACGTCGCTCGCGCCGGGGTCGCGCATCGTCACCGAGTATCTGACGAAGACGGGTCTCATGCCCTATCTCGACAAGCTCGGCTTCACGCTCGCCGCTTACGGATGCACGACCTGTATCGGCAACGCGGGCGATCTGACGCCGGAACTGAACGACGCAATCACGAAGAACGACGTCATCGCGGCAGCGGTGCTGTCCGGCAACCGCAACTTCGAAGCGCGCATTCACCCGAACATCCGCGCGAACTTCCTGGCTTCGCCGCCGCTCGTCGTGGCCTACGCCATCGCGGGCAACATCACGCGCGATCTGATGACCGAGCCTGTCGGCCAGGGCACGAACGGCCGCGACATCTATCTCGGCGATATCTGGCCGACGAGCGACGAAGTCCACGCGCTGCTCAAGTTCGCGCTGGATGCGAAGGCGTTCCGCGAGAACTATTCGCAGCTCACGAAGGAAGGCGACCTGTGGAGCAAGATCGCGGGCGAAAGCGGTCAGGTGTATGACTGGCCGAAGTCGACGTACATCGCCGAGCCGCCGTTCTTCGGCAGCGACTTTTCGATGAAGCCGGCCGATTCGATCCCCGCTGTGAAGGGCGCGCGCGCGCTCGGCATCTTCGGCGATTCAGTGACGACCGACCACATCAGCCCGGCCGGTTCGATCAAGGAAACGTCGCCGGCGGGCGTGTGGCTGAAGGCAAACGGCGTGCAGAAGGCCGACTTCAACAGCTACGGGTCGCGTCGCGGCAACCACGACGTGATGATGCGCGGCACCTTCGCGAACGTGCGCATCAAGAATCTGATGATCCCGGCGAAGGCCGACGGCACCCGCATCGAAGGCGGCCTGACGATTCACCAGCCGAGCGGCGAACAGTTGTCGATCTACGACGCGGCGATGAAGTACATCGACGCCGGCACGCAGACCGTCATCTTCGCCGGCGAAGAGTACGGCACGGGTTCGTCGCGCGACTGGGCGGCGAAGGGCACGCAACTGCTCGGCGTGAAGGCCGTGGTCGCGCGCAGCTTCGAGCGTATCCACCGCTCGAACCTCGTCGGCATGGGCGTCTTGCCGCTGCAGTTCAAGGGCTCGGACGGCGTCCAGTCACTGAACATCACCGGCGAAGAGACGTACGACATCGAAGGTCTCGGCGATGACTTCAAGCCGCAGCAGGAAGTCACGCTGGTGATCCATCGCAAGGACGGCAAGGAAGATCGCGTGCAGGTGCTGCTGCGCATCGACACGCCGATCGAAGTCGACTACTACAAGCACGGCGGGATTCTGCCGTTCGTGCTGCGCTCGCTGCTGGCGGCGTAAGTCAAGCCTGTTTTGCAGGTGACCGCGCTCGAAAGAGCGCGGGAACATTGAACCCGGCCACGGCCGGGTTTTTTTTCGCCTACGCCTTCAAGGTCGCCAGTTTCGCCGGCATCGGACGGCGCGCAAACCACGCGCGCGCGATATCGGCCAGCCTGCGCGCGCTGCCGCGCGTCGAGCCGGAGGCCATCGAGAACCAGCTGGCGTCCTCCGTCGCGCTGACCCAGATTGTCGTGTACGGCTTGAGTTCGACGGAGGCGCCCGCGTCGAGCCAGTAGTCATCGGCTGCGCATTCGATGGTCAGCCAGACTTGCCCGCGCGTGACGCGCAACGTCTGAGGCCGATCGATCACCCAGCGCGTGGGCGCGTCGCGCCGATCGAGTTCGAATGTCCGGATTTCACGCATGATGCTGCTCCTTCGGATCGTGTAACTGGAAGGCCGCGTTCGCATGCGCAAAGCAGCCGTTGATCCTATTATTCGACCGATTCCGAACAGCTTGAATGAACACTTATGAACAGTTGGAGCAGAACTGTTAAGCTATTTTGGCCGAACAGTTCATGGCGATCTGACACTTGAAAAACAGTTCGCCTAGCCGCTCGGACAGTCTTGACGCGGCTTTTCGGATGCGTTCGAATGTCCTGACGACACCTGTGAACAGCGAAATCAAACTGTTCACTATGAATCACTGAACAGTTTGAAACATCATGAACGCACTTCCGCTCCACATCGACGGCGGCACCGGCGTGCCGCTGACCGAGCAGATCGTCAACCAGGTCGAGGCGATGATCCGTTCGCGCCGCGTGCTCGCAGGCGCGAAGCTGCCCTCGATTCGTCAGCTCGCCGCCGAGCAGCGCATCAGCCGCTTTCCGGTGATTGAGGCGTACGACCGGCTCGCGTCCCGCGGGCTGATTCAGCCGAAGCACGGTTCCGGCTTCTATGTGGCGAATCACGTGGACGAACGCGACAGCAACGCCGGAAATTGCGATCCGCGCCTGGCCGAGGAAGAATCGAACCAGATCCTTCAGCAGTTCAACTATCCCGGCGAGTCGCTGAAGCTGTCGAGCGGCTTCATTCCGGAGGCGTGGCGCGACGTTGACGGTCTCACGCAGGCGATCCGTCAGGCGTCGCGCATCGACGTGCCGAGCGTGATCGACTACGCGATCCCTCACGGCGACACCAGCCTGCGCCAGCAAGTCGTGATGCGCATCAACGCGCTCGGCATCGACGCCGATCTGCCGAACGTGATGATCACCACCGGTGCGAGTCAGGCGCTCGACCTGATCGTGCGCTACATGCTGAAGCCCGGCGATACGGTGTTCGTCGAAGACCCGGGTTACTACAATCTCTTCGGGCTTCTCAAGCTGCAAGGCGTGCGTCTCGTCGGCGTGCCGCGGCTCGCGAATGGTCCCGATATCGATGTTGCGGAGGAACTGCTCAAGCAGCATCAACCGAAGCTCTTCTTCATCAACACGGTCTTCCAGAATCCGACCGCGACGAATATCGCGCCGCAGGTCGCATTCAGGCTGCTGCAGCTCGCGACGCAGCACGGCTTCACGATCGTCGAGGACGATATCTACGCCGACTTCCAGGCCGTGCCGACGCAACGGCTCGCATCGCTCGATCAGTTCGATCGCGTGATCTACGTGGGCGGATTGTCGAAGACACTGTCGTCTTCGCTGCGAATCGGTTATCTCGCGGCGAATCGCGAGCTCGTGAAGAATCTCGTCGATGTGAAGGTGCTGACGAGTCTCGGCGGCACGCGTTTCGCGGAGAGCGTCGCGGCGAGCCTGCTGGAACGCGGCACGTATCGCAAGTATCTGGAACGGCTGCGCAAGCGCGTGCGTGATTCGCTGTCGAGCGCGGTGCAAACGCTCGAAAGCTACGGCTGGGATGTGTTCGATGAACCGAGCGGCGGCAATTTCGTGTGGGCGAAGGTGCCGGACATCGACGATTCGTCCGTGCTCGTCGAAGAAGCGGCGAAGTTTGGCGTGACGCTCGCGCCGGGCAGCTATTACCGCCCGAATGGCGAAGCGTGTCCGTGGGTGCGCATCAACTCCGCGTATGCGGGCGACCGGCGCGCGGCGCGCTTCTTCGAGTACATGAAAGAAGCCGCGGCAGCGCGCGTCTAGCGGCGTTCAGTGAAGAAGCGTTCGAGTGCGTCGGTCGCGTCCTTGTCTTGCGCAAGCCGCGCGTAAAGTCCCGCCGCGCCTTCGTAGATGCGATGCTCGGCGAATTCGTCGCCGATGAACTGCGCGATCTCTTCCATCTCCGCGACCCATCGATACGCCTTCGGCGGCATGCGCGGCACATTACCCGCGAGCCACGCGGCAAGCGCGGGCTGACTCTCTGCGAGTTCGCTGAAGAGCGCGTCTCCCGCGCCGTTGCGCATCGCGGCGAGCGACATGGCCGAACCGAGCGCCGTCAGTCCCTTCGTGATGCCCGCATACGACATCTTGAGCGCGGATGCGGCACCGACCGGTCCATCGAGCACGCGCACGACGAGGCCGGCATCGGCGAGTGGCTGCGTATGCCGTGCATGCGGCCCCGACATGTAAAACTTCGGCGAAGAAGGCATGCCGATGATCGCGCCATCGACGAACGGCGTGCCGGTCGGTTCAAGCACGCGCTCGATCTCCCGGACCGTATCCGGATTGATCGCGTTGCAATCGATGAAGAGCGGCAGGACGCTCGCCTGTTCGAGCGCGGGCGCCATGCGTTTCGCGGTGTCGATCGCAACCGCGGGCGGCACGATGGACAGAATGAACTCGCATGCCACTAGGCTATCGAGGCTCGCGTCTTCCATGCCGGCCTCGCGTGCGCGCGCTGCGCTGGCGGCGCTGCGGCCTTCGAGCGATGTCAGCACGCGCGCGCCCGATTGCGTCAATGCACGGCCGATGGCCGATCCCATGCTGCCCGCGCCCAGAATTGTGACGGTCGGATGTTTCGATTGAGTCACTTGCAGGCTCCGTGTATCCGCGAACGAAACACAGAATACGCTTGCGAGCGAAGACGCGCTCGGCCTATTCGCTGTCTTCGGCTTCGTTCGAGCGAAGGTTCCGGAGCGCGCCGAGCCTTTTGAGCACATCGTGACCTTTCTGCGTGAGAAGCGGCATGGGCACGCCGGTCGGCAGCCGTGTGATCTCGACGAGCGCTTCCTGACGCAAGCGCGCCGCGTGCTGACCGAATACTTCGACCTGGTGAGGCGAGCGCTCGATCAGCAGGAGCGTGGAAATTCGTGTGGACTCAGCATTCGGTTCTCCATGCGTCGGACGAGCGGAAGGCACGTATCGATACATGCTAGAGAGTGAAGCTGGCAATTCGGCTACGGACATTTTTCCGCGTGTTACGGCGTTACACACCTGAAACTGGTGCTTATTTCACCGAGGCTTCACGCGCCTTTCGATTCGCCATCCTGAACAATTTGGTGCAATCAAAAGCGGCCCTCGAAGGGCCGCCTTTCGAACTACTTCACCACGCAAGAATCAACGATGCTCCGTCACGAACTTCGTGACGAGATACGCTTCCATCGCTTCGCTGCCGCCTTCCGAGCCATAGCCCGAGTCCTTCACGCCGCCGAACGGCGTCTCCGGCAACGCGAGACCGTGATGATTGATCGAGAGCATCCCGCTTTCGATATCGTCCGACACCGCCGCCGACGTCGCCGCCGAGCTCGTGTAAGCGTATGCCGCGAGTCCGTAAGGCAGACGGTTCGCCTCGGCGATCACTTCATCATACGACTTGAACGATGCGATCGGCGCGATCGGGCCGAACGGCTCTTCAGTCATGATGCGCGCGCTCAGCGGCACATCGGTGAGCACAGTCGGCGCGAAGAAGTAGCCTTCGCGCCCGATGCGCTCGCCGCCCGTCAACACCTTCGCGCCATGCTCGCGCGCATCGGCGACGAGACGCTCCATCGCTTCGAGACGGCGGCCGTTTGCGAGCGGGCCCATCTGCACGCCATCGTCGAGGCCATTGCCGACTTTCACCGCGCTCGCAGTCGCGACGAAGTGCTGCACGAACTCCTCATACGCGGATTCTTCGACGAGGAAGCGTGTCGGCGAAATGCATACCTGGCCGGCGTTGCGGAATTTCGCCGATGCGAGCATCTTCGCCGCGCGGGGAATGTCGGCGTCCTTGAACACGATGGCGGGCGCGTGGCCGCCCAACTCCATGGTCACGCGCTTCATGTGCTCGCCTGCGAGCGATGCGAGCAGCTTGCCGACCGGCGTCGAGCCGGTGAACGAAATCTTGCGGATGGCGGGATGCGCGATCAGATACTTCGAGACATCGGCGGGCACGCCGAACACGAGATTCAGCACGCCGGCAGGCAGGCCCGCATCGGCATAGGCCTGCACGAGCGCCGCGCAACTCGCGGGCGTTTCCTCGGGGCCTTTCAGCACGACCGAGCAGCCCGATGCGAGCGCGGCCGACACCTTGCGCACCGCCTGATTGATCGGGAAATTCCACGGCGTGAACGCGGCGACCGGACCGACCGGTTCGCGCGTGACGATCTGGCGCACGGCATCCGTGCGCGACGGAATCACACGGCCATACGTGCGACGCCCTTCTTCCGCGAACCATTCGATGATGTCCGCCGCCGACAGCGTTTCGATGCGCGCCTCGCCGAATGGCTTGCCCTGCTCCATCGTCATGATGGCGGCGATCTGCTCGGCGCGTTCGCGAATGTTCTGCGCCGCCCGGCGCATCAGCTTGCTGCGCTCATACGGCGAGACCTTGCGCCATTCCTTGAAGCCGCGAGCGGCGGCGTCGGCTGCGAGTGAAAGCTCCGCTTCGCCTGCGAGCGCAAGACGGCCGATTTCGGCTTCGTTCGCCGGATTGATCACGGCGGTGTCGCGCGAGCCATCGCGCCAGGCGCCGTCGATATAAAGCTGCGTATTCGGATAGGCGGGAAAGCCCGAACGCGTGTTGCTCATGCATGTCTCCTTACGGGTGGCGTGGCCTGAAGTTACGTTGCGCAAGATCAAAAGATGCAAACGGCCATGTTATCCCGAACGCGTAGTATCTGCTGATACGCGCTATCTTCAACCGATAGTTGCAGGCGCATTCGCACGGCGCTCGAATGACAAACGCCCGCCGGCAACATCCCGGCGGGCGCGTGCATGATGCACGAATGCGGGCCGCTTACATCGGCGGCGCGACGCCATCCTTCTCCACGACGATACGCTGCGCCGCGAAGTCCGAACCCGCCGGACTTGCGACAACGAACACCTTCTTGCCCGGCTTCAGGTCGTCATGCGTCGCGGGCGCGAAGGTCACGACGGGCACGTTCTCCGGCACCGTCACCGAATTCGAGCCGCCCTTGTACGAGAGCTTGAGATCCCGGCCGCTCGTGCCCTGCACGACCTGATCGACATTCGCGTTGGTCATCGAGCTTTGCGGGCCCAGATCCCACGCATAGTGACCTTCGCCGGTGCCGCGCGCGGCTTCCGGGAACACGAGCACTTCGGTCGCGGTGAGCTTGCCGTCCGTACCGGTGGTCGCCGCCGTGCCGACGAACGAGCCCGGCTTGATGTCCTGCAGCTTGATGTTCTTCAGCGCGGTGACAGGCGTATCCGACTTGACGGCGATCTTCACCGTGTCGCCGCTGCGTCGATGGACGGTGAGCGTGTCGCCTGACAGTGACACGATATCGCCGCGAATGCGCGCGGGTTTCGCGGCGGGCGTCTGGGCAAAGGCTGCGGAAGCGAGTGCGAGCGTCACGATGCTGACGCCGAGTTTCATTCGAATCGACATGCAATCTCCTTGGAGTGTGAAAACGAAGGCTTCAGGACCCGCCGAACCAGTTGTAGCCCTGGTTCTCCCAATAGCCGCCGGGGTAATCGTTCGTCACGGTGATCGCGACGATGTGCTTCGGGTTCTTGTAGCCGAGTTTGGTCGGCATACGCAGCTTCATCGGGAAGCCGTATTTCGGCGGCAGAATCTGGCCGTCGTAGGTGAGCGTGAGCAACGTCTGCGCGTGCAGCGCGGTCGGCATGTCGATGCTCGTCGAGTAGTTGTCGGCGCAATGGAAGGCCACGTATTTGGCGCTCGTATCGGCGCCCGCCCGCGCGAGAACATGCGCAAAGCGCACGCCGCCCCACTTGCCGATCGCGCTCCAGCCTTCGATGCAGATATGCCGCGTCACCTGGCTTTCCTGCGGCATCGCGTGCAGTTCGTCGAGCGTCCAGACGCGCTTGCCTTTGACGAGGCCGCCGATCTCCAGCTTGTACGTCGACGGGTCGACTTCGGGCACTTCGTCGATGTCGTAGAACGCGTTGAACGGAAACGGGCGCGTGATCATCGATTCGGGATAGGTCGGCGCGAGCCTGGCCGGATCGAACAGGAGCGCCTGCACGTCGTCGTTGAAGGATGAAATGCGGCGCAGCATCGCGTTGATGGATTTATCGTCGGTGATGTTGCAGCCGGACAGCATCGCGAGGCCTCCGAGCGACAGAATGCGCTTGCCGAATAAACGTCGCGCGGGCGCCTTTAATTCCTTCGCCGCATCCTTGATGATGAGCTCGGCATCGGGTCTCGATTTGAATAGCTTGAGCGACATGGCTTAACGACCTCGAATCATCATCACAAGCGAGCGCGGCACGAGTGCAACCATCACCACATGCACCACGAAGAACGCGACCAGAAAGCTCATGCCGAAGAAATGCACGACGCGGGCCTCGTCGTAGCCGCCCATGAGCGTTCGAAGCAATGGAAATTGCACGGACTTCCATACCGCGAGGCCCGACAGGATCACGATCACGATGTCCACGATCACCGCCAGATACGCGAACTTTTGTACCGCGTTGTAGTGCGTGAGATCGTCGTGGCCGAGCTTGCCGCGCAATGCGGCGAATGCGTCGGTAACGATGCTTCTGATCGAGAGCGGAAACATGCGGCGGCGCAGGCGTCCCGTGAAAACATTCATCGCGACATACACGATGAAGTTCGCGACCAGCAACCACATCGCCGCGAAATGCCATTGCAGCGCGCCGCCGAGCCAGCCGCCGAGCGTGATGGCGCTTGGGAAAACAATGGATCTGAAGATCGGCGATGCGTTGTAGATCTGCCAGCCGCTCGTCACCATGATCAACACGGCGAACGCATTGAGCCAGTGCGTGATGCGCAGCCATAACGGTTGTATTTGCACGTCTTCGAGCCTCGCGATTCGATTGAGTTTCGCTGGCATGGTAGCGACGCGCCGCTGATCGATCGATGACCTGTGGATGACTTTTTTGTCATCTTTGGCGAGGGCAGCACGTGCTCTGGCTAGAATGACGGCAATCCATTCGACGCAGCGCCAGCATGACCATCCTCGTTATCGAAGACGACCGCAAGACCGGCGACTACCTGAAAAAAGGGCTCATCGAGTCCGGCTATCAGGTCGATCTCGTGCGCAACGGCACGGACGGATTGCATCAGGCCCTCGCGAATCCGTACGAGCTGATCGTGCTCGATGTGATGCTTCCCGGCATCGACGGCTGGCAGGTCATGTCCGCATTGCGCGCGAAACGTGACTTGCCTGTCATTTTTCTGACCGCGCGCGATCACGTGACGGATCGCATTCACGGACTCGAACTCGGCGCCGACGATTACCTCGTCAAGCCTTTTTCCTTCACTGAACTCGTGCTGCGTATTCGCACGCTATTACGGCGCGGCGTGATGCGCGAATCGGATACGTTTCAGATCGCGGATCTGCATGTCGATGTCCTGCGCCGCAAGGTGACGCGCAAGGGCATCGACATCGCGCTCACGAACAAGGAGTTCGCGCTCCTGCATCTCTTTTGCAAGCATCAGGGCGAGGCGCTGTCGCGCACGCTCATCGCATCGGAAGTGTGGGACATGAACTTCGACAGCGATACCAACGTCGTCGATGTCGCGGTGAAGCGACTGCGCGCGAAGATCGACAACCCGTACGATCTCAAGCTGATCCATACGGTGCGCAGCATCGGCTATTCGTTCGGGGAGAATCCTTGAACCGGCCTTCGCGTTCACTTGCGCTGCGTATCGCGCTATCTTTTGCGGTAACTGTGTGCGTCGTGGTCGGGATGGTGGGCGCGTCGCTCTATCAGGCGACGAATCGCGCGCTGTCCACGCGTGCGGACTATCAGTTGATCGCCCGCGTCGAGCATTTCCGCTCGCTGCTGCACGATCTCTACACGATCAATGAAATCGAAGCGCGGCCGAAGCTCTTCGAAACGATGCTCGGCGACCGGCAGGACGTCATCCTGTTCCGGCGCGCAGGCTCGGCGCCTTTCATCAACGTGAATCCGGAACAGATGCCGTTGCCGCCGCTTCATATCGTGCCGATGACGCGGGCCATCGGGCTCGACGATCTTTACGAAGGCTCGCGTGCGGACGGCGTGCGCATGCGCTGGGTCGGCGCACAGGCGCGTATCGGCCAGAGCGGCGAAGTGGTGGAGATCATCGCGGCGCACGTGATGACACAGGAAGCGATCGTCTTGTCGGCGTATCTGGAACGCGTGTGGATCACGGTGATCGGCGCGGTGCTCGTGACGCTTCTGCTCGCGTACTGGGTCACGAGCCGCGGACTCATGCCGCTGAAGGCAATGGCCGACAAGGCCGCGGAAATCACGCCGAACCGGCTTTCCGCGCGGCTCGATGTTGCGCACGCGCCCGCCGAGTTGCAGAGCCTCGCGGCATCGTTCAACGCGATGCTCGATCGTCTCGAACACGGCTATGAGCGCTTGCTGCAATTCTCCGCGGATCTCGCGCATGAGGTGCGCACGCCGATCGGCGTGTTGATCGGCGAAACGCAGGTTGCGCTCGCGCATGAGCGCAATGTCGCTGAGTATCGCGGCGTGCTGGAATCGAATCTCGAGGAACTGGAGCGGCTCGCGCGTATCGCGCAGAACATTCTGTTTCTTGCGCAGGCGGATCACGGGCAGCAGCGTATCGAGCGCGAACGGCTCGATATCCGCGAGGAACTCGAAACCATCGGCGCTTACTTCGAAGGCATCGCCGAAGAACGCCGCATTACCTTCGATATCGACGCCGACGGCGAAATGGTTGCAAATGCAATCATGTGCCGAAGGGCCATTGGCAATGTGGTTGTGAATGCGGTGCGTTATGCGACGCCGGGCACCGTGGTGCGGCTGAGTGGACACGCGGACGAACAGGGTGCGCGCATCGTGGTGGGCAATCGCGGGCCGCGCATCGGGCGGGAGGAGCTTGGCAAGCTCTTTGACCGCTTCTATCGTGGCGATGCGGCGCGTAGCGAGTTCACTGAATCGAGCGGGCTCGGGTTGTCGATCGTTCAGGCGATCATGCGGTTGCACGGCGGTAGTGTGACCGCTGACTGCACTCGTGATGAGTGGATCGAGTTTTCTTTGCTGTTTCCTTCTTGAGTTTGTTTTTGCTTTTCGCC
>Ga0105251_10002503_pt1 | contig 14370 bp, 12 predicted proteins | sample KBSS64metaG_FD_80424 | JGI IMG/M metagenome (GOLD analysis project Ga0105251, IMG submission 80424) | Switchgrass rhizosphere microbial communities from Kellogg Biological Station, Michigan, USA - KBS S6-4 metaG | ecosystem: Host-associated > Plants > Roots > Rhizosphere > Soil | place...
CCCCAGCACAAAGGGGATGCGCCAGCCCCAGCTTTCAAGGTCTTCTGCGCTCAACGCGTTGTTGAGCAATAAACCAAGACCTGCGCCTACCATGGCCGCGTAGCCCTGGCTGGCCGCTTGCCAACTCACATTGCGACAGCGATTTGCGGTAGCGCTGGACTCCATCAGATACACCGATGCGGTGCCGATTTCTCCGCCAGCGGAAAAGCCCTGGGTGAGGCGACCCGCCACCAGCATCAAGGTGCCGAACAAACCTATGTCCTGGTAGGAAGGCGCGAAGGCAATCATCGCTGTGCCGAAGGTCATCAAGCTGATGGTGAGGCTCAAGGCGGCCTTGCGACCACGGCGGTCGGCAAAGCGGCCAATCACGAGTGCGCCCACCGGTCGCATGAGAAAACCCACGCCAAAGGTGGCCAGCGACATCAGTAGCGATGCCATGGCCGACTGTGCGGGGAAGAAGTTCTTGGCGATCACCACGGCAAAGAAGCTGTAGATCGTGAAGTCATACATTTCCAGGGCATTGCCTAGGGCGCAGGCGACGGTGGCTTTCCTGGAACCGATCACGGTGGGCGTTGCGGCGCAAGGGAGGGGAGACGCTTGCAGAGTTGTCATCGATTGATCCTGTGACAGTTTTGTTGTGGCCTGAATATCCGGCAAACACTGTCACTGCGCACTTGCGCTTTTTTTCGATGATTAACCGTTGGTTATGATGCCGGAACGCGGCGATGGAAGACCGCGCCAGCAAGGTGCGATTTCGCCCGATTATCGATCAAACGCACTGTTTGACTACAACGAGGCGGGCGTCGTGGCAAGCCACCACAAGAAAAGGGTACGGGGTTTGCCCCAATATGCCGGACGTCAGGGTGGTCGGCCCCAACGAAACAGGGACAGACTTAACGGTTAGGCATATCGTTGCGTTTTTCTTAAGTTTCTCGATTCGACCGCACGCTAGCGTGAAGCACCCATTGGCTGATTCTGCGAGAGCACGCTGCGAATCGCGTAGTAGAGGTCTCGAGCCGTAGTGGTCAGGGCGTGTCGGTCAATGCAAACCAGGTAGATGGGATACTCGGGGATGCTTTCTTCGATCATGACCTGCATCAGGTCTTCAATGAGCCCCTTGGGCAGCGTGTTCTCCATTCCCGCTTCACTGAGCGTCATGAACCCATCCGCATGGTGCAATAGATCAAGGGCCAACAGGACCGATGAACACTCGGTTATCCGCTGTGGGGCAGGTATCTCGTTGTCTTCAAACATCTGGTAGAACTGAGACGAGTGATCGTCGATCGCATCGAGGCTGATCCAGTTTGCAAACTGCAACTGGCGCAACGAGTGGGAGTGGCGAAGTGGATTGTTTTTTCGACACACCACCAGACCCCGCATGCGGCTCAGCGCTTCCCAATCCAGGTTGAGCCTTTGTGTATGCTGCTGCGAAGTGATGGCGAAATCCAGGGTGCCGTCCCGCAGTCGCTGCAGCATCTGGTTGGGACGAAGGTCCACCAGGCGGATGCGAACACGCGGATTTTTCGTCTGGAACCCGGCGATGCATTCTCCCAGTCCTTTGAGCACGGATGTCAGGGACGTGACACCGATGGTGACTTCACCGACCTGCATATCCCTGATGTTTTCAGCCTCCAGTTGTAGCCGTCGCATGCTCTCGACAGTCAACTGTGCATGGCGAATGATGCGACGGCCTTCGTCGGTGAGCGACATCCCCCTGTGGGAGCGTTGCAGCAGGGCCAGGCCCAGCTCGCTTTCAAGGTCCTTGATCGATCGGCTGATGGCTGGCTGGGTGACATGCAGAATCTGCGAGGCCTCACTGATGCTTCCGGTCTGGTGGATGGCTACCAGTGCCTTGATTTGATGGAGTTTCACGTACTGACAGGTCCTTGCGGTGCGATGAAGATTCAATCGCTTGCATAGTGTCATGCCTGTCACAGCTGCAACAATGCGATGGCAATCTGAAGAACCCCGGAATCAGCGCTGCTGGCGGACGCTTGTGACTGCAAGCCCCATGAGCCAAAAAGCCAGGCATCGTTTCTCTCGCGATATCACCCTTTGCACAAAGCGGATAGCGATAAGCGCAAAGCGGATATTGCCACTCTCACAGTCTCAATACCTTCCACTTGCTTCCTGCGTAACGGTGCTTTACATGGCGCGCAACAATGCTGCCGCCACGCCTTGCCTCGTTCATAACAACAATAAGAGCACACTGATCCTGAGCTGCACCTGGACGTTGCTGTGAGTGACCTGGAGACAAGTATGGATAATAAAATTCTGGCGCGATTGGCCCTGGTTGCAGCTGGCGGCGCGGTGCTGCTGCTCGCTGCCGGCAATGGCCTGCACCTGATATATGCCGGCATCATCGACCTGTTGCTGGTGGCAGCGGCGGTGCTTTATCACCGTCAGCCAGTGCGGGTGGTTGAAGTGCTCGTACAGCGGGAGCCGGAACCGATGATTTGCAGCGCGCCGGTCCCGCTCGTGTCGTTGCCAGTGGTCGAGCCCGCTTGGCCGGGGGCTCAAGTAAAGGTGGCACTTGAACACCTGACGCGAGTGGTGCTGCAAACTGAAGAAGACATGCGCTTTGCCAACCAGTTGGCGCGTGGCGCGGGCGAGCGGGTACAGGCCAGTGCGGTGAGCATGCAGTCTTCGGCTGCGGTGCTTGGGGACCTGGATCAGTATCTGCAGCGCCTGGATCAGGTGTTCGATGAGTTGGGCAGCCAGTCGGTACGCATTGGTGCGATTGTCGGCAGCATCCAGGACATCGCCCGGCAGACCAACCTGCTGGCACTCAATGCCGCGATCGAGGCCGCACGGGCCGGTGATCATGGCCGCGGTTTCGCAGTGGTGGCGGACGAGGTCCGTAATCTGTCGCGCCAGGCAGCGGACTCCAGTGCGCAAATCCGGCAGATTGCCACAGGCCTGGAAAAGTCGGCCCAAGATGCCCGTCAGGGGCTTGAACAGCTTACCGATTCAACGCGCCTGGGCCTGGACAAGGCCGAGGTCGCCTTGCAATCGATGGGGGAGTTACGCAGTGGCGCGGTGGCCAGGCTGGAAGTGGTCGAGCGCATCATGCAGCGTTTGGCCAGCTTGCACGAGCTGGCGCTGCAGGCAACCCGGATAGCGGCCTGAACAGGCTGGCTATTCTTCCCAATTCGACCCGCGGCCACAACGTCGACATGACGTTCAATTTCAGCCTGCGTCCGGCTGCCCGCAAACAAGCAACCCAACGCAGCCACGTTGCCGGACAAGCTTGAAGCCGTCCGGCACATGGCTGCGTGGCCACGCAAACTCGAGCCGTTATCGAATCAACGGCACGCCACTGAGCGTTTGCAAGTCCTCAAAGCTGATATCGGCAACGATCTCCCGCACCTTCAAGCCTTGGGCAGTCACGTCCAGAATAGCCAGGTCGGTATAAATACGAGTCACGCAGCCAATGCCGGTCAGCGGGTAGGTGCATTGCGGCACCAATTTGCTTTCGCCAGTCTTGGTCAGGTGATCCATCATGACGAACACCTGGCGTGCGCCTGTCGCGAGGTCCATCGCGCCGCCCACTGCGGGAATGGAACCTTCGGCGCCGGTGTGCCAGTTGGCAAGGTCGCCGCTGACCGAAACCTGGAAGGCGCCCAGCACGGCAATATCGATGTGCCCACCGCGCATCATCGAGAACGAATCGGCGTGGTGGAAATAGGCACCACCGGGTAGCAGCGTCACATGCTGCTTGCCCGCGTTGATCAGGTCATCGTCTTCCTCGCCCGGTGCAGGACTCGGGCCCATGCCCAGCACACCGTTTTCACTGTGCAGGAACACTTCCTTGTCACCCAGGTAGTTGGCCACCAGCGTGGGCACGCCAATGCCCAGGTTCACGTAAGAGCCTTCGAGAATATCGTCGGCCACACGTTGGGCCATTTCGCTACGCGATAGTTTTTTCATGACAGTCATGGCGGGCCTCAGTTGACGTTGGCATTCGAGATAGGGGCGAGCGGCACTGCTACCACGCGCTGAACGAAGATCCCCGGGGTGACAATGTTTTCGGGGTCCAGCTCTCCCAACTCGACGATCCGGTTGACCTGGGCGATTGTCGTTTTCGCTGCCATCGCCATGATCGGTCCAAAATTTCGCGCGGCTTTGCGATAGGTGAGGTTGCCCCAGCGATCGCCCTTTTCGGCCTTGATCAAGGCGACATCAGCGTGCAACGGCATTTCCAGCACATAGTTACGACCGTCGATTACCCGGGTTTCCTTGCCTTCGGCCAGCAACGTGCCATATCCGGTAGGCGAATAAAACGCACCGATTCCAGAGCCTGCCGCACGAATACGTTCCGCCAGATTGCCTTGCGGTACTACCTCAAGCTGCACCTTTCCCGCCAGGTAGAGTTCGTCGAATACATAGGAATCGGATTGGCGCGGAAACGAACAGATGACCTTGGCAACGCGCCCGGCCTTGAGCAAGGCGGCCAGGCCGATTTCACCATTGCCGGCATTGTTGCTGATGATGGTCAGATCGCGAGCGCCCGAGGCGATGACGCCATCCACCAGCTGCGACGGCATCCCGGCCGTGCCGAAGCCACCCACCATGATGACCGAACCATCGGCAATACCGTCCAGTGCAGCAGCGACGGATTCAAATGTTTTATTGATCAAGGCTTACTCCTGTTTTCAAGTTGGCCGAACAGAATGCTCTGACGCCAAACCGCATGAATTCATGGTTACTGCAACGATGTGCATAGGGTGCCAAACAATGGGCGCAGGCGGGTGTCCTGGCAGGAGATGTCGTGCGATTAGCGAACGAAACCGTAACCCGAAGGCTTCGCTTAGAACTTTGAGCTGTGCAGCGGTGTCCAGACCCTTACATCTACCGGGCCGATGGCCTGGATCACCTATTCGCCATATCCACGGTTTGAGTGGACTGCCCACTCTCAACTCGCTGGCGAGTGCTGGCGTTGCACATTGAATAAGGCTGTAGCGCGAGGGGGGCTGGCTTGGAATACATCGATCTTGTGCAATGGCCCGCTATGGTGGTCACGGTGATCTCGGCCTGGTTCGTCGGTTCCCAACGACCACGCCGACGGATGATCGCTTTTTGGGGGTTCATCGCAAGCAATGCGTTGTGGGTTGTCTGGGGCCTTCACTCGCACGCTTATGCGTTGATCGTACTTGAGTGTGTTCTTCTAGGGATGAACGCCCGGGGTTTCAGAAAGAATCTCAAGGGTTCGAGGGTATCCCGGGATCCTGATGCTACGGGGCTCTAGAGTTCTTTTTGAACCCACGGAGATTCATCAGGAACAGGCAAATCTGTAACACGATAAGGGCATGAGCTTGCGCATAAATGCCCCAAATCACCCATAGCACGTTACTCAAGCTGAACAATACGAACCCGGTCATTCGCCTTCCAGGGCGCTGTGATCCGATCAGCCACGCCGCAAGTACCGTGACGAACATCGCCGGCCATTGAACCCAATCAAGATTGTCCAAATGCTCCACCTTCATGGCGAAGGTACTGATCGCGGTTGCGAACAACTCGGCCTGATTAAGCTAGGGCGTAAAGCCCTAGCAAATATCAGGATGTCACTTTTTCTTTTTCGTCGACTTTTCTGCTTTCTCTGATTTCTTGGCCTTTTCTGGCTTGCTATCAGCTTTTTTTGCAGATTTCTTTGGTTCGGCATCTTTTTTCTTGTCTTTCTTTTCGGAAGACTTCGAAAGAGCCGAGGCCGCAGCTGATTTCTTCGCCGGTGATGCCTTTTTGTCTTTCAAATCCTTGCTTGCTTTCGAAGCGTCACCTTTGCTTTTCTTCTCGTCTTTAGCCACGTCGATCACCTCTCGGAGTATGCCGTTATTGGCACATTGCCTGTGCAATTCATCACAAGCTGATCATTAGGCGGGCACGTCCCAAAGCGGTTCAAATTAATTTAATACTGAGGGTTCGGCCTTGGCGGTGGCTCCTGCCACGCGCCTATGTTTTCGTTACCCCAGGCACATCCATGTTTATCTTGCGCCATGCGGCTTCGGAGAAGCTGTAGGCCGAAAAGGCGATCAATCCCAAAGCCATCACCATCAGAATCAAACCGCCAACAGGCAGGTTCTGAAGGGCATCGAGCGCTTCCTTCATGCCGGGTGGATCCGTGGCTTGATAACGGGAGCCGCTGATCGCCAGCAGCAGGGCGATCTCAATAAACACCACGCCGCGAGCCATGAGTCCGAAACGAGCCACCGGACGGACGTATCGCATCACGTCCTCATCAGCCTCAAGATACTTCTCGAACGACGCTTTCCATCCTTTGATGATGTGAGCAATTCCTACGCCTAATGGAACGAGCGCCACGAGGTAGACGACCACGTTTGAGTGATCCCAGGACAAAAGATGCGCCAGTAGATCCTTCGTCTCCCCAGCTCCGGCATTACCTGAGCTTCTGACGCCGCTAATGAGCAGCCCTAAGGCAAAAAACTCAAGAGCACCATTGAGTAAACCGCCCGCCAACAAACCCGCACGAATCACCAATCCCTTTAGTTTCGTACCGTGATGATCGACGTCGCGAATGGCTTGCAGCACTCGCCACCCTGCGAAGGCCAGCAGACCCGCCACCACTAGCCCAACCAGGACATATCCGAATGGCTGGCTCAACAACGCTTCAAGGCTCTTGTGGCTGTCCTTCGGTTTTGTTGAATCTTGAGCCGCCAGCAGCGCGAAGATACCAATGATCAGATACAGAACGCCGCGAGCGGCATATCCGCCCCGAGCGAGGACGACAAGGGTGTGTTGAGCGGACATTCGGTTATTTCCGTGGACGTGTACAAGAGCAGACCTATCGCTTCGGCAAGGGTTCGATAAAGGTCGAGTTCTTCAATCACTCAGAATGGACACTCTGTAGTGGGCAACTAATCCCGGACACGGCGTTCAGTTCTTTCTCGGCCTTAGCTGGGGCCAGTCCGTTGTTGAATGGGTGCGGTCTAATCCCACTGCGATGTTTCACATAAAGGGGCAACTGTGTGACGAAACACTTCCAAGTCGGTGCTTTTGTCGCCACGCAGACGTAGATGAAGTGTTGCCGATCAGCTACCGAAGTATTTGAAAATTGGCCGTTGACTTGCCATCGGCACCCGGTTAATTTCCGAGCATGACTTTCACCGTATTGCGCTGCCAGCCAAGCATTATTACCGCCATTCCTCATTTGGCGGGCTAGCTCACGACTGCAGCACCCAACCCGCCCTGGAGGCGGGTTTTCATTTTCTGTCTCGGGGCTCTGATCAATGTCAGGAGACGATCATGCCCAGTACGCTCGCCCAACACACCCTACTTGAGCAGTACGTCAAAAAGATCCTCGCCGCGCCGGTTTACGAACTGGCCGTGCATACGCCCCTGCAGCCGGCACCTGCATTATCCTTGGCCTTGGGTAACCAGATCCTGCTCAAGCGCGAAGATCTTCAACCGACCTTTTCCTTCAAGATCCGAGGCGCCTACAACAAACTGGTCAACTTGAGCGCGGCGCAAAAGAACCGTGGAGTGATCACCGCTTCAGCGGGTAATCATGCCCAGGGGGTGGCATTGGCAGCACGGCAACTTGGCATCGACGCCATGATTGTCATGCCCACCACGACGCCAGCGTTGAAGGTGTCAGGTGTCCGTAGTCGTGGCGCCCAGGCACTGTTGCACGGCGAAAGCTTTCCGTTTGCCTTGTCTCATGCACTAGAACTGGCAAGCCAAACCGGCAAAACGTTTGTTTCGCCTTTCGATGATCCGGATGTGATTGCCGGGCAGGGCACGGTCGCCATGGAAATACTGCGTCAGCATCAAGGAGGGCTGGATGCCATCTTTGTTCCGGTGGGCGGTGGCGGTTTGATCGCCGGCATCGCGGCTTACGTTAAATACTTGCGGCCAGAGGTGCGCATCATTGGCGTCGAGTCGCAACATTCAGCCTGTTTGGATGCAGCCCTCCAGGCCGATGATCGAGTGGTGCTGCCAAGTGTGGGTACCTTTGCCGATGGCGTGGCGGTCGCGCAGATCGGCGCCCACGGCTTTGAGGTGTGCAGGTTTTGCGTCGATGAGGTACTGACTGTCAGTAACGACGAGCTTTGCATCGCGATGAAGAATATCTACGACGATACACGCTCTATCACTGAGCCTTCTGGCGCCCTGGCCGTTGCTGGCATCAAGAAATACGTTGCGCGAACGGGTGTGCGGGATCAGACGCTGATTGCCATCGACTCCGGTGCCAATATCAATTTCGACGCTTTACGCCATGTGGCCGAACGCGCTGCATTGAGTGAGGCATCAGCGTAATGCTGGATTCCAGGGCGGGTTAATCCGGCCATGGGTCATTGCTCCCACTGTTCCAGGAGGATGGAGACGAATTTTTCCGCTGCCGGGGAGAGGGAGGCGCCCCGTCGGTAAACCAGTCCCAACGATCGGTTCACAACAGGCTCGGTCAAAGGGATGCTCACCAACGTTGGATGATCCACTGCAGGCATCGCCAGGCTCGGCATTGCCGAAACGCCTAATCCAGCTTCTACCAGACCCAGCGATGTAGACAGGTGTTGCACCTCATAAAACCACTGCGGACGCCAGCTCAAGCCCGACAGAGCGTGGTCGAGCAACATTCGGTTGCCGCTCAGGCGACCGACCCCGATCAGGCGGTAATTGCTGAGTTCAGACCAGGTGACGGAGCTTCGTTTGGCCAACTCATGATCGCGTCGACATGCCAGGACAAAAGGCTCGTTGACCAACGGCACGAATTCTATGTCCGGGTGCTGGCCGCTCATCATGTTGATGCCAAAGTCGGCTTCGCCGCGCAGGACAGCCTCCAGTCCTTCGTTCGCACTCAGGTCAAGCAAGCGAATGCGAATTTGTGGATAGCGCTCGTTGTAGAGGCGGATGACCGATGGCAGAAAGTAGAAGGCAGCGGTGGGGATGCAGGCCAGGGTTACCCGGCCGCTCTGGCGCTCCGCCAGCTCCCGGATGTTCAGTATCGAGTCGTCGAAGTCATCCAGTAAGCGTCGTGCCTTGGGCAGGAAGTCTCGCCCGACGCTGGTGAGGCTTACCCTTCTTGTCGTGCGATCGAGGAGCGCCGTTCCCAATCCTTCTTCAAGCTTTTTCATCCTGCGACTCAACGCGGGTTGAGAGAGATGCAAGGCATCGGCTGCTTCGTGGAAACTGCCAAGTTCTGCGATCTTCACGAAAGATCGGATGTCATTTAGCTCATAATTCACTTTTTTTATCCCCTCAGAGGAACGTTGTTCAGCCCGGTCATCCTAGGTTTATCATTCGTCAAACGCAATAATCAGGCTGATATTTGCATTGGAAACAATTTTGAAAGCCTGCGACTCTTGCTCACAAGACATCAATAACCCCCATTGATCAACAAGAGTCAGTATTCATGCAACGAATTCCCTGTGTGCTAATGCGCGGTGGTACTTCCAAGGGCCCAGTGTTTCTCGCCTGGGATTTACCTGTTGCGATCGCAGAGCGTGATGAACTGCTGCTGAACCTTATGGGTTCTGGACATGAGCTGGAAATTGACGGTATCGGTGGCGGCAGCCCACAAACCAGCAAGGTGGCGATCGTCAGCCCGTCGCTGCATCCTGAGGCAGATGTCGACTATTTGTTCGTTCAGGTCATGGTGTCCCAACGTCGAGTCGATACCGCGCCCAATTGCGGCAACATGCTCTGCGCCGTTGGCCCGTTCGCCATCGAGCAAGGGCTGGTCAAAGCCTGCAAAGACCTGACCCGTGTGCGTATTCGCAACCTCAATACCGGGACTTTTGTGAACGCCGAAGTACAGACCCCCGGTGGCACGGTCAGCTATGAAGGCGACACCGCCATCGATGGTGTGCCGGGTACCGCCGCGCCTGTGCAACTGACGTTCCTGGATGCTGCGGGCAGCAAGACCGGTAAACTTTTCCCGACGGGGCGAACGCAGGATTTTATCGACGGTATCGCAGTGACCTGCATCGACATGGCAATGCCGATGATGATCGTCGAAGCCGGCCAACTGGGTAAACGGGGTGATGAAAGTCCTGCTGAGCTGGATGCCGACAAAGAGTTCTTGCGTCGCCTGGAGTCCTTGCGACTGCAAGCCGGCCTGGCAATGGGCCTGGGTGATGTCAGCGATAAAGTGATTCCCAAGCCCGTGCTGGTATCTCCGGCCAAGGCTGGCGGCACAATCCAGGTGCGCTACTTCATGCCCCACAACTGCCACCGGGCCTTGGCGATCACCGGTTCCATCGGCCTGGCCACTGCTTGCGTCACGCCAGGCAGTGTGGTCGCGCAATTGCTTGGCGGGGTTAGCGAGCCGCGCTTGAAGCACGTACGCATTGAACATCCAAGTGGTGGAATAGATGTCGTTTTGTCCTACACCGGCGATCAGGGTGAGACCATTCGCGCCTCGGTGGTACGTACAGCGCGCCGGCTGTTCTCCGGTTTTGTCTACGCCGCGGCTTCCCAACGACTCGCCGGATAATTCCCCCTAGTCATTGCCGTTTTTGCATCAGCACAATTCTAAAAATGGGTGATGCCATGAAAATCGTAAAATCGCTCTACTTCCAGATCCTCCTCGCCGTGTTGTTGGGCGTGCTCGTCGGACATTTTTGGTCGCAACAGGCCATTGCCTTGAAACCGCTGGGTGATGCCTTCATCAAGCTGATCAAGATGATGATCGCTCCGGTGGTGTTCTGCACCATCGTCACCGGCATCGCCGGCATGAGCGACAAACGCTCCCTCGGCCGCCTGTTGAGCAAGACCATGCTGCTGTTCCTGGCGCTGACCGTGATCAGTTTGATCATCGGCCTGGTGTCGGTCTACCTGTTCAAGCCCGGTGTGGGCATGAACATTGACCCCACCCAGTTGAGCACCAAGGGCCTGTCGCAGTACACCGATTCTGCCGCGAAGCTGGGAGTGGTCGAGTTTTTCATGCACATCATCCCGGATACGTTCATCGGGGCTTTCAATAAAGGTGAAGTACTGCCGGTGTTGTTCATCGCAGTGCTTAGCGGTTTTGCACTCTCGGCCATCGGCGAGCGTGGCAAGCCGGTACTGGATGTACTGGAGTCTGCCTCGCACATGGTGTTCAAGATCTTCTCCTACCTGATGCGCTTCGCTCCGATCGGTGCCTTCGGCGCCCTGGCGTTCACCGTAGGCCAGTACGGTATTACATCGCTGGGCTCGTTAGCCAAGTTGATCATGACGTTGTACATCGCCTGTGCGTTCTTCGTCTTTGTGGTGCTGGGGAGCATTTGCCGAGCCAATGGTTTCAGCCTCTGGAAGTTGCTGCGTTACTTCCGTGAAGAATTCCTGGTGGTGTTGGGGACGTCTTCCACTGAGCCTGTGATGCCGCGGATGCTGGAAAAGCTGCAAGCCCTGGGTTGCAAGAAAGGTGTGGTGGGGTTGGTGCTGCCAACAGGTTACTCGTTCAACCTCGACGGTACGGCGATCTACCTCTCGCTGGCAGCAGTGTTCATTGCCCAAGCCTGCAACATCGAACTGGGCCTGACCCAGACCGTGACCATGCTGGCGATCATGCTCTTGTCCTCCAAGGGGGCAGCGGGTGTCACCGGCGCCGGTTTTGTCGCGCTGGCTTCGACACTCACCGTGATCCATGACATTCCCCTGGCCGGCCTCGCCCTGCTGATCGGTATCGACCGATTCATGTCGGAAGCCCGGGCATTGACCAGTCTGGCAAGCAACGCGGTGGCTACCGTGGTGATGTCCATCTCGGAGAACGCCTGCGATCGCGAGACCCTGATGCGCACCCTGGACGGCACACCTTTGCCCGCGGTAACCCCTACCCAAGTCCAGAAGCCGGACTGGGACGGCCTGAAGGTCACGGAACACGTCTGACCGGTCACGGCTGAATCGAGCTCCCTTAAATACCTCAATGAACACCCCCCGCCAAGTTACGTTGATCGTGCCATCTGGCGGGCGCGGGGTCGTGCGTCTGTGCGTCGGCCACGCTACTCATAAGAACAAGAGAACTTACCTATGCTCGCATTGCTTGGCTTGGCCATGGTGGTGGTCTTCACCGTCCTGATAATGACCAAACGGTTGTCGCCGATTGTCGCCCTGACAGTGGTGCCGATTGTGTTTGCCGTCATTGGCGGTTTTGGGGGCACTACCGGCAAGATGATGCTCGACGGCTTGAAAATGGTCGCACCTTCGGCCGCGCTCCTGCTGTTCGCGATCTTGTTTTTTGGCTTGATGATCGACGCCGGCCTGTTTGACCCGCTGATTCGCAAGATCCTCAAACGCGTCAACGGCGACCCGATGAAAATCGCGGTCGGCACAGCGTTGCTGTCGCTGCTGGTGGCCCTGGATGGTGATGGCACCACCACCTACATGATTACCTGTGCGGCAATGCTTCCCCTGTACAAACGTATCGGGATGAATCCAATGATCCTGGCGACCATTGCCATGCTTTCTCTGAGCATCATGAGTGGCATGACCCCTTGGGGAGGGCCCGCGACCCGAGCGATCGCGGCGCTGGGCCTGGATGCCGGCGCCTACTTCGTGCCGTTGCTGCCGACCATGATCGGCGGTGCAATGTGGGTGGTCTTCACCGCCTTCCTGCTGGGGCGTGCCGAGCGCAAGCGTATCGGTAATATCCAACTGGAAAGCGGCGGCGGTGATTGCTACATCAAGGCGATTCTTGAAGATACTCCGCACAAGCGCCCGAAGCTGGCCTACGTCAACCTGCTGTTGGTGATCGTGGTGATGGTCGCGCTGGTGATGGGGATCATGCATTCCGCAATCCTGTTCCTGATCGGGTTCGTACTGGCGCTGATGATCAACTATCCGCAACTGGATATTCAGAAGGAACGCATCCTTGCCCATTCGGGCAACGCGATGACAGTCGTACTCCTGGTGTTTGCCGCCGGTATCTTTGCCGGGATTTTTTCGGGCACCAAGATGGTGGACTCGCTGGCGCAAACCCTGGTTGACTGGATTCCACCGTCTTGGGGGCATCTGTTCCCACTGGTCGTGGCGATTACCAGCATGCCGCTGACCTTCGTCCTGTCCAACGATGCTTACTACTTCGGTGTGGTGCCCATCCTGGCGAATGCCGCCGCGGCGTATGGCATTGATCCGGTGGAGATCGCCCGCGCATCGATTCTCGGCCAGCCAGTACACCTGATGAGTCCGTTGGTGGCTTCAACCCTGTTGCTGGTGGGCATGGTTGATCGCGATATCGGCGACTTCCAGAAAGCCACCGTCAAATGGGCGGTGCTCACTTCCCTGGTGATTACCGCGCTAGCGCTGTTGACCGGGGCGATCAGTCTGTTTACCTGATTCCCCCAACTCCATTGCATTTTCCTGACGCGCCTCGCCAGTGAGGCGCGCGCTGTCCTGCACTCCAAAAAAACAACAATGAGTAGCTTGTCATGACCACTTTGCACACCCAACGGGCGCTGTTTCCACTTCTTTGTCTGTTGCCGCTGGCCAGTGCCAGTGCGCAAGGATTTATCGATGACAGCAAGCTCAAGCTGCAACTGCGCAATGTCTATTTCAATGAAAACTTCCGCGACGAGCATGGTTTGAGTGCCAAATCGGCAAGGACGGCCAAGAGCGAGCGAACCGAGTGGGCCCAGGGATTCCTGTTGGATTACCAGTCAGGGTTTACCCCCGGCACCATCGGGTTTGGTGTGGATGCCCTTGGCCTGCTCGGGGTCAAGCTTGACTCCGGCCGGGGCCGCAGCGGCACTGGCTTGTTGCCCGTCCATGATGACGGACGTGCGGCTGACGAGTTTTCAAGCCTGGGCATGACCGCCAAGGCCCAACTGGCCAAGACCACGGCCAAATACGGCACCTTGTTACCCAAGACTCCGGTGCTGATCTACAACGATGCGCGACTATTGCCGCAAACGTTCCAGGGCACACAGATCAGTAGCGGCGACATCGACAACCTCACCCTCACCGGGGGCTATCTGGATCGATTCAAACAGCGTGACTCCACCGACAGCATGCCGATTGTGCCCGACGGTTATGGCGGTGATAAATCAGGCGACTTCAGCTACGCAGGGGCCGAATACAAGCTGGGGAAAACCATTCGCTTGAGTTACTTCTACGGCGAGCTGGAAAATTTCTACCGTCAGAATTTTGCGGGTATCCAGCACGATCTTCCGTTGGGCGGCGGCGTGCTGACCAGTGATTTGCGCTACTTCAACAGTGTCGACACCGGCTCTGCCTACAGCGGCAAGATCGACAACAACATGCTGAGCGGGCAACTGTCCTACGCCATCTCCGGCCATACCTTCGGTGGCGGATACCAGACCCTGAGTGGTGATGCTGGTTTGCCCTTTATCAGTGGCGCTACGGTTTACTCGTTCAGCAACGCCGGGATAGGCAAGTTCGTCGAGGAAGATGAAAAAACCTGGATGCTCAATTACG
>Ga0105251_10002510_pt1 | contig 14344 bp, 12 predicted proteins | sample KBSS64metaG_FD_80424 | JGI IMG/M metagenome (GOLD analysis project Ga0105251, IMG submission 80424) | Switchgrass rhizosphere microbial communities from Kellogg Biological Station, Michigan, USA - KBS S6-4 metaG | ecosystem: Host-associated > Plants > Roots > Rhizosphere > Soil | place...
GCCTTGACGAACGGCTCGGCTTCGAAGGTGCGCAGGTCGTCGATGCCTTCACCGACACCGATGAAGCGGATCGGGATGTTGAACTGCTTGGCCAGGGCGAAGATCACGCCGCCCTTGGCGGTGCCGTCCAGCTTGGTCAGGGCCAGGCCGGTCAGTTCGACGCTCTGGTTGAAGTACTTGGCCTGGCTGATGGCGTTCTGCCCGGTACCGGCGTCGAGCACCAGCAGCACCTCGTGCGGCGCCTCGGCATCGAGCTTGCCGATCACCCGGCGGACCTTCTTCAGCTCTTCCATCAGGTTGTCTTTGGTGTGCAGGCGGCCGGCGGTGTCGGCGATCAGCACATCGACACCACGGGCCTTGGCGGCCTGCACGGCGTCGAAGATCACCGAGGCGGAGTCGGCGCCGGTGTGCTGAGCGATCACCGGGATCTGGTTGCGCTCGCCCCAGACCTGCAACTGCTCGACGGCGGCGGCGCGGAAGGTATCACCGGCCGCCAGCATGACTTTCTTGCCTTCCAGCTGCAGCTTCTTGGCCAGCTTGCCGATGGTGGTGGTCTTGCCGGCGCCGTTCACGCCGACCACCAGAATCACGTAGGGCTTGTTCTGCGCTTCGACCTTGAGCGGCTGCTCGACCGGGCGCAGCAGTGCGGCCAGCTCTTCCTGCAGCGACTTGTACAGCGCATCGGCGTCAGCCAGCTGCTTGCGGGCGACCTTCTGGGTCAGGTTCTGGACGATGGCCGAGGTGGCTTCGACGCCAACGTCGGCGGTCAACAGACGGGTTTCGATCTCGTCGAGCAGGTCGTCATCGATGACCTTCTTGCCCAGGAACAGGCTGGCCATGCCCTCGCCGATGCTGGCGCTGGTCTTCGACAGGCCCTGCTTGAGGCGGGCGAAGAAGCCGGGTTTGGACTGCTCGGTGGCCGGTGCGGCAACCACGGGGGCTGGCTCAGGCTCTGGCGCAACAGGTGTGGCGACCGCGGCCGGGGCCGGCGCTACAACCACAGGCTCTGGTGCGGGGCGCTCAGGGATGACCGGTGGCGCCTTGGGCTCAAGGTCAGGAACCAAAGCCACCGGTTCTTCGGCAACCGGCAGCACCAGGTTACTCACGGGTGCCGCGTGTTCGACGACCGGAGCGACCTCGACGGGTGCTTGCAACTGCGTGGCAGCGGCAGGCTCCGGCGCGGGCGCAACCACTGGCTGCGAGGCGACCGGCAGCGGCTCAGGAGCCGAGCTTACCGGGGATGGCGTTGGTTCGGCGACCTGCTGCGGCTCAACCAGCGGTGAGACTGCCGGTGCCTGGAGGGGTTCGGCGGCCTGTGGCGCTTCGGCAGCGGGTTCCTCGACCGGAGCGGCTGCAGGTTGCTCGACGGCGTGGGTTTCGTTCGCGGGCAAGCCCGCTCCCACAGGTTGCTGCGGCTTCTTGCGAAACCAGCTGAACAGGCCTTTTTTCTCGCCAGCCTCGGCCGGCGCTTTTTTGTCGTCGTTGGAACCAAACATGGAAGACGGCTATCTCAGGGTAGCGATGGGCCAGCAGCTGGCGCATCGGGAATTCTCTAAACGCAGAACAGACTATTTTGAATCCGACTGGTTCATGCGCAATGTTTTGTCTTAATGGGCCTGCGGGCCAGAACGGCGACAGGCATGGTCGCCAGGCAACCGGATCAGTATCCTAGCACCTCCTGGCCCGCCGACGCTAAACCAGCGGGCCGCCGAACAGGTTAATCACCGTATGAATGCTCTAGCCCGCCGCGCCGCTGGCCTGTTGCTCAGCACGCTCTGCCTGCCGCTCGTGGCTTTCGCCGCCGACGTGCAACCCACCCATGAATTCATCCTCGACAACGGCCTGAAAGTGGTGGTGCGCGAAGACCACCGCGCTCCGGTGGTGGTGTCGCAGATCTGGTACAAGGTCGGCTCCAGCTACGAGACCCCAGGCCAGACCGGCTTGTCCCATGCCCTGGAGCACATGATGTTCAAGGGCAGCGCCAAGATCGGCCCCGGCGAAGCCTCGCGCATCCTGCGTGACCTCGGCGCGGAAGAAAACGCCTTTACCAGCGACGACTACACCGCCTATTACCAGGTGCTGGCCCGCGATCGCCTGCCGGTGGCCCTGGAGCTGGAGGCCGACCGCCTGGCGAGCTTGCGCCTGCCTGCCGACGAGTTTGCCCGTGAAATCGAGGTGATCAAGGAAGAGCGCCGCCTGCGCACCGATGATCAGCCAAGCGCCAAGGCTTTCGAGCTGTTCCGTGCCATGGCCTTCCCGGCCAGCGGCTACCACACCCCGACCATCGGCTGGATGGCCGACCTCGAACGCATGAAGGTCGAGGAGCTGCGCCACTGGTACGAATCCTGGTACGCGCCGAACAACGCCACCCTGGTGGTGGTCGGTGATGTCACCGCCGATGAAGTGAAAGGCCTGGCACAGAAGTACTTCGGCAGCATTCCCAAGCGGGCCGTGCCACCGGCCAAGCTGCCGCTGGAGCTCGCCGAGCCAGGCCAGCGCCTGCTGACGCTGCACGTGCGCACCCAGCTGCCGAGCCTGATCTACGGCTTCAACGTGCCGAGCCTGGCAACCGCCAAGGACCCGCGCACCGTGCACGCCCTGCGGCTGATCTCGGCCCTGCTCGACGGCGGCTACAGCGCGCGCATGCCGGCACGCCTGGAACGTGGCCAGGAACTGGTGGCCGGCGCCTCGTCCAGCTACAACGCCTTCACCCGTGGCGACAGCCTGTTCCTGCTCTCGGCCACGCCGAACGTGCAGAAGCAGAAGACCCTCGCCGACGTCGAAAAAGGTGTCTGGCAGCTGCTCGACGAGCTCAAGACCACGCCGCCCAGCGCCGAAGAGCTGGAGCGCGTACGTGCCCAGGTCATCGCTGGCCTGGTCTACGACCGCGACTCCATCAGCAGCCAGGCCACCACCATCGGCCAGCTGGAGACGGTCGGCCTGTCGTGGAAGCTGATCGACAGCGAGCTGGACGAACTCAAGCGCGTCACCCCGGAAGACGTGCAGAACGCTGCTCGCACCTATTTCACCCGCGAACGCCTGAGCGTTGCCCATGTACTGCCCGAGGAGTCCGCTCATGAGTGATCGCAGCGCACCACGCTACACCCTGATTGGCACGGGCATCATCGCGCTGGTGGTGGCCGTGGCCGCCGTACTCGCCCGCCCGGCCCACTCCGAGGCCGAAAGCAGCGCCGCACGCCCGGCCAACACCCTGCAATCGCTGGCCGAGCTGGACGGCAAGGCGCCCAGCCGGCGCCAGCTGAACATCCAGAACTGGACCACCGCCGAAGGCGCCCGCGTGCTGTTCGTCGAAGCCCGCGAGCTGCCGATGTTCGACCTGCGCGTGACCTTCGCCGCGGGCAGCAGCCAGGACGGCAACACCCCAGGCCTGGCCACCCTGACCAACGCCATGCTCAACGAAGGTGTTGCCGGCAAGGATGTGACCGCCATCGCCGAAGGCTTCGAAGGCCTTGGCGCCGATTTCGGCAATGGTTCCTACCGTGACATGGCCGTGGCCTCGCTGCGCAGCCTGAGCGCCAAGGACAAGCGCGAGCCGGCGCTCAAGCTGTTCGCCGAAGTGACCGGCAAGCCGACCTTCCCCGAAGACGCCCTGAAACGCATCAAGAACCAGCTGCTGGCCGGCTTCGAGTATGAGAAACAGAACCCTGGCAAGATCGCCGGCAAGGCCCTGTTCAGCAAGCTCTACGGCGACCACCCCTACGCCCAGCCAAGCGATGGCAGCGCCGAGAGCGTGCCAGGCATCTCCCTTGAGCAACTGCGCGCCTTCCATGCCAAGGCCTATGCCGCTGGCAACGCGGTGATCGCCCTGGTGGGCGACCTCAGCCGTGAGGAAGCCGAGGCCGTCGCCGCCCAGGTGTCCGCCACCCTGCCCAAAGGCCCGGCGCTGGCCAAACCGGCCCAGCCGGTTGAACCCAAGGCCGGCGTCACCCACATCGACTTCCCGAGCAAGCAGACTCACCTGATGCTGGCCGAGCTCGGTATCGACCGCCAGGACCCGGACTGGCCGGCCCTGTCGCTGGGCAATCAGATCCTCGGCGGCGGCGCCTTCGGCACCCGCCTGATGAGCGAGGTGCGCGAGAAGCGCGGCCTGACCTACGGCGTGTACTCGGTGTTCAGCCCGATGCAGGTGCGCGGCCCGTTCATGATCAACCTGCAGACCCGTGCCGAACTCAGCGAAGGTACCCTCAAGCTGGTGCAGGATATCCTCGCCGACTACCTCAAGAGCGGCCCGACCCAGCAAGAACTGGACGATGCCAAACGCGAACTGGCCGGCAGCTTCCCGCTGTCCAATGCCAGCAATGCCAGCATCGTCGGCCAACTGGGCGCCATCGGTTTCTATAACCTGCCCCTGACCTGGCTGGAAGACTTCATGCAGCAGTCCCAGGCGCTGACCGTCGAACAGGTCAAAACGGCGATGAACAAGCATCTGGCAGCCGATAAACTGGTGATTGTCACCGTTGGCCCGAAAGTGCCACAGAAGCCACTGCCCGCCCCCACTGACAAACCGTCCGAGCAACCGCTCGGCGTACCGGAGCACTAATGCCTAGATCCACCCCTCCCGCCCGCCCGCAGCAGGGCCAAAGCAAGGGCCAGGGTCACCTGCGCATCATCGCCGGCGAGTGGCGCAGCCGCCGCCTGGCGGTACCGGAAGGCGAAGGCCTGCGCCCAACCCCCGACCGCGTGCGCGAAACCGTGTTCAACTGGCTGGCGCCCCATATCGAAGGCGCCCGGGTGCTGGACGCCTTCACCGGCAGCGGTGCCCTGGTGCTCGAAGCACTGTCCCGTGGCGCCAAGGATGCCGTGGCGCTGGACAGCAACTCGGCGGCCATCGCCAACCTGAAGAACAACCTCGAGCTGCTGCGCTGCCCGCGCGGGCAAATCTTGCAGACCGACGCCCTGCGCTATCTGCAGAACCCGGCCAAGCAGCAGTTCGATGTGGTGTTCCTCGACCCGCCGTTCCACCAGGACCTGCTGGCCAATACCTGCAGCCTGCTGGAGCAGAACCAGTGGTTGCACGAACAGGCGTGGATCTACACCGAAAGCGAGGCAGCGCCGTCGACGCTGCCGATGCCCGGCAACTGGCGCCTGCACCGCGAGAAGAAGACCGGCCAGGTGCACTACGCGCTCTGGCAACGGGGCTGATCCGGTAAGCCGTATTTAGTTACCGCAACCCCTCTGCCAGCATGGTTGAAGCTGCTCCCAGGTTCTTGCTGGAGCACTTCAACCATGATCGACCGCCCTTCTGCGCCCATCCAGGGCCACACCGTACAATCGTTCAAGCTTTCCAACGGGCTGCGTACCTACCTGCGCGAAGACCATCGCGCACCGCTGGTCAGTGTGCAGCTGTGCTATCACGTCGGTTCGAGCTACGAGCCAGCAGGCCACACTGGTCTATCCCATGCCCTGGAGCATCTGCTGTTCGAAAGCAGCAGCAAACTGGCTAGCGGCCAATATTCAGCTGTCATGACCCGCCTCGGTGGCGAACCGAATGCCTTCACCTCCACCGACGCCACGGTCTTTCCGCTGTCACTGCCAGGCAGTCGGCTCGAGATTGCTCTGGAAGCCATGGCCGACGTCATGGCGAGCGCCACGATCAGCGATGCACCTTTCGCTCGTGAACTGGACGTGGTCATGGCCGAACGCCGGGAACAAGTCGACAACACCCCCTTTTCACTGGCGCTGGAGGACCACCATTTACTGGCGTACGGCAGCGACGGCTATGGCACGCCAATCATTGGCTACAAGGCTGACCTTGAGCACCTGACCCCGGCTGCTGCCCGAACCTGATACCAGAGCTGGTACCACCCGAACAATGCCACGCTGGCAGTAGCCGGTGACATCACCCTGCCACAGCTGCAAACCCTGGTGACCCGGCACTTTGCAAGCATTGCCGCCAATCGCCTGCCGGCCCGCAAGACACCCTTGGCGCCGCCACTGCAAGCTCGGCGCCATCAGACACTGCGCCTGCCTGGCCTTTACTCAGGCACGATCATCAGTTTCAACCTTCCCAGCCAATGTACCGCCCAGTCTGGCGAGCAAGCCTACGCACTGCGACTATTGCCCGATCTGCTTGCCAACGGACACAGCAGCATCCTGCAGCGTCTGCTGGTTCTGGATGACCCTGTTCTGCAGAGCCTGAACTCAGCCTACGAACCCTGGCAACGCGGTGACAGCTTGCTGGCTCTTTACGCATTTTGCAGTCCGCAGGTAACGCCGGAGATCGCAGCAGAAAGGCTGATGCTGGAAATCGAAGCATTTCGCCAGGCGGCACCCTCCAGGCAAGACCTGCAGCGTGCCAAAGCTCGCCTGCTGGCCAGGCAGGTGTTCCAAAGGGACGACATCGGCATGCAAGCACATGCCATCGGCAAACAGGCTGCCTGCGGCCTGGACCCGCTCGCACTGGAAGACGAGCGACAAGCCATCGAAGCCGTGACAACTGAGCAGGTCGGCCAGGCTGCCTTTGAATTCCTGACCGATTCCCGCGCCGCCGTGACTTTCATGCACAACAAGGAGAGCGCTCATGCATGACTCGACTCCGACGCCACAACCCACCGAGACCAACAGCATCTACGGCGGCCTGGTCTCTGCCCAGGGGCTCGACCTGGATCAGTTCGAGTCCATCCAGACTCAGGTACAAGCCTGGATGACGCAAGCGGGTACAGGCGTGAAATTCGTCGAAGCCCGCGGGTTACCTATCGTCGATGTAATACTGAGGTTCAAGGCAGGCACTGTTCAGGACACCACGCATGCCGGCCTGGCAGCCTTGACGTTGTACATGCTCGATGAGGGCAGCCAGCAGGCCGAACACCTCGAACGCCTGGGAGCAGTCTTCGAAAAACAGATCCGTCTGGAGCATGCGACGCTGAGCCTGCGCAGCTTGAGTACCCAGGCCGTGCTGGCGCCTGCCCTGGCGCTTTTCACCGACCTCGTGGCACATCCTGCCTTCCTCTCCTCGGCTCTGGACAAGATCAAACAGCAGTTGCTGCAGAGCAGCGCCTCACGCGAGCGGCACCCTGCATTGAGGGCGCGTAGCGAAGCCTTCCGCCACCTGTTCAGTGGCCATCCGTATGGCTGCCCGCTGGGTAACACCGCACAGGGCGTAGCAGCGGTCACCACAGACGACTTGCGGACATTCCACCAACGCGCCTATTCCGCCAGCAACCTGGAGATGGTAGTGGTTGGAGACCTTTCCCTCGCTGAAGCTCAGGCACTCTCACGGCAGATCAGCCAGGCTCTACCTCAGGGCTGGTCGGCAACCGATTTGCCAACTGTCCCGGCCGCCACCCGCGCGACCCTGCACGTCGAACAGCCTGGCGCGAGCAGTGCTGTCCTGTTGGCACTGCCCTTGAACGTGCCCGCCAATGATCCGCAATTCCCCGCCCTGGTGCTGGCCTGCGATGTACTGGGAGGCGGATTCGAATCGCGCTTGATGACGCAATTGCGCCAACGCCGCGGCCTCACCTACGGCGTGCACACCCATGTATCGCCATTACGGGCAGGCGGGTTGTTCACCGCCGAATGGGAAGTCGCACCAGCGCATGTGCAAGGTTCTCAGGCACTGGTAGTGACCCTGCTGCGTGACTTCATCGAGCAAGGGCCGACCCAGGCCGAGTTGCAAGTGGCACGCAAACATCTGGAAGGCCAATTGCTGCGCGGTGTTGCCCAGAACCAGCACCTGGCAGCATTGCTCACGGAGTTGACCCATCAACGTCAACCTGAAGATCATCTCAACACCTACCTCGAGCGCATCAACAGGTTGACGCCGGCAGATGTCCGCACCGCCATGCATCGCCATCTCGACCTAAGCTACACCATACAGGTCAGTGTCGGCCCAAGCGTCGAGCAACAACCTCTGCCAGCCCCCGACCAATAGCGCAGGTACAGCGGCGGGGTTTCGTGGCACTCTACGCAGGCATATCACGAGTCGCCCAGCATGCCCAGTCTCACCGCCACGTTCCGCCCGGCCATCGGCCTGTCCAACCCCCACCTGCAAACCCTGTGGGGGCCGCTGTGGCGCAAGCTGCCGGCGCTGGAACGAAGCCGCGAACGCCTGTGGCTGGCCGATGGCGACTTTCTCGACCTCGACTGGCATGGACCACACAGCCCCGATGCACCGCTGGTGCTGGTGCTGCATGGCCTGACCGGCTCGTCCCATTCGCCCTACGTCAAGGGCTTGCAACAATCGCTGCAAGCCCGCGGCTGGGCCAGCGTGGCGGTGAACTGGCGCGGTTGTTCGGGCGAACCGAACCTGCTGCCGCGCAGCTACCACTCAGGTGCCAGCGAAGACCTCGCCGAGGTGATCGCTCACCTGCACGCCCAACGCCCATTGGCGCCGTTGTATGCCGTCGGCTACTCACTGGGTGGCAATGTGCTGCTCAAGTACCTGGGGGAAAGTGGTTCAGCCAGCCAGCTGCAAGCAGCCGTGGCAGTTTCGGTACCGTTTCGCCTGGACCAGTGCGCCGACCGCATCGGCCAGGGCTTTTCCAAGGTGTATCAGGCGCATTTCATGCGCGAGATGATGGCCTACGTGCAGGTGAAGCAACGGCACTTCCTCGACCGCGGGCATCACGAGGGACTGGCCGCGCTGGAGCGGCTGGGGCCTCTGGGCAGGTTGAAGACGTTCTGGGATTTCGACGGCAAGGTCACCGCACCGCTCAACGGTTTCAACGATGCCCACGACTATTATCGCCGCTCGTCGAGCCGGTTTTATCTGGGCGAAAACCGCACCCCGACGCTGATCATCCATTCCACCGATGACCCGTTCGTGTTCGGCCACAGCCTGCCCACGGCCAGTGAACTGGCAGCGCAAACGCAGTTCGAGCTGCATGAGCGGGGTGGGCATGTGGGGTTTGTCGACGGCAGCCTGCGCAATCCGGGCTATTACCTGGAGCGGCGGATTCCGCAGTGGCTGGTCGACGGTCAGTGATTATTCGCCAGTCGCCACGCCATGCTTGGGATCATTGATCCATTCGCTCCACGACCCGGCGTACAGCTTGCCTAACGGATACCCCGCCAGCGCCAGGGCAAACAGGTTATGGCATGCCGTCACCCCAGACCCGCAGTAGGCCACCAGTTGCTCTGGCGAGCGGCCTGCCAGCTTTTCAGCAAAGCGCTGCTTGAGCTGCTCCGGCGCCAGGAAGCGACCGTCAGCAGCGAGATTTTCGTTGAAGGCCGCGCACTGGGCGCCCGGAATATGCCCGGCAATCGGATCGATCGGCTCCACCTCACCGCGAAAACGCGGCAACGCACGGGCATCGATCAGGGTCAGGTCAGGGCTACCCAGGCGCTTGGCCAGGTGCTCGGCGTCAATCAGCAGCTTGGCGTCCGGCTCACCGCTGAACGTCCCCTCGCGCTTGGCTGGCGCATCCAGGCTCAGCGGCAGATGCGCCGCGTGCCAGGCCTTGAGCCCACCGTCGAGGATCGCCACGTCGCTGCGCTTACCCAGCCAGACCAGCAGCCACCAGGCCCGGGCGGCAAAAGCGCCGGGGCCATCGTCGTAGAGCACCACCTCGCTGTCGTCGTCCAGGCCCCACTCGCGCAGGCGCTCGACCAGCCGGTGCGGGTCCGGCAACGGGTGGCGGCCGGTGCGGCCCTTGCTGACAGGCCCGCTCAAGTCCCGCTCCAGGTCGGCAAAGTGCGCCCCGGCGATATGCCCCTCGGCATAGCTGCGTTGGCCGTAATCCACATCCTCCAGGGCAAAACGACAATCCAGGATCACCAGCTTGGGCGAGTCCAGACGCTCGGCCAGCTGTTGCGGGGTGATCAATTGCGCAAGGGGCATGACAATCTCCTGATCGATGGCACGAAGGCCCTGGTTACTGTTCCAGAGCCTGATTGAACGGAACGTGGAATTCCTGGCACAGGGCGTCCACAGCGCTGCGGGCGTTATGGGTGACGAAACCGAGCTCCAGCACCAGCACCTGATAGACGCCGCGCTTGAAGGCTTCTTCACCCAGATGCGCGGAATGTTCGCGCGTCGTGCTGAGAAAGCGCACCCACGAGGTCAGCACGATCCAGGCATTGATGGTCAGCGACTCGATCTGCGCGGCCTCCATGGCCAGGATCCCGGCATCGACAAAGCCGCGGTAGATCGCCTGGCCCTGGCGCAGGCAACGCTCGGAGAAACGCCGATAACGGGCGGCCAGTTCCGGGTCGCTTTCCAGCAGATGTTCAAGGTCACGGTGCAGGAACCGGTAGTTCCACATCGCCGCAAGCAAAGCCTTGAGGTAGAAGCGCTTGTCCTCGACCGTGGCCATGCGGCCCTGCGGCGGGCGCAGGAAGCTGTCCACCAGCGCTTCGTACTGGCTGAACAGCACGGCGATGATCGCCTGCTTGTTGGGGAAGTGGTAGTACAGGTTGCCGGGCGAAATTTCCATGTGCGCGGCAATGTGGTTGGTACTGACGCTGCGTTCGCCCTGCTGGTTGAACAGCTCCAGGCTGTTCTGCACGATGCGCTCTTGGGTCTTCATGCGCGGGGCCATGCTCAGCTCCCAGTCTGCGGGCTTTCGATAAGGGGTCATCTTACGGTGAATCACCCCACGGGTGCACCGTTCCTCGCGGTGAAAAAAGTCGCACCATGGTACGAGTTAGAGTATAGGCTCTAGGGACTTCGAGCCCAGACGAGAGACCGCCGTGACCTCGCCCATCGCCTTGCCTCCTGTGCATTCCGACACCGACCTTGAAGCGACGTTCGCCGCTCAGCGCCAGGCCTTTGCCGGTAACCCCATGCCCCCGGCGGCGCAGCGGCGGCAATGGCTGAAAAGCCTGCGCGAGGCATTGCTGGCAGACCAGCAGGCTCTGATCGAAGCCATCGATGCCGACTTCAGCGGCCGCAGTGCCGACGAAACGCTGTTGGCCGAGCTGCTACCGTCGGTGCAGGGCATCCGCCATGCCGAGCGCCACCTGCAGCGCTGGATGCGCCCGGCCCGCCGCGCCGTGGGCCTGGCCTTCCAGCCGGCCAGCGCTCGCGTGCTGTACCAGCCGCTGGGCGTGGTGGGCATCATCGTGCCATGGAACTACCCGCTGTTCCTCGCCATCGGCCCGTTGACCGGCGCCCTGGCCGCCGGCAACCGGGTCATGCTCAAGCTCAGCGAGTCCACCCCAGCCAGCGCCCAGGCGCTGAAAACCTTGCTGGAACGGGTGTTTCCCGAGGACCTGGTCAGCGTGGTACTGGGCGAAGTCGAGGTCGGCCAGGCGTTCGCCCGCCTGCCCTTCGACCACCTGCTGTTCACCGGCGCCACCAGCATCGGCCGCCAGGTCATGCTGGCAGCCGCGCAGAACCTGACCCCGGTGACCCTGGAGCTGGGCGGCAAATCGCCCGCCATCGTCTCGGCCAGCGTACCGCTGGGCACCGCCGCCGAGCGCATCGCCTTCGGCAAGACCCTCAACGCCGGCCAGACCTGTGTAGCCCCCGACTACGTGCTGGTGCCGCGCGACCGCCTGAACGACTTCGCCGATGCCTACTGCAACGTTGTGAAGCGCATGTACCCACGCATCGCCGACAACCCCGACTACAGCGCCATCATCAACCTGCGGCAGTTGCAGCGCCTGCAGCACCTGCTGGACGATGCCCGCGGCAAGGGCGCCCAGGTGATCGACCTGTACCCCGACGAGACGCGCCAGGGCCGGCGCCTGCCGCCGCACCTGCTGACCCGGGTCAGCGACAGCATGCAGGTCATGCAGGACGAAATCTTCGGCCCGCTGCTGCCGCTGGTGCCTTACGACCACCTCGACGATGCCCTGGCCTACATCAACCAACGCCCTCGCCCATTGGCGCTGTACTACTTCGGCTACGACCGTGGCGAGCAGCAGCACGTGCTGCAGCACAGCCATTCCGGCGGCGTGTGCCTGAACGATACCCTCCTGCACGTGGCCCAGGACGACTTGCCGTTTGGCGGGATCGGCCCCTCCGGCATGGGCCATTACCATGGCCACGAAGGCTTCCAGACCTTCAGCAAGGCCAAGGCGGTACTGGCCAAACAACGCCTGAATGCCGCACGGCTGATCTACCCGCCCTATGGCAAGGCCTTGCAGCGCCTGGTCTACAAGCTGTTCATCCGCTGATGCAGCGCCGCGACCTGCTGCGCTTCAGCCTGGGTGCCAGCCTGTTCCTGAGCACCGCTAGCCTGGTCGGCTGCAGCGCGCAAACGCCCGCAGCCGGGTACCAGGTGCTGCGTGACAGTGACCTGCCGGCCCTGCTCGCACTGATTCCGGTGGTACTCGCCGGCACTGCGGCGAGCGAAGAGCGGGTGCTGCACAGCCTCGACCATAAGCTGGCGGCACTGTCCCCGGAAATGCTCAAGCTCACCCGGCAATTGTTCGATGTGCTCAACCTGCCGCTGACCCGTGGCCCGTTGACCGGGGTCTGGGGCAGCTGGGACCAGGCCAGCGGCGCGCAAGTAACGGCGTTTCTGCAGCGCTGGCAGGACAGTTCGCTGAACCTGCTGCGCATGGGCCATGCCTCGCTGCTGCAACTGCTGCAGATGGCCTGGTACGAGTGCCCACAAGCCTGGGCGGCCTGCGGCTACCCCGGCCCACCCAGGATCTGACAACAAGAGCATCCTCAATGCCTGTAACCGACCCGTTTCGCCAAGGCCTCGAACGCGGCTGGATCACCCATGACGGCTCACGCCTGGAGCAAGACCTGACGCTGGAGACCGATGTCGCCGTGATCGGCAGCGGTGCCGGCGGCGCCACCAGCGCGCAGATGCTCAGCGCAGCCGGCTTCAAGGTGCTGCTGATCGAGGAAGGCCCGCTGAAGACCAGCAGCGACTTCCATCTGCTGGAGAACGAGGCCTACGCCAGCCTGTACCAGGAAGGCCTGGGGCGGATGAGCAAGGATGGCGCCATCACCATTCTGCAGGGCCGCGCAGTCGGCGGGACCACACTGATCAACTGGACTTCGAGCTTTCGCACGCCCGCGCAAACGCTGGCGCACTGGGCCACGGCGCATGGCGTCACGGGCCTGGGAGAGCAAGCGATGCAGCCCTGGTTCGAGCGCATCGAGCACGATCTGGGCATCACGCCCTGGGCGCTGCCAGCGAACGCCAACAACGACGTACTGCGCCGCGGCTGTGAACAGCTCGGCTATCGCTGGGCGGTGATCCCGCGCAATGTGCGCGGCTGCTGGAACCTCGGCTATTGCGGCATGGGCTGCCCGGTCAACGCCAAGCAATCGATGCTGGTCACGCGCATTCCGGCGACCCTGGAAAATGGCGGAGAGCTGCTCTACCTCGCCCGTGCCGAACGCTTCGAACACAATGGCGAACGTATCGCCCGGTTGCAGTGCCAGGCACTGGATGCTCAAGGCGTACACCCCACTGGCCGGCAGATCAGCGTGCGCGCACGCCACTACATCGTGGCCGGTGGCGGTATCAACAGCCCGGCCCTGCTGCTGCGCTCCAAGGCCCCCGACCCCCACGGTCGCCTGGGCAAACGGACCTTCCTGCACCTGGTCAACTTCAGCGCAGCACGTTTCGACGCGCGTATCGACCCGTACTACGGCGCGCCGCAATCGATCTACAGCGACCACTTCCAATGGCAGGACGGCGTCGATGGGCCAGTAGGCTACAAGCTGGAAGTGCCGCCCCTGCACCCGGCCCTGGCCAGCACCCTGCTCGGTGGCTACGGCAGCGAAAATGCCCGGCGCATGGCCGAACTCCCCCACACCCACGTGATGCTGGCGTTGCTGCGCGACGGCTTTCACCCCGAAAGCACCGGTGGCGCGGTGGAGTTGCGCGGGGATGGCTCGCCGGTGCTGGACTACCCGGTTACCGACTACCTGCGCGACGGCCTGCGCCGGGCCTTCCACAGCATGGCGCAAATCCAGTTCGCCGCGGGCGCCGCGCAGGTTACCCCGGTACACAGTGATGCCCGCGCCGCTGCCAACCTTGATGAGGCCCGGCGCATGATCGACGCCCTGCGCCTGGAGCCTTTTCGCACGCGGTTGGGCAGCGCCCATGTCATGGGTGGCTGCGCGATGGGTGATGACCCGCGCCAGGCGGTATGCGACAGCCTGGGCCGCCACCATCAACTGGAAAACCTGTCGGTGCATGACGGTTCGCTGTTCCCCACCAGCATCGGCGCCAACCCGCAGCTGTCGGTCTATGCCATCAGCGCCAAGCTCTGCGACGCCTTGGCCGCCCGCCTGGCACAGAGTGCATGACAACAAATGCACGCCCTGTCTATAGTGCCATCAGCCGGCCGCATGACTTGGCCGGGCGCAATCGCTGCGCTACCATCCGACTCCCCAACGCACTCCAGCCAGGATGACGCGATGAACCGAGTGTTGTACCCGGGTACTTTCGACCCCATTACCAAAGGC
>Ga0105251_10002512_pt1 | contig 14321 bp, 12 predicted proteins | sample KBSS64metaG_FD_80424 | JGI IMG/M metagenome (GOLD analysis project Ga0105251, IMG submission 80424) | Switchgrass rhizosphere microbial communities from Kellogg Biological Station, Michigan, USA - KBS S6-4 metaG | ecosystem: Host-associated > Plants > Roots > Rhizosphere > Soil | place...
AAACCTGACGGTATTTTCCTGCTCCATACCATTGGCTCGAATAAAACCTTCAATGGTGTTGACCCATGGATAGACAAGTACATTTTCCCTAATGGCTGTCTTCCGTCAGTACGCCAGATTGCTGATGCCAGCGAAGGTCATTTTGTGATGGAAGATTGGCATAATTTTGGCGCCGACTACGACAAAACATTGATGGCCTGGCATGAACGCTTCAATAACTTTTGGCCGGAAATTGCAGATAACTATTCAGAACGATTCAAACGCATGTTTAGTTATTATCTGAATGCTTGTGCCGGTGCCTTCCGTGCACGTGATATCCAGCTCTGGCAAGTCGTCTTCACTCGTGGCGTCGAAAACGGTTTACGGGTTCCGCACTGATTTCCACCCCGGCACCGCCGGGGTAAACTCAATCCTCGCAAGCATGTAGCATTTTCTTAACAAAATGTGAGTCTCTTCACGTTTCCTACGCTCCTTTCTTCACGAGTTTGATCCCGTTAACACTTATCTCTTTATTCATTGGAAACCGGTTTCCATCTTGTTTCACAATCAGTCCACTTCCCAAAACAATAGCAAGGATACCGCCATGAGCATGTACCAAAAAATGGTCAATGTGATTGAGCAAAAAGTCACGCCAATGGCAGGAGCAATGGGCTCTCAGCGCCATGTCATCGCTATTCGCGACGGTTTTATCTCCGCCCTTCCGTTTATGATCATCGGTTCATTCTTGTTAGTGTTTATCTTCCCGCCGTTCTCGCCAGACAGCAGTTGGAGTTTCGCGCGATCATGGCTGAATTTCTCTCTCACCTACCGTGAACAGTTAATGCTGCCGTTTAACCTCAGCATGGGGGTGATGACGTTCTTTATTTCTGTCGGTATCGGCGCAAGCCTCGGGAAGCACTATAAGCTCGACCCGATAATGACTGGCTTACTGGCGTTTATGGCCTTTTTACTGGTCGCCGCACCGTATAAAGACGGGCAAATTTCAACGCAATACTTCTCTGGCCAGGGTATTTTCACTGCGCTGATCACGGCGATTTACGCCAGTGAAATGTACGCGTTATTAAAACGCCACAACATCACCATCCGTTTGCCGAAAGAAGTGCCGACAGGCGTTGCGCGCTCATTTGAAATTCTGATTCCGGTTGTGGTGATTGTTGCCACCCTGCACCCTCTGAATTTGTTTATCGAGTCCACCACTGGGATGATTATTCCCGAAGCGATCATGCATCTGCTGGCGCCGTTAGTATCCGCATCCGACTCGCTGCCGGCGATTTTGATTTCCGTCTTTATTTGCCAGATTTTGTGGTTCGCTGGTATTCACGGCGCGCTTATTGTTACCGGGATTATGAACCCGTTCTGGATGGCGAACCTTTCCGCTAACCAGACCGCTCTGGCTGCGGGCAATGTTCTGCCGCATATCTATTTGCAAGGTTTCTGGGACCACTACCTGTTGATTGGCGGAGTTGGCTCAACGCTGCCACTGGCATTCTTGCTGCTACGTAGCCGTGCGATTCACCTGCGTACCATCGGCAAAATGGGCGTGGTGCCAAGCTTCTTTAATATCAACGAGCCGATTCTATTCGGCACGCCAATCATCATGAACCCGATGTTCTTCCTGCCGTTTACTTTAGTGCCGATGATTAACGCAACACTTGCTTATATCGCCACCAAACTAGGCTGGGTTGCACAGGTTGTCTCGCTGACACCATGGACCACACCGGCGCCAATTGGTGCTTCATGGGCCGCAAACTGGGCGGTAAGTCCCGTAATCATGTGCCTGATTTGTATGGTCATGTCGGCTGTGATGTATTACCCATTCCTGAAAGCATATGAGCGCACCCTGCTGAAACAGGATGAAGATCGTAGTGCGCAGGAAAGTAACAGCCCGATTACAGCAAACTGATATTTTTTATTGCCTGCCCGGATGGCAGGCACGTCAAACGAGGAACGAAAATGAAATACGTATTTCCTGATAATTTTTGGTGGGGCAGCGCCAGTTCAGCACCGCAAACTGAAGGTGAGACGCTCTCTTTTGGCAAGTCTGCCACCATTTGGGATCAGTGGTTTAAAGAACAACCAACCCGTTTCCATAACGGCGTAGGCCCGGCAGACACCTCCACGTTCTACAAGAATTGGAAACAGGATATCGCGCTGCTAAAAGAGCTGAATCATAATACTTTCCGCACCTCAATATCCTGGGCACGCCTGATCCCTGAAGGGCGCGGTGCGGTAAATCAGGAAGCTGTGACCTTCTATAATCAGGTTATTGACGAACTGCTGGCGCAGGGCATTAAGCCATTTATCAACCTGTTCCACTTTGATATGCCGATGGTCATGCAGCAGCAAGGCGGCTGGGAAAACCGTGACGTTGTCACGGCCTATGCAGAATTTGCTAATGTTTGCTTCGAGCTGTTTGGCGACCGCGTGAAGCATTGGTTCACTTTCAATGAGCCAGTTGTACCCGTCGAAGGCGGCTATCTGTACGACTTCCATTACCCGAACGTGGTGGATTTCAAACGCGCAGCTACCGTCGCTTATCACACCATGATTGCCCATTCTCTGGCGGTGAAAACCTACCACGAGCGCAATGATGGCGGCGAAATCGGTATTATCCTGAACCTCACCCCTTCTTACCCGCGTTCGCAAAACCCTGCGGATGTGAAAGCTGCAAACATTGCTGACCTGATGTTTAACCGCAGCTTCCTTGACCCTGCTTTGCGTGGTGAATATCCGCAAGATTTGGTGGCCTTGTTGAAAGAGCATGGTCAATTGCCTGAATGCCAGCCTGGCGATAAAGAGTTGCTGGCGGCAGGTGTCGTCGATTTACTCGGTATCAACTACTACCAGCCGCGTCGCATCAAATGCCGCGATTCGCTGGTAAACCCTGACAGTCCGTTTATGCCAGAGTGGTTCTTCGAGTCCTACGAAATGCCAGGCCGCAAAATGAACCCGTACCGCGGCTGGGAAATCTACGAGCAAGGGATTTACGATATTCTCACCAACCTGCGTGAAAATTACGGCAACCCAAATTGCTATATTTCCGAGAATGGCATGGGCGTTGAAAACGAACAGCGCTTCGACGAAAACGGCCAGATTCAGGATGATTACCGCATTGATTTCGTGCGCGACCACCTGAAATGGCTGCATAAAGGAATCAGCGAAGGCAGCAACTGCCTTGGTTATCACATGTGGACGTTTATTGATAACTGGTCCTGGTGCAACGCCTATAAAAACCGTTACGGTTTTGTCTCATTAAACCTTGAGACTCAGCAACGCACCATCAAGAAAAGTGGCGAATGGTACAGAGCTACCGCCGCAGAAAATGGTTTTAACGATCGTACGTAATCTCCGCATACGGGCCGCAAGGCCCGTTTCTGGCTGAGAAGCGGGAAACTCACACCATGTCGAATATTAATGATGTAGCACGCCTGGCGCAGGTTTCAAAAGCAACCGTTTCGCGTGTTTTAAGCGGCAGTCGCGGCGTGAAAGAAGAGAGTCGCCAGGCCGTTTTACGCGCGGCGGAAATACTTAACTACAAGCCGAATGCTATCGCTCAATCTTTGAGTTCCCAGTCAACCAATTGCATTGGCGTTATTTGTGCAACCGAACATATTCAGCAGTCAACGGGTTATCTGCAGGCACTTGAGAAACAGCTTAATCAGCATCAGAAACATTTGTTGTTACGCTTTGCCAATGACCATGACAGTGTGGCCCAGGCAGCTCAGGAGCTTTCGAATGGGTTATGTGATGCATTGGTGGTGGTGGGCGCTCGTTTTCCGTTACCGGAACTTGATGATGAAATCATGTTGATTGATTGCCTGAGCGGTTCACATAACCTCAGTATTCAGTGTGACCATATTTTTGCTGCCGAAACGGCAGTGCATTATTTATGTAATCAAAAGCGGCGACAAATCGCTTTGATTAACTTTGCCAGTGGTGAAGCGGCAGCGCTCACACTCGAAGGTTATCATCAGGCACTTCACAACCATGTGGTGCCCTTCAACCGCCAACTGGTGATTGACGATGAATCATCGGTGCGCATTGCATTGCAACGCTTGATAAACCGTGGTGTGAAGTTTTCTGCACTGCTGGTTACCGATGATACGCAGGCGCAAGAAGCTGTGATGATGCTCAATCAATACCAGTTAAAAGTACCTGAGCAAGTGATGGTGTTCAGTCTTGACGGCTCAACCCGAATGCCTGGTTCGAATGCTATTCCCGCCATTAAATATCCGCTGGAGAGTATTGCCCGTCGGGCGGTAGAGTTGTTGCTTGGTGAACGGCATACCAGTGATTTGGTGCGCGGAAGTTTGTTGATTGCTTAATACAGTCGGATGTCGCTTACGCTAATCCGACCTAACGCTCGAAACTGTAGGGTGGATAAGCCGTAGGCATCATCCACCGTTTCAACCTCACGCCTTCGGTAGTAACGCATCCAGAGTCGCTTCACGCTGCGCCAGCACGCGCTCAACGGTATCTACAATTGCCTGGGTTTGCGGGTCAATTTCGATATTAATACGATTGCCGAGTTTCTTGCTGCCAAGCGTGGTGCGCTCAAGCGTTTCAGGAATTAAATGCACGCAGAAACGCGATGTAGTCACTTCACCCACCGTCAGGCTAATACCATCAATGCCGATATATCCTTTATGCAGGATATATTTCATCAACGTTTTATCACGCATTTTAAACCAGATTTGGCGGTTATTTTCTGAGGTCAAAATTTTCGCCACTTCGGCGGTGGTCATAATATGACCGGACATAAGATGCCCGCCGATTTCATCATTAAATTTGGCAGCACGTTCAACGTTGACACTGTCGCCCACCACTAGCTCGCCGAGGTTGGTGATGCGCAGCGTCTCTTTCATAAGATCAAAGCTGACGTGGTTGCCATTGATTTCTGTGACCGTCAAACAACAACCGTTATGCGCAACCGACGCCCCTGTTTCAAGACCAGGTAACATCGCATCGGGCATTTCAATGACGTGCGTACGGAAGTTAGGTTTCTCATCAATGGAGACCAGGGTTGCAGTGCCCTGCACAATACCTGTAAACATCGTAAAGCTCCGGGTAATTAAATGGTATTGAACATACCCGTTAGCATTCGAGTTACAGGTAGGCGGCCAGGGAGCAAATCCCCAGGAGCTTACTTGAGTAAGTGACTGGGGTTTGTGACTGCAGCCAACACCCCTGTAGCTCGAAGGATGACGGGTATAATAGATAATGCAACACTTTAACAGTTGGAAAAAATGCTTGCCAGCTATCCGCACTACCCCACCATTATTTGGCTGGCGTATTCGTTTTCTGCCGCTACAATAGTCAGGCTAATTCCCCTGCGATTCCTATTTTTCTGCCATTTCTGGCGGTCTTGCTGTCTTTCTAATAACTAAAAATATTCAGGTGTTCAAATGCAGAAGTACATAGTTGAAGCCCGCCAGTTACTCGCACTGGCGATACCCGTGATCCTCGCGCAGATTGCACAAACCTCAATGGGTTTTGTCGATACCGTGATGGCCGGTGGCTACAGCGCAACCGATATGGCCGCTGTGGCAATCGGTACATCCATCTGGCTACCCGCCATTCTCTTTGGTCATGGCTTGTTAATGGCGCTGACGCCAACCGTCGCGCAACTCAACGGTTCAGGCCGTCGTGAGCGTATTGCTCACCAGATTCGCCAGGGCTTCTGGTTGGCGGGATTTGTCTCGGCGCTGATCATGATTGTCCTGTGGAATGCGGGCCATATCATTCATGCGATGAAAAATATCGACCCAGAACTTGCCGATAAAGCCGTGGGTTATTTACGCGCGCTGCTGTGGGGCGTCCCGGGTTATTTGTTCTTCCAGGTTGCCCGTAACCAATGTGAAGGACTGGCAAAAACCAAACCCGGTATGGTGATGGGCTTTATTGGTCTGTTGGTCAATATCCCGGTCAACTACATCTTTATTTACGGTCACTTTGGCATGCCAGAACTTGGCGGTGTAGGTTGCGGTGTAGCAACTGCTGCGGTGTATTGGGTGATGTTTTTCTTCATGATTTCTTATGTGCGAAAAGCACGCTCAATGCGCGATTTAAAATTGCCAAAAGGCTTTATCAAACCCGACTGGAAAGTCATATATCGCCTGACCCAACTGGGTCTGCCGATTGCCCTGGCTCTGTTCTTTGAGGTGACACTGTTTGCGGTTGTCGCACTGCTGGTCGCGCCGTTGGGGATTGTTGACGTTGCAGGCCACCAGATAGCCCTGAACTTCAGCTCGCTGATGTTCGTTTTGCCGATGTCACTTTCAGCGGCAGTCACTATCCGCGTGGGCTTCCGTCTGGGCCAGGGTTCAACACTCGATGCGCAAACCGCCGCGTGGACAGGTATTGGTGTTGGCATGTGCATGGCAACCCTCACGGCTATCTTCACCATCGTGATGCGTGAGCACATCGCCCTACTCTACAACAGCAATCCGGAAGTTGTCGCCCTGGCGGCACACCTGATGTTACTGGCGGCGGTTTACCAGCTTTCCGATTCCGTGCAGGTTATCGGCAGCGGTGTGCTACGTGGTTATAAAGATACACGCTCCATTTTCTTTATAACGTTTATCGCCTACTGGGTGCTGGGATTGCCAAGCGGCTATATTCTTGCACTCACCGATTGGGTTGTTGAACCGATGGGGCCAGCAGGATTCTGGACCGGTTTTATCATCGGTCTGACGTCTGCTGCGATTATGATGATGCTGCGGATGCGTTGGTTGCAACGTCAGCCTTCAATCACTATTTTGCAGCGCGCCGCACGATAAACCCGAATAGCCGCCGTTTTGGCGGCTATTTTTCCAGCGGGTTGTGCAGATGCGCAGCAAACGAGTGAAATATGGAAGAAAATTGTGGTTTAACGCTTGCAAGGCTCGGGGGCTGCCGCTAATATTCGTCCCCGTTGTCACAGACAACACAGTGCGTCCGTAGCTCAGTTGGTTAGAGCACTACCTTGACATGGTAGGGGTCGGTGGTTCGAGTCCACTCGGACGCACCATTCTAAGTTTTACCGCAACAAACAGTGCGTCCGTAGCTCAGTTGGTTAGAGCACCACCTTGACATGGTGGGGGTCGGTGGTTCGAGTCCACTCGGACGCACCATTCATAAAGAAACATTCAAAGTTTTATCTCTCCGAACATAAAATCCTAACTAATCCAGCTATATTTCGACTGCTCTACTCAATTCCTATTAAAACTCTTTTCTTAGTATCTCTGATTTTTGTTGCTTACCAGGGCAATGAAGACAATGTGTTACTAATGCTCCAGGCAACATTCACAAGATGACTAAATGAGGCTGGAGCCAAAAGATAGCCTCATTGGGCTACCCTTTTTGTTTAATCAGCACGTAGCGGTTGAGTAGCTGATTCAGGTGCATATCAGTCTGAGTGGTCAATGCCTGTGACGGAGTCTCATCAAGCTGCCGTAACTGCTCTTCCACAGGAATCGTTTTGTTGAATGACTGCTGGATGCCAAACACCATCGTCTTAAGTTCACTGACCGTCATGTATTTGCCATGCTGCTCGTCCAGTCCGTTCAGGCGGCCAGCGAGTTGCTGAAGTTGCTCCATTCCCTGATGCCAGTCATTCATTTTTTCCGGCGGCAGTGCTGACTCCTTTAATTGCTGCTGCCAGCGTGAGGATATTTGCAGCGCAAGCGGTGTCTGTGGCCACAATGCCTTTACCTGCCCAACGAGCTGATTACCATAATTCAGCGCCCAGTCTGGTTGAATGAGAGTGAGCTGTTTCAATCGCTGATCTACCGCCTCAGGATAAGCGTTATCGCTAAGCCATTCGGGTTTCTTCTGCTGTAAACTTTGGATTTGCCCGGCCGAAAGAGCGGCTGGCCATTGCGCGATAGATGCCTTTAACTGAGCCAATTCAGGATCTTGTCGATGTATATAATTCCAACCGTACAGCGATATCCCGCCGGCCACCAGCATAGTGGCGACCCCGGAGATAAATGGCTTCCACAGTTTTACCGGCCCAGAACTACTGACGGTTTCGCCCTTCGCTTGCGGCTCTGCCTGGGCAACGTACACCCATGTAGTGCGCGAACTGGTACTTGCCGTCGTTGCACAGGCGTTCGCTGGCAGGACAATACCTGTAGTAGTCGCATCGTTACTACCTGCTTTAACATCACTGTTTTCCAGCCGTATGGCCGCCGCATATAGCTGGTTACGTAATACGTCCATCTGGCTTAAATGTTTTAGCTCGAGGCGTTGCAGCACATCCCCCAGATTTGCGAGGTGTTTTTCTGCCTGATAAAGCGCGCCGAGATCAGCATATTCCAGTGTAAAAGTACGCACCATCTGCTGCACTCTTTGGCTTAAACCGCTGAGAACTTCCATCCGTGCATGCGTGGCCTGCGGCCATATTGCGCCCCACTGGTGGGTAATCAGCGCCACCACTATCGCCAGTCCTTCATTTAGCCCATAAAGCCCAGCAAGACGAGTGCGCGCCTGGGTGTACCATGCCGCCGTCTGAAGCTCTACGCCGTTACGCTCAAACAGATTCAGGCACAACGTTTCCACAAGCTGCCAGTTCACATCCGGCCGTGCCGGATGAGTAAGTTTACTCAGTTCTTCGCGCAGTGCCGCAAAATCGGCAAGCCCACGCGGGTCGCCGCCGGTTTTCAGCGTGTGTGGGGTTTTATCATTCATGGTTTTATTCTTGAGAAGAGGAAAAGAGAACGAATCCACTACATCCGGGTAGTGGTATCGAGGTAGTTCTGCTGTTTAAGATGGCGGATAAGGACCCGCCCTTCCGGCATAAAATCAGTGCCATAGTGCACCAGACCAATACCCTTCAACTCAGCATCAATGGCATAAGCCAGTTCACCCGGCATTTTTTGCTCAAGCAGAGTAATCGTCAGGCTTTTTAGACGTGGCTCGTATTTCAACAGCACGCCAGAAAGCGTGTTCATCAATTGATGCGCAGTCCCCGGCAAACCCTGCAGAATTTTGCTCATATCTGGCAGACCATAATCCGGCAAGTGGCTTAATGTCCCCTGGCGGGCATTGAGAATGCGCTGCATATTGTCGAGTACCGAGAGAATGACCTGGTTTTGCTCGCTGACCTGATGGAGCTCAAGACCACCGGTGAAGTTCCCCGTGAGCATTTCATAAAGCGAAGGCTGCGCCATATTATTTATCCTTCAGCGCGGTCAGTGTAATGCCCTGGTTATTCAGCTCAATCTGGCGCGCATTGTCCGGGTCCAGGTCATCGCGGCTCAATACCACACGCCAAGTGTCGTTGGTAAAATCCGGAGACATGAACATCCCCGCCACCGCTACAAACTGAGCTTCCTCATCCAGCGGCACATCAATAGTTACAGCCGCTCCCGGGCGAATACGGATACCCTTTTCGGTGATTAAATCAGCCTTAATCGCCTGGCTGTCGTCAGCAAATAGCGATGGGTAATCCGTACCATCAAAAACCTTGCGGTCTTTTAACTGATAGATACGCACCACCATGGCCAACGGTGCGCCACCTGCGTTGTTGTTAATCGCGTCACGCGCTGTGATATCCAGATGCAGCATTTTTACCTGCTTATAAAAAATGGATTTCGTCATTGCCACAGTGCTATCACTCACTTTCTGAGTCAGGCCACAGCCACTCAAGGTGGCAACTATTGCCAGCGGAAGTAGCACGCCATATTTTTTACCAGCGATAATCGCCATGCTCATCGGTATCCCTCCGGTTAAGATTTTCCTGAACGCGCTGATAGCGACCCAGGTTAATAGTGATCAGTTCATCTTTATGATTCGTTGTGATGTCACGCGCTGCGCGCATCACCGCAGTTCTGCCGAGCAGTACGCCACTGTGCTGTGGCTGGCAGGAGAGTTGTGCATCCGGCAGCAAACTGCGCAGCACCGAAAGCTGAAAACGCACATTCAGCCGCGAGCCAAGATAGACCTGCAACAGTGCCTGCAAATCTGTGTACAGTTGCCCGCCTGGCAGCCATTCATGGGCTTCGTCGGCATTGTTTGTCTGCAGTCTCAGTAGCACCTGGCTATTCACATCAAGCGCGTGGCTGCCCATAACCGGGCTGTTGCTCATACTGACAGGATTACGCGCACTCATTGCAAGCTGCTTACGCAGCGGAATACGGCAGCGATCATGAGCAATTACACGCGCTTTGGTATCCGGAGCCAATAGCTGCACAAGCGCGATAATCCCTTCGCTGGTACGGGTCGGCAAACGCATCATGCCGGTCAGCGCAAGAAAACGAGAAACAGGCGTGGCGATATTCCCCGCGCAGCCTTTAATTCCCAGGCCGCACAAACTCAGCAGATAGCGGGATGTCTTGTCCGTACCACCAGGAGCGAAGGTGGCCGGATAAGAGTATTTACGCCAGATACGGTAGTGTTGGGTGATTAACCGGTGATTAAAAATATCCAGAAAATCGCTGACCGCCTCATGCCCATCGCGGCGCTGAGTAATATCGTCGATATAGGCAGTAGGCAGCGGTGACTCCACACCATACAGCCCCATAAAAGTGGTGCGGATAGTAGGCGGTAGATGCGCTTGTTCCGGTATTTCCACTCGCTTAAATTCACTGGCCGGAAACCCCATGCCCGGATGAGGACGAAAACGCACCGGGTCATGTTTAACCTCCCAGTGGCTTCCCAGGGCTGGCGCTTCAGGCTGGCTGCGCTCCAGTAGCTGGCAAAAACAATAAAACTGGGTATAGGGCAGTTTATCCTGGAGCTTTGCGATTAACCGGGCAGACGCTGGTTGTGATTCTCGTTCCATCGGATACATTTCCCGGCAGGCTGGACAATAAGGGTGAGTTGATTAAACAGGTGAATATCGGCATACAGTGCAAGGAAGCGGTTGAGCATTTCACCAAACAGGTGGATATCACCCTCACCTGTAAAGCCATTGCTATCCAGCGTCACTTCGATATCAAGACCGCGCAACAAGAAGCCTTTTTCAAAACGCTGAATCTGGTGATGCTGAACTTCAAGAATGGCGTCCAGACGGCGGTTATTGAGTTCATCGCCCTGCCAGTTGTACAACTCTAGCGTGCCACGCAACACTTCAGCGCTGCTCATCAGGTTCAGATAACTCGAACCCAGATGACTCAGCACACGCCACTGGAAACTGTCTTCAGCGGGAGGATACGACGGCAAAGTTGGTTTGCAGAGATTGCGAACTTTCAGCGGTGTTTGCAGTACGACCTCGCAACGATCAAGCAATGTGCTCTGAAGTGCTTTACGCGGTAACTGGCCATTGGTGCCGGTGATTTTTAGCGAGACAGGTTCGCGGGAAATCAGTTTATCTGCTTCCCACATCTCACCGCCGAGAATAAGCCATGTGTCATGCAACCCGGTAACACCTCGCCTCACACGAGTATGGAAGTAACGCTCCGGTGCATGGCGGCGCTGCATTCCCCCCCGATGGCGGAAACTGGTAAACGGGACATAAGTTGCGTCCGATGTTCGGTTTGAACCGGTCACGGAATCCACGGAGTAAATCTCAGTATGCCCGTCCTGCAGGCGGCGTGGACGCAACAGGTATTCATTTTCCAGACCGTTGATAATCAACGGGTCCGCTTCAAGTGAGAACAGGTTTACCACCGGCACGCAGTGCAGCATCAGGGCATCATCCGTCACCGGTAAATCGCTCGGCCACTGACTGTTTAGCACCACTTCGATATCCAGATGCGTGATCCCGGCAGGCAATGTCACGGTTTCCAGACCATTGAGATGCACAAACATAAACTTCTCGCGGAAGGTGAAATACTCCAGCAGTAGCTGATACCCACTGAATGCGCTTTCCCCTTTTGGCCACAGTAAGTCTTCATCGGCAAATCCGCCGGGTGAAAACCAGCCATCCACTTTTATGCGATCTGTCTGATTAGGCAGGCGCAAATAAAATGCCGCCTGCCGACGAGTTAGCGCCAGATGTAACGCGCTACTTACCGCCGCTTCACCCGACAGATAGAAACACAGACGCTTCAAATCCACCTGTGCCCAGTCAGCCTGCGTGCTGCATGCGAGACGCAGGCGTAACACAGAGCGTCCATCAGGTTCCGTTGTCATCACCACTTTTGAAACTTCAAGCGGGTTCAACACCATATCGCGCGTGGTGCGGTATTGGCAGACGGTTTTCTTCGGCCCAACTGGGCGGGAATAAACTTCCATACCAACAGGTACCGTTTCGGCCATTTTCATCGCCGGAACATCTGGTGTGAGCGCCACAATCGCAAGCGATGGAATGGTACGCAGATAATGCGGCCACAACATGCTCACCAACCCTTCGGTTAGTTCCGGAAGGTCGTCATCAATTTTTTCGCGTAGCCGCCCCATTGAGAAGGCAAAACCTTCGAACAGGCGCTCAACATAAGGATCGGGAATACCGGGCTTATCGAGATCGAGCATTGCTGCCCTGTCAGGGTGAGTTTGTGCAAACTCATTTCCGGCATCACGCAGGTAACGTAATTCGGCGTCGAAATAACGCAGGGTTAAATCTTTCATTTTTTTCGCATAATAATGGATTGAGTAATCATAAAAAGTACATAAAAATAAACGTTATGTGGCTCAGTAATTGATGGATTGTTCAGATGGATAAATAGTTTTAATAATCTTGAATAAACAGGGTTGCTATTTTATTTAAGTCGGGCACAGGCGAATATTGAACCCTGAGAACAGCTTAAGGTAAACAGTTCTTTTGCCCTCACACTACTTTTTTCAACACCTTTAGCCTCAGCGTACATTGTTCCGAGTAAATACTGTGCGGCTACATCACCTTTCGCCACGGCTTTTTCGAACCAATATTTCGCTTTTGAATAATCAACTTTAACACTTTCACCGTTCAAATACATATAAGCAAGATTTGACTGTGCTGTGGTATTTCCTTTCATTGCTGATTTTTCATACCAAGAAAAAGCTAGCTTATAGTTCTGCTCAACACCATCACCATTATAATAAATGTCACCTAAAGAGTTTTGGGCTCCTGCGTGACCTGCTTTAGCAGCAACTTCATACCACATTATTGCTTGAGAGATATTTTTAGGTGCACCAAAGCCTGTATGCAACATATCCCCAAGTGTATTTGCGTCGCCAGCATTAGATGCATATGCAGAAAGGGATTTATCAATATCCAAATAATCATCAGCTTGTTTATTTTCATCTTCTCCATAGCAAACAGAGAAAGAGGATACAAATAATAAAAATGACATCGTTATTATTCTATTCAAAATTTAATCTCTCATATTCATTGATAGTACTTACCAGTTACCATAGGGGTATTTTTTATCTTTTATGAATTCCTTTGTTTTGTTGCTATACCCTCGAGAGAAGTCACTCCCGGTCACTCCTTTGCACATATCCAAATCTTTACCCGATACAGTTGTTATTTTTGTGCTGGTTAGCTCTATATTAGGCTTGCCATTATTATTCAACCAGACTCGAACCTTTCCTTCCGGAGCCAGACCAATCGCCATATACTGAAAATAATATGTGTCTTTAGAGTCATACCAGTCGGGCTCTGAACTCAGCATTTTCTTTTGAGTGTCTGCTGCAAAAAACAGGGTGGTTTCATACACTTTCTTATCAATAATTGAGTCCCAGCAGAACTGAATCATTTGTGGCGGGGATTCAGCCTGATTAAAAGGTGAAGTACCTTTGCCAAGGTATTTACTCCATGTGCCAACACTGTTTCCCTGCGGCTGGTCTATGGTCTGAAACACGTAACCATAACCCTTGGTATCCAGTAATTTTACCAGTGTCACCTGTGCAGGCAGGGCTTTCGGGGTTGAAAATGTGAAATACCATTTGTCCCAGGGTGCTTTAAAACTTCCGCCCGGACTCTGTGCATTACTGTCACTGCAGCCTGTTAGCAGCAACAAAGGTAACAGACCTGATATTATTCTCATGATTTTCTCCTTGCATATTCCATACCTCGATGATAATCACTCACCAGTTACCATAAGGATATTTTTTATCTTTTATGAATAACTTCATCCCTTCACTATATTCATACCCATTTGGGAAGTTTGTTTCGTCTTTGCACATATCCAAATCTTTGCCCGATACAGTTATTATTTTTGTGCTGGTTAGCTCTATATTAGGCTTGCCATTATTTTTCAACCATACACGAACTTTCCCTTCTGGGGCCAGGCCAATAACCATATGGCGAAAATAGTATGCTTCTTCTGGATTATTCCATTGTGGCTCTGATGAAGCCATTTTCCCCGAGGTGTCAGATGAAAATAATAATGTCGTTTCATATACTTTTTTATCAATAATAGAATCCCAGCAAAATGTAAGTACTTGCGGAGGTGCATCTCCTTTATTAAAAGTTG
>Ga0105251_10002516_pt1 | contig 14304 bp, 18 predicted proteins | sample KBSS64metaG_FD_80424 | JGI IMG/M metagenome (GOLD analysis project Ga0105251, IMG submission 80424) | Switchgrass rhizosphere microbial communities from Kellogg Biological Station, Michigan, USA - KBS S6-4 metaG | ecosystem: Host-associated > Plants > Roots > Rhizosphere > Soil | place...
AAGGCCCATTTGCCAAGTCACTCGGGCTTTTCCTTGACAGATTTATGCGCTGCTACCTTCTTCAGTCGCTCGTCCCAGCGGGCTTCATCCTCCTCAGCTTCCAACTCGCCGGCAAGCTCCTTGAACTTGTCGACTTGGCTACGGCGTTCCGTTGTTCCATTCATCGCAATTCTCTCACAACTGGTCGTTGCATGATAAGCCTTCCTTGCACGCTTGATAGCGCGGCGGTATCAAGTGCCAGTGCCCGCATGGCGGAATGGTAGACGCAACGGTCTTTAAAACCGAAATCCTTGGCGGGATGTGTGGGTTCAAATCCCACTGCGGGCACCAGGTTGATCACTTCTAAAGGACTATGACATGGCAAAAGAGAGTAGGCAAATGAGCATAATCAAGTCGCAGCTGGAGTCCGTGCGCGCTCAAATCGAACGTCTGCGCGTGAAGGAGGAGACCTTGATGGAGCTAATGCGCGAGCTTACTGGAGAGCCAGCGGTCGTTGAGAGGCCGCGTAGGCGCGCCCCGAACGTCAAGCCGCTCGTCCTTGATTACATGCGCGAAGTTGGCGAACGCGGCGCGACGAGTGCGGAAGTCGATGAAGCTGTGCGCTCGCTTAACCCCGCAGTGGCAAAGGACACCGTTGGATCGGTACTGTCTCGGCTGAAATCAGAAGGCGCATTCGTCTACGACGGTGAGCGCTATTATGAAAAGAAGTTCGCACCTGCACCCCGCCCTTTTGAGCCGGGGCTACGCTCTGTGAATTAATGAAAACGCCGGGAGCCATAAACTCCCGGCGTTTCGCTTTTGTGGCCCCCGTAGCTCAACTGGATAGAGCAAGGGCGTCGTAACCTCAGGTTGCTGGTTCAAGTCCAGCCGGGGGCACATCAGCGGAAAGTCGAATACCTTGGCGGGATGCTTTCGATCACTTCCAAGGGAAGCATTAACCCCCGATCGTTAACGAATGCACGTCAATCTTGTTGACTCTGTCGATAGCCTATCGGGCTATCAGGTTCATCTGAGAGCTAGGATGCCCTTTGATTAAAACCTCTCGAATGAGAAATGCCGGATGTAGCCCCCATTTTCTCCGGATGCTCACTTATATAACGTCGCGCTATTGTGACCGTCTGGAGGGTGCCAGCTTCGGACTGCGGTCGGCACGCTTTACGCTCAAGTTGCAAGGCATCAGCAACTCCGAGAACATAACTGGTGCAGGTATCGAGTGAGAGTCCGCGATCTTTCGCACACTCCGTTGCGATTATCTCGCCTGTCACGGTCGACATACTAAATGGGCACGGCAGCCATAGTCGCGACAATCCAGAGCATCCTTATCCTTTCTTCTCAACGATTTTCTGGGACTACGACACCAATTTACTAAATGCACCAAATATGGCGCGAGAAAGATGGGCCGCACGAACACGCTGTCCTACATAAGCCAAAATTGCCATGCTCTTTGCTTCCCCCAATCGTACACGGAAGCAGTATGCAGATCACTCCCGCCCACCTCGTCTCGTCGAAAATTCCAGCACGCTGGTACCGCGTAAAATCATCGCGGCCTGTCGCCACCTTCAGCGCTCTCGCGCCTGAAAAAGGGACCACGAACCCGATCGATTTTGGTGTGTACCATGTGTGAACTTTGGCGCGCGGTTGTCCCCCATGGGCACGCCTCAACGTCCACAAGCAAATCCAACAGTGCTCGCGCCCTGGCTTGCCGCAATTCGATCATCCGCGCCCGGAAAAAAGCCGTCAGCGCACGGCATTTTGGTGAGAACCATGTGTGAACTTTGGCAGGCCGGTTGAAACCCAATGGCACGCCTCAACTTCCTAAACTAAACCCAACATACTTCGTGATTTCGGTTGCGCCAGAAAGGGATTGGAGTGTCACGGTTCGCACCACCATCGCCCTTCCATCTTGCCCAACGCGCGAAAAATGGCATAGCTGCCAGCGCCGCGCCGGGATTGAGCGCCCCGATATAGAACGCACGCGACGCGGCCCGGAGAGAGACGCAATGATCGACCTTTACAGCCTGCACCTCGGCCCCTCGCCCAATGTCTACAAGGTAATGCTGCTGCTTGAGGAGCTGGAGCTGCCCTATCGGATCATTCCCATCGACATCTTCAACGGCGAGCAGTTTTCGGCCGAATTTCTGCGCATCTGCGAGAATAACAAGGTGCCGGCGATCGTCGATCATGCGCCCGCCGATGGTGGCCCTCCGGTCCGCGTGTTCGAATCCGGTTCGATCATGGTCTATCTTGCCGACAAGGCCGGCCGCTTCCTCCCTGGCCCAAGCGCATTTCGGGAGCGCACGGAGGTATTGACCTGGACGTTCTGGCAGATGGGCGGCTTCGGACCGAACGCCGGCCAGTTCGGGCATTTCGCCTATTATGCGAAGGAAAAAATCCCCTACGCCGTCAACCGCTTCACCAACGAACTCAATCGCCTGTTCGCGGTGCTGGACCGGCGGCTGGCGGCGAGTCCATGGGTCGGCGGCGAAGACTATTCGATCGCTGATATGATCAACTTCGCCTCCACTCACGACTACGCGATGTTCGGTTTCGATATGGCGCCGTTTCCCAACTTCCTCGCCTGGCACGCGCGGATAAAGGAGCGCCCGGCCTATGCGCGGACCTATCTGCGCACCGACATCACCCGAACCAATCCGTCGGACGCCGAAAACATGACGCCGGATCAATGGAATCTGGTGTTCGCCCAGACCGCCGAAACGCTTACAGCAGGCAGATAGCTTCGCTCGCCTTACTCGTGCGGCCGCAACGTTCGGTTGAGCGTCTCCATGACTTCCGCGATCGGCTCCGTAACGGTGACGCTACGCCCCTCGCCGAAACGAATGCGCGTCCCCTCGGTCACCGAGGAGATGAACGTGACCTGCGTGGCGTTTATCGCTGTTTCGGCGCGGTCGGCACCGATGAACATTACAAGCATGTCTATGTCTCTCCGCCAGTTTTCGACAGCCTAGCCAATCGACGCCCGTACGTCCATGTGCGTGAGCCGCATAGACGAGGGTACAACCCGTCACCCATGTCTCAGGACTGGACAAACGCTGGCGCTGGCGGAGAGAAGGGTGGGATTCGAACTCAGGCGCTAAGCAGCTGATTTGCCGTGCTTCTGATCGATCCGATTTCCCGCGATACCTCGGAATGTGCCTCGTCGACTTTTTCCTCTGAAAACCGTCACTTGTCGGCTCAGTTCGACTGCCTGCACCGTATTCGAACCCACGATATATGGCAAGATTCCGGGAGCCCCCAACGACCGACTTTGGGGACAAAACGGTCGTTCCCGAGGACTGCGGCGAACGTCAGATTCGGCGGCCGTTGCGCCACAGGAAGCGAAGTTTCGTTGACGGCGACATCGGCCAGACCTGACAAGCCGCCGCCTCCGCGCAATCGAGGCCGGCCGGATACTATTGGGCGCGGCTCGGGTGCCGGGTACCCGAACCGCACGGGCATATCTCAACTATTTGCCGCGAGCGCACCGGCCCACGGCTGTGATAGAGGATCAGGCCGGCTCGGCCATCCACTGCGCCGCATCCGCTCCCGCCGGAACCCTGAACGGCGCATTCGCATCGGTGGCCACCCGCCAGATCGCCTCCGCCACATCGCCGGCATGTGTGACCGGGCCGCTATCCGCGCGGAAATTGGCGATCATGCCTTCGATCAGCGGCTTGTAATCGGGATTATCGAGCCCGCGCAGGTGCGGCATCGCGTTCTCACCAAACTGGGTTTCGGGCGAACGGCCAGGGAGCACGATATGCACGCGCACGCCGAACGGCTCCATCTCGACCGCCAGGCTTTCGGTGAGCGCATTCACCGCCGCCTTGCTCGCGCGGTAGACGCTGACCAGCGGTAGCGGCCTGAGCGTCGCCGACGACGTGACATTGATGATCACGCCCGACCGGCGCTCGCGGAACTTGGGCAAGACCGCCTGCAGCACGGCCAGCGTGCCCAACGTGTTGGTCTCAAATAACTGGCGTGACGTCTCGGGCTCGATCAGTTCGATCGGCACTGCTGCTCCAAACCCGGCGTTGTTGACCAGCACGTCGATCTCACCAGCCTTTTCCATTGCGCTGGAGATGCTCGCCGGGTTCGTGACGTCGAGCGGCAGGACGACGAGATTGTCGGACGCCGGCAGGATGCCGGCCTTGGGGTTACGCATCGTGGCGATCACCTTCCAGCCACGCTCAAGGAACAATTTTGCAGTTTCGAGGCCGAACCCCGAGGAACAGCCGGTGATGAGGACGCTGGGCATGACATGGCTCCGGAATTTTTGAAGGTGATCCAAAGATGGCTACCGTGTGCGAGACCTTCTATGGGTCAGCGTCTCGAATCAATTTGCGACAGTCCTGATATGACCATCGACCCACTCGCCGAGATCGTGACCCTGCTCCAGCCGTCGGCCAGCTTCTCCAAACTGGTCGAGTATGCCGGGCGCTGGCGCATTCGCCGCGATGTCGAAGGCAAGCCCGTCTATTTCGCCGTCCTGGAAGGCGAGTGCCGCGTAGTCGGCGCCGGCCAACCGCCGATCATCGTGCGCGCCGGTGATTTCGTGCTGTCGCCCTCGACCAACGATCAGGTCGTCGAAAGCATCGATGCGCCGCCTCATGGGATCGACATGCTGCCAGTCGAGCTTGGCGAAGGGCGCTTCCGGGTCGGTCGATCGGACGAGCCTATCAATCTCAGGATGCAGGTTGGGTTGTGCAGCTTTGCATCGCCTGATGCTGCGCTGCTCGTATCCTTGCTCCCGGCGATGGTGGTGGCGCGCGGCGAACCGCGGCTTGCGACGCTTATGCAGCTGGTCGGCGACGAGACCCGTCAATCGCGGCCGGGGCGAGAACTGGTGCTTGAACGCCTGTTGGAAGTGCTGCTGATCGAGGCGTTGCGCAGCGGTACCGACGCTGCCTCCGTGCCAAGCGTCGCGCGCGGGCTCTCCGACGATCGTCTGGTTGCGGCCTTGCGGGCGATCCACGCGAAGCCAGCGCATGGCTGGACTGTCGCCGACCTCGCTGCCGAGGCCGCGATGTCACGCTCGGCCTTTTTCGCCCGATTCAGCCGCATCGTCGGACTGCCGCCGATGGAATATCTGCTCGCCTGGCGCATGGCCCTTGCTAAGCGCTTGCTGCGCACGCGCGAGTTCGCGATCGATCATGTCGCAGCGCGTGTCGGCTATGGCTCAGCGAGCACGTTCAGCACCGCCTTTACCCGGCATGTCGGAATGCCGCCGGCGCGCTATGCGCGCGCTGCAGCGGCCGGCTGATCAAGTTCTGGCCGGGCCCAAGCGCGCAGTTGGCGCAAACCCCGTAAAACTCTTGTTGGGCGCGGGCCGTAGAACGGTGGCCATTAGGACTTTTCTTCCGTTCCCAGGATTAGCTGCGAACGGCGACTTCGTCCGAAACCCGTCTTTGGTTGGTCAAAAAGCCGGCGTTTGCCGGACAGCTTTGAGTAGGGAGGAGGAACCGCGACGTTACTACAATTCGCTGCCTACTTGGAAGGTTTTCATCAGGATTAGACAAAGCGAGCTCTAAAAGGCGCGCACAAAACCTATTTCAATCCTAAGTCTACGATAATCGAACAGGTCGATCGTGCTGCCATTGCGTTCAACGATGACGCGCGCGAGCGGCGCGAACTGGCCGATCGTCAACTGCCGGAAGGTTGCTCCGATGGTGGCGCGATAGAGGTTGTCCACTCGTCGGTGAGGAAAGAGGAATTGCCGCGCATCAGCTTGCAGGCGGCCGTAGCTAGCCGTGCCGATCAGCGTGGCCGCGCCGATCTCACGGTAGCTGAGTACGGTCATTTGTCCGCCCGTTGTAGAATAGCCGGGATCGCGCAAATCCTGGCGATCAACGGCTATGGAAAGAGCAGCCCCCGCCCGGTTCGATAAGGCGCGTTCATAGGACAGCGAAGCCGTGTAGCCTTGCCCATCCTGCAGCCGGTTGCGCGCATTGTCGATCGCGCTGGCTGAAGCCGTCAATCGAAGCTGTGACTGGCTAAGCAGCCCGCATCACTACACCGTGCTATTCACCGGCGAACTGCGCTGACCGCGCGGTTGCTCAAGCCGGTTCTCGTCGATGGCGGGACGGGTAAGGTCACCGCGATCGCTGGCTTGCTATCCGCTTTGCTCGGCGAGGGCGGGGTCTGGTGGTGGATGTCGTGGATCACCCTCGGCATTCCGCTTGTCGTGATTGCTTCATTCAGGTTCCTGCGGCCAAGGAAAGCGCTTGGCAAACGATCAACATATGACGAACCGGGGTAAGTTCACATCGGACGGTCAATCCAGCAACCTAATGTTTGAATGTCGGGTTTGGGCAGGGGTTGTCAGTTATAAGCTGATCGGCGAATGGCTTGAACTGGTCGACTGCCGCCGTGCGAGCGGACCATCGGCTCTTGGGGCCCCGAAATCGACCGCCAAGCGTCCGACATGGGTTATCTAAAGAGGTTCCCCGTCGAAGCCGCTTCCAACCGGGTTAGCCCATGCGATCAGTCAATTATGACGCCCTTCCCTTCGGCCTTCAGCCGGGCGAGCCCGTCCAGCATCTGCTGTACCTGCTGTTGAGAATGCCCCTGCCATTTCTCGACTTCGGCGACGATCCGAAGCGGATCGTGGCTGCGATAGGACAGGGTCGGATTGCCGGGAAACTTCTTGTCGGTGACGTTGGGATCATCCTCTATCGGACCGGTGGGCTCGACGACGTAGATGCGCTGTCGTTTGTCGCCGGCCGATAATTCGGCGCCCCAGATAGCGGCGTCCAGGGTGCCGGTGAAATAGACCCACGACAGAGCCCTATCAGTTTCAAAGTTGGAGCTATGCCCAACGACGATCAGGTCCCCCGGCGCCAGATCCGCCCGTGTGCCATGGAAGTAGTGACGAACGAACGGATCCACTTTTGCCGACATTGATTGCCTTTCGTGTTGGTTCGATTCCAATATTCTCAATATTGGTCGTGCAGCTTCACCCAGCTCATGATCCCGCCGGTTTCATTGCGGCCCTTCGGTGTCAGGTCGAGCCAATTGAACGCACCCATCAACAGCTCGGTGCCGCGATGATACGTCGAGTAGCTGTGGAAGATATCCCCGCCCGTATCCTTCACAAAGATGCTGAGGCCGAACATGTCGGACGCGCGCTGGACCGAGGTGAGGCCGTAGTTGTAGGTCGCCCGGCCGGCATCGCGGTCTTCTTGGTGGAAGGACACCCGGAAATCGTAGTTGAAATCGCTGTCGCCGGAAGAAACCCACGGGAAGGTCCAGTCCATTCGCGCCTTTACCGCCTCGATCTCTTCGATCGGGGCACGCGAGATGGCGACGAGGGTGAGGTCTGCATGCTCGAAATGCTGCCGTGCCGCATCGGCATGGTCCATGGTGTAGGAGCAGCCGGGGCACAGATGCATGGAGCCGGGCGGCAGCATGAAGTGATAAACGGCAAGCTGGCTGCGGCTGTCGAACAGGTCCGCCAGCGTCTGCGGCCCGTCCGGTCCCTCGAACACATAGGGCTTGTCCACACGCACCCATGGTAGGCGCCGCCGCTCGGCGCGCAGGTCGTCGAGCGCATGGGTCATGGCGCGCTCTTTGTCGAACAAGGCCTTGCGGGCGGTCAGCCATTCGTCGCGGGACACTATGGGATGTCGCATCGTCATTCTCCTTTGGGGGCGGGTCAGCCGCGGCTGGCGAGCGTCAGCCAAGGCGGCAGGTGGAACAGGCTCATCAGGAGGTACATTGTGGTCATGCCGTCGAAGGGCAGCAGCCCCGAACCGGCCGAGCACAGCGCTGACGGCGATCCATCGACAAAACTCAATGCTGCCATCAGCGCAAAGACCGGTGCGGCAGCGAGGGCGATCCACGCGATCGCCTCGCGCGGCTTGTCTGCTGCTGTTGCCATTGTCATGCTCCTTCTGACTGCCTTGTTCCGAACTTAGAAGCGGGCTGCATCGGGTGAGAGTTACAACTGTGTCGCGATTTCGATGGACTCGCTGATCACTGCCGCAGGACGATCGCTGGCGGCCGGCGATCCGCTGGGCGCGCTGGCGCTCGTAGCGCTGCGCGATGATGCGGCGGCGCTGGCATTGCGTGGGACGGCGATGGCGCAGCTCGGCGACCTCGCCAGGGCAAGGGAGCTGCTCCGTGGCGCGGCTCGCGCCTTCGGACTTGGCGAACCCATTGCGCGGGCGCGCTGCCACGTCGCAGAGGCGGAAATCGCGCTAGTGCTACGCGACATCGGCGCGCCGATGGATCGGCTGGCGGATGCGCGAGCGACCCTTGCCGCGCGCGGCGATCGCGCCAATGCGGCCCATGCCGGCTATCTGATGGCGCGCCGTTTATTGCTGATCGGGCGGTTGGACGAAGCGCAGGCTATTCTCGAAGGGATGGAGGTCACCGCACTGCCGATTGCTTCGCGCGCCGGTGCCTGGCTGGTCGCGGCAGGCATCGCGACGCGGCGGATCGAGACGGCGCCGGCCCGAGCGGCGCTTGACCGGGCAACGGCTGCAGCCGAAGCGGCCGCCATCGCTGCGGTCATTGCCGAGGTGGCGCAAGCCGTGCGGGCCTTCGAGGCGCCCGCCGCGCGGCTGCTGGATCAAGGCAATACAAGGCTCGTCGGCTTGCCGGAGGTCGAGGCGGTGATGGGCTCAGATGCGCTCGTCATCGATGCGCTGCGCGGCATGGTCCGGGCCGGCGCGGTCGCGGTTCCGCTGGGCGGCAGGCCGGTGCTTTTCGCGCTCGTCCTTGCCCTTGCGGAGGCTTGGCCCAGCGACGTGTCGCGCGAAACTCTCCTGGTTCGAGCCTTCCGTGCGCGGCATGCCGACGAGTCCCATCGCGCGCGCCTGCGCGTCGAGATCGGCCGGCTTCGTTCGGCTATTTCCAAACTCGCCGACATCCGCGCGACGGAGGATGGCTTCATCCTTCGGCCCCAGTCGACGTCCATGGTCGTCCTCACGCCGCCGCAGGATGACGACCATGGCGATGTCCTGGCGCTGCTTGCCGACGGCGAGGCCTGGTCAAGCTCTGCACTTGCCCTTGCGCTCGATGTCAGCCCGCGCACCGTCCAGCGCGCGCTCGATGCCTTGGCTGCCGTAGGAAAAGTGGAGTCCTTCGGACGCGGGCGCGCCTGTCGCTGGACTGCGCGCCAGTTGATCGGTTTCCCGACAGTCTTGTTACTCCCGGCTCCGCTGCCGGCCGGTTAGCTCTTCGTGTCGACGGACGAAGAAACCGCCCCGTTTGTGATAGGAGGAGTATCGGCCATGAAGAGTTCTGCTGCCGAAATAATCGAAGAGTATGGCCCGTTCGCGGGCGTGGAGGCCGTCCATGGCCTTACGTTCGACGGGACGCGGATCTGGTTCGCCAGCGGCGACCGGATCAATGCCCTCGATCCCACCAGCGGCGCAGTCGTCGGCGCGATCGAGATGCCTGCGGATGCCGGCACTGCGTTCGACGGCACGCATCTGTTCCAGATCGCCGGCACGGTCATCCAACGCATCGACCGCGAGACGGGTGAAATCGTCGCCACGATTCCGGCGCCGGGCAATGGCGGCGACTCCGGCCTTGCCTGGGCGGAAGGCTCGCTCTGGGTCGGCCAGCATCGCGACCGCAAGATTCATCGGATCGATCCCGATACCGGCCGGGTGCAAAGCACGATCGTCTCCGACCGTTTCGTCACCGGGGTCAGCTGGGTGGATGGCGAACTTTGGCACGGCACCTGGGAGGAGAATGAGAGCGATATCCGCCGGATCGATCCGGAAACGGGCGCGGTGCTTCGCCGGATCGAGATGCCGGATGGCATGGGCGTCTCCGGCATGGAGTCGGACGGTGGCGAGCGCTTCTTCTGCGGCGGCGGCGGTAGCGGAACGATCCGCGCCGTGCGCCGGCCGGAGGCCGTCGGTTGATGACGAAGACGCTCCTGACGCTCGCGGCCGCCTATATGGCGGCCGTGGGCCTCGCCCTCATGGTCGTGCCGCTTCAGTTCGGGCGGGGCGCGGTCCCGCCAAACGCCGGGTCCGAGCTTGTCGCGTTGCTGCGGCTGCTGGGCGGTCCCTTTCTCGGTATTGCGGTGCTGAACTGGCTTTCGCGCAATGCGTCTCCCGAGGACATCCGGCCTGTCGTTCTGGCGAACCTGATAGGCTTCGGTGCGGTCGCCACGAACGACATATGGGGCGTCGCGAGCGGCGAGGCGCGCGAGATCGCGCGCTACTTCCTCGTCGTCCACGCGCTGTTTGCGGCAGCCTTCGGCGTCATCGCCTTCAAGAACCGCAAGGCATGAAACATCGCCGCGCCAAGAACGACCTGCCGTTCATGCGTCCGCCGCGGCGAAGTGGGCCATCTGGTCGTCAAAGGCCTTCCGAAAGGCGGGCCGTGACGTGAGACGCTCCACGTAAGCATGACATGCGGGATACCCGGCGAGCCCGTCGAACTTGTGCACTTGCCGGAGAACATCGGCCATCAGCAGGTCAGCCACTGTGAATTGTCCGGCGGCAAGCCATTCGTTGTCGGCCATGATCGCCTCCATCCGATCGAGCCGCGCTTTGAGGAAGTCCTCCACGAACTTGGCCTCGAGCGATTCCCCCGGATAGCCCATGAAGCGGAACAGCGCCCATGGCTGGCTCGGCAGGTCGACGGAGTTCAGCGCAGCAATGACCCACTCAAGCACTTCGGCACGGCCGCGGCGATCGGTGGGCATGAGCACCGGGCTCTTCTCGGCGAGGTGCAGCAGAATCGCACCGCTCTCGAAGATCGTGAGGTCGCCATCGGTCAGCCAAGGGACCTGCCCGAACGGCTGCGCTGCCAGATGATCGGGGCCGCGATCGCGAAACGGCGTGCTCTCCACCCGGTAGGCCAGGTTCGCTTCTTCCAGGGCCCAGCGGACCCGCAGGTCCCGCACCAAGCCGCGCGGCATTTCGGGAACCCAGTCATAGGTCGTGAGGATCAGTTCGCTCATTCGCGGTCTCCAAGAAAAACGGGAAGCTTGTCGAGCAGGCCGCGCCAGCCTTGCTCGTGGCTTTCGCGCTCAGCCTCATTCGGCAGGTGTTCGTGGGTCAGGGTCACGACCGTGCCTCCGTCGAACGGCTCGAGACGGAAGGTCACCAGCGATGTCGGCTCGGACGCGCCGGGCAGGTCCCAGGTGAACGACAGCGTCCGCTCGCGTTCGACCTCCTGGTAGATGCCGGTGGAATTATGCTCCTCGCCGTTGAGCAAGCGGAATACGACGCTGAACCGGCCGCCTGGACGAACGTCTGCAACGACATCAAGCGTCGGCCCTGCATCAGGCCCCCACCACAACATCATCTGGTCGGGTTGAGTGATCGCCGCCCATATTCTGGCCGGTGTCGCCCTGATCCGGCGGACGATCGTGACACTTGGCAGCTTGTCATTCATGCCTCTCCATCCCGTTCGACCAGTGCCGCAAACCGGTCCAGGCTTGTCGTCCACAGACTTTCATATTGTGTCAGCCAGGACAGAGCCTCCCGCATCGGGTCGGCGGAAAGATGCACAGCCACCGTGCGGCCGGTCTTTGTCCGCGTGATCAGGCCTGCATTGGAAAGGACATCCAGATGCTTCATCATGTTGGGGAGCTTGACCGAAAACGGTCGCGCCAGCTCGCTGATAGAAAGCCCCGGCTCGGTTTTCAGCCGCTGCAAGATGCCTCGCCTCGTGGCATCTGACAGCGCTGAAAACACACGGTCCATTTCAGATGGGATAAACTTCACCATATGGTGAAGTATTAGTTTCTCTGTAGGATTTTGCAAGCCGTTCGACACGAGCGTGCTCAGGTTGGTGATGTCACGACCGCTTGAGCCAATTCTGTCCGCAAAGGAGACCGGCCAGCCTGCGCCACTTGCCGTCGCCCAGCGGCCCATTTTCGTTTGCCGGGAGCGGTCATTCGTTCAGATTGGCACCGCCCATATAGCGACAAAAAGCTACCGGTCGGCCGTCGACCAGTTCTGGTCATAGCTGATCGCGAATATGTCTCTCGCAAGCCGACATTAACGAACTTCGCATGTTGGAGCAGAGAATTAGCGATCGTGTCCGATTTGCAAGGACAACAGCGTCGGGTCGGAAGCAGATGCGACCGCCAGCGGATAGGTGGCCCAAACTACCTGCTCCCCTCGTGGCTGTTTCCAAAAATATACGATCCATCGATCACCCGGCGTCGGTGGAGCATACCCTTCATCGCAAGCAGTAGATCCCCAGCCACGCTCAAAATTTACTGTCTTCGTTTCATAAGACCCACGCACCACTTGATCTATTGTTGCGGCAGCGGCCCATGGATGGGCATCCCCAGATGGTTCGCGGATAAATTTTGTCGCTTTGATCGTGACCAAGGCAACTCCCGAGATCGCGCCTGTGCTGTAGCCGTCCTTCAATTTCTGTTCGGGAGATCGGGCAACGCGGCAAGCGTCGCTTGGAGTTGCAATGGCAAGGGCCGAGAATGAGACAAGAGCTAAAACAGCGCGCATCATATATCCTTGGCTCGCAGCACGAAGGTCTGCCTTCGCTTCTTTTCGTCTGAAAGCGGCCTGTCCGCAAGCCACCCGTCAGCGCCGCTCTCGCGTTCAATTTCATGAGTACATAGATCAGACCGGCGGCACCGGAGCGTCTCGCCACGTCTTTCGCGCGGCCGAATCGCCGGGATGGGTGGATTCCAGATTGACCGCTCACGGGGAGACATAGCGCGATAACGGCCATGTCCACGGCGCTTCTTCCTATCTAGTTTGAATAGCCGCCCACGTTTCCACCGTGTTCTTTTCTTTGTCTGTCGCGGTGGGGAACCGGTCAAGAACCCTCTTTACCGCTGCTCGATCCACATTCTCGTATCCGCCCTTCCTAGCGTTATAGATGTCGTAAATTTCGTTCATCGCTTCGCGACCGAACACGGCCATCGAAATCTCTTCGTAATGTGTCATTCCAACCTGCGAATAGACTGTGATCAAACGTAGCTATGACCAGACCGAGGAATGTCTGCAACCGGGAGTTGCGCGATGGTGCCAGAGCGGCAACAACTGGTCGATGGGCGACAGGCAGCTATTTCCATAAAGGATCGTGCCGCCTGCCCTAAAGAGGACCGGCGGCTATCCCCTCTTACCCGCCGGTAAGCCGACATTCCGAAATCGGCCATCGATCCTCGCAGATCACATTCTGATGGCTATAAACTCAACTCGACACACCAGGTGACGCGCAACAAAACCTCTGATAAATTGAAAGTTGATTAGAGGTTTTGTTACATGCTCACATCTGCGGAACCCCAAAGGGAAAAGCTGCTACGCTTTATCAGCTGTCGCACGATGCTGCGCGCTTCGGAACTGCGTGACGCCGGCATCAATCCCCAGACCATCGCGCGCGCTGTCAAGGCGGGGGAAATTGAGCGCATATCTCGCGGCCTCTACCAGAAGCGCGATACGCAAATCGAAGAGAACCAGATTCTTGCTGAAGCCGCGCTTCGCGTACCCAAAGGTGTGGTTGCCCTGGTGTCAGCGCTAGCATTCCATGATCTGACCGATCAGATGCCCCGGCGTGTCTGGATGGCGATAGGAACCAGCGATTGGGCGCCGGTACAATCCTACCCTCCGACCCGCATCGTTCGCTTCACCGATGCCTATCTGCACCAAGGCATCGAGCATCACATGATCGCCGGTATCAAGGTGCCGATATACTCCATCCCGAAAACCCTTGCGGACGCATTTCGTAATCCAAAGCTGGTGGACCGATCAGTGGCAATCGAAAGCCTGCGCGCCGCGCTCCGGCTCCGTAAGGCAAGCCCGTCGATGATCGCTGAAGGGGCAAAAGCAGGTGGAGCCTGGAAAACGATGCAACCCTATCTCGAAGCCCTCACCTCCAATGGCTAAAGCGCCAGTCAACATCCCAACGTCCGTTAAGGATCGTCTGCTCAACGTCGCGCGCAAGGAGGGGCGTAGCTTCGACGTCCTGTTGGTCAGGTTCGCGCTTGAACGTCTTCTGTATCGCCTCTCGATCTCTGAGCATCGAGATCGGTTCGTCCTGAAGGGCGGCATGCTGGTGACGGTCTGGATCGACGACGACAATCGCGTGACGCGAGACGCGGATTTTCTCGGTCATGGCAATGCCGACCCCGATCAGCTGATTGTGGATTTCCGACAAATCATGGAAATCAAAGCTGACGACGGGATTGTCTTCGATGTAGAGGCTTTGTCGGCCGGCGTCATCCGCGAGGAAATGGAATATGGTGGCGTGCGGCTCAAGACTGCCGCCTATCTTGAAAGAACCCGCATTCCCGTGACGATCGACATCGGCTTTGGCGACGCCATGGCCGATGCGACACATCGGCTCGACTATCCGACATTA
>Ga0105251_10002518_pt1 | contig 14301 bp, 14 predicted proteins | sample KBSS64metaG_FD_80424 | JGI IMG/M metagenome (GOLD analysis project Ga0105251, IMG submission 80424) | Switchgrass rhizosphere microbial communities from Kellogg Biological Station, Michigan, USA - KBS S6-4 metaG | ecosystem: Host-associated > Plants > Roots > Rhizosphere > Soil | place...
CCAGGCCGAATACCCGCAGGACTGGCTGACGGAAGCGGTCGAGCAAACCGGCCAGAAACAGGCTGCCTGGCGCACCGATCCGGCGCAGTCCGGCGTCGGCGGCTCGACCGGCGATATCGGCACGCATGCCTATAACCTCGCGTCCTTCGTATCAGGCCTCGAACTCGACAGCCTGGCTGCTGATCTCGACAGCTTTGTGCCCGGCCGGCGGCTGGACGACAACGCTCACGTTATGCTTCGCTTCAAGGCGAAGGGGTCGGAGAAGGCGGCCAAGGGCATGCTCTGGTGCAGCCAGGTGGCCCCCGGCCATGAGAACGGTCTGAAGGTCCGCGTCTATGGCACCAAGGGCGGTCTCGAATGGGTTCAGGCCGATCCGAACTATCTGTGGTTTACGCCGTTCGGCGAGCCGAAGCGCCTGATCACCCGCAACGGCGCCGGTTCCGGCCCGGCGGCGGCCCGCGTTTCGCGCATCCCGTCCGGTCACCCGGAGGGCTATCTCGAAGCCTTCGCAACGATCTACACGGAAGCTGCGCACGCCATCAACGCGCACAAGAAGGGCAAGGCGGTCGACAAGGCCGTCGTTTACCCGACCGTTGATGACGGCGTGAAGGGTGTTGCCTTCGTCGAAGCCTGTGTGGCTTCTTCGAAGAAGAACGGTGCCTGGGTCAAGGTCTGATCCTCACTCGACTACTCTGACGGATACAACTAATGAGCGCGTTTCCTAGAATATTAGGATGCGCGCTCATTGTCGTTTAACAATGCTATGGCAGAAAATGCGCGCAACCACATGGAGAGATGGTCGATGAAAGTTTCTGCCAAAGTTCTGACATGCGCGTTTGCGCTCGCTGCGTTTCCGGCATTGTCGCAGGAAGTCCCCAACCGCGCACCGAACTTCTATGCAGGCGAGCGTGCTCTCGGCACGGTCAAGGTGCAGACGACGATGTCCCTCTCGGTGCCTGTTGAGGCCGGGCAGGAAATCGGTGAACAGATCAAGGCAGCCCAGAAAGGGCTCTACACGATGGCTAGCGAGCAATGTGATCTCATCCTGCAGGCACTGGCCGAAAGCTGCCAGATCACCAACCTCACCAGCAGCGTGGATCTCAATCGCGGTGGGCGCAACGAAATCCTCGTGAATGCCGCAGTGACAATGGCCGTGAAGGTCAAGGACGCAGCGAAGGGGCCCTAACCAACACGGCGTCATTGAGACGCCGAAGTGCAAGCCCGCTTCGATTTATCCGGCAAAGGGTGGCCAGGTCAGGCACGGACCGTCGCCGGTTTGCGGTTCCACCCGATATCGCCTTGATTTCAGCCCTCTGCCCGCCTAGATTGCGGCCATCGCCAATACCAACAGGATGTGTGCAGCAATGGATTCCACGCCGATCGCAACGCCAATTCGCCTTGCCATTCGGGAGTCCTTTATCCATGCCTGCATCCATTACCCTATCCAATCTGTTGTGGTCCACGCCTGACGGGCGACCCCTTCTTTCCCATCTCGATCTGAGCTTCGGCGCCGAGCGAACGGGTCTTGTCGGCCGCAATGGTGTCGGCAAGACGACGCTGCTCAAGCTCGTCTCTGGCGAACTGCAGCCGCAATCCGGCAGCATTGCCTTTGGCGGACGGCTCGGCATCCTGCGCCAGTCGGTCCAGGTGGAGGAGGGGGCAACGGTCGCCGATCTCTTCGATGCCAGTGATGCGCTCGCAATCCTTCGCCGCGCCGAAGCTGGCGACGCCACTGCCGACGAACTCGCCATTGCTGATTGGACGATCGAGGCGCGTATCGCCGCGGCGATCGAACGCGTCGGGCTGGACGCAGAACCGGAGACGTTGCTTATCTCGCTTTCCGGCGGCCAGCGGACGCGTTTGGGTCTTGCGGCCCTCGTCTTCTCCGATCCCGATTTCCTGATCCTCGACGAGCCGACCAACAATCTCGACCGGGATGGGCGGGAGGCTATCATCACGTTGCTTTCCGGCTGGCGCGCCGGCGCCATCGTCGTCAGCCATGATCGGGAGTTGCTCGATACCATGGATGCGATCGTCGAGATCACCAGCCTCGGTGCCCGGCGATATGGTGGAAACTGGAGCGCCTTTCAGGTGCGCAAGGCGCTTGAGCTCGCCGCCGCCGAGCACGACCTCGCGGACGCGGAGCGGCGTGTTGCCGATGTGGTCCGCAGCGCCCAGGTCGCGGCGGAACGACAGGCCCGCAGCGATCGCAACGGCCGCAAGAAGGCGGCAAGAAGCGATATGCCGCGTATCGTCGCCGGTGGCCTCAAGCGGGCGGCGGAAAACACCAGCGGCAACAAGGTTCGCCTTGGCGAAAAACGCCGCGAGGAGGCGATGGAGGAGGCGGCCGCGGCGCGGCAGCGGATCGAGATCCTGCAGCCCTTTTCAGCGCAGCTCGCGTCAACCGGGTTGCCGCCCGGCAGGCATGTCTTGCGGTTGGAGCGCGTCACCGCGGGCTATCGGCCCGAGGCGCCGATCATCCGAAACCTCTCTTTTGCCATGACCGGCCCCGATCGCGTCGCGATCGCCGGGCCGAACGGCTCCGGCAAGACGACACTGCTGGCGCTGATCACAGGCGTGCTGCAGCCGTGGTCCGGGACCGTTTCCGTCATGACCGGCTTTTCACTGTTCGATCAGAGTGTCAGTCTGCTCGATCGATCGTTGTCGATCCGCGAGAATTTTAGCAATCTCAATCCCCAGGCCAATGAGAATGCCTGCCGTGCGGCGCTGGCGCGTTTCATGTTCCGGGCGGATGCCGCCCTGCAGCAGGTGTCGACGCTCTCGGGCGGGCAGTTGCTGCGCGCCGGTCTTGCCTGTGTTCTCGGTGGCGCACAGCCGCCGCAGCTGCTCATCCTCGACGAACCGACCAACCATCTGGATATCGATTCCATTGCAGCCGTAGAAGCGGGGCTGCAGGCCTATGACGGAGCGCTGCTTGTCGTCAGCCACGACGAGGTGTTTCTGGAGAATATCGGCATATCGCGTCTGCTTCAGCTTCCGCTTGGCGAAGAGCTTCTTCTCTAGGCGGGCCGGGTGCGGGGTCAGATGTAAAGGCCGGCCATCTTGCGCCAGGCGCCTGCCCGGTGAGCGCGGCCTTCCCAGACATGCAGCTGGTGGCCGACCTGCTTCTCCGCCAGCAGCCGGCTGAGGTGATAGTTGTTGTCGAGGAAAGGGTCGGCGTCACCGATGGTCAGGATGATCTCGACCTCGCGCAGCTTATCCAGCTGCCAGCCGCCGTTTAGCCCCGGCAGGAAGTGCGTCGGCGTGTGGAAATAGACCGTGTCGTCGTAATAGCCGTCGAACAGATCGCCGAAGGAGTCGACCCTGATCGTCAGGTCGTAGCGGCCGGAGAAGGCAACCAGCTTGCGGAACAGATGCGGATGCCGGAAGACCAGGCTGGCGGCCTGGAAGGCGCCGAGGCTGCAGCCATGCACGATGGTGCACTCATGTCCGTTCTTCGATGCCATCAGCGGCAGGACTTCGTTCAGGATATAGTCTTCGAAGGCCGTGTGGCGGCGGATTCGGTCAGCCGGATGCCGGTCGAAGCCGTAGAAGGTCTCTGTGGCCAGCCCCTCGATGCAATAGAGCTGCAGCTGGCCGGCTTGCAGCTTGTCGGAAAGGCTTTCGACCACGCCGAGCCTTTCGTATTCCCAGAAACGTCCCTCGCGGGTCGGAAACATCAGGACCTTGGCGCCGGCATGGCCGAACACCAGCAGTTCCATCTCGCGATGCAGGCGTGGACTATGCCAGCGCAGATATTCCCGGTTCATAACACCTTGAAGAAATCTCGGACTTTCTCGCGCAGAATCGCGTTCTGCTCAGTGCTACCGGGATAATCAAAGTGCCCCGCATCCAATATGAAGGTTTCATTATATTTTGATGTCGGAAGGGCATTGGCCACCGCGAACTGGCAGGGCGGCGCGACGGCGGGGTCGAAGAGGGCGACGGCTGCGAGCATCGGCACCTCGATCCGGCTTGCGGCACTGGCCGCGTCGAACATCCGCAGGGTCCCGAGAACGCTTCCATGTGTCGTCTGGTATGTCTGCACGGAATCTGCGCTGCCGACGGTCGGTAGCGTCAGCCATAGCTCCCGGTCGCCGAAGGTCGGGACGACGAGGTGGCCGCGATCGATGCGCGGATCGAACGGGATCGCCAGCGCGCCGATGCCGCCGCCGAAGCTGACGCCGCTGTAGCCGATGTGGCCTGAGAGCCATGGATAAAGTGTGAGAAGCGACGAGACGGCAAGCCAGAGATCATCGACGCAGCCGCCGATGATGTAGGTGTTCGGGTTGTCGATACCCTGCAGGACATGCCCCGACGCATCGGCCGGAATGGGCGGGCGGGCGCTGAGCGACAGGCCACGGGCGCAGGGGAAGAAAATGGCAGCTTCCTCGACGGGCAGGTCGAAATCGGGCACATCGCGGCCGCCATAGCCGTGGCCCACCACCAATCCGCGGCGCACCGGCAGCCGCCGTGGCAGAAGCAGCCAGCCGCCGATCTCGAATCCACCGGTCGAGGTGTAGGTGATGTCGAGGACCTGCCAGTCGGGATGCGTCAGGCTGCTCTTTCGAAGCACCGGCTGCGGGTCGGTGGCGATCGCTCGTTCGTATCGGGCCTGCCAGAACGCATCGAACCCCGGCGGCGCTTCGGGCGGAACGATCGCTCGGAGGTCGGCAAGGGTCATGCCGTAGGTGGGGTTAAAGGCGAATGGGTGTGTGGTGGGAATGCTCATGGGAGGGTTGTTTCGCGAAAGGGCGCGCAATGCAAGGCGGGAGCGCCTGATGCGCAAGGCGCCCCCCGGAATGGCTAACCTGAAACGTTACAGCATTGTCATTTCCACGCTGTACAACATCGGTCCGCTTGGCTAAACCGCCTCTTGAAACCATGTAGAACGGGATTTTCATGATCGATCCGAAGACCCTTGCTGCCCGCTTCCCGGGCGATTTCACGTTCGGCGTTGCGACGGCGGCGTTTCAGATTGAAGGCGCTTCCAAGGCAGACGGCCGCAAGCCCTCCATCTGGGATGCCTTCTGCAACATGCCGGGTCGCGTATTCAACCGCGACAATGGCGATGTCGCTTGCGATCACTATAACAGGCTCGATCAGGACCTCGATCTCATCAAGTCCATGGGCGTCGACGCCTACCGCTTCTCGATCGCCTGGCCGCGCATCATTCCTGATGGTACCGGCCCGGTAAACGAGGCGGGCCTCGATTTCTACGATCGTCTCGTCGATGGCTGCAAGGCGCGTGGCATCAAGACCTTCGCAACGCTTTACCATTGGGATCTGCCGCTGCTTCTCGCCGGCGACGGCGGCTGGACGGCGCGCTCGACGGCCTATGCATTCCAGCGCTACGCCAAGACAGTGATGGCCCGCCTCGGCGACCGCCTCGATAGCGTCGCGACCTTCAACGAGCCATGGTGCATCGTCTGGCTCAGCCATCTCTATGGCATTCATGCGCCGGGCGAACGCAATATGCAGGCAGCGCTTCACGCCATGCACCACATGAATCTCGCGCATGGCCTCGGCGTCGAAGCGATCCGCGCGGAAGCGCCCAACGTGCCTGTAGGCCTCGTGCTCAACGCCATGTCCGTCATGCCGGGCTCCGACAGCGCTGCCGACATGGCGGCTGGCGAACGCGCGCACCAGTTCCACAACGGCGCCTTCTTCGATCCGGTCTTCAAGGGCGAGTACCCGAAGGAGTTCCTGGAAGCACTCGGCGAGCGCATGCCCGTTGTGGAAGAGGGTGATCTCAAGATCATCAATCAGAAGCTCGACTGGTGGGGCCTCAACTATTACACGCCGTTGCGAGTTGCTGATGATCCGGCAAAGAACGGCGACTTCCCCTGGACTGTCGAGGCGCCACGCGTCAGCGACGTGAAGACCGATATCGGCTGGGAAGTGTATGCGCCTGGCCTGAAGAACGTCGTCGAGGATCTCTATCGCCGCTACGAGCTGCCGGAGTGCTACATCACCGAGAACGGCGCCTGCTACAACATGGACGTCGTCAACGGCGAGGTCGACGACCAGCCGCGCCTCGACTATTACAGCGAGCACCTCGATACCGTCGCCGACCTGATCAAGGACGGGTATCCGATGCGCGGCTACTTCGCCTGGAGCCTGATGGACAATTTCGAATGGGCCGAGGGCTACCGGATGCGGTTCGGCCTCGTGCATGTTGATTACGAGACCCAGGTCCGCACGCTAAAGAAGAGCGGCAAGTGGTACAGCGAACTTGCGGCACAGTTCCCGAAGGGCAACCACAAGAGCAGCTGACGAGCGCATGGCGCGAATCGGCGCCGTGGCTTAAACCGTGCGCATGGAAAAGCCGCTCTTCCTCTATGCGCTCTGCGGCAGCCAGCGAAAGGCTTCGACCAATCGCCGGCTGCTCGAAGCCCTGCGGGATAATGCGCCCGCAGGCGTCGTAGTCGAGATCTGCGAGCTGATCGGCGAGCTGCCGATCTTCAACCCGGACCGCGAGGGCGAGAACACGCCAGCGATCGTCGAAGAGTTTGCAGCCAAGATCCGTGCGGCCAACGGCATTATCGTCGCATGTCCGGAATATGCCCATGGCCTGCCCGGGGGATTGAAGAACGCGCTTGATTGGCTCGTTTCCCGCGACGAAGTGCCGTTCAAGCCCGCAATGATTGCGCATGCCTCGCATCGCGGCGATTTCGCCCTCGAGCAGTTGACAGAAGTACTGAAGACGATGTCGCTGCGGCTTGTCGACGAGGCTTTTCTAAAGATCTCGTTGCTTGGCAAGACGGATGGCGGACAATCTGACGTCCTTGCCGAAGCCGTGAAAAGCGGGCTTCTCGTATCTGTGCTTGTAAAATTCTGCGCTGCAATCAATCGCGTTGGCGTCTGACTCATTCCGTCAAGTTGCGGAAAACATTGCGTAATCAATGTATTTTCCTGACGTTTTGGGGGCTAGCGGTTATGGCGAAAAAATCGCCGATGATTAATCGTTACATCGATCCCTTAACCGTTTTTTGAGCCCTAGCTGGCAGACTTCCGTGATCGGGGAGCAATGAATGCGGGCAATTTTCGGGGGCAACAAGAAAGTATCGGGCATCGGTCGTCATGCGACGGTCGCCGGCGTGCTTTTCTCCTTTGCCATTGTTGTCGCAATTGTCACGACGCTCGTGTTGAGCGCGCTCGAGCGCGTTGCGGATCGATCCAACGTGCTGGATGACGAGCGCTCCCGTGAAACTGTCTCCGGCGCCCTGAAGACCTTCGAGATGCAGTTGGGCGCGACGCTCAACGATTATGCAGCCTGGGACGATGCCGCGGTGAACGTCTATGCCCCCGATGGCATGGCCTGGACAATCAGCAACTACGGCGAAATGTCGGTCAACAGCTCCCTCTTCGATATGGCAATCGTGATCGATGACGAGAAGAAGTCGATCATGGCCTATCAGGAAGGCAAGCCGATGGAAGGCGCGCTGGACGATTTCTTCTCGCCCGCGCTCTGGTCACTCTTCGACAAGGTGAAAGCGGCGGGCCTGCAGGACAACCCGGAGGCGACAGGTTTCGTCGATACCAAGTCCGGTATTGCGGCGGTCGGCGTCGCGCTGGTGCGCGAGAAATCCGGCGCGCTCGATATGCCGGCAGGAAAACATCGCTATCTCATCTTTGCCCGCCACCTAGGTTCCGAGAGGGTGGCCGAACTTGGCGCGACCTATGTGGTCGACGGTTTGAAGCTGGTCGCCCCTGATTTCGAAGCCCCGTATTCGGTGGCGATCGCCGACGCCAAAGCGGCCATGCTCGGCAAGCTCATCTGGCTGTCGCGGGGGCCCGGCGATATCGGCTATGGCGAAGTTCGTCCGATGGTCGTCAAGGCACTCGGACTTGTCGGCTTGTTCTTCATCGTTCTGCTCATCATCGGTTGGCTGGCGCTACGCCGCCTCAAGGCCGAGGAAATCATTGCCCGAGAAGAAGCCAATCGTGACCGGTTGAGCGGCCTGTTGAACCGAGATGGGCTTGGGACCGCGATCGACGCCTTCGTTGCCGAGGCAGCGCAAACGCATCGCAATGTGCTCATCCTCTATCTCGATCTCGACGGCTTCAAGGAAGTCAACGACGCTTATGGTCATGGCACCGGCGATCAGCTGATCCGCGCGGTCGCAGCTGGCCTCAACGTGCTCATTCCTGTGGGCGCCGTGCTCGCCCGCATCGGCGGCGACGAGTTCGCCATCGCTTTTGTCTCCGAAAGTGAGCACGCCGTTGCCCTGCAGCTTTCCGAGCAGATCCTGGACTTCCTCGCAGAACCGCTGGAGATTGGCCGGCGCGTCGTCGTCATCGGTGCAAGCATCGGCATCGCCATGTCGGAGGGTGGTGCGATCGACCGCGAGGAACTGGTGCGCCGGGCTGACCTTGCCATGTACAAGGCCAAGGAAGCCGGCCGTGCACGCATGACGCTTTACGATCCAGCCATGGACGCCGACCGGGCCGAGCGCAATGCGCTGGAACTCGATTTGCGGATGGCGATCGAAGGCGGTGATTTGCAGATTGTCTATCAGCCGCTGATCGATGCTGCGACCCATGAAATGACGGGCGTCGAGGCGTTGGTGCGATGGAACCGCCCGGGTCACGGGCCGGTCTCGCCTGAAGTGTTTATCCCCATTGCGGAAACCAGCGGGCTTATCGAAGCGCTGGGGGTCTTTGTTTTGCGCAAGGCCTGCGAGACAGCCAAGCAATGGCCGGAACTGCGCATCTCGGTCAATGTTTCTCCGGGGCAGTTCCGTAACCCGGCCTTTGTCGACTATGTCCGATACGTGCTGAAGCAGACGGAGATCGAGGCCAAGCGGGTGACCCTTGAAGTCACCGAAGGTTACATGATCCAGAACCCTCAGCGTACCCGGCAGGCGATCGAGCGACTGAAGACACTCGGCGTCAAGGTTGCGCTCGACGACTTCGGCTCGGGCTTTTCTTCCATCGGCTACCTGCGCCAGTTCGGCTTCGACCGCATCAAGATCGACCGCTCGCTGGTCATGGACATCCTGGAAAGCGACAGCCAACGCGAAATGCTGCAGGCGACGGTGGCACTTGCCCGCTCGCTCGACATTCCGGTCACGGCCGAGGGTATCGAGACCGAAGAGCAGGGCATTGCGGTCCGGCTCTTCGGCTGTGATACGTTACAGGGCTACTTCTTTGGCCGGCCGATGCCGGCCGATCAGATCACCGAACGGCTGATGCGGTCGCGCGCGGCAAAGGTCACCACCCGCCGCACCAACGCCGCCTAATCAGGTTCCGATGTGCTTTTGGCCACGCTTCTTGGCGAGCGCGATCTGATGCTGCCGCTGGCGGTAGCGCAGGCGGTCGTTTTCGCTGCGCGTGCTGTAGCAGTTGCTGCAGGAAACGCCTTCCTCGTAGTGAGGTGAGGTGATCTCCTCAGCTGTTATCGGATTGCGGCAGGCGTGGCAAAGCTTGTGTTCGCCTTCCTTTAGGCCATGCTCGACCGAGACGCGCTCGTCGAAGACGAAGCAGGCGCCATCCCAGAGGCTTTCTTCCTGCGGGACTTCCTCGAGATACTTCAGGATGCCGCCCTTGAGGTGATAGACCTCCTCGAAGCCCTGCTCCTTCATGAAGGCGGTTGCCTTCTCGCAGCGGATGCCGCCGGTGCAATACATGGCGATCTTCGGCTTGTTGTGCAGGCCGGTATTGTTGCGCACCCAGTCCGGAAACTCGCGGAAGGTCTTCGTATTCGGGTCAACAGCACCGCGGAAGATGCCGATTGCCGTCTCATAGTCGTTGCGCGTGTCGATGACGATCGTATCGGGATCGGAGATCAGCGCATTCCAGTCCTGCGGCGCGACATAGGTGCCGACCACCTTGTTCGGATCGATGTTCTCGACGCCCATGGTGACGATCTCTTTCTTGAGCTTCACCTTCATGCGCAGGAATGGCATCTTCGATGCGTGGCTTTCCTTGTGCTCGAGCGCGGCAAATTCCGGCTGCGCGCACAGGTAGGCGAGCACTGTCTTGATGCCCGCGTCCGGTCCGGCGATCGTGCCGTTGATCCCCTCGTGCGCCAGAAGCAGCGTACCCTTCACGCCATTGTCTTCGCAAAGTGCCTGCAGCGGCTCGCGCAGGCTTTCGAAGCGCGGCACGGAAACAAAATGGTAAAGCGCCGCGACGAGAAAAGGGCTCGCCGCTGCCGTCGGTTGGGTCAGCGTGTCTGTCATGCGGCTGGAAATACAGGTTTCGGCCCGCGAAGGCAATCGGCGGGATCGTCGCGGTTAGCAACGGCCCTCCAGAGCAGCGCGATCCGGTCCGCTTCCTTGTCATAATCCTTCGGGAACACATCCTCGGCACGGTCCAGCGCTGCATTCCGATCTTCCTGCTGGCGGAAGATGATGGCGTCGAGCAGACGGGCGAGATCGTCCGCACCCGGAAAAAGGTGCGGCTCTGCCTCGACGAGTTCGCAGAGCACATCGAGATCGTGGACGTGACCGAGCAGATCAACGAGTTGGCTGGCCGCTTCGTACTTCGCCTTCATTGCCGTCGGCCACAGGGGGCGGAGAAGAGTGTGATAGGCGCGGTAGTCCTGCGTCCGTTTGCGCAATGTATGGAAGGTTTCCGCCGAGGCTTCGTCGTGACAGGAGGCAATTGCTTTCTGCGCTCCGCGGACGGTTTTTCGCCAGCCTTTGGCGATCAGTCGCGCATTCCTGCTCTGACGGCCGTTGAACTCGATTGTGTCGAGCGCGGCGATGGCCTCCCCAAGCATGCCGGGTATTTCCGATAGCCGCTGCTCCAGGCCGCTCTCGGCGGCCCCAAGCATACGATCGCGGCGCATCTCGAGTGCAGAGACGATGCGGTCGAGTGTCTCACCCTCCTCGGCATCGCGCGCGTTCTCCTTCAGGTAGACGGCAGTGTCGATCAGCGCCGCGGCATCACGGATTGTGGAGACGGATTTGGCGACGTCGCGGAGCCTGGCGTTCTCCCGCTCGCGAAAGGCCGGGATGTCCCTGGCGACGAGGCGATAGAGCGAGCGAACGCGTTTCAGGTTCTTGCGGAAGTCATGGATGGCCTCGTGCGTGCCATTCGGCCTCTCTTCAATAATGTCTATCGCCTCTCGCAGGTGGCCAGCGGCCGCTCTACGAAATTCGTCTGTGAGATGGTGGTCAGGCCGTATGCGAAAAGGCATGCCTATCGTGCTCGAATTCGGTGGCAAGGGCCTGATTTGAGTAGCGGAAATCACCTGTAACTTCACGGCCGATCCAGGCGGGCAGCGTTGGATTGTCGTCTTCCGAATCCATTTCGACTTCTGCGATTACCAGTCCGAGGTGCTCGCCGGCGAAGACATCGACCTCCCAGACAAAACCATCATGGGGGACGCGGTGGCGCGTCTTCTCGATGACAATGCCGACTGCCTCCTTCAAGAGCTCTTCAGCGTCGCCAACAGGGATATCGTACTCGAATTCGTCGCGCGTCATCGTGCTGCGGCCTATCTTGACCGTCAGCCGTGCTTTCTTGTCATCCAGCACACGAATGCGGACCGATCGGTCGTCCATGGAGGCAATGTAGCCCTGCCGTAGCTTCGATTTCGTCTCGGCTTCGGAACGCCATGCATCGCTGCGTACTAGAAACTTCCGCTCGATTTCTTTCGCCATTTCCGATGACCTTTTGTGACGATTTTATTACGCTAGCCTAATTTTCCCGCTATGGGTACCCATTCTGTTACGAGGATAGGTTTTGTCTCGACAAAGCGCACCCTTGGAGGTATTTCGAGACCCGAATTCAATCGTTTCAAAAGGATCACGCGGCCATGGGCGAAAAGACAGAAAAGCTCCTTTCCATCCTGAAACTTCAGCCTGTTGTACCGGTTCTGATCGTCGATGACGTCAAGTCCGCGGTTTCGCTGGCGCGTGCTCTTGTCGCAGGCGGCCTGAAGGCGATCGAAATCACCATGCGCACGCCAGCCGCCCTCGATGCCGTTCGCGCCGTTGCCGACGAGGTCGAAGGCGCTGAGGTGGGTGCCGGCACCATTCTCAACGCCGCCCATTGGGATGCCGCGGTCGCTGCCGGCTCGAAATTCGTCGTCAGCCCGGGCGCGACGCAGGAGCTGCTGGATGCGGCCCGCAATTCCTCCGTTCCGCTGCTGCCGGGTGCTGCGACCGCAAGCGAGGTCATGGCGCTGCGCGAGGAAGGCTACAAGGTGCTGAAGTTCTTCCCGGCAGAACAGGCTGGCGGCGCTGCCTATCTCAAGGCGCTGTCCTCGCCGCTCGCAGGTACAGTCTTCTGCCCGACCGGCGGCATCTCGCTGAAGAATGCGATGGATTACCTGTCGCTGCCGAACGTTATCTGCGTCGGCGGCTCCTGGGTGGCTCCGAAGGAATTGGTTGCTGCGGGCGATTGGGCCGGCATCACCAAGCTCGCGTCGGAAGCCGCTGCACTGAAGGCTTGATTCCAGGATAAACGGCATTTGATGCAGGCGGAATTTCCGCCTGCATTTGTATTTTGGGCGTCAGCACCTATCTCCCATTTGGCCTCTAGACAGGGAGATGATGAGGAATGATCGACGCGAAGAAGCTTCTTGAGCAGTTTCTGGGTTCGCAGGTGCCGGGTGTCGGCGGTACCGTCAAGGACCGGGCGGGCGACGCGATCCAGATGGCCAAGGACAATCCGTGGAAAGCCGGTGCGCTGGCAACCGTTCTGCTCGGGACCAAGGCTGGACGCAGCATTGCCGGCAATGCGCTTACTATCGGCGGTCTCGCTGCGATCGCCGGTCTCGGCTATCAGGCCTACAAGAATTATCAGGCAGGGCAGGCGCCGGCCACTCCTTCCGATGCGCCCCCACCAAGGACGGCCGTGCTGCCGCCCCCCGCTGACTCCGGCTTCGGCACCGGTTCCCCCGCCCAAAGCAACGAATTCGTCCTCGTTCTCATCCGCGCCATGATCGCGGCGGCCAAGGCCGATGGCCATGTCAACGATGACGAACGCGCCCTCATCCTCGAGAAGATCAGGGCCGCGGATGTCGCCGCCGAAGCCGCCTTCTTCATCGAACGGGAGTTGTCGCAGCCGACGGATCTCGACGCACTGGTTGCCGCCGCCGAGACTGAGGAGCAGCGGGTGGAGCTCTACACCGCGTCACGCCTGACCATTGAGCCGGATTCGCGCGCCGAGCGCGGCTATCTCGACCTGCTGGCTGGTCGCCTTGGCCTTCCCGATGCTTTGGTCGACCACATCGAGGCGACGGTGTCCTCCGCCAAGGTCAGCCTCTAAAAGCATCATTCGGCCAGTTGCCTTTCCCAGGCGGCTGGCCTAAGCCATGTCTCCTTACCCGGAGGAGCGTATGCGCGATCTATCGAATTTCAAGGGCTGTCCGGCACCCCAGCCGGTGACCCTCAGGGGGCGTTTTGTCACCGTCGAACCCTATGTCCGCGAGCAGCATCTGCAGGCGTTGTGGGACGGACTTGGCGGCATGGCCATCAATCCCTTGCTGCGCTACTTCTCGCAGCCCGATTTTACAGGTACCGAGGACTTCGCCGCCTGGCTTCAGTCGGTCGCCAAATCGGGTTGGCTAACGCATGTCTTCCGAGACAACAGCTCCGGCAAGATCGTCGGCATGGCGAACTACATGCGGGCCGATCCGGCCAATGGCGTGGTCGAGGTCGGCGGCGTCGCGCACGGTGCCGACATGAAGCGCTCGCCGCTCTCCACCGAAGTTCACTATCTGATGGCCAAGCATGTCTTCGAGGATCTCGGTTACCGGCGCTACGAGTGGAAATGCGACAATCTGAACGAGGCGAGCAAGACGACGGCGGCCCGCTATGGTTTCACCTACGAAGGCGTGTTCCGCCAGCACATGATTTCCAAGGGCCGCAATCGCGATACGGCCTGGTTTTCGATGCTCGATTCCGAATGGCCTGTCCTGAACGCAGCGTTCGAGGCCTGGCTGTCTCCCAGCAATTTTGATGCAGACGGCAAGCAGAAGCGGCGGCTGGAGGAAATCCGCGCCGAGCTGACCAAGGAATCGACAGAGTGACGGATCCGAGATCGGAAGGCCGTTCGCAGGCAATTGCGGCGGCCATCATCCTTATGGCCGCCGGCCTCGTGCTCTATTTCATGCCGGCCATCATTCTCGCACTTGGCAGCTACTCGCCGTATCTGGCGGCTGGTGTCGGCGCGTGCCTGGTTCTGGCTTTTTTCGTCGTCTTCTGGCTGAGGGCGCGATATCAGCGCCAGCGCGGTAAATAGCGCCGTAGGCTCTAGGTGTGTAGTCCCTGAGTGTGATGGTGCATCATTGAACCTGAGTCGTCAGGAAGAGGATGCATTATGGGAAGTATTCTTCACGGC
>Ga0105251_10002522_pt1 | contig 14291 bp, 6 predicted proteins | sample KBSS64metaG_FD_80424 | JGI IMG/M metagenome (GOLD analysis project Ga0105251, IMG submission 80424) | Switchgrass rhizosphere microbial communities from Kellogg Biological Station, Michigan, USA - KBS S6-4 metaG | ecosystem: Host-associated > Plants > Roots > Rhizosphere > Soil | place...
CGCGTCAAGCTGCGGCTTCACCAGCTTCGCGTCGCCCACGACCACCCAGATCAGCCGGTCGGGATGGATCGCCTCCCGCGCCGCCTTGTCCAGATCGGCCGCCGTCATCGCCCGATAGACGCCCGGCAGGGTCGCATAATAATCGTCCGGCCGCCCAAGCATCCGGTTGCGCATCATCGCCCCCAGCAGGTCGGACGAGGTTTCGAAACTGCCGGGCAGCGACAGGATCTGGCTGTTGATCGTCTGGTTGCGCTCAGCCTCGGTCGTGCCCTTGTCGGTCAGGAAATCGCTGATGTCCCTGCGCGCGGCGATGATGGATTCGCCGGTCTTGTCGGTCTGCACCGGGGCATAGACCAGCAGGGGCATGGTTTCCTTGACGCCGGGCAGCGCCGAGCCTGCATAATAGGCCCAACCCTTGGTCTCCCGCAGGTCCATGATCAGGCGCGAGGTCGAACTGCCGCCCAGCACCTCATTGGCGGTGATCAGGGTCACCGGATTGTCGGTGCCGCGGCTGCCGGTCAGCAGGCCCGCAAGGATCATCGACTGCGGGCTTTGCGGCTTGTCGACCAGGATGATCCGCGACGGGCGCATCATCCTGTCCATACGGAACAGCTTGGCGCCCTTCGCGACCTTGGGCGCTTTCCAGTCGCCGAACCGCTTTTCGAGCAGCGGCAGGACATCGGCCAGATTGGTGTCGCCGGTCACGAAGATGGTCGCATTGTCAGGCCGCATCCACTTGTCATGGAAGGCGACCAGATCGGCCCGCGTCACCGCCTTGACCCCGCTTTCCGTGCCGGAGCCGGTGAAGGGAATGCCATAGGGGTGCGCCTGCCCGTAAAGCAGCGGCGGCAGCAGGCGCTGCGCGATCGGCATGGGTTCGGTCTTTTCGGCGGCGATGCGGGTCAGCACCTGCCCGCGCAGACGCTCCACCTCGGTCGGGGCGAAGGCCGGATTGCGGATCACATCTGCCAGCAAGCCCAGCGACGCATCCAGATTGGGCTTGAGCGCATAAAGACCGACATTGGTGGCATCCATGCTGTTGCCCGCGCTGATCGAGGCGCCCAGCCGCTCCTGCTCCTCGGCAATCTGCACAGAGCTGCGACTGGTCGTGCCTTCATCCAGCAGCGCCGTGGTCAGCCCCGCCGTGCCGAGCTTCGCCTTGTCATCCGCCGCATTGCCCGCGTCGAAGGACACCGACACCCGCACCACCGGCACCGTCGCCCGGCGCGCAAAGACCACCGGGATGCCGTTCTTGAGCGTTGCATGTTCGACTGCCGGAAATTCCAGATCCTTGACCGGCTCGATCCCCGGCTCGGCGATCTTCGTGGGCGGCGGCGGAGTTGCCGCGACAGGCGCGGGCTTTTTGGGATCGCGGAAATAGGCGGGATGATGGATGGCGTTGCCCGCCAGCGCATTATCCTGCGGAGAACGTTCGCCCGACGCGACGGTCAGGCGGAACACCGGCCTTCCCAGCCATTTGCGCGCCGCATTGCCCACCGTTTGCGGCGTGGCGGCGGCATATTCCTCCAGATCCTTCTTATATTTGGCCGGATCGCCCGAATAGACCGCCCCTTCGGCCAGCGTCACCGCCTTGCCGGCAAAGCCGCCCACCTTCTCCAGCCCGCCGATGGTGCCCGAAAGCTGCTGCGTCGCGGCGCGCTGCACCTCGTCGGCGGACGGCCCCTTGGCGAGATAGTCGGCCAGCAGCTGGTCCAGCCGCCTGCCCACCGCCACCGGGTCCTGCCCCGGCTTCACGTCCACCGTGATCTCGGCAATGCTCAGCTTCTCGAAGGGCTGGATGCTGGCCTTGACGCCGACCGCGACCTTTTCCTGCCGCACGAGAATATTGTCGAGCCGCGAGGATTTGAGGCCACCGAACACCGCCATGGCCAGGTCGAGCTGCGGCAACTCGTCCGAATTGACCCCCGGCACGATCCAGTTGCGATAGAGCCGGGTCGCCGCGACATTGTCGTGCATCAGCTTCTCGACATCCTGCCCAAGCGTCGGCACGGTCGCATCCACATCCCTGGGCGCAGGCCCGGCGGCGATATTGCCGAACCACTTCTCGACCTTCGCCTTTGCGGTTGCCACGTCGATATCGCCGGCAAGCACCAGCACGGCATTGTTCGGACCATAATGGGTCCTGAACCAGTTCTGCACGTCGGCAAGGCTGGCCGCGTTCAGGTCCGCCATCGAACCGATGGTGGAGTGGCGATAGGGGTGCCCCTCCGGCAACATAGCGGCCAGCTGGGCATATTCGACAAGGCCATAAGGCTCATTCTCGCCCATGCGCTTTTCATTCTGCACGACGCTGCGCTGCGCATCCAGCTTGGTCTGGGTCACGGCGCCCAGCAGATGCCCCATGCGGTCGGATTCCAGGAACAGCGCCCGGTCGAGCGCGCCGGTCGGCACCGTCTCGAAATAATTGGTGCGGTCGAACCATGTCGTGCCGTTCCAGTCGGTCGCGCCGATATCCTCCAGCCGCCCGAAAAACGGCCCGTCGGCATTTTCCGAGCCATAGAACATCAGATGCTCGAACAGATGGGCAAAGCCCGTCTTGCCCGCAGGCTCAAAGCGTGAGCCGACATGATACCAGACCGACACCGCCACCACCGGCGCCTTGCGGTCGGTATGGACGATGACGCGCAGACCGTTTTTAAGGGTGAACTGCTCATAGGGAATATTCACCGCAGCCACCAGGCTGGAGAGCGGCGCGGGCGCGGCCGCACCGGCCGCTTTCGGCGCCGCCATGGCCTGAATCGAGGGCGCCAGCGCCAGCGAGGACAGGCTGAGCATCAGGGCTACCCGGCGGGACAAGGGAGAAAGAGTCATGGCGCCTCATGCTGGTCAATGGATTGGCGGGCAGCATAGCGGGGCGTTTTAGACGCGCAATACGCTTTCCGCTGGACAGTTGGGCGCGCCGCGATAGGGTCATTCTCCAACCAGGATGGTTCGACATTCAGTTCAGGGGGAGCCGAAAAGTAGGATTTTCGAGCTTCGGAGCGCAACGGACTTAAACGTCCGTGAGCAGCGAAGCGGAGAAAATAGCGCTTTGCAGGCCCGCTTGGGCTGAATGTCGAACCATCCTATAAAGAGAGGATTTTGAGTCTGATGCGCCTTCCTTCCCTCGCATTCGCCTCTCCCCTGATCCTTGCCCTGACTGTTCCCGCTCTAGCTTCGGCCGAAACGGTCCCCGCCATCACCGGCGAAGCCATCCGCGCCGATATCGGCTTTCTGGCCGACGATCTGCTGGAGGGGCGGGACGCGGGCACGCGGGGCTATGACATCGCCGCCCGCTATGTGGCCGCGCGCTTCGAGACGCTGGGCCTGCAACAGGCGGTGCCGGACAGCTGGTATCAGCCGGTGACGCTTGCCGTCGCGCAGCTCGACAAGGGCACCACCCCCTCGCTCACCATCGACGGCAAGCGCTTCACCGACGATGTCGCCATCGGCGCCTTCGGCCGCGAGCTGAAGCAGAGCCTGTCGGGCCAGGCGGTGTTCGTCGGCTACGGCCTCAAATCCGATCGCGAGAAGATCGACGATTATGCAGGCCTCGACCTGCACGGCAAATATGCGGTGGCGCTCGCCGGATCGCCGGTCGGCATGCCGAGCGAGGTCGGCGCGCATCTCGCCGCCGAGAAATCGCTGGCCGCGCAGGAGGCGGGCGCCATCGGTCTCATCACCATCCCGAGCGACGCCTTTCTCGCCCGCACGCCTTGGGAAAAGCTGCGCGAGCGGGCGCAGTCCCCCACGGTGAGCTGGCTCGACAGGGAGGGCCAGCCCTATGTCCGCACGCCCGGCATTCGCGGCACCGCCTATGCCGACGCTGCCGCAGCCGAAGCGCTGCTCGCCGGATCGGGCAGGACCCTCGCCACGATCCGGGCGCAGGCCGCGAAGAAGGGCGGGCGGCCCAGGGGCTTTGCGCTCAAACCCACGATCCGGCTCGACCGCGCCAGCAGCGTCGCCACCGCGCCCAGCCGCAATGTGCTGGCGGTGCTGCCCGGCTCCGACCCGGCGCTCAAGGGCGAATATGTGCTGCTGATGGCGCATCTCGATCATCTGGGGATCAAGGACAGCGCCAAGGGGCCGGATAAAATCTACAATGGCGCGATGGATGACGCCTCAGGCGTGGCGACCATGCTGGCGGTGGCGAAGGCCTTTGCCGAAAGCGGACAACGGCCCAAACGCTCCATCCTGTTCGCGGCGGTGACGGCGGAAGAGGATGGGTTGCTCGGCTCGCAGTTCCTCGCCAGGAATCCGGTGCTGCCGGCAGGGGCGAAGCTGGTCGGCGTGGTCAATCTCGACATGCCGATCCTGACCTATGATTTTCAGGATGTGGTGGCCTTTGGCGCCGAACATTCGACCCTTGGCCCGATCGTGGAAAAGGCGGCGAAGGCGGAAGGCGTTTCCCTTTCGCCCGATCCGCTGCCCGCCGAGGGGCTGTTCACCCGTTCCGACCATTATCGCTTCGTGCAGGAGGGCGTCCCTGCGGTCTTCCTGATGACCGGCTTCGCGGGGCCGGGGAAAGAGGCGTTCGAGCATTTCCTCAAGACCGACTATCACCAGCCCTCCGACCAGTTAAGCCTGCCCTTCCATTGGGACGCGGCGGCCAAATTCGCCAAGGTGAATTACGCCATCGCCCGCGAGATTGCCGATGAACGGCAAGCGCCGCGCTGGTATAAGGGCGATTTCTTCGGGGATGCCTTTGCGCCGGATGCGCCCAAGGCAGCGAAGCCGTAACGCCTAAGGATATTTGCGTAGCGCCTCTTGTGTTGCTTTTATGCAACATTACATCGTGACGAGTTTCACGAAGGGGAACATGATGAACCTCGAAAAATTCACTGATCGCGCCAAGGGCTTTCTCCAGTCGGCGCAGACCGTCGCGATCCGGATGAGCCACCAGCGCATCAGCCCGGAGCATCTGCTGAAGGCGCTGCTGGAGGACCAGCAGGGCATGGCGTCCGGCCTGATCAAAGCGGCGGGCGGCGATGCGGGCATAGCGCTGCGCGAAACCGATGCGGCGCTGGCCAAGGTGCCGTCCGTCTCCGGCAGCGGGGCGCAGCAGACCCCCGGCCTCGACAATGACGCCGTGCGTGTGCTGGACAGCGCCGAACAGATCGCTGCCAAGGCGGGCGACAGCTTCGTCACGGTCGAGCGGCTGCTCCTCGCCCTCACCCTCGCCACCACCACGGCGGCGGGCAAGGCGCTGACCGCTGCGGGCGTGAAGGCGGAAGGCCTCAACGCGGCGATCAACGCTCTGCGGGGCGGCCGCACGGCCGACACGGCTGGCGCGGAGGACCGCTATGACGCGCTCAAGAAATTCGCCCGCGACCTCACCGAGGCGGCGCGCATGGGCAAGCTCGACCCGGTCATCGGCCGCGACGAGGAAATCCGCCGCACCATCCAGATCCTCGCCCGCCGCACCAAGAACAACCCCGTCCTGATCGGCGACCCCGGCGTCGGCAAGACCGCCATTGCCGAGGGTCTGGCCCTGCGCATCGCCAATGGCGACGTGCCCGACACGCTGAAGGACCGCACCTTGATGGCGCTCGATATGGGCAGCCTGATCGCGGGCGCCAAATATCGCGGCGAGTTCGAGGAGCGGCTGAAGGGCGTGCTGGACGAGGTGAAGGGCGCGGAAGGCCAGATCGTCCTCTTCATCGACGAGATGCACACGCTGATCGGCGCGGGCAAGTCCGAGGGTGCGATGGACGCGGGCAACCTGCTGAAGCCTGCGTTGGCGCGCGGCGAACTGCACTGCATCGGCGCGACGACGCTCGACGAATATCGCAAATATGTGGAGAAGGACCCCGCGTTGCAGCGGCGCTTCCAGCCGGTCTTCGTGGGCGAGCCGACGGTAGAGGACACCATCTCCATCCTGCGGGGCCTGAAGGAGAAATATGAGCTGCACCATGGCGTGCGGATCACCGACGGCGCGATCGTGTCGGCGGCGACGCTCTCCAACCGCTACATCACCGATCGCTTCCTGCCCGACAAGGCCATCGACCTGATGGACGAGGCCGCGTCGCGCCTGCGCATGGAGGTGGAGAGCAAACCGGAGGAAATCGAAACCCTCGACCGCCGCATCATCCAGCTCAAGATCGAGCGGGAAGCGCTGAAGAAGGAAACCGACAAGGCGTCCAAGGATCGTCTGGAAGCGCTGGAGGAGGATCTCGCCAATCTGGAACAGCAGTCGGCCGAACTGACCCAGCGCTGGCAGGCGGAAAAGGACAAGATTGCGGGCGAAAGCAAGCTCAAGGAACAGCTGGATGCCGCCCGCGTCGAACTGGATCAGGCGCAGCGCGCGGGCGATCTCGCCAAGGCGGGCGAGCTGGCTTACGGCACCATCCCCGAACTGGAGCGCAAGCTGGCCGAAGCTCAGAATGTGACCCAGGGCGCGATGTTGCGCGAGGAGGTGACGCCGGAGGACATCGCTTCGGTCGTGTCGCGCTGGACCGGCATTCCCGTCGACAAGATGATGGAGGGCGAACGCGAAAAGCTGCTCGCCATGGAGGAAGAACTGGGCAAGCGCGTCATCGGGCAGGCCGATGCGGTGAAGGCCGTGTCGACCGCCGTGCGCCGCTCGCGGGCGGGACTGCAAGACCCGAACCGGCCGCTGGGGTCGTTCCTGTTCCTTGGCCCCACCGGCGTCGGCAAGACCGAACTGACCAAGGCGCTGGCGGGGTTCCTGTTCGACGACGACAGCGCGATGGTGCGCATCGACATGAGCGAATTCATGGAGAAGCACTCGGTCGCGCGGTTGATCGGCGCGCCTCCGGGCTATGTCGGCTATGAGGAAGGCGGCGTGCTGACCGAAGCCGTGCGCCGCCGCCCCTATCAGGTGGTCCTGTTCGATGAGGTCGAAAAGGCGCATGGCGACGTGTTCAACGTGCTGTTGCAGGTGCTGGACGACGGCCGCCTGACCGATGGCCAGGGCCGCACGGTGGATTTCACCAACACGATCATCGTGCTGACGTCGAATCTGGGCAGCCAGTTCATCGCCAGCCTGGCCGACGACGAGCCGGTGGAGAAGGTCGAGGATCAGGTGATGGAGATCGTCCGGGCGCATTTCCGGCCGGAATTCCTGAACCGTCTGGACGAGGTGATCCTGTTCCACCGCCTGGGTGCCGCCCACATGGCGCCGATCGTCGACATTCAGGTGGCGCGGATCGGCAAGCTGCTCAAGGACCGCAAGGTAACGCTCGACCTGACCGACGGCGCGCGGGCGTGGCTGGGCCGGGTCGGCTATGATCCGGTCTATGGCGCCCGGCCGTTGAAGCGGGCGGTCCAGCGCTACCTGCAAGACCCGCTCGCCGACCTCATCCTGCGAGGCGAGGTGCCCGACGGATCAAAGGTCCGGGTCGACGAGGGCGACGGCGCGCTAAAACTCGACATCGGCTGATCAAGCCTGTCAGCACCACGAAAAAGGGGCGCTTCCTGATAGAAGCGCCCCCTTCTTTTTGCATGTCGCAGCGAAAGGTCAGTAATTGAACTTCGCGCCGATGCGGAAATAGCGGCCGAGGATACCTTCGCCACCCTGAACCGGGTTGTAGGCGTGGGCACCATAGGTCACCGTGTCGAGCGGCGGCAGCTTGTCGAACACGTTCAGCATGTTGGCGTAGAAGGTGAACTGATCCGTCACCTTGACCTGCGCGTTGAGGTCGAAGGTGATGTAGTTCTTCACGCGGCAAGGCAGATAATGGTCAGGCATCTGACCGCAATCCTTGTAATCGTCGCCCTGGTCCATCGCCGACAGGTCGTAACCGCCGAAGAAGTTGGTCGTGCCGGTCAGAGCGAACTTGCCGAAGTCCAGCGTGTTCGTCCAGGTGCCGCGCCACTTGGGCGTGCCCGAACCCGAGGTCAGGTTGAAGTTGCCGAGCGTACCGTCATAGCGCTGCGTCGAACCGTCGGGGAAAGTGGTTTCCAGACGGAGAATGTAGCTGGCCTCCAGCGAGCTGGTCCAACGGATGCTGTCGTTAAGCTTCAGGTCGAGATTGGCGCCGAAGTCCAGGCCTTCCGACTTGATGGTGTCGGCATTGATGAAGGGCGACTGGACGAAGGCGACGCGCGGCTGGCGCGGATCGCCCGGCGCGATGGGCACGTCTTCGATCACGTTGAAGCCCGCCGGGATCGGCAGACCGGCATAATAGGCTTGCAGCGCCGGCGTATTGTCGGCGGTCGTGATCGCGCCCGTCTTCTTGATGTTGTAATAGTCGACAGAGAAGGACAGGCCGCGCATCGGCTCGACCAGGATACCGGCGGTGAAGCTGCGCGACTTTTCGGGCTTCAGGTTCGCATTGGCGAGCGAGGTCGCGCCATAGCTGCCGTTGCGGATATATTGCGGGCACTGGCTGAAAGTCGCGACAGAGCAAAGGCCGGTCGCTCCGGGGGTGCTATACTGCGACAGATAGGCGTCATTGAACGCCGTGGCGTTGTTCGGCACATAACCAGTCGTCGGGAAGGTCGCATTGGCCTCACCGAAGCTGGGGATGCGGAAGCCCTTCGAATAGGTGCCGCGCAGCAGCACTTCCTTGATCGGCTTCACCTTCACGCCGATCTTCGGCGAGAAATTGTCGATGCCGCCCGAATAACGGTCATACCGGCCCGAAGCGTTGACTTCGACCTGATCGATGATCGGCGCGTTCAGTTCCGCATAGGCCGAATAGACCTTGCGGCTGCCCTTCACGGCAAAGCCGTTCAGGCGATAATAGCGTTCCGTACCACCGTTAACGTCGGAGTTAATCGAGGGAGAATCGACCGCTTCATAACGGAAGGACACGCCGAAGCCGAGCTGAAGCGGACCACCCGGCAGATCGAACAGATCACCGCTGACGTTCGCCTGCGTCTGCACCATGTCCGAAGTCGACGTCGCGATCGCCGTCGGCATCAGATAATCCATGGTCGCCTGGCTGTTGGCGTTCGGATTGACGAAATTGTAGCTGCCATCAGCGATCACATCCAGCAGATGCTGGATATAGACATAGCCGTCCGACTTGCGGCGCAGATCCATGTGCATCGCGGTCGCATCGACCTGATAGTTCCACTTGTCGTTGATCGGCCCCTTGATGCCGATCGCACCGCGATAGGCGCGGGTGCGCGATTCATCATGCTCCAGCGAGTTGGAGATGCGGCCGATGATGGCCGCGTTCTGGCCGGACGCCGCGAACGGGTTGTTCGGGTTCAGCGTGCCGTTGGCCGCCGTGCAGGCCACGGTCGTACCACGCGGACAGACATAGACGGGGAGCTGGAGGATGTTGTTGTTGCCATAATAGGCGACATTGCCCGAACTGCTGTAGCGCGGGAAGTAGAAGGGCGCCGGAGCGTTGGCGCGGATGGTGCTGGGCAGACCATCATAGCCGACATCGGTCTGGAGGAAGTTGAACTGGGCGTAGGCTTCGCTCGAATCGCCGACCCGGGCGGTGAAGCGGGCGGAGAAGCCGTAGCGCTGAATATCCGGATTGATGATGCCGTAATTCTTGGTCAGGTCTTCCTGGCACACGGTGGTCGGCGCCGCGGCATTGCCCGCCGCCCCCAATTCGCCGGGCGTCAACGTGTATGGGGTGCTGTTGGCATTACAGCCAGCCAACGGGTTCAGGAGCTGGTAACGGCCGCTCTGTGTGCCATCCAGCGCGCTTGCCGGGCGGACGAAGAAGTTGCTGCCGGTGTTGGTGACGACCGGGCTGAAGCCCGGATAGGCGCCGTCGCCGTCCAGACCATCGACGACATTGTTCGGGCCGCAATTGGCGCCGTTGCAGATGCCGCGATAATCGTCGCTGTTATAGGGATAGCCACGCTGGCTGTTCTTGAGCTGCTTGCTATTATAGTAGAAGCCGCTGACATAGGCGTTATAACCGTTTTCTTCCAGATCACCGGTGCCGGCGGTCAGCGACAGGCGATATTGCTGACCATCGCCGCGGCTGGAAATGCCGCTTTCGACGCGGCCGGAAACGCCCTTGAAATTCTTCTTGGTGATGACGTTGACCACGCCGGCGATCGCGTCTGCGCCATAGCTGGACGATGCGCCGTCGCGCAGCACTTCGATATGGTCGACGATATCGTCGGGAATGGTGTTGAGGTCGACGAAGTTGCGCGTGCCGTCGTCCGACAGCGGATAATAAGCGGCGCGCATGCCATCGAACAGGACGAGGGTGGAGTTGGTCGACAGACCGCGCAGCGACACGGCCGAAGCACCGGCGGCGAACGCGCCATTAGCCGAGAAGCTGTTGGTCAGCGCCGGACCGTTATTGGCGGCGATGCGCTGCAAGCCTTCCTGGACCGTGCTGATGCCGCGCTTGTCGAGGCTCTCGACCGAAACGGTGGTGACGGGCGAAGCCGTTTCCGCATCAGTGCGACGGATGATGGAGCCGGTCACGACGATGACGTCGCCTTCGTCCGCACCGGCGCCCTGTGCCGCGTCCTGCGCGAAAGCGGGGGTCGCGAAAGCCGCAAGACCGGCGCCTGCCAATGCAAACACCTGCAACGCTGCGCTACCGCGCAACCACGCGTTATTCGAAGTTTTCTTCACAATCCAGTCCCTTGCTCTGGAAGTTCGCGGACGTTCCGCGCGCTTATTGTTGACGCGTGAAGAGGGCGAAAAGAGCCCGACAGCAAACCCTCTTCCCACGTGCTGCGCATCACTCTGCGCAGTCGTTTTATGGGTGTAAAGCAATGTCAGAAGAGGTTGGATGTGATTTGAACCAAACTGTAGCAATTATGCCACAAAGGCGCTACACACTGTTAGACGACCGTTTAACAACATTGTTGCGCGCCCGTAATTCCGGGGAAAATTTTCACATTGCGGGCCGCGGAACGATCAAATAAAATAATAGATCCGTGTAATATTAATTCAATTCGCCGACATCTGCCCCGCCAGCAGCAACGGGTCGATCCGCGCATCCTTCCACTTCATCCCCCAGTGAAGATGCGGTCCGGTTGCGCGCCCGGTCGCTCCGATCGCTCCGATCCGCTGCCCTTGGACGACATGCTGGCCCGGAATCACATCGATACGCGAGAGATGCAGGAAAGCGCTGTTCAGGCCATGGCCATGGTCGATCATCAGCAGATTGCCCTCCAGCGTAAAGGGATGATCGGCGGCGAGTATCACCACCCCATCGGCAGGCGCGACCACAGGCTCGCCGGTCGCGCCGGCCACATCGACGCCACCATGATAGGCGCCCGGCTGACCCTGATAGATGCGCTGCGATCCGAACAGGCCGGAGATCCGGCCGGTGTGCGGCCATATGAAGTGCTGGCGCCAGCCCTGCGCGTCCGTCACCTTGTCGCGGGCGGCGGCAATCTGCTCCAGCTCCGGTTTGCGCAGCGCCAGAAAGGCCTCGCTATTCCTGGTGGGGCGGATCGGCGCGTTTATCTGCTCGATCCGCCATGCACGCGGCGCGACCGTCAACGCGCGATCCAGCGTTCTGCCGTCGGCCAGCCGCGCGCTCAGCCGGGCCTGCGGCCCCGCGTCACGGTCGAAGGCGATCAGGAAGCGGCCGTCGGCATCGACCGGAACAGGCTGGCCATCGAAGCGCAACTCGACCGTGCCTTCAGGCGCGGTGCCCAGCAGCGTGCCGCCCTGCACCGGCGTTCCGGCCAGCGCGATGTCGACCGCAGCAGGCGAGGCGGCAGACGAGGGCGCGGCCGGGGCGGCAGGTGCCGCCGTCACGCCAGCGGCCCCCAGCGCAAGGGCGGCGATACATCGCTTCATTTACAGCCCACGCGCCTTCAGTTCCGCCTGCGCGGAAATTTCGGCGCTGGCATAGGGTTCCTGCCGGGCGATGCTCCAGTAACGCAAATCCTCCAGCGGAATTCTCTGGCCGCTGACCGCGCAGACGACATGATCGCCCGCCTGCAACACGCGAAAGCTGTAGGCCATATAGTGCAGCCGGGCCGGGCGGTCGCGGTTGGACATCAGCATGGGATCATTCGGCCTTTCTTACCGGCAGTTTACAGACATCAGGAAAACAGGTCCTGCTGCCCGCCCTGTTGCGGCTCTCGCGCCTTGCGAGGCGCGCGGGATGGAGTCGATATAGCTTCGGAAGACGGCTTCTCAAGAGGCGCGGACGGTTCGGACCCGTCGATGACCGCGTCCACGCCGCCATCCCTGAAACGCAGGCTGACCCTGCCCGCCGCCTGCGCGTCGGCGACCGACTTTACCAGCCGGTCGCCCGCCATGACCCGGGCAAAGCCCCGCTCCAGCGGCAGGTCGGGATTGACCGAGGTGAACAGACGCGACACCCGGTCGAACGCCGTCGCCCGGTCGTGATAGGCGCGGGCCAGCGTTTCGGGCCGCAGGCGCAGCCGGTCGACCCGTTCCTTCGCGCGGCTGACATAATGCTGCAACAGCGCCGGGCGCAGCGCCCCGCCCGCCTGCCCCAGATGGGCGCGCGCGTCGGCCAGGCGGTGGCGCAGGCCGCTCACCAGCCCGTCGGACAACTGGTCCAGCCGCTGCCGCTGCGGCGCCAGCAGCGTGTCGGGCGTCGGCATCAGCCGGCTCTGCATGTCGAGCCGTTCGCGGGCCTGCCCTGCCCCGCGCCGCACGGCCCGCTCCATGCGCAGCCCCTGCTCCTTCAGCATCGCGATCAGTTCGGCGCGGACCGGCACCGCCATTTCCGCCGCCGCGGTGGGCGTCGGCGCCCGCACGTCGGCGGCATAATCGCAAAGCGTCGTGTCCGTTTCATGCCCCACGGCGGAAATCACGGGAATCGAACATTCCGCCACGGCGCGGACGACGATTTCCTCGTTGAAGCTCCATAGATCCTCGATAGAACCACCGCCGCGGGCCACGATCACCAGTTCGGGCCGGGGCAGGGGTCCGCCGGGCTGCATCGCACTGAAACCGCGCACCGCCCGCGCCACCTGCTCCGCCGCGCCTTGCCCCTGCACCAACACCGGCCAGAGCAGTACCTGCGTCGGGCAGCGATCCTCCAGCCGGTGGAGAATGTCGCGGATCACCGCGCCCGTGGGCGACGTCACCACGCCGATGGTGCGCGGCATGAAGGGCAGGCAGCGCTTGCGATCGCGGTCGAACAGCCCTTCGGCCGCGAGCTTCTGCTTCAATTTTTCCAGCAGCGCCATCAGCGCGCCTTCGCCCGCCAGTTCCATCCGATCGATCACGATCTGATATTTGGACCTGCCGGGATAAGTGGTGAGCTTGCCGGTGGCGATCACCTCCACCCCGTCCTGAGGCGCGAAGGGCAGGCGGGCCGCCCCACCCTTCCACATCACGCCGTCGATCACGGCGCTGTCATCCTTGAGGCAGAGATAGAGATGCCCGGAAGCCGCCCGCTTGAACCCCGAAATCTCGCCGCGGATGCGCACATGGCCGAAGCGGTCCTCGACCGTGCGCTTCAACACGGCCGACAATTCGCTCACCGACAGCGGCGGCGCGTTGTCCCCTGAGCGTTCCTCGGCTAACAGGCGCCCCGAGACATCGAAACCAGCTTCATATTCCGGGGACATGGGCGAAATGAACATCCTTCTGTTGGGCGGCGGCGGCCGCGAACATGCGCTGGCATGGAAGCTGGCGCAATCGCCTGCCCTCACCACCCTTTATGCCGCGCCGGGCAATCCCGGCATAGCCCAGCATGCGACGTTGGTCGACCTCGATGCCACGGATCATCGCGCCGTCGTCGATTTCTGCCTGCGTCATTCGATCGGCCTGGTGGTGATCGGTCCCGAAGCGCCGCTGGTCGACGGCCTTGCCGACAATCTGCGGGTGAAGGGCTATCCGGTCTTTGGCCCCGGCAAGAAGGCGGCGCAGCTGGAAGGGTCCAAGGGCTTCACCAAGGACCTTTGCAAGCGCGCCAATATCCCGACCGCCGCCTATGAACGCCTCTCCAGCAAGGATGGCGCGATCGCCGCGCTCGACGATTTCGGCCTGCCCGTCGTCATCAAGGCCGACGGCCTGGCAGCGGGCAAGGGCGTCATCATCGCCGAAACCCGGGAGCAGGCGGTCGAAGCGATTGAGGACATGTTCTCCGGCGCGTTCGGCGCGGCGGGCGCCGAAGTGGTGCTGGAAGAATTCATGACCGGCGAGGAGGCGAGCTTCTTCGCGCTGACCGACGGCAGCGCCATCCTGCCCTTCGGATCGGCGCAGGACCACAAGCGCGTCGGCGACGGCGACACCGGCCCGAACACTGGCGGCATGGGCGCCTACTCCCCTGCCCCGGTGGTGACCAGCGAAGTGCACCAGCGTGTCATGGACCTGGTGATCTGGCCGACCGTGCGCGGCATGGCCGAGGAAGGCAACGTCTACACCGGCTTCCTTTATGCCGGCCTGATGATCGACA
>Ga0105251_10002524_pt1 | contig 14288 bp, 9 predicted proteins | sample KBSS64metaG_FD_80424 | JGI IMG/M metagenome (GOLD analysis project Ga0105251, IMG submission 80424) | Switchgrass rhizosphere microbial communities from Kellogg Biological Station, Michigan, USA - KBS S6-4 metaG | ecosystem: Host-associated > Plants > Roots > Rhizosphere > Soil | place...
CAACATTTTAGGGTAACTTTGCGACCAGACGCTGATTTTTACTGAGCTAGCGGGCACTTTGCTTTACACTGGAGGCCACTTCTTAAGAGGCCGCAACAATGTCCACATCAAGACTGACACAACAAGATATGACCGAAGCCGAGCAGCGCGAATTGAAAACGCGGCTAGACCGCGCACGCATCGCCCATGGTCGTCCCCTGACAAACTCAGAAATCAACCACGTTAAAAAAACTTATATTGACCAACTGATAGCAGCACGTGAACAGGAGGCCAAAAAAGTCCGCCAGATTAAAAAGCAAAAAGCGGCGAAACCAGATACATCTGCAACTTATTCCTGGTCTGCAAACAGCCATTCACGTGGGAAGCGCTAATTTAGCGCCCCTTCTTCTTGCGCCCTGGCTGAGCAAAACGTTTACGTGAAGCCAGCTCTGCCGGGGTTTTAGCAGCACTCTTTGGCCCACTAACGACAGGTTTTTTCACCGCAACCGTCTTCGGTTTAGCTTTTGCTTTGGCTGCCGGTTTCGCTTCAGAAGACGAATTCTCAATCAGCTTAAACAATTCAACTAATTCATCGTCGGTCAAATCACGCCATTCACCCAACGGTAACCCTTTCATGCTGACATTCATGATGCGAGTACGTTCAAGCTTCGTCACGTCATAACCAAAGTGTTCGCACATACGGCGAATCTGGCGGTTGAGCCCTTGCACCAGCGTGATACGAAACACAAAGGGAGCTTCTTTCTTCACTTTGCATTTCTTGGTTACAGTTCCTAGCATCGGAACGCCCGCTCCCATACCGCGAATGAACTCATCGGTTACTGGTTTGTTTACCGTAACGACATATTCTTTTTCGTGGTCATTCCCGGCACGCAGGATTTTATTCACCAGATCGCCATGATTGGTGAGGAAAATCAGCCCCTGGGAGTCTTTATCTAAGCGCCCAATCGGGAAAACGCGTTTGCTGTGGTTAACGAAATCGACAATGTTGTCTTTCTCACCATCTTCGGTGGTACTTACAATGCCCACCGGTTTATTGAGTGCGATAAGTACCAGGTCGTCTTCGTCACGGGGTTCGATTAATTGACCGTTGACCTTCACCACATCTCCGGCAAATACCTGATCGCCAATCGCGGCGCGTTTGCCGTTAATAAAAACATTTCCCTGTTCGATGTAACGATCGGCGTCGCGGCGGGAGCAGATACCGCTCTCGCTAATGTATTTGTTCAGACGTATAGATGAGTTGGTCAGCATGGTTCCTCCGTAAAACCCGGAATATACCTTACATGAAGGGCGATGCGAACAGACTCGGGCAACAAACGCGAAGTTCATTGCCCGCAAAGGGGGTTATTTGGCAGGCGTCACCGCAATTACGGCTAACTGAAAGTGCCTTTTTCGATCAGTACTCATCCCTTTCGTCATCGTCAGGCTGTTCAAGTACGCTGTATGCGACCGCGCAGAACAGTGAGTTCAGGCGCTTCATATCACCAAGCAAACCGAGGTGTAGTGAGCTGGTTTCAATGCTCTGCACGTTTTGCTGATGTAGGCGGTCAACGTGTGCATGAGAGAAGCGGCGGTTAAGAATGCGGAAGCGATGTTTATTACGGCGCAAACGGCGCGCGCTGTTCACATCGGCGGAGAAAAATACCGACAGGCTGAGCTTCAGGTTGCTGGTTAACTGTTGGAGCAGAATATCCAGTTCTTTCAGGCCATCTGGCGAGAATGCCCGACGAGTGGCCAGCGATTTATCCGCCACTTCACTCCCCATACGTTCAAGAATATCTGCCGCCTGTTCCAGGTTTAGCGACATTTCAATAATCTCTGCCCAGCGACGGGATTCGACTTCGGCCAGTTCCTCTTTTTGCATCTGTGCCATATACAGTTTGATTGCGGTATAGAGCACATCGACATCATCGGCGAGCTTACGCAGTTCCTTCTCCTGGCGTGGCTCTCCGTGCATCACCTTGCTCCAGGTCTCCAACATTTGCTCCAGCACATCACCCATACGTAAGGTTTCACGCGCTGCGTTGGATAGGCCTAATGCTGGGGTATCCAGAGCCGTTACATCAAGATGTTTCGGCTTCATACGCGCATCAACTTCAGGAGTCTCACTAATCACGCTACGGCAAAAACGTGCCATTACACCGGCAAATGGCACCATTGCCAGACAGCGAATCAGGTTGTAGAACACGTGGAAGTAAATAACCAGTTCGGATTCCGGCTGGGAGAGTTTTTGCATCGCATCAGCAAGAATATGTACGAATGGCAGCACAATCACGCCGCCCACTAGCTTGAACAACAAACTGCCGAGTGCAACGCGGCGGGCAGCGGCGTTAGCGGTGCTGTTGTTGATCATAGCCAACAGGCCAGAACCGAGGTTGGCACCAATCACCAGACATAGCGCGACATCAAACGAGATAATTCCAGCAGAAGTCAGAGTAGCGGTCAGTAAAACCGCAGCAAGGCTTGAATAGCTGATGATGGCGAACATTGCGCCAATCAGCGCATCGAGCATGATATCGCCAGTTAACGAGGCGAAGATGACCTGCACGCCGGATGCCTGAGTAATTGGCGTCACCGCAGCAACAATCAACTCCAGCGCCAGCAAAATCAAACCGAGGCCAATGCCCACACGGCCAAGTTGTCCAGCGCGCGTTTGTTTGCGGCTGAGGAAGAAAATAACGCCAATGAAGATGAGTAGCGGCGAGAGCCACGAGAGATCAAAGGTCAGGATTCGCGCCATTAACGCGGTACCCACATCCGCGCCCAGCACAATCACCAACGCAGGGGTAAGCGCCACCAGATCCTGTGCCACAAAAGAGGTGACCAACATTGTGGTGGCGTTGCTGCTTTGCACCAGTGCGGTTACGCCAATACCTGCGCAAAAGGCGAACGGTTTTTTTTCAACACTGCGGCTAAGTACGCTACGGAGATTAGCACCGTAAACGCGCATGATGCCGGTACGCACAATGTGCGTGCCCCATACCAGTAGCGCCACCGCAGAAAGTAGATGCAGTAATGTCAGCACTCATTCTCCCAGTCAATTGACGTTAAGAAATTCCTTCTCTTTCCAGTATATAACGCCTGGCGAGATTTAAACGTTTCGGGATGTAAGAAGGGGAAAAGGAAGGAATTCAGTGATCGACCGTCGGTGTCGCAGCCAGTTTGAACTCGGACAGCGCACAGCCCCCGGAGCGTACACGTAGTACGTGACGGGGGCTAGCACTGCCCAGGTTCAAAATGGCAAGTAAACCAGGCCGAAGCGGATTAGTCCGCGTCGTAACCGAGGTTAGGCGCTAACCAGCGTTCAACATCGGTGACAGACATCCCTTTACGACGGGCATAATCTTCCACCTGGTCACGCTGAATCTGCGCCACGGCGTAGTATTTGCTGTCAGGATGGCTGAAGTACCAGCCGGAAACAGACGCACCTGGCCACATGGCGTAGGATTCGGTGAGTTTCATCCCCACCACATTCTCTACGTCCAGCAGTTCCCAGATAGTCGCTTTTTCAGTGTGTTCCGGGCAGGCCGGGTAACCCGGCGCCGGGCGAATCCCTTGGTAGTTTTCGCGGATAAGCTCTTCGTTGCTGAGGTTCTCCGTTGGCGCGTAGCCCCAGTAAACCTTACGCACACGCTCATGCAGATATTCCGCAAAGGCCTCTGCCAGGCGGTCAGACAACGCTTTCACCATGATTTTGTTGTAATCATCGTGCTGTGCTTCATAACCTTCCGCTAACGCGTCTTCTTCCATGCCACCGGTAACCGCAAACGCACCGATGTAATCCGCTTTTCCACTGAGTTTCGGTGCCACAAAGTCGGCCAGGCAGTAATTGGCAAAACCAGTTTTCTCGGTCTGTTGGCGCAAATGGTGTGCAACGGTCTGCACATGGGTGCGGGATTCATCACGATAGATTTCGATGTCATCGTCCACACGGTTTGCCGGGAACAAGCCGACTACACCGCGTGGGGTTAGTAGTTTTTCGTTATGCAGTTTGTCGAGCATGTCGTTGGCATCTTTAAACAGGCGTTTCGCCTCTTCACCCACCACTTCATCTTCGAGGATACGCGGGTATTTCCCGGCCAGCGACCAGGTCATAAAGAACGGCGTCCAGTCGATGTAGTTACGCAGCGTTTCGATGCTCGCCGTCACTTCCTGCACACCAGGGCGATGCGGGACAGGCGGCGTATAGCTTGCCCAATCAAATGCGAGATCGTTTTCACGGGCAGCAGCAAGGGTAACCGGCGGAGTACGCGGCTTTTTACGAGCGTGTTGGGTACGCACGGTGACATATTCTTTGCGCGTGCGTTCCACAAACTCATCGTGCTGAGTCGGAGAAAGCAGTGCTGCCACGACACCTACGGTACGTGAGGCGTTCTGCACATAAACCGTTGGGCCACTGTAATTCTGCTCGATTTTCACCGCCGTGTGCGCTTTGGAGGTTGTCGCACCACCAATCAGCAGTGGCAGCGTAAAGCCCTGGCGCTCCATCTCTTTGGCAACGTTCACCATTTCATCCAGCGACGGGGTAATCAGACCTGACAGACCGATAATATCGGCCCCCACTTCACGTGCGGTTTTCAAAATCTTCTCGGTTGGCACCATTACGCCAAGGTCGATGATTTCGTAGTTGTTACATTGCAGCACCACACCCACGATATTTTTGCCGATGTCATGAACATCGCCTTTCACCGTGGCGAGCACGATTTTACCGTTGGTAGAGCCTTTTTCTTTGCTGGCTTCGATGTACGGCTCGAGATATGCGACCGCTTGTTTCATCACGCGGGCAGATTTCACCACCTGCGGCAGGAACATTTTCCCTTCACCGAACAGGTCACCGACCACGTTCATGCCGTCCATCAACGGTCCTTCGATAACCTGAATCGGGCGTTCAGATTGCTGACGGGCTTCTTCTGTATCGAGTTCAATAAACTCGGTGATACCTTTGACCAGCGAGTATTCAAGACGCTTTTTCACATCCCAGCTACGCCATTCGGCTTGCTGTGCGGCCGCACCATCGTCACTTTTACTACCGCGATATTTCTCGGCCAGATCCAGCAAACGTTCGGTGCTGTCGTCGCGGCGGTTTAGAATTACGTCTTCTACCGCATCGCGTAATTCCTGCGAGAGATCGTCATATATCGCCAGTTGCCCGGCGTTAACAATCCCCATATCCATGCCGTTGCGAATGGCGTAGTAGAGGAATACCGCGTGGATCGCTTCGCGCACCGGGTCGTTACCACGGAAAGAGAACGACACGTTCGATACGCCGCCTGAAATCATCGCATGAGGCAATTCGCGCTTGATGTCGGCACACGCACCGATGAAGTCCTGTGCGTAGTTGTTGTGTTCTTCAATCCCGGTCGCAACGGCAAAGATATTCGGGTCGAAAATAATGTCTTCCGGCGGGAAGCCGACTTCTTCGGTCAGAATTTTGTAGGCGCGGCGGCAAATTTCGATTTTGCGCTCGCGGGTATCAGCCTGGCCCACTTCGTCAAATGCCATGACCACCATCGCGGCACCGTAACGGCGCACCAGTTTGGCGTGATGGATAAACGGCTCCACTCCTTCTTTCATGGAGATAGAGTTAACAATGCCTTTGCCCTGAATACACTTCAGCCCTTTTTCGATGACGTCCCATTTCGAGGAGTCGATCATGATTGGCACACGGGCAATATCTGGCTCACCGGCAATCAGGTTGAGGAAACGCACCATAGCCGCTTCGGCGTCGAGCATCCCTTCATCCATGTTGATGTCGATGATTTGCGCGCCGCTCTCAACCTGCTGAAGCGCAACTTCCAGCGCCTCGTTATATTTTTCTTCTTTGATCAGGCGCTTAAACTTGGCAGAACCCGTGACGTTGGTACGTTCACCCACGTTGACAAACAGGCTATCGGCGCCAATGTTCAGCGGCTCAAGGCCCGCCAGACGGCATGCCACTGGCAGGTCTGGTATTTTACGTGGGGCAACGCCTTCCACGGCTTTGCTCATCGCCGCAATGTGTGCAGGCGTGGTACCGCAGCAACCGCCGATTATGTTCAGGAAACCTGCCTGCGCCCATTCGCCAATCTGGCGCGCCATCTCAGCTGCATCGAGATCGTATTCACCGAAGGCATTTGGCAGGCCGGCATTCGGGTGCGCGGTAACGTAGCAATCAGCGATGCGTGAAAGCTCAGCGACATACTGACGAAGTTCATCTGGCCCCAACGCACAGTTCAGACCAAAGGTCAGCGCATCGGCGTGACGCAACGAGTTATAGAAGGCCTCGGTAGTTTGGCCGGAAAGAGTACGGCCTGAAGCGTCGGTGATGGTGCCGGAAATCATGATCGGTAGATCAACGCCCAGCGCTTCAAATTCGGTTTTAACCGCAAAAATAGCGGCTTTGGCATTCAGGGTATCGAATACCGTCTCAATCATGATGAGGTCAGATCCACCTTCCACCAGCGCACGTGTAGATTCGCGGTAAGCTTCCACCAGCAGATCAAAGGTCACGTTACGGAATGCCGGATCGTTCACGTCAGGTGAAATAGATGCAGTACGGTTAGTTGGGCCTAACACACCTGCCACGTAGCGTGGTTTTTCTGGTGTGCGTGCTGTCCATTCATCAGCACAGGCACGTGCGAGTTTAGCCGCCTCAAAGTTGATTTCTGCCGACAGGGATTCCATTTGGTAATCCGCCATCGCGATGGTCGTTGAGTTGAAGGTGTTGGTTTCGACAATGTCGGCACCCGCTTCAAAATAGGCGTAGTGAATAGCGGCAATGATTTCCGGCTTGCTCAGCACCAGCAAGTCGTTGTTCCCTTTCAGGTCACAAGGCCACTCCGCAAAGCGCTCTCCGCGGAAATCGCTCTCATCAAGACGGTAGCTCTGGATCATGGTTCCCATACCACCATCCAGTACCAAAATGCGTTGTTGCAACTGCTGATGCAGTTTTTCTAATTTATTGCTCACTCTAACTCCCACCTGTTTACCCAAGCCTGTCAGCCCACAAGGCATACTGTCATAACTTGTAATAGTCGCAAAGCAATGGAACATGAGACATGTTCACCTGACTGATCCGATGAGTCCAATGCTGGTTGCATTATCGCCAAATAAAACGAAAATGATTTCCACGATACGAAAACAGGAGTCAGTTATGGTTGCTGCCGTTCCCGCCAAACGTGGAAAAAAACCACGCGCTACCACAGTCGCTGCACCTCAGCCTACCGGGCAAGTTCAGTCACTGACTCGTGGTTTGAAACTGCTTGAATGGATTGCCGAATCGCACGGCAGTGTTGCTCTGACGGAGCTTGCACAACAGGCTGGCCTGCCTAACTCCACGACTCATCGTCTACTGACCACCATGCAACAACTTGGCTTTGTACGCCAGATCGGCGACCTCGGCCATTGGACGATTGGCGCGCATGCGTTTGTGGTAGGTAGTAGCTTCCTGCAAAGCCGTAATCTGTTGGCCATTGTTCACCCGATGCTGCGCAAACTGATGGAAGACTCCGGCGAAACGGTGAATCTTGCAGTGCTCGACCATAGCGATCATCAGGCGATTATTATCGACCAGGTGCAATGCGCCCAGCTTATGCGGATGTCAGCTCCAATTGGTGGCAAATTGCCGATGCATGCATCGGGCGCAGGAAAGGTGTTTCTCGCGAATTTGAGTGACGACCAGGTCGCAACTCTGCTGCATCGTAAAGGGTTGCATAGCTATACCCCTGCGACACTTACCTCTCCACTGCATCTGAAAGAAGATTTGGCGCAAACGCGTAAGCGTGGATATTCATTTGATGATGAAGAACATGCGCTGGGGCTGCGTTGCGTGGCGGCGTGTATCTATGACGAACACCATGAAGCCTTTGCGGCGATTTCTATCTCCGGCCCAATATCACGCGTGACAGATGACCGCGTTACCGAGTTGGGCGCGTTAGTCATTAAAGCGGCGAAAGAGATTACTCAGGCATACGGCGGCGGGCGCTAACCCGCCTGCTTTAAATCGCCAAAACGAAGAATAAATCTTTGGCGTTTACGATAAGCAAAGACATCTTCTACGTGGCCATTGCGGATACGTTCCTGCAACGCACGCCAGTAGTCAGCACGGAACAAGTCGCTGTGCATTTCATCGAATATCTGGCGAATACGCGGGTCAGCGCATAAGTAGTGACGAAACTCTTCCGGGAACACGTCACCCAGCGCCACGCTGTACCACGGCTCAGCAGAGAGTTCGTCCTCTGGGTAACGCGGCGGCGGTACGTTGCGAAAATTCACTTCTGTCATGTAGCAAATTTCATCGTAATCGTAGAACACCACGCGCCCGTGCCGGGTTACGCCAAAGTTTTTAAACAGCATGTCACCTGGGAATATATTGGCTGCGGCAAGCTGGCGGATAGCGTTACCGTATTCTTCCACCGCGTCGCGTAATTGCTGCCCTTCCACCTGCTCAAGCCACAAATTCAGCGGCACCATTCGGCGTTCAATATAAAGATGGCTGATGGCGATCCGGTCACCGAGATCGGTCAGTTTTTCAGGCACTTCCTGCTGTAATAATTCCAGAAGTGGCTGGCTAATTTGATGTTTAGACAGAACAAAGTTTTCAAATTCCTGGGTATCGGCCATGCGTCCGACACGATCGTGCTCTTTGACCAGCTGATAGCATTCGCGTACACGTTCAGCAGTGACCTCTTTTTGCGGCGCGAACTTGTCTTTAATCACTTTGAATACCCGGTCAAAGCCAGGCAACGTAAACACCAGCATCACCATGCCACGAATACCAGGCGCTTCGATAAACTGTTCGTCAGTGGCAGAGATATATGTCAGATATTCGCGGTAACTTTCGGTTTTACCGTGTTTCTGGCAGCCAATTGCCATATACAACTCGGCAGTAGTTTTACCTGGCAACAGCTCACGCAACCACTCCACCAGAGCCGCAGGTTGTGGTGCATAAACCATGAAATAGGAACGGGCGAAACCGAAGACAATGCTCGCTTCGGCGGCGCTGGTTAAACAAGTATCAACGACCAGATGACCGTCATCGGTGCGATGAATTGGCAGTAAAAACGGCACCTTACCGCTCGGCAAAACCAACTTACCCACAAGCCAGGCGGCTTTATTGCGATAAAACAACTCATTGGCGACTTCAAGGGAAGCATGCTGCAAAGCCTCAGAACCAAAGGTTTCCGTCAGATGCGCGATGATGTAACCCGCGTCTCGCGCCAAATCTTGCCACGGCAAACGCAAAGGCAAATCTCTTAGCAAGGAGCGCAGAAGTGGCTGCCATCCTAAAGCCGGGGTAAAGGACTTTGACAGCGGACGAGGGATCTCACGAAAGCGCTTTTCTTCCTGAGAGCTAAAAATAAAAAGCCGCTCGGGAGATAACGAGCGGTGATCGAATAGTCGACAATAAACAGAATTGAAAAAGCTTTCGGCGATTTCAAAGCGAGGGTAATCGGGTAACAATTGTGTGTACTGCGCTTTGACCCGCAGTAAAAACTCGTCGTCAGTATTGTGGCCGCCAGTGATGCAACGCAGTTGCTCCACCACCAGACCAACGTGGTGATCATAGAGATGGATACGGCTTTTCATCGCACGCTGAACCGCATGCCAGTCTGCTTGCTCAAATCGCTGCTGGGCTCCCGCAGTCACTTCAAGAAAGCGACCATACTGCGCGTCAAAGCCTTGCAGGATGGTATGGGCAATTAACAGTTCCAACTGACGCGTCATGAGTTACTCCATGGTGGGTTTTCACCCTCACTCTGTCCCTCTCCTAAGAGGGACAGAGGATTAATCGAGCGGGTTTAGAATTGCTCTTCTTCCGTTGAACCCGTTAATGCAGTTACCGAAGAAGCTCCCCCCTGAATAATCGTCGTCACACGGTCGAAGTAACCAGTGCCCACTTCCTGCTGATGGGAAACGAAGGTGTAGCCTTCAGGTGCTGCGGCAAATTCTGGCTGCTGCACTTTTTCCACGTAATGGCGCATCCCTTCACCCTGTGCGTAAGCGTGTGCCAGGTCGAACATGTTGAACCACATGCTGTGGATGCCCGCGAGTGTAATAAATTGGTATTTGTAGCCCATTGCTGACAGCTCCTCCTGGAACGAAGCTATGGTTTTGTCGTCGAGGTTTTTCTTCCAGTTAAACGATGGCGAGCAGTTATAGGCCAGCAATTTACCAGGGAAGCGTGCATGAATAGCTTCAGCAAAGCGGCGAGCCTGGTCGAGGTCTGGCTTCGAGGTTTCACACCACACCAGGTCAGCGTATGGCGCATAAGCAAGTCCACGACTAATAGCTTGTTCAATACCTGCACGCGTGCGGTAGAACCCTTCTTGTGTGCGCTCGCCAGTCACAAACTCCCGGTCGTATTCGTCACAATCGGAGGTGATGAGATCCGCCGCATCAGCATCGGTACGCGCAATCACAAGCGTTGGCACACCCATGACATCTGCCGCCAGACGTGCAGCGACTAATTTCTGAATCGCTTCTTGAGTAGGGACCAATACCTTGCCGCCCATATGGCCGCATTTCTTAACCGATGCGAGCTGATCTTCAAAGTGAACGGCTGCCGCACCGGCCTGAATCATCGATTTCATTAGCTCAAAAGCATTCAGTACGCCGCCAAACCCGGCTTCAGCATCGGCCACGATCGGCAGGTAGTAATCGACATAACGCGGATCACCTTCTTCAATGTTCGATGCCCACTGGATCTGATCGGCGCGACGGAAAGTATTGTTGATCCGATCAACCACCGCAGGTACTGAGTTTGCTGGATACAGCGATTGATCCGGATACATGCTTGAAGCCAGGTTGGCATCCGCCGCCACCTGCCAGCCAGAAAGGTAGATAGCTTCGATACCGGCTTTCGCCTGTTGCAAAGCCTGCCCACCGGTTAATGCACCGAGGCTATTGATGTAACCCTTTTTCGATTCGCCATGTAGCAGACGCCACATTCTCGCTGCGCCATTTTGCGCCAGGGTACATTCCGGGTTTACCGAACCGCGCAGCTTAACGGCTTCTTCTGCTGTGTACGGACGTTTGATGCCTTCCCAGCGTGGTTGCGTCCAATCTTGTTGTAATTGTTGGATTTGTTGGTTGCGTGAGGTTTTCATTGCAGATGCTCCATATTCTATTGGTGTAGGGTTCAAGCAAGCAGGCGGTAGCCTGGCAGCGTCAGGAAGTCGATTAACGTCTCGGAAGTGGTGATTTGCTCCATCAGGCGAGCCGCTTCATCAAAACGCCCCTGGCTGAAACGCTTGTCACCTAGCTCTTCTTGAATAACGAACATCTCTTCGGCCAGCATTTGGCGGAACAGCTCCTTAGTGACCGTTTCGCCGTTACTCAGCATTTTTTGATGGTGAATCCACTGCCAGATAGAAGTTCGTGAAATTTCCGCAGTCGCGGCATCTTCCATCAGTCCGTAGATCGGCACGCAACCATTGCCTGAGATCCACGCTTCTATGTACTGCACAGCAACACGAATGTTGGCGCGCATACCCGCTTCGGTGCGCTCACCAGGACATGCTTCCAGCAGTTGTGCCGCAGTAATTGGTGCATCTTCTTCACGCAAAACATGCAGCTGATTTTTGTCTTCCCCCAACGCTTTGCTAAAGACCTCCATCACAGCATCGGCAAGACCCGGATGCGCAATCCATGTGCCGTCATGGCCGTTGGTCGCTTCCATCTGCTTATCCGCTTTGACTTTGTTGAGTACCCACTCATTGCGTTGGCTGTCTTTACTTGGAATGAATGCCGCCATACCGCCCATAGCGAAAGCACCGCGACGATGACAAGTTTTGATAAGCAGACGGGAGTAAGCATTCAGGAAAGGCTTATCCATCGTGACGGACTGGCGATCGGGAAGAATACGGTCCGGATGATTTTTCAACGTCTTGATATAACTGAAAATGTAATCCCAACGGCCACAGTTCAGGCCAACGATGTGATCGCGCAGCGCGTGCAGGATCTCATCCATCTGGAATACTGCTGGTAGTGTTTCAATCAGCAATGTCGCTTTGATGGTGCCACGCGGCAGAGAGAAATGATCTTCGGTGAAGCTGAATACTTCACTCCACCAGGCCGCTTCCTGCCAGGATTGGGTTTTTGGCAGATAGAAATACGGGCCGCTTCCTTTAGCCAGCAGAGAGTCTACGTTGTGGAAGAAGTAGAGTGCGAAGTCGAACAGGCTACCAGGGATAGGTTCATCGCGCCAGATGACATGCTTTTCCGGTAAATGCAGGCCACGAACACGGCACACCAGTACCGCCGGATCAGGCTTCAACTGATAAATTTTACCTGCTTCGTTTGTCCAGCTAATGGTGCCGTTTATTGCATCACGCAGGTTGATCTGGCCATCGATAACTTTGTTCCAGCTTGGTGCCAGTGAGTCTTCAAAGTCGGCCATGAACACTTTGACGTTAGCATTTAAAGCGGTGATCACCATTTTGCGTTCAACCGGACCGGTGATCTCGACACGTCTGTCCAGTAAATCGGCTGGGATCCCACGAATAGTCCATTCAGATTCACGAATGGAACTGGTTTCCGAAATAAAACCCGGAAGCTTTCCAGCATCAATTTCCGCTTGCTGTACGGTGCGTGCCGCCAGCAGCTTATTACGTTGCGGTGTAAAGCGGGTGACGAGCTCACTGAGAAACTCTACTGCATCAGGTGTCAGTATCTGTCGCTCTGGTTCACCAAACGGTTGGCTAAAGGCCAACTCTGCGCTAACTGTCTGTTGTGTCATTGGATCTCTCCCCTCATATCATCCCGTCAATAACGCTAATTCTATCTGGTACGTCCAGTGTCTGGTTTTCACTCAACAGAGTTAAGACTACTTCATGATTTTTTAAAATCAAAAACTATTTCCATTTTTTAAATTAAAATCATTTATCACATTGATATTTATTAAGTTAAAAATTATTCAGTGAGGGAAGTGGTTTTTAGAAAACAAAAAAGGCACCTAAAGGTGCCTTGATCGTAGAGGTGGCGGGATGCTGAAACGCTTAATCGAGCGTTGGGTTCATATGACGCAGATCGAACGGTGTGATCTGATAAACGTAGTAGTTAAGCCAGTTTGTGAAGAGTAAATTTCCGTGGCTACGCCAGGTTGCATGTGGCTTCTTCTGCGGGTCATTACCCGGGAAATAGTTATAAGGCACATCTGGATTAAGACCTGCTTCTACGTCGCGGAAATACTCACCAGAAAGCGTGTGCGAATCATATTCCGGATGGCCTGTCACAAATGCAATGCGCTTGTCTTTACTGCCAAAAAGATAAGCATCCCCTTCTTCTGACTCGGCCAGAACTTCGAGATCGGTGTAATCACGAATCAACGATGCAGGGAAATCGGCGTAACGCGAGTGTGGTGCCAGGAAGGTATCATCAAAACCGCGAGTTAACAGCGCATGTGGGTAAGTGAGGTTATGCTCATATACACCCGACAATTTCTCTTTGCGCGTTTGCTTAGGAATACCGTAAAGAATATTTAGTGCAGCCTTCACAGCCCAACAGACAAATAACGTTGAGGTGACGTGATCTTTAGCCCAATGAATTACTTGTTCGATCTGCGGCCAGTATGCCACATCGTCAAACTCAACCAGGCCCAATGGTGCGCCGGTAACGATAAGCCCATCAAAATTTTCATCCTGAATATCGTCGAAATTACAGTAGAAGTTATTGAGGTGCTCAGTTGGTGTATTACGGGATTCACGCGAATCGATGCGCAACAGCTGGACGTCAACCTGTAGAGGAGAGTTAGAAAGCAGACGTAAAAATTGGTTTTCCGTCTCAATCTTTTTTGGCATCAGATTAAGTATGAGCACCTTTAGCGGACGGATCTCCTGATTGCTTGCACGCGATGTCGTCATAACAAAGACATTCTCATCACGCAGGAAATTGACAGCTGGTAACTCATCCAGTACCCGAATTGGCATAACCTTTTACCCTCACAGCATACGTTTAAACGTTTAGACATCCAGATAGCTGAAGATAACTCGCCGACTGTCAAATGTCGAGTATTCATAAGATAGTTGAAAATGTTTCACTTAAGCACAGATCTTACGGACAGGGGAATAGACTGGTTAATAGTTGGTATAGCAGTGGATTATATGGCTTAAATTGACTTACTGAGGGGGGAATATGAAGGGTGATTGGGTAAATTACAGACAGCAAAAAGCCCTGTACGTCAGTACAGGGCTTTCCACTTATTTGGAGCCTGGCAGTTCCCTACTCTCGCATGGGGAGACCCCACACTACCGTCGGCGCTACGGCGTTTCACTTCTGAGTTCGGCATGGGGTCAGGTGGGACCACCGCG
>Ga0105251_10002527_pt1 | contig 14259 bp, 10 predicted proteins | sample KBSS64metaG_FD_80424 | JGI IMG/M metagenome (GOLD analysis project Ga0105251, IMG submission 80424) | Switchgrass rhizosphere microbial communities from Kellogg Biological Station, Michigan, USA - KBS S6-4 metaG | ecosystem: Host-associated > Plants > Roots > Rhizosphere > Soil | place...
AACGTGCTGCGTGACTACCTCACCGACCTGTTCCCGATCATGGAGCTGGGCACCAGCGCCAAGATGCTGTCCATCGTGCCGCTGATGGCCGGTGGTGGCCTGTTCGAGACCGGTGCGGGTGGTTCGGCGCCCAAGCATGTGCAGCAGTTCGTGGAAGAGGACTACCTGCGCTGGGATTCGCTGGGTGAGTTCCTGGCCCTGGCCGCGTCGCTCGAGCACCTGGGCAACCGCTACAACAACGCCGGCGCCACCGTGCTGGCCAAGACCCTGGACCAGGCCAACGGCCAGTTCCTGGACAACGACAAGTCGCCGTCGCGCAAGCTTGGCGGCATCGACAACCGTGGCAGCCATTTCTACATCGCGCTGTACTGGGCCCAGGCCCTGGCCGCGCAGGACGACGATGCCGCACTGAAGGCCCGTTTCGCACCGCTGGCCAAGGCGTTGTCGGACAATGAAAAGACCATCGTCGATGAGTTGATCGCGGTGCAGGGCAAGCCGGTCGACATCGGCGGTTACTACCGTCCGGACGTGGCCAAGGCCAGCAAGGCCATGCGACCGAGCAACACGCTCAACGCAGCGCTCGCCGCACTGTAACCTTCGATTCCGCGTTGCGGTGATCGACCTGGAACCCGCGCTTCGGCGCGGGTTTTTTGCGTGGTCAATCCCATTTCCGACACGACGCCCCATTTTTGACGGCAAATACGTGACGCCCGTTGGTTGAGTTCTGGCACGCTTGCGTCCGCCACGGGATACGGGCGTGGCCGCCAGGGCACAACCAGGGGGAAGGCGATGGCCAGGGTTCTCGTGGTCGGATCGGATATCCAGGGGGAGCGTGCGTTGCTGCAACGCCTGCGTATGGCCGCGTCATTGCCGGCCGACATGGTGCGAAGTTGCCGCGACCTCGACGAGTGCGACCTGCTGGTCATCAAGGACACGCCGGCACTGCGCAATGCCGCGCTGCGAATGGTGCGTGACCGCCCGGGCATCCAGTTCTGGGTGGAAGACCAGGACGGCCAGCTGCGCCAGGGCCAGGGCAGCAACCGCGGCGTGCTCGACGATACCGCGATCGAACACGCGCTGCGGCAGATGCCTGCCGCCACCCACAGCATTGACGAACCCTGCCTCGCACAAGGCGCCAAGGCGATCACCCGCGCGCTGCGCGAGCGCGTGCCGGCGCGGCAGGGTCACGCCGCACTGGTGCTGGACGACGAGCCGCAACTGCTGCTGGACTTCGTGCAGGATCAGATGGTGGTGCCGGTCGGCGTGCCGGCGGCCAGCCTCGCGCAGGATCTGTCGGACCTGTTCGAATCGCTGTCGCTGCATGGACTCTCCGAACGCCGCTATCTGGAACTGGCCGCTGCGCTGCCGCGACAGCCGCTGCGCCCGCTGCTGTGGCAGTGGGGCCAGCGCCCCGCGCACTGGCAGGACCTGGACGCCCGCCTGCAAGGCGGCGCAAGGATCAAGCTGCTGCGCTGGCCTGATTTCCGGGTGCTGGGCAACCAGCACGACAGCTTCCGCCTGTGTTCGCTGCTGCTCAAGCGCGCCTGCAGCGTGGACGAGTGCGCGGCACTGCTGGACGTGCCGCGCGAGGCCGTGCGCGGCGTGGTGCACCCCGCCTATCTGTGCGGGTACGCAGCGCTGGAGGACTTCATGGCCAATGCGCCGCCGATGCGCGGCAGCGACCGCGACCGCAGCGGTACCCTGCTGGCCCGCATGTGGCGCAGCGTGCGGCAGCGTGGCGGGAGTTGAGCGTGCGCGAACACAAGATCGTGGTGCTGGGCGGCATGGGCAGCGGAAAGTCCACGCTGGTGCGTGCCATCGCGGCCGGCGCAGTGGTGAATACCGACGTACCCAACAGCGACCGCGAAGAGGCCGACAAGGCCTCCACCACCGTGGCCATGGACTACGCCGACATCGACCTGCCCAACGGCGACCGCCTGCGCCTGTACGGCACGCCGGGGCAGCAGCGCTTCGACTTCATCTGGCCGATCCTGCTGCAGGGCGCCAGCGGCGTGGTGCTGCTGCTCGATGCCACCCGCCATGCCGCAGTGGAAGAGCTGCTCACCTACCTGGCGGTGCTGCGCCAGCACGCGGCGCAGGTGCCGGCGGTCATCGGTGTCTCGCGCCTCGACCTGACGCCGACGTTCGATCTGGACGCATGCGCCTCGGTGGCCGTCCTGGACGAGCGCCTGCTGGCCGTAATGCCGGTCGACGCGCGCGAGCGCGAGCAGGGATTGTCGTTGATGGACGTGCTGATGAGCGAGATGGAAGCCCACAACCTGGTACTTGACCATGGCTGACGGACACGACGTACGCCGCTTGCCGCCCGCCACGCGCACGCGCGTGATGCAGCACCTTCAATCCTTCGCCGACGACATCACCGGCGTGCGCAGCGCGGTGCTGGCCAGCGTGGACGGTTTCGCGCTGGTGCCCGCCACCGGCACCCACGGCAGTGGCGAGCGGCTGGCCGCCATGACCAGCGCGATGCTGGCGCTGGCTGCTGCAGTGGGCCGCGAGCTGGCGCTGGGCGAACTGGAAGTGCTGATGCTGGAAGCCGGCGAGGGCAAGGTGCTGATGCTCGCACTGCCGTGCGCGCCTGCGCCGCTGCTGCTGATGACCGCCTGCGACGCCCGCTGCGTGATCGGCAAGGTGCTTTGGAGCGCAAAGGAATGTGGCCGCAACATCATGGCCGAACTCAGCGGATCACGAGCCGATCCGCAGGGAATCTAGGGGCTCGACAACCAATGGGGTGATGTATGGCAACTGGAGTAAGCGATACCTTGGCCGCGCTGATGCAGATCGACGGCGCACAGGCGGTGGCACTGGTGGACTACGAAAGCGGCATGCTGCTCGGCGAAGCCGGCTCGGGCATGGATATGGAAGTGGCCGCGGCGGGCAACACCGAAGTGATCCGCGCAAAGATGAAGACCGCGGCGTCGTTGAATCTCAATGACACCATCGAAGACATCCTGATCTCGCTGGGCAAGGCGTACCACATCATGCGCCCGGTCGCGGCCAAGAAGGGACTGTTCCTGTACCTGGTACTGGACCGCAACAAATCCAACCTGGCACTGGCCCGGCGCAAGGTGCAGGAGGTGGAGGGGCAGCTGGCGATGTAAGCGGATGCCTTCGCTCCGGCCACCGCAGGGGTGGCCGGTCGCGGTGCTGGAAGGAACACGGATTCGCCGGGCAGAGCCCGGCGCTACAATGGGGGCGGTCCTTCCGGTTGCCCTGCATGCCTGTTGCCGATTGCCACGATGACGATGCGCTGGCCGAGCGCCTGGCGCTGTTGATCCGCGAGGGGTTCGAGGCATATCACGCGCGCTTCTCGGGAGTGAGCCGGCGTGCGCGGGTGCGCTTTGAAACACGCGACTGGGCCGGGGCACGGCGCGATGCGGTGGAGCGTATCGGCCTGTACGACCGCTGCATTGCCGAAACCGTGGATGCACTGCGCCGGGCGGCAGGCGAGGTGGTCGGTCGCCGCAGTCTGTGGCTGGGGGTGCGCAGCGCCTACGCGGGCCAGGTGGGCGCGCTGATCGACGCCGAGCTGTACAAGACCTTCTACAACACGCTGGCGCGGCGACTGTTCGCCACCGAAGGCGTGGATGCGCAGGTGGAGTTCATGGCGCTGGATGTCGAGCCGTCCGACGCCATCACCCATCCGGTCGCGCGGCATACCTACGCCGTTTCCACCACCCGTCCGGTGGAGGCATTCATGCGCGTGCTGGGCGACTACCGGTTCGATGTGCCCTACGCCCACCAGCTGCGCTGCGCAGCGGCGATCGCGGTGCGGTTGCAGGATGACCTGCAGCACTGGGGTACGCATCCGGTGCGCAGCATCGAGCTGCTCGACACCGTGTTCTATCGCGAGCGGCGCGCTTACCTGGTGGGCCGTGTGTTCGGCGAACACCGCTTCTCGCCCTGCGTGATCGCGCTGGTCAATGACGCCGCCGGCCTGCGCGCCGAGGCGGTGCTGACCCGGCGCCGTGATGTGGCGCACCTGTTCGGCGTGTCGCGCAGCTACTTCCAGGCTGACCTCTCCACCGTGGGCGATGCCGTGGTGTTCCTGCGCAGCCTGCTGCCGGCCAAGCCCATCGATGAGATCTATACCGTGCTGGGCCGGGCCAAGCAGGGCAAGACCGAGCGCTACCGCACCTTCTTCCGGCACTTCCAGGACCACCCCGACGAGCAGCTGGTACATGCCGACGGCACGCCCGGCATGGTCATGGCCGTGTTCACGCTGCCCAGCTACCCGCTGGTGTTCAAACTGATCCGCGACCGCTTCGCCTGGCCAAAGACCCTGACCCGGCACCAGGTGGAGGAAAAGTACGCGCTGGTGTTCAACCTGGACCGGGTGGGCCGGCTGCTGGACGCACAGCCCTACCGGCACCTGCGTTTTCCGAAGGCGCGCTTCTCCGCCGCGTTGCGCGACGAGCTGTTGACCCAGTGCGCGGCCAGCGTGCGCGAAGAGGGCGACAGCCTGGTGATCGCACTGTGTTACGTGCAGCGGCGATTCCGCCCGCTCAACCTGTACCTGCGCGAGCAGACCGCCGAAGCACGGCGGGCGGCGGCGCTGGACTATGCGCAGTCGATCACCGACATGGCGCGCAACAACATCTTCCCGGGCGACATGCTGCCGAAGAACTTCGGCGTGTCGCGGCATGGCCGGGCGGTGTTCTATGACTACGATGAGCTGTGCCTGGTCAGCGACTGCGTGTTCCGCGCCTGGCCGCAACCGCGCAATCCCGACGAGGCGATGGCCGATGAGCCGTGGTTCCATGTCGGCCCCCGCGATGTGTTCCCGGAGCGCTTCGCGCCCTTTATGGGCCTGCCGGCGGCGGAGCTGGCGGCGGTGCGCGAGCACCACGCGCACCTGTTCGATCCGCGGTGGTGGCAAGGCCTGCAGGCGCGCTTCGCGGCCGGCGACTATCCCGATACGCCGCCCTACGCCGACACCCATCGGCTGGCCTGATATTCTCCTGACACACGCCTGCGCTACCGTGCGGGTTCATCACAAGGAGCACGTGAGATGCGCTATTCCCCCCTTCTGGTACTGGCCCTCGCCGTAGGCGGCGCTGGCCTGGCTGCAACGCAGGGCGCCGCTGCGCAGACCGCGCGGGCCGCACTGCAGACCGCCGAAGCCAGCATGACGCTGGCGGGAAAGATCGATATCGGCACCGAGGGGCAGGTCACCGGCTTCCAGCTGGACCACGCCGACAAGGTGCAGCCCGACCTGGCCGCGTTCGTGACGCGTCAGGTGCAGGGCTGGCGCTTCGCACCGGTGCTGGCCGAGGGCGCGCCGGTGGCCACCCAGACCCCGGTCATTCTTCGCCTGGTGCAGCGGCCGGACCCGAATGGCGAAGGTGCGCTGGTTCGCGTGACCGGCGCCAGCTTCGCCCGGTACGACCCTGAAGACACCCGCCGTGTGACCGTTGCAGCCATGCCCCCACCCACCTATCCGAAGGACGTCTACGCCATGCGCGGTCGCGGCGACGTGCTGTTGCTGGTGAAGGTGGCGCGCGACGGCAGCGTGGCCGATGTGTTCACCGAGCAGGTCAACCTTCGCGTGGTCGGCAAGGAAAGCCAGATGCGCGCGATGCGCGATGCGCTGGCACGTGCGTCCGAATCCGCCGCACGTCGCTGGACCTTCCGCCCGCCCACCACCGGCAAGGCCAAGGATGCCGAGTCGTGGAACGTGCGGGTGCCGGTGCAGTACGCGATGGGCGAGCGGCGCATGGACCGCTACGGCACCTGGGAGGCCTACATTCCCGGCCCGCGTGAGCGTGCGCCGTTCAGCAACGCGCGCGCAGACACCAATGCCGCCCCGGACCTGCTGGCCGACGGCGGCATCTACATGGCCGACCTCGATGACGGCCCGCGCCTGCTGACCCCACTGGGCGGCTGAGGTCGATCCACGCCCTCCTGCCGGGCAGCCAGGAGGGCCCATGACGAAGCCACCCGATTGCGCTACGCTCGCCGCTCATTTCACAGGGAGGCGTGCAATGCGTTCTGTTCTTTTCATTGCGTTGGCGGTTGCGCTGGGCGGCAGTGTCGTGGCGGTGGCCCCCGAGGCATCCGCAGTCTCCAGGAAGGATGAGCTGCGCAACGCTGCCGAGGGCAGCATGGTGCTGACCGGGCAGATCAATATCGGCGGCGAGGGGCAGGTGGAATCCTTTGCCCTGGACAAGCGCGAGAAGATCACTGCGGACCTTGCCGACTTCGTCGAACGCTCCGTGCTGACCTGGCGCTTTGAACCGGTGCTGCGCGATGGCCAGCCGGTCCGTGCACGCACCCAGGTATCGATCCGCATGTCGGCAAAGGTGGGTCCGGGTGGCAACGACCTGGTCACCCTGGAAGGGGCGACCTTCGGCGAATACGACCGTGACAGCACCGACCAGGTCACCTCGGTCAAGCTGCAGCCACCGGCGTACCCCACGCCTGCGCTGGAGATGGGTGGGCAGGGCGATGTGATCGTCATCGTCCAGGTCGGGCGGGACGGCAAGGTGATGGACGCCGTTGCGGAACAGGTGAACCTGCGCGTGCTTGGCGACGAGCGCCGCATGCAGAAGCTGCGCGAGGTGTTCGCGCGGCAGAGCGTCAACACCGCCAAGCGCTGGACGTTCCGCCCACCCACCACCGGCGAGGCCAAGGACGAAGCGTTCTGGTCGGTCCGTGTGCCGATCAATTATTCGTTCAACGACACCGACAACAACGGCAACGCGGAGTACGGCAAGTGGAACGTGTACATTCCCGGCCCGCGTACACCGGCGCCGTGGCGCTCGGTGGAGCAGCTCGGGAAGGACAGTGTCGGTCCCTTGGCTTACGGCGGTGTCTACATGGCCGACACCCATTCGGGCCCACGCCTGCTGACCCCGCTGGGCAGCTGATGTCCCGGTAGAGCCGGGCTCTGCCCGGCTCTGCTTCAATCCGGCAACGGGTATACCACGGTGCGGTTGCGGCCCTGTTCCTTGGCCATGTACAGCGCCTTGTCGGCCAGGCGCAGCGCCTGGTGCGGATCTTCGTGATACGACGGGTAGTGGGCCACGCCCAGCGACACCGTGACCGTTCCCACCTGTTCGAACACCTCCCTCTCGACCTGCACGCGCAGGCGCTCGGCGATGGCGGCACTGGCCGGCACGTCGATGCCGGGCAGCAGGATCAGGAATTCCTCGCCGCCGTTGCGGCACAGCAGGTCGGTATCGCGCGAGTCGTCGCGCATGATCTGCGCGATGCGCAGGATCACCGCGTCGCCCACGGCGTGGCCGAAGCGGTCGTTGATGGTCTTGAAGCGGTCGATGTCCAGCGCGATGATCCCGAACGGCTGCCCGCGCGCCTGCCAGTCTTCCAGTCCCTCCTGCAGCCCGCGCCGGTTCTGCAGGCCGGTGAGCGGGTCGGTCATGCTGGCGCGGCTGAGCTTGCCGATCCGGTCCTGGAGCAGGTTGAAGCTGTACAGCAGTGCCTGCTTGAGGTGCGCCGCTTCGTAGTACCACGCGCGGATGCTGCTGACATGGCGGATGGCGATGCCGGTATCCCGGTTCTGTACGTTGCGCGCCATCTGCCACAGCGGCAGCGAAATGCGCCGTGCGAACCACCAGGTGACCAGCAGCGACAGCACGCCCAGCGGGATGGCATTCCAGATCACCGCCTTCATCAGCCGCGACAGCGGTGCCAGGGTTGCCGCGGTGGGGCGCTGCGCCACCACGCCCCAGCCGACGCTGGGCACCGGCGCATAGCCGGCCAGCATCAGGATGCCATGGCTGTTGCGGACTTCCTGCGCACCCGAATGTCCCCCGCTGACGGCCTTCACCGCCGGGTTCTCCAGTGCCAACTGGCCTACCCGCCCCGGCTCGATGTGGTACAGGATGCGGCCATTGCGGTCGACCACGTACAGGTACGAGCCGTCGCGATAGTAGTGCTTGCCGAGCAGGCTCTGCAGGATGCTGCGCTCGCGCAGATAGATGGTGCCGCTGATGTATCCGCGGTACTCCCCTCGGGCGTCGAAGATCGGGTGCGAGATCGCGATCAGCAGGCGGCCGGTGGCCGACTGGTACGGGTCGCTGATATAGGGTGCACGCCGCTTCAGCGCCTCGGCGTTGCCCTGGCTCTTCAGCACCACGCCCTGCAGCGCGAGGCTCAGCGGCGAGGTGGCCAGCACCGTGCCGGCCGGGTCGACGATCAGCACCGAATTGAAGCTGTTGGTCTGCAGCTGCAGGCGCGCGGCCTCGGCTTCCAGCCCGGCGCGGTCATGCGCCTGCCGGCCCAGCTGGGCCGCGGAATAGGCCAGCTGCTGCTGCGCGGACAGCACGAAGTTCTGGGTGCTCTCGGCCAGCTTGCTGGCGTACACGCGGTTGGACTCCAGCGTGGTAGCGATCAACTGCTCGCGCTGCACGCGATAGCTGGCGTGCAGGGTGTTGGCCAGGGCCACGAGGGAGCTGAGCAGGGCAAGCGCCAGGATCAGCTTGCCCAGGTTGAGGCGGGACGACAGCAGGGGCATGGACGGAACTACCGGCAGGGTGACGATCGATCACGGCGCGGATTATCACGGATTCGCCGCACCAATGGGGGAATCAACCGCCCGGCTGGCGATCCAGCCGCTTGCGCAGCACGCTGCGCACGTTCGCGGCCATGGCCTCGTCCAGGGGACCCAGCACGCCGCGCGCATGCTCGGGGATATGCGCAGCCGCATCGCTCCCGCCGCCGAAGACATAGTGGTCGTACATCGCCTGCCAGTGGCGGCGCTGTGCAGGAGGCAGCCCACGCAGGGCCAGCAGCGAGAGCATCAGGGCATTCATCGGGGTCTCGGTCCAGGCCGGGACCGGGCGCCACCAGTAGTTCACCAGTACGTTGAAATCGTCCAGCCCCTCCATGTGGTGCCACCACAATGAAGGAATGAACACCGCATCGCCGGGTCCCAACTCGGCCACCTGGGCGCTGGCCCAGGCGCGGGCGAAGCGCGGGTAGCGGTCCAGGTCGGGGGCGGCGAAGTCCACCAGGCTCACTGCCTGGCCGGCCGGGGTGAAATCCAGCGGTCCGACGTACAGGTTGCCGACCTGGTCCGGCGGGAACAGCGTGACCCGGCGGCGGCCGGCGGCCACGCAGGCCAGGTTGTCCGGTACGTCCTGGTGGGCCGCTATGCGCGACCGGTTTCCGATCCAGATGCTGGCCAGCGGATCGGCCATGCCCAGCTCCAGCGCGTTGTCGCGGCGGAAGCCGGGCAGGAAGCTGTCCAGGGTGGTCGAGGCGACGTAGATGGTGGGCGCTGCGCCGGCGCTGCGGTACTTGAGCAGCGTATCGAGCACCACCTTCAATGGAATCTGTTCGCGGCGGAAATTGAAGCCGCTCATGTCCGCGTTGTAGAAGATCCGGCCCTGTGCCTCGGGCGGCGCGGTCGTGGCGGTCACCGGCAGGGTGCCGTGGTCGTACTGTTTCAGATGGGCCACGGCGACGTCGGCGGAGTCGCGTGCGGCACGGACCATCGGCCAGTCCCCGACCAGGCCGCGGACCACTTTGGGCGTGGTCCAGCCGGGCAGCAGGTGTGCCAGCCGGCTGCGGTCGAGGTCGTGGACTTCGTCGATCGGGCCGGGCGTTGCGGGCATGGCGGGTCGCTTGCGGGGCAGGGACGGTCTGGCGAGTGTAGACCCGCCAGACCATCAACGGGCCTAGAACTTGTAGCGCACGCCGAACATGTAGCGCGGGCCGGTCTGGGTGGCGTAGCGCAGCATGTTGGTGTGGCGCGCGTAGGTGCGCATGGTCTCGTCGGTCAGGTTGATCGCCTCCACGCTCAGCGACAGCTGGTCGCTGACCGCATAGCTGATGTTGAGGTCGAGCTGGCCGTAATCATCGGTGTAGTTCGGGTTTGGACCCTGGCCACCGATGCCGTTGAGGAACTTGTCGCGCCAGTTGTAGGCCGCACGGATCTGCCACTGGTTCTTGTCGTAGAACGCGACCAGGTTGGCCGAATCGCTCAGCCCGACCATCGGGTACTGGTCGCCCAGGCTGAGGTTGTCGAAGGTCAGGCCGGACGTGACCTTGGTGTAGTTGGCAGCCACACCGAAGCCGGACTGGCCGAACAGGTGCTGCACGGCGATTTCCCAACCGTCGAGATGGTCCGAACGCTGGTTGGCCGGCAGGGTGATGTCGAACCCGGCGATCGGGTCGCCCGGCTGGCCGACGATGGTGCCGGTGAGCTGGCCGGCCGAGTTGGTGCCGGTGGCGGTCACGCCGGGCTGGCCGTTGAAGTTGGTGAAGATGTAATCGCGGATGCAGGGCATGTCGGACACGCCGCAGCCGGCGGCCAGTGCTGCATTCCAGTACGCGCCGCCCACCGGCGTGTGCAGGTTGCCGGTGTTCTCGCGGACGATGGTGTTGCTGATGAAGTTCTTGATGTTCTTGCGGAAGAAGCCGACCGAGGCGTAGCTGGATTCGCCGTAGTACCACTCCAGCGACAGGTCGAAGTTGTCCGACAGCAGCGGCTCCAGCGCCGGGTTGCCGCGCGAGCCGCTGCCGCCCTGGGTGCGCACGATGTCGGCCAGGGATTGTCCGCTCTGGATCTGGTCCCAGCCCGCACGGCCCAGGCTGCGGCTGTAGCTGCCGCGCAGTGCCAGGGCGTCGCTGATGTCCAGCTTCAGGTCAAGGTTGGGAAGTACGTAGTCGTACTTGCCGCTGTCGCTGATGAAGCCGCTTTCGCTGGCGTAGTCGATGTTGAGTTCGTTGGCCGAACTCCAGCTGATGCCGTTGGGCACGCGGACCATCGCGGTGGAATCCACGTCGGTCTGCTCGTAGCGCACGCCGACGGCCACGTTCAGCGGCATCGACCAGTCGAAGGTGGTGCGGTACTGCAGGAACGCGCTCTTGGACTTCTCGTTGGTGCGGATGTCCTGCGAGTACTCGGTAGGCGCCACGTAGCAGCTCGGGCAGGCGGGGTCGGACGCGGTGCCGACCTGGGCGGCGCGGTTGATCAGGCGGTCGAAGTCGAACACCAGGAACTGGCCGGTCAGGCGTGGGTCGTTGTGGCCGGAGAAGGCATCGAAGTACCGGGCCATGTCGTCGGCGTACCAGATGCTGTCGTCGTAGTCGGCCGGCGTACCCAGGCCACCCCAGGTATTGCGCTGCATGATCGCCGATGCCGAGCGGTTCTTGACGTCGGTGTAGCCCACGCCGAAGTCCAACGCGGAGTAGTCGGCGAACTTGAACGTGCCGCGACCCTGGTACTGCTCGACCTCGGACTTGTTGTAGCTGTTCTGGAACACCGAACCGGTGACCAGCGCATCGGCGGCCTGCACGCCGCCCGGCGGCAGCGCGATGTTGATGATCGGCAGGTCGCCGCTGTAGTCGACCGTGGTCTTGCCGCGCACGAACGCGGCCACGCCGAGCACGCCGGCCGAACCGTACGGGCTGTCCGGCTGCGACTCGCCGGTGGAATTGTGCGCGTCGAAGTTCAGGGTCAGCGCGTCATTGACTTCCCATTCCACGTTGAAGCCCAGCGAGTCCAGCGTGTTCTTGGTGGCCAGCTGCGCGCCACCCATCGACACGTCCGAATTGACCATGTCTTCGCTGTAGATGATCGGCGCGGCGACCGGACCGTTGGTCCAGATGCTGTCGCCGGGGCCGTAGTTGAACCACACCGACAGTTCGCTGCGCTGCTGCTGCACCTTGTTCTCGACATAGGTGTAGTCCAGCGTGGTGGTGACGTTGTCGACCGGCTTCCACTGCAGGGTGGCCTGGCCGTTGGTGCGCTGGCGCTGCACGCCATTGACGTTGTAAGCGGTGTTCTGCGGTCGGCCATACACATCATTGGGGCCGGGACGGTTCTGGATGCGGTCGGCGTAGCCCTGGCCCGGCTGCGGCAGTGCGCGCCAATCGGTGGTGTCGTCGCCCCTCAGGGTCGCCCAGCCTTCGGCCACGGTGGCCTGGTTGAAGCCGGAATCGCGCTCCTGGTAGCTGCCGCTCAGCATCACGCCGAAACGACCGTCAGCGTAGGTGTCGCTGAAGATGCCCGACAGCTCACCGGTGAAGTCCGAGCCCTGCAGGGTGCGCGGCAGGTTGTCGTTGGAGGTGTCATTGACCGCCTTCACGCCGACGCTGACCACCGGCGCCGACTCCAGCGGGCGCAGGGTCTTGACGTTGATGGTGGCGCCGATGCCACCGGTCGGGTTGTCGGCACGGGTGGTCTTGAACACTTCCACTGCCGAGATCGACTCGGACGCAATGTTGGCGAAGTCGAACGAACGCGAGCCGGACAGCCCGCCGCCGCCGTTGCCCAGGTTGGACGCCGGCATCTGGCGACCGTTGAGCAGCACCAGGTTGAAGTCCGGGCCGATGCCGCGCACGGTCACCTTGGAGCCTTCGCCGCTGGAAGTGCGGTCGATCGACACGCCGCTGATGCGCTGCAGCGATTCGGCCAGGTTGGTGTCCGGGAACTTGCCGATGTCTTCGGCCACGATGCCGTCGACTACGCCCTGGCTGTCCCGCTTGAGGTTCATGGACGAGGTGAGGCTGCCGCGGATACCGGTGACCTGCACCGTATCCAGCGTTGCCGGATCAAGTCCCTGCGACGACGACGCGGCGCCATCGCGGGTGGTGTCCTGTGCCCACGCCGGCCCGGCCAACACGGCGAGCAGCGCGGAAGTGAGCATTGCCTTGCGGGGTACGGCCTTGTACGTCTTCATGAACGCTCCCTCCCCAGGGAAATCGGTAATGGCAGTCCTACGGTGTCTGGCACGATTCAACAGCGATGTGGGCGGATTGGGCCCACGCCTGACAGCGTTGTCAACAAACTGCCATGTGGCCCGGCTTCTGCATTGCCCTTCGGAGAGTTGAGATGCGTCTCCAGCCGTGCCACGCATGCAGCCCGAAAGCACTGCAATGCAGGCGTTAAGAGCGGTTTTGGATGGGACGTGGCAGGACGGATTCAGGCCGGCTGCGCCGTTGTGCAGTGCAGAACGAAACTGCGCGAAATGCAAGGGAGGGCGCGAGACCAGCGCTGTCATGCACTCTGACCGATTGTCTGACAGCGCTGGACAACATCCGCGCCACCGGGTTCCATGTCTGGCCGCCGCGTGTCCGTCGACTCCCATCAGGAGGACAGGCAACTGACACTTCCACCGCGATTCGTGGGCAGCACCTACAGAGCACGCGCACGGCCCTGGCCGTGGTGACGGCGATCTTCTTCATGTGGGGCTTCATCACCTGCCTCAACGACATCGTGATCCCGCCGCTCAAGGCCGCGTACTCGTTGACCTGCGTGCAGGCGATGCTGATCCAGTTCACCTTCTTCGGCGCGTATTTACTGATGTCACTATCGGCCGGGCAACGGGTTGCGGCCGTGGGTTACACGCGCGGCATCGTCGCCGGCCTGGCCATCGCCTGGGTGGGCGCGCTGCTGTTCTCGCCGGCGGCCGGGCTGCATGTCCATGGCCTGTCCCTGGGTGCGCTGTCTACGCGTGGCGCGTTTCGCGCCGGGCGGCCTAGGTGCTCAGCGACGACGCGGTGCGTGGGTGGACTCACGCACCAGTACCGCATGGTCCACCGTGACCATGCGCCCTGCGCCGGGCGAACGGATGCGCTCGATCAGCTGTTCGGTGGCCAGCCGGCCCATGCTGTCGGTGGGCTGGCGCACCGTGGTCAGCGCCGGGTAGATGTGCCCGGCGATGGGCGTGTCGTCGAACCCGCAGACCGACAGGTCGCGCGGCACGCGCAGTCCGCGCTGGCCGGCAACGCGGAACACCGCTGCCGCCATGTCGTCGTTGGCCGCGAAGATCGCGGTGGGCGGTTCGGGCAGATCGAGCAGTGCATTGGCCGCCTCGATGCCGGACTCGAAGGAAAACTGGCCGTTCACCACGAGGCTGGGGTCGTACTCGATGCCCGCCTCACGCAGCGCCTGGCGGTAACCGGCCAGGCGCCACTGGCAGGCGCCGTGCGCGCGCGGACCCTTGATGTGGGCGATGCGCCGGTGGCCCTGCTTGACCAGGTGGCCGATCAGATCCACCACGGCCGTGGTTTCGTCCATGCGCACGCCGATGATTCCCTCGGGATGGCGCGGCGCGATGCTGGCGAATGGGATCTCGTTCTCTTCCAGGTAGGCCAGAACCACCGCGTCGTCGGTCAGCGGTGGAATCAGCACCACGCCGTCGGGCCGTGAATTCTCGAACAGCGCCGACAGGTCGGGCAGGGTACGGCGGCCGATGCCCACCGGACCCAGGATCAGGTTGTAGTGGTGCGCATGGCAGGCTTCGAGCATGCCATTCTGGATTTCCATGA
>Ga0105251_10002532_pt1 | contig 14237 bp, 6 predicted proteins | sample KBSS64metaG_FD_80424 | JGI IMG/M metagenome (GOLD analysis project Ga0105251, IMG submission 80424) | Switchgrass rhizosphere microbial communities from Kellogg Biological Station, Michigan, USA - KBS S6-4 metaG | ecosystem: Host-associated > Plants > Roots > Rhizosphere > Soil | place...
CCATCTGCTGGACTGCATCTTTTATTTCTTCCCAGACGACACCCCAGCCCGAAAGATCGTTCGGCTTAAAGAGGGTGTCCTTGCCATTCACCTTGCCTGTCAGGTCACCGGTGACGGGGTGGATACGCACGCTGCGGGGCTCAACGTTGTGCTCTTGTACAAAGGTGGTAAAGGCACTGCCGGTCAGCGCACCCAGGAGGTTTTTGCGCACCTGGTTGAAGGTCGAATATTCCGGGATATTTGTGAGCACTGGCGGGAATTTGTCGCCTTCGATTCGGGCTTGAGGTACGAACCTCATCAGGGCCTGGCTGCACTGCTGCGCCAGGGTTTGATCGGCTTCCTGGACCTTTTGCTCCGCAGTCAAAGGTGTGAACTGCTCAAGTCGCAGTTTCAACTGATCCGGCGGCAAATCCATGATCCGTTGGCTGGCTTCTTGCTGTCGCTGTTTGACCGGTGCGTAAACGGCCGCGAAGTGCGGGTCGGTGTTGCTGAAGGCGCTGAAGGTGCCCTCGCGCTGCAATTGTCTGATTCTGAACAGGATGTCGTCGGTTTGAATACTGCCCAGATGCATGCCGTAAAACGAGGCTATGTTGTAAGCCGATGCGTGTTCCCTATCGTGGAAAACGACAACGCCTTGTTTCCCCGCGAGGACTTTTCTGACTGCGCCCACCACTTTGGCCGCCGCAGCTTTCCAGTCCGCGTCCCGATGCAGGTAGAGGTTGACCGGGACGTTGTCGCGCATTTCGGTCAGTTGTCCCCTGGAGTTGATCGTCAATCCAGAAACATCGATCTTCCTGGCTTCGGCAAACGATTTGAACGGTTCCGAGTGCAGCGCATCGGCCAGTTCGGCCCAGGCTTGGCCGAAGGTTGAGTCGGCCGGGATGGTCACCTTGTCCTCGGCATCGCTGGAGTGACCTTTCTCGACGGCAAGCCGTTGGCGCATCAAGCTATTGGCCACACCTATGGCCAACTGCCGGTCACCACTGTCGACCAGGGCATTGGTGAATTGGCGCAGCGCCGCAGTGCGTGTTGGGGAGGCCGGTTCAGGTGTATGCAGATCTCGGCGTAACCGCGACGGCACAGGGCGAGTGCGGGGCGTGTCAGGTGTTGAGCCGTCAAGTATTTCCTGGATCAGTTGAGCGTAAGTTTTTTGCGAGTCGAGGGCGCTTGGCTGGTTCAGGTGTTGCTCCACCTGATTGCGCAGCGCTGTGTCCGTCAGTGGCTCATGACTGCTTTTAACCAACTGGCTGATGCGCTCGGCTACGCTGGGTTGTTCCTTTGTCACGGCGAACCTGAGCAATTGCTCGATACGTTTACCGGCCGGCGCCAGTCCATCACTCGATTGAGCGGACGCGGGGAACGTTTGAATATCCTTGAGGCGTTTATGAAAAAACTCGATGACTTTAGAGGTTACTGAGCCTATGGGGGGCGTGGGCCGATTCAGCTCGCTTGGAATCGTGGTGCTGACAGTGTGTGGCGGATTAAAGCTGATCATGGGACTGTCCTTTTACCGACGTATTTATAAGAATGGCCTCTCGACAGATACAGAGAGGTACTTCAATACGTGGCCAAGGGACTGATGGGCGTTCCTGTTCAGGGCTGTGAGAACGTTGAGTGATTGTAAGTCTTTGCCTGGATTGGTCAGCGCAGGTTTTGTTGCGTGAAACGCTGCGCTGCCAAACGCCAGGCGTACGAGGGGTCCCTATCCCTGCGCGGCCAACCCGCCGATATACCCATGAGAATAGGGGGTCTTCGGTTTTACGATAAGCTTCTCCAACCATGTTGGGTCCAGCGGGTCAATGGATTTGCCTCCCTCCAAAATCTTCACGTTTTCGCGGCTCAAGCGCTTCATGACTTCGCTCAACTTCTGTGTGTACTGGCTGGCTGGGCAGACGATATCTGCCCATGCATCGACAATCCAGGCATCCGCCCAAGCAGGTTCCGAGAAGTCTACTGTGGCTTGGGGGAGCGTGGAGGGGCCTCCGACGAAGGTGAACGCATGTGCATCCGAAGCGTGCCATTCGTAAGCGCTGCCACCGTTTTTTTCAATGATGTCCTTGGACAGCAGGGCCATTTCTCCGCAGTTGCCGGCGCCGGCTTTCAAGATCAGGTTCGGGCGGTTCAAGGCATGTTCCGGCACGGTTCTGCGTAACCATTCATTGGTCATGTTTGCCGCCTCTGCGCGTGCCATGTCCGCTTTTGAGCGGACCATATTGCCGGGCCCCAGCCCGGTTGCCTTCATGATGCGATCCACGCTGTTTTTTGCCTGTACTGCATAGAACTCGTTTTTTTGTCCTTGTGTCCAATCGGCGAAATTGTCGGGTGGGTCGACCTTGGTAACTTGATTCGGCCGCAACGCTATATCCGGTTTGCCTATCGCCCTGGTCCGCTGCAATTGGTAGATCACTTCACGCTGTTGTTCGTGAGTAAGGCCTTTACACGACGCTTTTAATTGATCGATGTCTTCTTTCTGGAAACCGGAACGCTCCAGCTCTTTAAAGGCGGAATCCAGTTTGGGCAACGCAATGAAGTTGGCATCAAACGGCATCTCAGTGACACCTTGCCGTGTACTGAATGCGTTGCGGTAACCCTCGACCAGAGAAAAGTCGTGGGGCGTGCATTTATTGAACGTCAGTTCGCCGGTGGAGGTGTCATTCAGCTTGGTGTAGTAAAACTCTGCGGTATCAGCCTCTATCACCAGGTATTTGGTTTTACTTGCTCCCCTCTCCACAATCACGCCTCGAAGTTCACGCTTGTCATTGCAGTCATCGCTGATTTTGTTGAGCGTGACCACACGGGTTTCCTTCGCAAACGAATCACTGGCGTGTGCGCCGGAAAAACCAAAATTGGGATCGTGTTTCAGGCTGCCGCTGATCTGCGATTTGTAGACGATGGGTTTGTTCTGAGGCATCGGGACCAGTTGGGGGCCCATGTCGCCATCGACCATTTTGTATCGACGGCGCTCGAAAATGACAAATTGATCACGCCTCAACAAACCTGGCGTCGAGGGGAACAGGCGCTGGTGTTCAAGGGCTTGAAGTTCCCGACGCGATGTTTCGGCAACGATCTCTATTTCCTTGGAAAAGCACGTATCACTGGCCCCGCGCCTGACCTTGCCCTGTGCAACCGGAGGGGCTGGACAGATCGCTTCAAAGCCCTCCAGGGGCTTAAAGTGATCGGCTGATTCCAGATCGCTCAGCACGCCAGGGGTGCGGGTGTCGTAACGGTAGACCTTGCCCTCATTGACCAGATCAAAGCCATGGCTGCGGGGCAGGGTATAGGCATCGGCGGCCAGTGGTTTTTCCGTGACCAGTGCTTGAGTACCGTCCGAAAAGGTCTCTTGTCTCACGACTGAAGACGTATCAGAGACGAACCCTTCCAGGGCTGGCCCGTAAGCTGTCATGGTCTTGGCGTCGTAGGCGTACCATTCGCCATCTTGCCGCACCGCGGTGAGCCTGATCTGCTGAGCGCTGCCGGATTGAATAAGTGCACCGTCGGCCCTGTCGGCCGCCGCGCCCCATTCGCCGGCTGCTTGGTCCACAAGAGGGCTGCCCTGCATACGACTGACTGAGCCGAACGACTTCACGGTGCTGACGGCCGTCACGTCTTTGACCGCCATTGAGGCGACGCCTTTTTCGGCTGCAGATTCAACGACAGTTTCTCCAAATTTGACGGCTGCACCTTCGAAAGCCTCCGCGGCGACTGACCAAACCTTTCCTAATGCACCAGGGACGACAATGCTCAGCGCATCAACTAAGAGGTCCTGGCCGGCCTCGGCATAGTTGCCTTGGTAAAGGTCTTCGACGCTGCTGACGCCAGGGACCATGCGCGCCAGGGAACTGAGCCGTTGAAGAAACGTGGGGCCTTTGGTTTCCAGGGCGTTATAACCGTGGTTGATCGCCTTGTACTCGTCTTTGCGCAGGAAGTGCGAATCGACGCAGATAGTGGCGATTTTCCCGAGTTGCTCATTAAAGAACGCGGGCGCCGCGTTTGAGCGGGTGTCGCGGAATGTGGCCCGACCGTCATTTACCAGCTCCCCATTCACCAGCGTGCTCGGTGTGATGCGGTCGACAATGACCTTGGAGGTCTTTCCGTCTCGTGGCGCCGCCGCCGAATTGAAGGCGGCGAAGTCCAATGGCAATTCATGGGGGCCTTCATCGGCGCCGTCATAAATCTTGCCGAAATTCTTGTTCGTACCGCCCAGGGGCATGGGGTTCGGCAGATTCGATATTGTTTTTACCGTGCCGGCATCGGGGAAGACGGCTACGTCAGTGATGTTGCCGTTGTGTCCGGTCGCACGAAGCAGTAGGCCGTGGCTGCCTTTTTTACCGGTTTTGGCGCTGAGGTGTTGCCACGCACTGGTGTCTGATTCCCGAACGCTGTAGTACTCAATCCTGCCGTTGGCCAGATGGTTGCGGACCTCGGCCGGGAGCCTGGACAGCAGGTCCTTGATAATCACGATCGAGTGCGCGCGACGAGGGACGAAATCGCTTTCGATCGCTGCGTCGTACTGTGTATTGACGTCGGGCAATTGGTTCGCCTGATCATGCATTGCCTGGATAGGGATACGCGCATCCCTGGCTTCCCAGGCAGGAGTGGTCGAGCCACTTGTCAAACTATCGATCAGGTTTGTTGGCTTGTAGGTATCCCCCAATTGTTCGGCTTCATAGGCTTCGACCACGCTCGCCAGGGTGCCGTACAACTGATCGCTCTCTCTCCAGAGGCTGCGTTGTTCATAGGGGATTCCGTTGCCAAATTTCTGCTCGAGGTACTCAAGTGCCAGGGCGCGTCGGGTGGGCACAGGGTTATCCTTGATATAGCGTTTGGCCTCTGCCACAGCAGTGGTTTGTTCACCCAGTGCCTTGATACACGCTTGCAGCAGCTCTGGCGTGTACTCGTCATTGGCATTCCTGCCGATAACGCCATTGATGATCCCCCAATCAATCAGAGGGTTCATTTGCGCCCTGAGCAATTGCAGCTGTTCATGGGCGGAGAGAGGCTTGACCTTGTGGTAGTCCATCACTTGCTTGAAATTCATATGCCGCGTGGCGCCGGGCGCTATTTGTTCGATCCGGTTTACAGCCGTATGAAACATCGCCCATTGGGGTGTGCCCTGAACAAGGGACGGGGGCAGATCCTTGACCAGAAACTGCGGTGCGGCGCCCGACATCAGCAAATGCGCCGCAATCATTGCCTGCGGGGTTGGCACGTTGCCGGCGCCGGGATGATCAAGGTGGAGTGCAAGGCCTTGGCGTATTTCATGCGCAGGCCTGCCCCAGTTTTGCGCCTGCATGAAGTCATAACCCGCCACATGATTGCGCTGCGTGCCGGCCGCTGGATCAAGCTCCAGTACCCACGCGGTCAGTAGCCACTGCTTGAGACTGGTCGAAGTGACTGCACCCTTCATCTCGGTTTGCAGATTCGTGGCCAGTTCCAGGGCGCTGTCGCTGGACAGCAGTTGGTCCAGCGCTTGTGCAGGGCTGCTGCTGAGCTGAAGGGGTTGGGCACTCAGGTAGCTGAAGAGGTTGGGATGGGGGACGATGGATTGTTTCACGAACCTACTCACGGCTTCGCGTTGGGCCGTGCTCAGCGGAAGGTCCGTGGCCAGAAAACCCCAGTTGTTGCCCAATGTAGGAGCTTGCGGCGTAGGTGTCTGCAGTGCCAGTAACAGGTTATCGACCTGCGCTGCCGACGTGGCTCCAAACCAGCCCTGATCCGCCAGGAATTTCTGCACGGTCGTCTCGCCTTTAGGCCGATGGGACGAATCCGGGTCGACAATGAAGCGCGTGGTGTCGTCGTTAGAGAGGTTGCCCTGCTTGAGCTGATTGATCAGTGCATACCGATCGTTGCTGTCACCCAATGCGGTTTTTTGCTGGTTCAGCCAATTCACCATTTGTTCCGGGTGGTCGGGGCTCCTTGGGAACATCTTCATACTGTCCAGCTGCGTCATGCTGGTGTCGAATGCCTGGCTGCCGGGCTGCGTAGTGATGCCATAAAAGCGGCCTACCCAGTCCAGCGGCACGGTGTTGCTGCTGGCTTGAGACAGTGTGATCGGCCTTCCAGGCGTCGCAAATACCCTGGCGGCGCTGAGCACCGGCGCCAGCACGTCGAAATGCTCGGGGTGGTTTTTCGCAAAGTCGGCGACGGCAAAGCGCCGGTCAACGCCGTCGATTTTGCCGATCAGCGCCTCGCCATCGGGGTCAAAGCGCAGGGAGGTCAAATCAACCTTGTGTTTCTCGGCCCACTCGGTGAAACCACGCGCCTTGATGGCTTTGTCCAGGTAGCTGCACCATTGGCCGAGCAGGCTGTCAGCAGGGATCGGTCCGATCATCCTCGTCGAGGCTTGGGCGGGATTGTTTTTCAGCCCGTGCATTGCGCGATACGTGGCGGTGGCCAGTGCGCTTTCGGCGCTGGCCAGGGCGTCTTGCGGGGAGGGTGCGCTCTCCACCGTCGCGCTGAGCCCCGACTCCACAGCGGCCGCCAGGGTTTCAAGTTCAGAGCCGGTAGTGGGCGTGTCGGCAAGCTGTTGGGTGATGGCGTATTGGCGCTCACGTACAGCCGTATACCAGGTGCTGTCCGCGTGGGGGGCTGTGAATGCCTTGAAACCGTTGTTACCGGTCATCTCGATACTTCGGTCGAGAAGCGAGACCAGGGCGGGTAGGCCGTTTTGTTGACGAGGTATCTCTTCCTTGTAAAACCACATGACCTCATACAGTGATGCGGAGGGTGGGGAGGGGTATCGAACGGGGCGTTCCGCTCCAGCCGCCATCTGCCGGATTGCATCGGCTATTTCTGCCCAGACGCCACCCCAGCCCGAAAGATCGTTCGGCTTAAAGAGGGTGTCCTTGCCATTCACCTTGCCTGTCAGCTCACCGGTGACGGGGTGGATACGAACGCTGCGGGCCTCAACGTTGTTTTCTTGGGCAAAGGTGGTAAAGGCACTGCCGGTCAACGCATCCAGGAGGTTTTTGCGCACCTGGTTGAACGTCGAATACTTCGGAACCTCTTTGAGCACCGGTGGGAAATCGTCGCCTTCGATTCGCAATTGAGGTGTGAGTTTCAGCATGGCCTGGCTGCACTGTTGTGCCAGGGCTCGATCGGCTTCCTGGACCTTTTGCTCCACGCTTGAGGGTTTGAACTGCTCGAGGCGCAGTTTCAATTGATCCGGCGGCAAATCCATGATCCGTTGGCCGGCTTCTCGCTGTCGCTGTTTGACCGGCGCGTAAACCGTGGCGTAGTTCGGATCGGTAGTGTTGAACGCGTGGAAGTTGCCCTCGCTCAGCAGTTGTCCGATGGCAAGCAAGGTGTGGTCGCTTTCGATTTGGCCCAGTTGCAAGCCGTAGAAAGCGGCGACGTTGAAGGCCGACGCTTGATTGCGCCCATGGAAATCAACGGCCAGCGAGGTGTCCCCGGCGATCCTTTTGACTGCGGCCAATACCGCCCCTGACGCGGCTGCCCAGCGGGCGTCGTTACCCAGGGAGAAGTCGGCAGGCGGCTCCTTGCCTGTTTCGATCAGGCGGCCTTCGGGAGTCATGGTCAGTTGGGAGAGATCGAGCTTCCTGGCCTCGGCAAACGATTTGAACGGTTCCGAGTGCAGCGCGTCAGCCAGTTCCGTCCAGGCGTGGCCGAAGGTGGAGTCGGCCGGGATGGTCACCTTGTCCTCGGCATCGCCGGAGTGACCTTTCTCGACGGCAAGCCGTTGGCGCATCAAGCTATTGGCGACGCCTATGGCCAATTGTCGGTCACCGTTTTCAACCAAGGCTTCGGCGAACTGGCGAACGGGTGCAATGCGTGGGGCGGAGGTTGATGAAATATCACGGCGCTTTCGGCTCAGGCGCGGCGGGGCAGGGTAAGTGTTTGGTGCACTGGGCGAGGCGCCATCCAGTATTTCCTGAATAAGCTGGGCATAGGTTTTTTGCGGATTGATTGCGCTGGACTGGTTGAGTCGCTGTCCCACCTCGTTGTGCAGCGCTACATCCGTCAGCGGTTCACGTGTGTTCTTGATCAACTGGCTGATTTGTTCGTCCAGGCTGGACTGTTCTTTGGTGACCGCAAACCTGAGCAACTGCTCGATGCGCGTGCGGTCTGGCAACGGTATATCACTCGCTTGGGCGCTCGCCCGCATGGGTTGAGCGCCGTTCAAGCGTTTAAGAAACAGCTCGATGACTTGGGGTGTCACTGACCCGGCAGGTTTTGTGGGCAGATTCAGTTCCTTTGGAATGAAGAAACCTGGCGTGTGCGACGGCCGAACATTGATCATGGAACTACCCTATGCCTGCGTAGATTGAGTTCCCCTCTTGCTGGTTAAACGAGAGAGGCACTTCGCTAAGTGGCCTGGGGCTTGTTCCACGTTCCTGTTTGGGGTGGGAATTGCCGACACGCTTTGTAAGTACCTGTTTAGTTAGGTGCTGGGTCAGGCCAGGTTTTGTTCCGTCAGACGCTGAACTGCCAAACGGCGGTAGTGAGAGGGGGTCATGCCCTTGAGCTGCTGAAAGCGCCGGTTGAAGTTGGAAATGTTGTTGAAACCCGACTCGAAACACACATCCGTCACGGCCTTGTCGCCATCGGCCAGCAGCTCGCAGGACTTGCTGATGCGCAGCCGATTTACAAACTCGATAAACGTGCGCCCGGTCGCCTGCTTGAACACCCGGGAAAAGTACGTCGGCTTCATCCCCAGGTGCTCCGCCACTTCCTCCAGGGGCAACTCGCGCGCGTAGTGGGCGAAAATGTAGTCCACCGCGCGGTTGGTGCGGTCGATACTGTGTTCATCCGCCAGTTGCGGCGTGGTCACGCCGGACAGCAACTGGTAGTCCTCACAGCTGCTCAACACTTCCAGCAGGATAAAGAAGTGCCCCAGGCGCGCCATGCCCCGGGCATCTTCGATACGCTGCATCAGGGTCATGGCCTGGGCGATGGTTTTCTTGCAGCGAAACTCAATGCCGGACTGCGCGCGTTCCAGCATGGGCGTCAAGGTCTTGAGCTCGGCGAAAATATGGCTCCCCTGCTCGAACAGCTCATCGGTGAAATTCACCAGCATGTCGCGCTTGGGCACCACTTCGTCTTCCTCCACCTGGCTGATCCAGTTGTGGGGCAGGTTGGGCCCTGTGAGGAACAGGCTTTCCGGATAGAAGTTGCCGATATAGTCGCCGATAAACACCTTGCCGGAACTGGCGACGATCAGGTGCAGTTCGTATTCCTTGTGGAAATGCCAGCGCACCAGCGGGCAGGGGAAACCATGCTGGCGATAGATGATGGACAGGCCGTTGTGATCGTCCATCAGCTCGTAGGAAGGGTCAGTGATACGCGTTGCTCGGGTCATGCTGCCGTCGCTTTATTGTGGTTGCTGCTGGGGATAATGCCCCCTCGCGCACGACCTCGCCAGCGCCGCGGTTCACAGGCTACGGTTTTTCGCCTCGATCCACTGGGACATGTACTGCGTACTTTTATGGGCATGGTGGCGCAGCATGCTGCCGGTGAAGTTGCTGCGGCGATGGGCGGCGAGGTGGCTGCGGCAGTGTTGCAGGCACTCCACCAGTGCAGGCCCGTGGACAGTGCGGTCATAACGGCCGGCAATCAGTTGGCGCCCATCCTGCTGGGCCTGGGTCCAGCGTTCGCGATCCTGATAAAGCGCCACGGCCGCCGCCAGGGCTTCGGCGCATTGCTCGATGGCGCCGGGCCATGGCCGCTCGTCGCCCATGGCCTCGGCGCCGATGGGGGTGGTGATATTGGGGGTGCCGCAGAGCATCGCATCGGCCAGCTTGCCCTTGATACCCGCGCCAAAGCGCAGGGGCGCCAGGCAGATGCGCGCAGCTGTCATCACTTGCAGGGCATCTTCGGCCCAGTTCATCACATGAAAGCCCTGCGCCGGGTTGTGCAGGGCGGTGGCCTTGGGCGGGGTGTAGGCGCCGTAGATATGCAGCTGGGCACCGGGCAATTGCTGGCGAATCAATGGCCAGACGCTGTTCTTCATCCACAGTACGGCGTCCCAGTTCGGCGCATGGCGGAAGTTACCGATGCTGAGGAAGTGTGCACGCTCTTCGAACGGCACCAAGGCCTCGGTTGGCGGCGTCATCATCAGCGGGCACCAGTGGAGCAGGGCGGCGGGCAGCTTGAACTGTTCGGTGAGCAGGCGGATTTCCACGTCGGAGATCATCAGGCTGATGTCGCAGCGGTAAATCGCGGCGATTTCGCGCTTGGCCAGGTCGGTGTCGGCCATCAGTTGGAACGCCTCCTCCAGGGCCGGGGCGAACAGCGCGCTGAAGTCGTCGCTGCCCGGGTGGGCCTTGAGGTGCGCCTTGAGGCGCTGCTGACGGGCGTCGCGCAGGCTTTGCAGGTCGGAGGTCTCCAGCACGCGCAGGGCGTCGGGGCAACACTTCTCCACGCGCCAGCCAAACTGTTCTTCCATCATGAAACGGTCGAACAGCACGATGTCCGGGGCCAGTTCGCGGATAAAATCGTCGAAACTGCTGTTATTGAGCTCAATCGCGCATTCGGCGATGCCCAGCGCCAGCAGGTCGGCCTTGTGCTCGCCCAGTGCTGCCGGGCTGCTGAAGGTAATATCCCAACCTTGCGTAAGAAAAGTTTCGAGGATCTGCATCATATGCCCGCCCGCGGCCGAGGAACGGGGCTCCGGCCAGACATAACCAATGACCAGGACTTTGGTGGCGGGCTGATTCATTAACAACGGTTTCCTTGGAGGGCAGGCGCAAAGCGCGCAATTAAACCACAACCGCGTGGCATGACAATTTGTGTCTGGCGGTAGGTAGCCACGGTACTTTGTGGTTAACTTCCGCCTCTCGAATTCGTTTAACCAAAACCCAGCATAAGGATTCTGTTCATGGCTCAAGTCACTCTTCGCGGTAACCCTGTCCAGGTTGAAGGCGAATTGCCGAAAGTCGGCTCTGAAGCAGCAGACTTCACCCTGACCGCCGGCGATCTGTCGGATGCAACCCTGGCTACCTTTGCCGGCAAGCGCAAAGTGCTGAATATCTTCCCAAGCGTCGACACCCCGACCTGCGCCACGTCGGTACGCAAGTTCAACGCCCAGGCCAACGAACTGAACAACGCCGTCGTACTGTGTATCTCCACCGACCTGCCATTCGCCCAGGCGCGTTTCTGCGGCGCCGAAGGCCTGGAAAACGTGAAGAACCTGTCGGACTTCCGTGACCCTGGTTTTGCCGTCGATTACGGCGTAGCGATTGCCGATGGCCCGCTCAAAGGCCTGACCGCCCGTGCGGTCGTGGTGCTGGACGAAAACAACACCGTGCTGCACAGCGAACTGGTTTCGGAAAACGGCCAGGAGCCGAACTACGAAGCGGCCCTGGCTGTTTTGAAGTAACTGTTTCGGCGCGTTACTGTCGTTTTGCAGTAACACCCGTAAGACATGATTGCGGCCTGGCCTAGTCCAGGCCGTTTTCATTTGTGGCTCAGACGTTTAGCGAAATAGCCCGCAGACTAAGCCGCAGAAGTTAAAAGTTGTAAGCCCAAGGTAAATAGCCGGTAAAGGCGCTTTTCTTAACGCGCTCCAGTGCTTATCTTTCAGCCTCCCGAAGAAGAAGCTCTCGCGCCCAATGGTTGATCACTCCATGCAATCCTCCCCCCGCAACTCCCGCCGCTGGCTGTTCGGCCTGCTCGTGCTGCTGGTTATCGCCGGCCTGTGCTGGAAATTCTGGCCAGGCGGCGCCGCCCACAAAGACGCACCGGCCGGGCATACCGGTAAAACCGGCATGGCGCGCCCGGGGTTCGGCGGGTCCACCGGCCCGGTGCCGGTGCGTGTAGCGCCGGCGGTGCTGGGGGAGTTCCCGGTGTACTACAAGGCCTTGGGCACGGTCACCGCGCTCAATACCATCAATGTGCGCAGCCGGGTGGGTGGCGAGCTGGTCAAGATCGCCTTTGAAGAAGGGCAGATGGTCAAGGCCGGCGACCTGCTGGCCGAGATCGACCCGCGCAGCTACCAGAATGCCTTGCTCCAGGCCCAGGGCACGCTGATGCAGAACCAGGCCCAGTTGAAAAACGCCCAGGTCGACGTGCAGCGTTATCGCGACCTGTACGCCCAGGACAGTATCGCCAAGCAGACCCTGGACACCGCCGAAGCGCTGGTCCTGCAATACCAGGGCACGGTCAAGACCAACCAGGGCGCGGTGGACGACGCCAAGCTCAACCTCGAGTTCACCAAGATCCGCGCGCCTATCAGTGGTCGCATCGGCTTGCGCCAGGTCGATGTGGGCAACCTGGTGGCGGCCAACGACACCACCTTCCTTGCGGTGATCACCCAGACCCAACCGATCAGCGTGGCCTTCACCCTGCCGGAAAACACCCTGGAAACCGTGCTCGCCCGTTATCACGCCGGTAACAAGCTGCCCGTGGAAGCCTGGGACCGTGGCGACGTCAAACGGCAGGCCACCGGCGTGCTGCAAAGCCTGGACAACCAGATCGACGTCACCACCGGCACCCTGAAATTCAAGGCGCGTTTCGATAACAAGGACCAGGCGCTGTTCCCCAACCAGTTCGTCAACGTGCATTTGCTCGCCGATACCTTGCACAACGTGGTGCTGGCGCCGTCCGCCGCGATTCAGTTCGGCAACACCGGTACCTTTGTCTACAAGCTCGATGGCGACAAGAAGGTCAAGGTCCAGCCGCTGGTGGTGGGTGACACCGATGGCGACAACACCGTGATCAAGGAAGGCCTGGTTGCTGGCGACCGTGTGGTGCTGGAAGGCACCGACCGCCTCAAGGACGGCAGCGAGATCGAAGTGGTCAACGACAGCAGCGAAGTGCCGACGACGCCCACCGAACACCTGCAAGGCAAGCCGGCGGCTAAAGGGGAGACCGGCACCACCGCCGGCAAGGCGCAAAAGGTCGGTTCATGAACCTGTCGCGGCTGTTTATCCTTCGCCCGGTCGCCACCACGCTGAGCATGCTGGCGATTGTTTTGGCCGGCATTATTTCCTACCGCTTGTTGCCGGTCTCGGCGCTGCCCCAGGTGGATTACCCGACCATCCGGGTGATGACCCTGTACCCCGGTGCCAGCCCCGATGTGATGACCAGCGCGGTCACCGCGCCCCTTGAGCGCCAGTTCGGGCAGATGCCCGGCCTGACCCAGATGGCGTCCACCAGTTCCGGCGGCGCCTCGGTGCTGACCCTGCGTTTCAACCTCGACATCAATATGGATGTCGCCGAGCAACAGGTGCAGGCCGCGATCAACGCCGCCACCAACCTGCTGCCCAAGGATTTGCCGGCGCCGCCGGTGTACAACAAGGTCAACCCCGCGGATACCCCGGTGCTGACCCTGGCCATTACCTCCAAGACCATGCTGCTGCCCAAGCTCAATGACCTGGTCGACACACGCATGGCGCAGAAAATCGCCCAGATCAGCGGCGTCGGCATGGTCAGCATCGCCGGTGGCCAGCGCCAGGCCGTGCGCATCAAGGTCAACCCCGAAGCCCTGGCGGCCAACGGCTTGAACCTCTCCGATGTGCGCACCCTGATCGCCGCGTCCACGTCAACCAGCCCAAGGGTAACTTCGACGGCCCCACGCGGGTGTCGATGCTCGATGCCAACGACCAGTTGGTGTCGCCCCAGCAATACGCCGAACTGATCCTGGCCTACAACAATGGCGCGCCTTTGCGCCTCAAGGATGTGGCGCAGATCGTCGACGGAGCCGAAAACGAACGCCTTGCCGCCTGGGCCAATGAAAACCAGGCCGTACTCCTCAATATCCAGCGCCAGCCGGGCCCCAACGTGATCGAGGTGGTCGACCGCATCAAGGCGCTGCTGCCGAGCATCACCGACAACCTGCCGGCCGGCCTCGACGTGACGGTGCTGACCGATCGCACCCAGACCATCCGCGCCTCGGTCACCGATGTGCAGCACGAATTGCTGATCGCCATCGCCCTGGTGGTGATGGTGACGTTCCTGTTCCTGCGGCGGGTCAGCGCCCCGATCATTCCGTCGATTGCCGTGCCGCTGTCGCTGGTGGGCACCTTCGGGGTGATGTACCTGGCCGGGTTCTCCATCAATAACCTGACGCTGATGGCCCTGACCATTGCCACCGGTTTCGTGGTGGACGATGCCATCGTGATGCTGGAGAACATTTCCCGCTATATCGAGGAAGGCGAGACGCCGCTGGCTGCTGCGCTCAAGGGCGCCAGGCAAATCGGCTTCACCCTGATTTCCCTGACCCTGTCACTGATCGCCGTATTGATCCCGCTGCTGTTCATGGCTGACGTGGTGGGACG
>Ga0105251_10002538_pt1 | contig 14210 bp, 15 predicted proteins | sample KBSS64metaG_FD_80424 | JGI IMG/M metagenome (GOLD analysis project Ga0105251, IMG submission 80424) | Switchgrass rhizosphere microbial communities from Kellogg Biological Station, Michigan, USA - KBS S6-4 metaG | ecosystem: Host-associated > Plants > Roots > Rhizosphere > Soil | place...
AGTGAGCCGCTGTAAGAGCGGAACCATAAGCCGCCGTTACCTAAATAACGGATATGTACACAATCAAACCACCACAGCCTGCCGCACCTGCTTCTCCAGTTCAGCCTTCAACCCAGGCTCCAACTTAAGCTGCCGCGCCAACTCATCGAGATACGACTTCTCCATGAAGTTCTCCTCATCCACCAACATCACACTGGCGATATACATCTCGGCAGCCAACTCCGGAGTGCTGGCAGCCCGAGCCACATCTGCCGGATCCAGCGGCTTGTTCAGCTCAGCATGCAACCACTGCTGCAACTCACGATCGTTATCCAGCTTCAAAAACTCCCCTTCGATCAACGCCCGCTCCCGCTCATCCACATGCCCGTCAGCCTTGGCCGCGGCCACCAGCGCCTTCAAAATCCCCTGGCTATGCTGCTCGACCTGGGCCGGCGGCAGGCGATCAATGGTCTGCGGCTCCCCCTGAGGCGCATTGGCCTGCTGCGCCTGCCAGTTGCCATACGCCTTGTAGGCAATCACCCCCAACGCCGCCAACCCACCGTAGGTCAGCGCCTTACCGCCAAACTTGCGGGCTTTCTTGTTACCCAGCAACAGGCCCATGGCACCGGCCGCGAGGGCCCCACCACCGGCACCGCCGAGCAAGCTACCCAACCCGCCGCCGCCCAGCAGACCGCCAAGGGCACCTTTGTCATCTGACTTGCGCTGCCCGCCAGCCTTGTTCTGCAACATGTCCTGGCCGGATTTGAGCAGTTGATCGAGCAATCCACGGGTATTCATTCACAGCCTCCAGAAACTAGGGTTCACAGGACCAATAGGCCCCCAGCGTAAAACTAAGTGCCAAAAACCCCCGATCTAGAGTGCTTCCAGATGTAACGCGCTTACCCCTCAATTAAAACGATACACACTCGAACAAATCCTGCGCCAGGCGCACCTGATCCTTGCCACCGGCGACAACGTCAAGCGCAGCCTGCAAGTGGGCTAATCCCTGTGAATGATCGTTCCCACGCTCTGCGTGGGAATGCATCTCGTGGCGCTCCGCGCCACAACGCTTCGCAGAAACGTCTTGTTTCACATGCAACGCCATCAACCCGCCATCAATCATTTTTCCTTCCGCACCGAACCGCTTAAGCTATTTGGCATCTGTTTAATGTCCGTTGCGTTTGGCCGAAGGCATGTCCGAACCGTTTTCCTTGATCCAGCACGTGCCAGGAACGGCGCGGGATTGTTCACGACAGGTTGTATTTATGCACCGCAGGAATTTGCTCAAAGCGTCCATGGCCATTGCGGCTTACACCGGTCTGTCGGCCAGTGGCCTGCTGGCCGCCCAAGCCTGGGCGGGCAATCGCGCCGCTGATGGCGAGGCTGAGGCCTTCGATTTCGAGGCGCTGAAGATTCAGGCCAAGCAACTGGCCGGCAATCGCTACCAGGACACCAAACAGGTATTGCCGCCGACCCTGGCGACCATGACCCCGCAGAATTTCAATGCCATCGGCTACGACGGCAAGCATTCGCTGTGGAAAGAATTGAACGGCCAGCTGGACGTGCAGTTCTTCCACGTCGGCATGGGCTTCAAGACGCCGGTGCGCATGTACAGCGTCGACCCGAAAACCCGTCAGGCCCGCGAGGTGCACTTCCGCCCTTCGCTGTTCAACTATGAAAAAACCACGGTAGACACCAAGCAGTTGACCGGCGACCTGGGTTTCTCCGGCTTCAAGCTGTTCAAGGCCCCGGAACTGGACCGCCATGACGTGCTGTCCTTCCTCGGCGCCAGCTACTTCCGCGCGGTGGATTCCACCGGCCAGTACGGCCTTTCCGCACGCGGCCTGGCCATCGATACCTACGCGAAGAAGCGCGAGGAATTCCCCGACTTCACCAAGTTCTGGTTCGAAACCCCGGACAAGGACAGCACCCGCTTCGTGGTCTACGCCCTGCTGGATTCGCCAAGCGCTACCGGTGCCTACCGCTTCGATATCGACTGCCAGGCCAACCAGGTGGTGATGGGCATCGACGCCCACATCAATGCGCGCACCGCCATCGAACAACTGGGCATCGCGCCGATGACCAGCATGTTCAGCTGCGGCACGGTTGAGCGGCGGATGTGCGACACCATCCACCCGCAAATCCACGACTCGGATCGCCTGGCCATGTGGCGCGGCAATGGCGAGTGGATCTGCCGCCCGCTGAACAACCCGGCCACCCTGCAATTCAACGCGTTTGCCGACAAAGACCCGAAAGGCTTCGGCCTGGTGCAGACCGACCATGAGTTCGCCAGCTACCAGGACACCGTGGACTGGTACAGCAAGCGCCCAAGCCTGTGGGTAGAACCTACAACCTCGTGGGGCGAAGGCTCTATCGACCTGCTGGAAATTCCTACAACCGGCGAGACCCTGGACAACATCGTGGCCTTCTGGACCCCGAAGAAACCCGTGGCAGCCGGTGAATCACTGAATTATGGCTACAAGCTCTACTGGAGCGCCCTGCCGCCGGTCAGCACACCACTGGCGAAGGTCAATGCCACCCGTTCGGGCATGGGCGGTTTCACCGAAGGTTGGGCACCCGGCGAGCATTACCCTGAAGTATGGGCGCGGCGCTTTGCGGTGGACTTCAACGGCGGCGGGCTGGATCGGTTGCCAGAAGGCACCGGGATCGAGCCGGTGGTGACGTGTTCCCATGGCGAGGTCAAAGACTTCAGCGTGTTGGTGCTGGATGCCATCAAGGGTTATCGAATCCTGTTTGATTGGTACCCGACCAGCGACAGTGTCGAGCCGGTTGAACTGCGGCTGTTCATCCGCACCCAGGACCGTACCTTGAGCGAAACCTGGCTGTACCAGTACTTCCCACCCGCGCCAGACAAGCGCAAGTACACCTGATACCGAATGTTCCCACGCTTGCGTGGGAACATCCCTTCGGCGCTTTCAAAACCGCGAAATACTCTTCATCGCCCCGATCAAGTACCGCATCGCCACCTGATCACTCTCGGTCAGGGCGCGGTACTGTTCCAGCAATTCCGCCTCGTCCGAACTCAACCGCCGGCTACGCAACGACATCCGTCGGGCCAGAAAGGACGATACAACACCCGCAACACCATAAGACTTGGCCATGGACTGTCTCCTCGTATCAATCAACTGCTCCTGGTTGCCCATAACCTCATCCCGCAGTTCGACCCGCGAGGCTCATCAAGCCGACTTCCTGGGCCAGAAACCAGACTTACTGTAAGCGTAGAAACTATCTTGCCGGACGTGGGACTTTTTTAGAGTAATCACTTAAAAAAATGCTTATAGGGCAGTCACCTACAGCGTTATCCCACAAGTGGCCGGTAGAGGTGGATGTCGTCCGGTTCCTGTTGATACAGCTCGGGATCCGGCTGCTTGAGCAGGTGGCAGCCGTGCCGGAGATAGAACTCCACCGTGTTACGCGACTCGGTGGCCGATACGTAGAGCGCCTCGGCCCCCGCCGTGCGGGCGTGCTCACAGGCCAGGGCAAACAGCTGGCCACCCAGGCCCAGACCACGGGCACCATGGCTCACATGCAAAAACTTGAGCTGGCGCATGTGCAGGCCCTGGTTGTGGATAACCCGGTTGTCCACCACCACGGCGGCCAGCAACGTTTGGCCGTCGAACACCCCATGCAGCCAGCCGCCGCGCTTCAGGCACGCGTGCAGGGCCACGGCATCCTGCTCGGCTTCGCCTTCAGGCCAGCCGTGCATGTCGTGGTGCTCGGAATATAGCCGCAACTCACCGTGTTCCACGCGATAGCACTCATCGACCCGTTCGGTACGGTCAATCAGTGCCAGCAACGGCAGGTCTTTTTCGGCCAGGTCACGCTTGATCAACATGCTGTGCGTCCGAGGGGTGATGGTGAACAAGGTTGAAGGCTTCCCCAGGCGTTGGCGCTTCGAAATAGCCGGTGATCAGGTCGAACTGGGCGTCACTGGTTTCAAACGCGTGGGTACCGGCAGCATTACGTGCACGCAGGCGCGCCTTGCAGACCTCGTCCGGCACGTCCAGGTAATGCAATTGGTGATCGGCGCCCGCGCCCTCGAACAAAGACCGCATCCAGCGACGACTGGCCAGGGTGTTGGCGGGAAAATCCAGCACCACCGAGATGCCAGCCTTGAGCAGCGAGATGATATGGGCCGTCAACGCATCGCGCAGGTGGCCGGTGCAGCGCACGTAGTCGCCCAGCGCCTGGATCTGTCCGGGATAAAGGCATGCCAGCCACTCATCTTCGCTGATCAATACCGTCTGGGGAGCCTGTGACAACTGCTGGGTCAGGGTCGACTTGCCGGATGCGATTTTGCCGCAGATCAGGTGCAACATGGGTTCCTCCGGTGTTGAAGCCAATAAAAAACCCGCCGGTTCAAGGGCAGGCTTTTATGTTTACCAGGATTGCTGTGCAGATCAATCCCGCAAATCCGACTCATGAATCGGCTGGTCGCGATGGGTGGCCCGCTGATACTGCGCCGGCCAAGTCGCCTTGCGCCCACCCAGGTCATCATCGGCATGCAGTGGCCAGTACGGGTCACGCAACAGCTCGCGGGCGAGGAAGATGATATCGGCCTGGCACGTGCGCAGGATGTGTTCGGCCTGGGCGGGCTCGGTAATCATGCCCACAGTGCCGGTGGCAATCCCCGACTCTTTACGCACACGTTCGGCGAAGCGGGTCTGGTAACCGGGGCCGGTAGGAATTTCCGCATTGGCCGCGGTACCGCCGGAGGAGACGTCAATCAGGTCCACGCCCAGGTCTTTCAGGCGGCGCGCCAGTTCGACGGTTTCATCCGGGTTCCAGCCGTCTTCGACCCAATCGGTGGCCGAGACCCGCACGAACAGTGGCAGCTCTTGCGGCCAGGCTTCACGCACCGCCGTGGTCACTTGCAGCACCAGGCGGATGCGGTTTTCGAACGAGCCGCCGTACTGGTCCTGACGCTGATTGCTCAGGGGCGAAAGAAACTGATGCAGCAGGTAGCCATGGGCTGCGTGGATTTCCGCCACTTTGAAACCCGCGGTCAACGCACGCTTGGCGGCAGCGACAAAGTCGGCGATCACTTGTTGGATCTGCCCTTCGTCCAGTTGCTTGGGTGAAGTGTGCTGCGGATCGAAGGCAATCGGTGATGGGCCCACCGGCACCCAACCGCCATCTTCCGGTTTGACGCTGCCGTGCTTGCCGATCCATGGCCGGTGCGTGCTGGCCTTGCGCCCGGCGTGGGCCAGTTGAATGCCAGCCACCGCGCCCTGGGCGTCGATGAAGCGTGTGATGCGTTGCAGGGGTTCGATCTGTTCGTCGTTCCACAGGCCCAGGTCCTGGGCGGTGATGCGGCCATCGGCGGTCACGGCGGTGGCCTCGGTAAAGATCAGCCCGGCGCCACCGACGGCACGGCTGCCGAGGTGCACCAGGTGCCAGTCATTGGCCAGGCCATCGACACTGGAATACTGGCACATCGGTGATACGGCGATGCGGTTGAGCAGGGTCAGTTGGCGCAGGGTATAGGGTTCAAGCAGCAGACTCATGGGGCACCTCTTTTATGCAGTTTATGCAGTGGGCAGGCTCCAGGGTTCTGTTTGAAAGGTCGACGAAAAACCCGTCCCCGGCGGGCTGAAATAAGACAAGGTCACAAGACCGATCACACAGTGCTTAGAGACTAGTCGACAACAGAGGATTGCACAGGGTTCAGCGTGGCTCGATATGCGCGATCATCAGTTGCACGGTTTCCTGGCCACGGAACTCGTTCACGTCGAGCTTGTAGGCCAGTTCCACCCAGCGAATGGTCGGGTTGGGCCAGATCTCGCGGTCGATGCCGAAGGCGATGCCATCGAGCTTCACCGAACCGCATTCGCTCTTGAGCACCACTTTCAGATGGCGCTCGCCGACGACGCGCTGCTCCACCAACTGGAACACCCCGTGAAACAACGGCTCGGGGAAATGCTGGCCCCACGGCCCGGCATTGCGCAGGGCGCGGGCCAGTTCCAGGTGAAACTCTTCAACCGCCAGGGTGCCGTCGGACAGCAATCGGCCCGTCAGGTCTTCTTCACGCAGTTGGCGGCGCACTTCGGCGTCAAAGGCTTCGGCGAACAGTGGGAAGTTAGCCTCGGGCAAGGTCAGCCCCGCCGCCATGGCGTGGCCGCCGTACTTGGCGATCAGCGTTGGGTGCTGGCTGGCCACCACGGCCAGCGCGTCACGGATATGAAAGCCCGGCACGGAACGCCCGGAGCCCTTGAGCAGGCCATCCCCGGCATCGGCAAAGGCGATGGTCGGGCGGAAGTAGCGCTCTTTCATCCGTGAGGCGAGGATGCCGATCACACCCTGGTGCCACTCCGGGTCGAACAGGCACAAGCCATACGGCATCGATTCCACCGGCAAGTCCTTGAGCTGGGCCAGGGCCTCACGCTGCATGCCTTGCTCGATGGATTTGCGGTCCTGGTTCATGCCGTCCAGCTGCGCGGCCATTTCCCGGGCAGCGGCGAAATCCGAGGTGAGCAGGCATTCGATGCCCAGGCTCATGTCATCCAGGCGACCGGCGGCGTTCAGGCGCGGGCCGAGGATAAACCCGAGGTCGGTGGAGGTGATGCGGGCGTGATCGCGCTTGGCCACTTCGAGGATCGCCTTGATCCCCGGGCGAGCGCGACCAGCACGAATGCGTTCCAGGCCTTGATAGACCAGGATGCGGTTGTTGGCGTCCAGCGGGACCACGTCGGCCACGCTGCCCAGGGCCACCAGGTCCAGCAGTTCACCGATGTTCGGCTGCGGCTTGTTCTCGTACCAGCCAAGGCTGCGCAAACGCGCGCGCAGGGCCATCAGCACGTAGAAGATCACGCCTACACCGGCCAGGGCCTTGCTGGGGAACTCACAGCCCGGCTGGTTCGGGTTGACGATCGCATCCGCCGCCGGCAGTTCATCGCCGGGCAAGTGGTGGTCGGTAACCAACACCTTGAGCCCCGCCGCTTTCGCCGCCGCCACGCCTTCGACGCTGGAGATGCCGTTGTCCACGGTGATCAGCAGCTGTGGCTCGCGCTGCAAGGCCACGGCGACGATTTCCGGGGTCAGGCCGTAGCCATACTCAAAGCGGTTGGGCACCAGGTAATCGACATGGGCGGCCCCCAACAAACGCAGGCCCAGGGTGCCCACGGTGCTGGCGGTGGCGCCGTCGGCGTCGAAGTCACCCACGATGAGGATCCGCTGGCGCTGTTCCAGGGCCGTCACCAGCAGGTCCACCGCGGCATCGATGCCCTTGAGCTGCTGATACGGAATCAGCCGCGCCAGGCTTTTATCCAGCTCGGCTTCCGATTGCACCCCGCGTGCGGCGTAGAGACGGGTCAACAACGGTGGCAATTCACCGAGGAATGGCAGGACGGCAGGCAACGGGCGAGGATCAATACGCATGGGGTGACGGAAGCTTCTCTTTAATGTTGAAAATTAGCGGTGATCCCTTGTAGGAGCTGTCGAGCCCCAGCGAGGCTGCGACAGGATCACCTCGGTGTACCTGTCAGACCGCAGCGCCTGCATCGCAGCCTCGCTGAAGCTCGACAGCTCCCACATTCGACCTGTCGACGTTTCAGCCGCGCTCGCCAGTCAGCCATTCCAGCTGGACTTCGTGCTGGCCACGATCATCGGTCACGAAGATCGTGCCTTCGCTGATCATCACGTCCCACTTGATCACCCGGGGCATGTCCTTGGCCAGCACTTCCAGGATTTCCTGGGGTACGGCGGCGATGCTCACGTTTTTCAGGGTTTTCGCCACCGGCACCACTTTGCCTTCCCAGACGCGCAAGCTGCCATAGGCCAGCAAGGTGGTGCGTTCGGTACGACGGGAACACCAGGTCAGACGGTCCGCATCCGGCTGGCCGACTTCGATCCAGTGCAGGACGCGATCATCCAGACTTTTTTCCCACAACGCTGGCTCGTCTACATCTGACAGGCCACGACCAAAAGACAACTGTTCGTTGTAGAAAAGGGCGTAGGCCAGCAAACGCACGGTCATGCGCTCTTCGGTTTCCGAAGGGTGGCGGGCGATGGTCTGCTTGACGCTCTCGTACACCGAACGATCAAGGTCGGTGAGGTTGAGTTCAAACTTGTAGGTCGTGGACGGCTGGGCCATGAACGGACTTCTAGAGACAGGGAAAGGCGGCAAGTCTAACCGATGGTGAGCTGATTCAACGAATCCTGCGCTGCATCATCCTTATCACTGCGCGACTCGCCTATGTTAAAAGGCTCACATCCCAGCCCTGCCCGAAAGGTTCCTCATGTCGTTTACCGCCAAACCACTTGCCGGCCTGAAAGTCATCGAACTTGGCACCTTGATCGCCGGCCCGTTCGCGTCCCGCATCTGTGCCGAGTTCGGCGCCGAGGTGATCAAGGTCGAATCCCCGGATGGCGGCGACCCGCTGCGCAAGTGGCGCAAGCTGTATGAAGGTACGTCGCTGTGGTGGTTTGTGCAGGCGCGCAACAAGAAATCCCTGACCCTGAACCTGAAACACCCGGACGGCCTGGCGATCCTCAAGCAACTGTTGGCGGACGCCGACATTTTGATCGAGAACTTTCGCCCTGGCGTGCTGGAAAAGCTCGGCCTGAGCTGGGAAACCCTGCACGCCCTGAACCCGAAACTGGTGATGGTGCGCCTCTCGGGCTTTGGCCAGACCGGGCCGATGAAGGACCAGCCAGGGTTTGGTGCGGTGGGCGAATCCATGGGTGGTCTGCGTTACATCACCGGTTTCGAGGATCGCCCGCCGGTGCGCACCGGGATTTCCATCGGTGACTCGATCGCGGCCTTGTGGGCCGTGATCGGCGCGCTGATGGCCCTGCGTCATCGCGAAGTGAATGGCGGGCTCGGCCAGGTCGTGGATGTGGCGCTGTATGAAGCGATCTTCGCGATGATGGAAAGCATGATCCCGGAGTTCGACGTATTTGGCTTTATCCGCGAGCGCACCGGCAACATCATGCCCGGCATCACGCCGTCCTCGATCCACACCAGCCAGGATGGCAAGCATGTGCAGATCGGCGCCAATGGCGATGCGATCTTCAAGCGGTTCATGTCGGCCATTGGTCGGGACGACCTGGCCAATGACCCCGCCCTGGCCAGCAACGATGGCCGCGACAGTCGGCGCGATGAGCTGTACGGCGTGATTGATCGCTGGGTCAACTCACTGCCGCTGGAGCAAGTGGTGGAACAGCTGAACAAGGCCGAAGTCCCCGCCAGCCGAATCTACAGCGCCGAAGACATGCTGGGAGACCCGCAGTTTCTCGCCCGCGAGATGTTCCTCAAGGCCCAACTCCCTGGCGGCAAGGACTTCAAGATGCCCGGCATCGTGCCCAAACTGTCGGACACACCGGGCAGTTGTGAGTGGGTCGGACCACAGTTGGGTGAACACAACGCAATGGTGCTCAATGAGTTGGGCTACGACGCGGCCGCCATTACCCGCCTGCGTGAGAATGGCGCGATCTGATGGCGCCGCGCTTCATCATTCGTCTATGCCTCCTGGGTTCACTGCTCGGGGCTTGGCCGCTGTCGAGCCAGGCTCAGGAGACCTTGACCTGGCTGCTGCGTGACCTGCCGCCCGTGACCATTTTCGACGGCCCGCAAAAGGGCCAGGGTGCCCTCGACCAATTGCTGCCGATGCTCGCCGAGCATATGCCGGAGTATCGACACAGGACGCTCCACGTGAACCGCGCCCGCGGCACGCAAATGCTCCGCGACCCAGACACGCTGACGTGTGACCCGTCGCTGCTGCGGACAGCAGAACGCGCAAAAACCGTTGTATTTTCCGCCCAGGCCTTTGCGACGGTGAGCAATGGGGTGACCATCCGCCAAAGTCAGCGGGCAGCGCTGGCGCCGTTTGTGGTGGACGGGATGTTTGACCTGGAGGCGTTTTTGAATGCCCGGGATGCGCGCCTTGGCATCATCGCCGAACGCAGTTACGGCGCCCTTATCGATGAAGCGCTCAAGCACGCCAGTGATCACAAGCTGGCACCGCACTACGGCAATGACGCCCTCGGCAGTCTGCTGCAAATGCAGCGAAAGGAGCGGCTGGAGGCGGTGTTGGGTTACTGGGCAGAAGTTCGCTATCAGGCGCTGCAACAGGGCATCGATCCCCAGGAGCTGATCTTTTATCCCATCAAGGGCACCCCGCCCTATCAACTGACCCATATCGGCTGCACGGATACAGCAGCAGGGCGCGAGGCTATCGAGCGGATCAATCAGGTACTGCGCGAGATCCCGCAGGAGCAACTGCGGCAGTCCTACGCCTCTTGGCTCGACCCGGTCATGCGTGAGCAATACCTGCAAGACAACCCGACGTTTTTCCAGGATGCCCCGAGGCCCTGACAAATCGCGGGCAAAAAGAAACCCCGAGCAGTGGGGAGACAACTCGGGGTTAATAAGGGCCTACAAAGACCAGTAACAACGAGCCACAAGCACCGGAGCACAATGCTTGGTCTCGCTGTTACAAAGTCTGACTCGCCTTACCGCAGGAAGGTTCCCAACAAAAATAAATCTTCATGCGCAGGCGTTCGGCCGAGTCAGGGCCGCGTTGCGCAGAGCCGCCATGACCGAGGGTTCCAGGCGTCCTTCGGCAATCATCAGGTCGCGGTGCAAACAGTCCACCACATCCACCAACGCACGCTTGTCGGTCAATTGCGCCTGGTCGACTTCACGTTCGACCACGATGGCACCGGCCGGATTCTTTACGGTTACCAGGCATTCGCCCTGCACACCCGAGGTGGTCAGCGTGACCTGATAAGGGCTCAGTGCTTCACCGAGCAATAGGCTGATACTTTCCATCTCGATCACCACTCAATAGTTCGGGAACAATCGTGTAAACGGGAGCTGCATCTATCCTAAGTGACTATTTGTGTCGTAGGAAAGTTCGCTTTTTCGTCTTTCAAGGGGTGGCGGGGGATGACGTGTCCAGCATGCGCTTGCAACATGACAACCAAAAAACGGCAGTACATAACTGCTTACTCAATGAGTTGCCGTTTTGGCGCTGATACCGAGGGTGAATCCTATACTCGGTGAGTGCTGATCATGCTGCCATGCAGACCAAAGCGCATATCAAAAGGCCCCTGATTCGGAGGATAAAGGCGATGCTGGAACACAACCAAGAGCAGGCTGCACTGGAAAAGATTCACGCAGATATATCACGCATCTATGCAGAGCAGCGCAAACTCAACGCCGAAGCTCACAAGATAACCCGTGAGAATTTCTGGTACCCCATGGGCATCGTCCTGGGCATGTTTACGGCTATCGGCACCATAATGGCCCTGGCGCACAAATTACTCGCATAAACGATCGCCCCGACCGGGCCTGCCAGAAACGAAAAACGCCGCTGACCCAAGGACGGGAACGCGGCGTTTTTTTACCCCTTTCTAAAACCGCACCTTCAGAGCCTCTCCTGCGTTAACAGGCTAGAATCCCCAAATTACCCCGGGAGCCTGTATTGAAAGAAGCGTCTGACAAGCCATTGCGCATCGTCCTCGCCGACGACCATCCGATTTTCCTCATCGGTCTGCGGGCGGTCCTGGAACGTGACGAACGGCTGACCATCGTCGGTGAAGCCAATTCCCCCCAAGCCCTTGCCGAGCTACTGCAACACTGCACCTGCGACGTACTGGTCACCGACTTCATGATGCCCGCCGAGCCCCAGGCCGATGGCTTGCGCCTGATCGAGCAACTGCGCCGGCATCACCCGGCCCTGCCCATCGTGGTGGTGACCATGCTGAACAACGCTGGCCTGTTCCACGCCATCCTGGAGCTGGGCGTCATGGGCCTGCTGAGCAAGGCCAGTCTCGCAGACGAATTGCCTGAGGCGATCCGTCAGGTGCGCCAGCAGCGACGTTATGTGGCCCAGACCATCAGTCAGTCACTGAACCTGGCAGGCGTCGAGCGCGTGCACTCCCAGGATCAACTGTCACCCCGTGAACTGGAAGTCATCCGCCTGCTGGCCGGCGGCTTGACGGTAGGCGAGATCGCCGCGAATCTTAATCGCAGCAAGCAGACCGTCAGCGCGCAAAAAGTCAGCGCCATGCGCAAGCTGGGCCTGAGCAACGACGCCGCGCTGTTTATCTATGTGCAGGAACACGGGCTGGCCTAGCCTGAAACGCGATCCACTGTTTCAGCGCCTCGACATCCATGGGCCGGGCGATAAAACAGCCTTGCAACCACGCAGCCCCCAGCTCACTCACCGCGTGATAATCGGCGGCACTTTCAACCCCGGTCACCACCACCCCCACACCCAGTCGCCCCGCCATGCTCATGGCACCGGCAACCACTGCTGCCTTGCGATCGTCCCTGGCCATGCCGCTGGCAAACGCCGGCGGGATCTTCAATTCGCTGAAGGGCAATTCCAGCAAGCGCTGCAGGCTGGTGCCGCCCACGCCGAAATCACCAATGGACAGCTTGCACCCCATCATCCGCAAACGCAGCAAGCCGGTGACGTGGGCGCTGTCGGTGTTCAAGCGCGAGGTTTCAACCAGTTCCAGGGTCAGGCCATGAGCAGGCACGCCGTGAAGTTGCAGCAAGCCTTGCAGCACCTGGGGAAAGTGCGCGCGCTCCAGCATTCGCCCCGGGATATTCACCGCCACCGGCAGCGCTTGGCCGGTCTCGCGCATGACGTGTGCCGCCAGACCCAGCGCTTGCTCCAACACGTGCCAGGTAAACGCCTCTTCCATTCCGGCAAACTCCAGCACCGGCAGAAACTCGTCAGGCAGCAACAGCTCACCTTCAGGCAGCTGCCAACGCGCCAGCGCTTCAACACCTTGCAACGCACCGGCCTGGCTGACGATGGGCTGATACCAGACCGTGCCACAGCGTGCGATAACCGCCTGGCTCAGATCGGCTGAAGGTGGCAACACCTCGATTTCGCTCAAACCCAGCAACTGGCGCACCTGCTCCCAGGACATCGCCGCCGGCCCGGGCCGCAGGCGTTCCTGGCACGCCGTCAGGACTTGCCCGATCAACTTTGCCGATGCGGGCTTGGGCAAGCAGCCGAGCACGTTGAGCCCCAACTGCCGCGCCATGTTCGCCACGCCCTCCAACACCTCGGGCTCGGCGTTGCTCAACAAGATCAACACCTGAGCCTGGCGACGTTCAGCCAGTTCACGGATCAGCTCCAGGCCATCGCCCTGCTCCAGGTACAGATCGCAAATCGCAATGTCCACCGCGCCCTTGCTCTCCAGTGACTGCCGAGCGGCGTCAACCGTTTCAGCAGTGCGTACATTGAATACGCCGTTGGCATTGAGCATCTGATGCAGGGCCATCAGTTGGAACGGGTTATCTTCGAGGATCAGGACTTTGAGGGAACGCATGAAAACTTTACCGGGGAGAAGCGAGGGCGCACAGACTAGTCAAAAACCCGCACCTTCCCCATAGGACATGTCTTATTCGGACTGATCCAGACAGGCATCAAGCTCGCACCGGAACTCGATCAATGCTTCGCGCAGCGCTAACCAATGCCTTTCAAACTCAGCGTGGCGCTGCTCCCGAATACAACCTTCCAGCGCCACGCAGGCCTTGGCCAGCGACAACGCGTCCACCAGGCAGCATATGCCCTTCAGACGGTGCAACGAGGCGACCAGCCGGGCCTGATCGTGGTCCGCCATGGCGGCGGTCATCACGCTTTGTTCCTGCTCAAGACTCCTCGCCAGCTCCTGCAACATCTGCTGCAAAACCGGTCCGTCGGCCTGGGTCATGGTGCGCAGGGTCTCAATACTGAAAGAACGCGAAGGCGCCACCTGGGCGAGCACGCGCGTCCAGTGTTCAAGGGTCACGGGCTTGACCAGCAGTTCATCCATTCCCGCCTCCCGGCAGCGCTGTTGTTCGTCATCCTGGGCATTCGCCGTGCACCCCACCAGAGCCAGGCGTGGCCGTTGCTCCTGGGCTTCAAGCCGGCGGATGGCCTCGCTCAAGGCGTAGCCGGACATGCCCGGCATGTTACAGTCGGTGACCAACAGATCAAACACCTCGTTGCGCCAATGCTGCAAGGCAGCCTCGGCGGAGTCGACGGCCACCACCTGATGGCCAAGGAACTGTAACTGCTGAACCAATACCAGACGGTTGGCCGGCAGGTCATCCACCACCAGCACCGACAGGCTGCGGCCGGCGACGGGCGGCGACACCGCAGGTGCCGCCGGCACGTCGTCGCTGCTGACCCGGTCCAGGTACAGCTCGACGCACACCACCGTGCCCTGCCCCACAACACTGCTCAAGGTGATGCTGCCGCCCA
>Ga0105251_10002541_pt1 | contig 14188 bp, 10 predicted proteins | sample KBSS64metaG_FD_80424 | JGI IMG/M metagenome (GOLD analysis project Ga0105251, IMG submission 80424) | Switchgrass rhizosphere microbial communities from Kellogg Biological Station, Michigan, USA - KBS S6-4 metaG | ecosystem: Host-associated > Plants > Roots > Rhizosphere > Soil | place...
ACCCATGTGGGTGCTGCAGCACCCGGTAAACCAACGGCTATCGATACACATTGGATTTGGCAGGAAGGTGAGCAGCGCCTGACCAAATCTCCGCTGCAAATCGTTAACGGCAAAATCGCAGTGCCAGATGCACCAGGCTTAGGTATTGAGCTTGACTGGGAACAGGTGCAAAAAGCCCACGAGGTGTATAAATCCCTTCCAGGTGGCTCGCGAAACGATGCAACAGCGATGCAATATCTGGTACCTGGCTGGAAGTTTGATCGTAAGCGCCCGGCATTTGGCCGCAATTAATTTACACCCGTCATCCTTCAAGCTGCAGGGGTGTTGGCTGCACTCACTTACCCGAATCACTTACTTGAGTAAGCTCATCGGGATAAGCTCCCTTGCCGCCTACCTGCAACTCGAATGCTAACGGGTATATTTGGACGAAAAGGAATAAGTAACATGACAACTTCTACCCCGATAGTCACTGCGATGCAGGTTATTCCCGTTGCAGGCCACGACAGTATGCTGATGAACCTGAGCGGCGCACACTCACCATTTTTCACCCGCAATATTGTGATTATCAAAGATAACTCTGGCCATACGGGCGTGGGTGAAATTCCTGGTGGTGAAAAAATTCGCCAAACTCTGGAAGAGGCTGCCGCCCTGGTAATTGGCAAAACGCTTGGTGAGTATAAAAACATTCTCAACCTGGTTCGTGCCGAGTTTGCCGACCGTGATTCCGGTGGCCGTGGTTTACAGACTTTCGATTTGCGCACCACGATTCATGTCGTGACCGGCATTGAATCCGCCATGCTGGACCTGCTGGGTCAGCATCTGGGCGTGAACGTGGCGTCCTTGTTGGGTGACGGACAGCAGCGTAGCGAAGTCGAAATGCTGGGCTATTTGTTCTTTGTCGGCAATCGCAAACAAACTCCGCTGCCTTATCAAAGCCAGCCCGACGAGAAATGCGATTGGTACCGTATTCGTCATGATGAAGCCATGACACCGGATTCCGTCGTGCGTCTGGCAGAAGCAGCTTACGAGAAATATGGCTTCAATGACTTCAAACTTAAAGGAGGCGTATTAGCCGGTAGCGAAGAGGCCGAAGCGGTCACTGCGCTGGCAAAACGCTTCCCGCAGGCCCGTGTAACACTCGACCCAAATGGTGCCTGGTCGCTCGACGAAGCGATTAGCATCGGTAAGCAATTGCGTGGCGTTCTGGCGTATGCGGAAGACCCGTGTGGCGCGGAGCAAGGTTATTCAGGTCGCGAAATTATGGCTGAATTCCGCCGTGCAACAGGCCTGCCTACTGCAACCAATATGATTGCCACCGACTGGCGTCAAATGGGCCATACGCTTTCGCTGCAGTCCGTCGATATTCCATTGGCCGACCCGCATTTCTGGACCATGCAAGGTTCGGTGCGCGTAGCACAAATGTGCCACGAGTTTGGCCTGACCTGGGGTTCGCACTCCAACAATCACTTCGACATTTCTCTGGCGATGTTCACCCACGTGGCCGCAGCAGCGCCAGGCAAAGTCACCGCCATCGACACCCACTGGATCTGGCAGGAAGGCAACCAGCGCCTGACTAAACAACCTTTCGAAATCAAAGGCGGCATGGTGCAGGTTCCAACCACGCCAGGCCTGGGCGTTGAACTGGATATGGATCAAGTGATGAAAGCGCACGAGCTTTATCAACAGCACGGGCTTGGCGCGCGTGATGACGCCATGGCGATGCAGTACTTGATCCCAGAATGGACGTTCAATAATAAGCGCCCTTGTATGGTTCGTTAGTTTACCCGTCATACTTGAAGCTGCATCTATGTTGGCTGTGTTCGCTCACCCTAATCGCTTACTTGAGTAAGCTCATAGGGGTTTGCTCACTTGCCGCCTTGATGCAGCTCCAATTATTTAGGGTAAAATTCGCTCTCATATATCCCATCTTACATAGCGACGGACGGCATATGAAAATTGTCATCGCACCAGATTCTTACAAAGAGAGCCTCAGTGCTCTCGAGGTGGCGACACAGATTGAAGCCGGTTTTCGGGAAGTGTTCCCGAATGCCCATTATGTGAAATTGCCCGTCGCTGATGGAGGTGAGGGCACCGTAGAAGCGATGGTCGCCGCTACAAACGGTGAAATCATTAAAGTGGATGTCACCGGGCCGTTGGGTGATCCGGTTCAGGCGTTTTACGGAATTTCTGGCGATAAACAGCAGGCTTTTATTGAAATGGCTGCGGCGAGTGGCCTTGAGCAGGTTCCATCTGAATTACGCAATCCACTCAATACCACGTCGTGGGGAACCGGTGAGCTGATTCGTTTTGCGCTCGATAGTGGTGTGCAAAGTATCCTGATTGGCATTGGTGGCAGCGCCACCAATGACGGAGGGATCGGTATGTTACAGGCACTTGGTGCACGCTTACTGGACAGCAATGGCGAACCTCTGGGATTTGGGGGGCGGGAAGTGGCACGGCTCGCGAGCATTGATATTTCAGGCCTGGATAAACGGCTTAAAGAGTGCCGTATTGAAGTCGCGTGTGACGTTACCAATTTACTAACGGGTAAAGAGGGCGCTACTGCGGTGTTTGGCCCGCAAAAAGGTGCCACACCTGAGATGATTAGTGAACTTGACCAGGCTCTGGATCACTATGCAAAAATTATCGCCCGAGACCTCGATATCGACGTGCTGACACTTTCTGGCGGCGGTGCTGCGGGTGGCATGGGCGCGGCGCTGTACGCTTTTTGTGGAGCCGAATTGCGACAAGGTATTGATATCGTCACCGAAGCATTAAAACTTGATGAACTGGTGCGCGATGCAGATCTGGTGATTACCGGAGAAGGGCGTATCGACAGTCAGTCAATTCACGGCAAAGTACCAATTGGCGTGGCGAAAGTCGCCAAGCGCTACAACAAGCCAGTGATTGGCATTGCCGGGAGTTTAACGGCGGATGTTAATGTGGTGTATGACCACGGCCTGGATGCCGTATTTAGTGTCTTATACAGCATCTGCACCCTGGAAGAAGCTCTGGATAATGCGGGAGATAACCTGCGTATGGCCGCGCGAAATATTGCCGCAACGCTTGCAATAGGTGGTGGATGTCGCCTGCGCTAATCCACCAACAAAAACAAAACCCTATGAAACCGCGTAGGTCGGATTAGCGTAAGCGACATCCGACATCAACACGATACTTATCCCAACATCCGCTGTGCTTCTTTGGCGACATTGTTCATTTCATCAAGAAGTTCAAAGAGTTCAGGCTCAAGATCTTCTGGTTTGACGCCGCTACGCAGCTCATGCTCAAGTGTTCGACACAAGTTTTTCAGCCGTGGCACGCCGCTGTAACTACAACTGCCGTGAAGTTTGTGAATGATATCGACTAGCTGTTCCGGGTTTTCTCCCACCAGTTGCTCTTCAACTTTGTTGCGCACTTCGGGCAAGAACGCCAACAGCATTTGCAGCATATCGCGCGCCAGATCGGGCTTGTTTGCGGCTTGTTGCAGCGCCAATGCCCAATCCAGCGTCTGATTTTGATTGCTGATTTGCGGTGTACTTTCTACATTTGCAACCAGCGCAGGGGCGGTGATTGCCCCCGGCTGATAACGCATCAGCAAACTATAAAGTTTTTTCTCTTCGATTGGTTTGGCAAGGTAGTCATTCATCCCGGCGCTTAGCAGCTTCTCTTTTTGCCCCGCCATGGCGTGTGCTGTCACCGCAATTACCGGCGTTTGCTGGTGGTGCGGCATCTGGCGAATTAACTCACAGGCGCGGATACCATCCATTTCCGGCATCTGAATGTCCATCAGGATAATGTCTATCTGCATCTGTTTTGCACGTTCGATGGCCTGCACACCGCTGCCACACAGTTCGACGTTCTGCACATGATCTTCAAGCAATGCGCCAATCAGTTTCAGGTTGGCAGGGTTATCGTCAACCGCCATAACCGTAAGTGGGAGTTTCTTGTTTTCAATACTCTCAACCACAGTGGAGCTTGCATCAAAAGTGTGTTCAGCGAGTAGCGGCAACAGTCGGGTCGAGGTGATAGGTTTCAGCAGGCACGCCGTCACTCCTTGTTTTTTAAGAGCCTCCGCATCGACTTGTGCATGACTTGGTAATGCGAAAATCAGGCAGTCAGCCATGGAGGCCGCTTTTGCAAGCTTCGGATTTAGCATGGTTAACGTGTCATGGAACGTAACCGGAATACCGAGCAGCATAATATCGTAGTGACCTTCGGCAAGAGTCGAAAACGCCGGGCTGTAGACGACTTCGAGCGGGGTATTCGCCAGAATATTAAGCGTGCTTTGTGCCGCAGTGGCATTTTGTTCCACATAGGCAATGCGTTTCCCAGCCAGGTTTTCGGTAGAATAACCATCCAGGACTGCATTGGAATTCAAGTCCAGGTTGATATAGAACCAGAAGGTTGAACCCTGATTGGGTTGGCTGTGGAAGGAGATATCCCCCCCCATTTCGGTAACCAGTTTCTGTGTAATAACCAGACCCAGGCCGGTACCGCCGTGACGACGCGAAATGCTGGCATCAGCCTGACGAAACGCCTGGAATAAACGCGATTGTTCCTGCTCGGGAATACCGATGCCGGTATCATGAATTCGCATTTCAACTTGTACTTTATTATTGCCCTGCGAGCGTTTTTCGACCACCAGATCGATATTGCCGCTTTCGGTAAATTTAATCGCGTTGCCTACCAGATTCGTCACCACCTGCTGCAAACGCAGTGGGTCGCCAATCACGTTATCTGGCACATCATTTTTGATATTAAGCGTTAGCTCCAGCCCTTTATCATGAGCCGAATGGGCAAGTAGAGTGACGACTTCATCGAGCGCATTACGCAGCGGGAAAGGAATGCTTTCAAGGATCAGTTTGCCCGCTTCCAGTTTCGAGAAATCGAGCACGTCATTAATGATTGTCAGCAGGTTATTAGCTGAACGTTCAATGGTATGCAGGTGATCGCGCTGAGTGGCATTCAAATCCGTTTTCAGCGTCAAACGAGTAAAGCCAATCACGCCATTAAGCGGCGTGCGCAATTCGTGAGACATATTGGCAAGGAATTCAGACTTAATACGCGCCGCTTCCTGAGCGCGTTTCTTCGCCAGATCCAGCTCCACGTTCTGGATCTCCATCTGCTCAAGGGTTTCACGCAGATCGGAAGTGGCCTGGTCAATATTGTGCTGCATCTCTTCGTGATAAGCGGTGAGCGACATTGCCATCGAATTGATGCCATTTTTCAGCATATCTAATTCGCCGAGCATGAAACCTTCGACACGACTATCGAGCTGTCCGCGTCTTATCCTGTCGACGGTATTCACCATATTTCGAATTGGCCCGGTGACATCGCGCATCAGACGGTAGGCAAACAACATCGCAATACCGACGCAGAACAGCATCATCAACGTCGAGATAAAAATTTCCCGATATTGCTGTAAACGCACGGATTTGAGATCCAGCTCGATGGCGACATAACCGAGCGTGTTACCTGCAGGTTTGGCATCGGTCACTTCAGATTCGTCCGGCGAGTAGCTCTCTGAAATAATCGGGGTGCGCAGAATAATCGAATCGCCGTGCCGCGAGATGCTTAAACTGTGCGGCGGTTTTTCATTATTCGGCAGCTTCAATGCAGCAGCATTTAGCTGATAATTAGAAGTAACAAACAGTTTGTTGTTCTCGTCGAACACTGAAATTGCTCGCACGATATCAGAATGACGGCGGTGCAACACGCTGACCAACTGGCGAATCGACTCTCGGCTGTGAAAGCTCATGCCATATTCACTCGCGACCGCCAGCGGCTCGATAATGTTGGCGCCAGAGTCTTCAAGCTGACGCTGCAAGTCGTTGTATCGATGGACGACAAAAAAGATGCTGAGCAATAAACCGATCATTAATGTCGGCGCCAGAATCAGGATCATCATGCGTGCGCGCAGGCTGTAGTTGGTCATGGGGTTCCGATATGGGACAATTGAAGCAATAGTTAATATTTTAAGAGAGCACTCAGGCTCATGGCGCAATTCTACTCTGCAAAGCGACGGGTTACGACTCGTCAGATCATAACCGTGACGGTTAATGACCTTGACCCATTTGGCCAGGGCGTTGCACGCCACAACGGTAAGGCGCTTTTTATCCAGGGCGCGCTGCCTGGTGAACAAGTCGAAATTACCATTACTGAAGATAAACGTAACTTTGCTCAGGCTAAAGTTAAGCGACGTTTAAATGATAGCCCGCAACGTGTGACACCGCGTTGCCCACATTTTGGTGTCTGTGGTGGCTGCCAGCAGCAGCACGCCAGCATCGAACTGCAACAGCAAGCGAAATCAAGGGCGCTGGCCCGCATGATGGGCGCGCGTGAAAACCCGGCAGTGGTGAACGAAATTATTTATGGAACACCATGGGGTTATCGCCGCCGTGCGCGGTTAGGGTTGAATTACCAGCCTAAAACACAGACCTTACAAATGGGGTTTCGCAAATCTCAGGACAGTGAGCTGGTGAATATTCACCATTGCCCGGTTCTGGCGCCCCAACTTGAAGCGTTACTGGAACCATTGCGCCAATGTTTGTCAGAATTAAAAGCGGTTAGGCGTTTAGGGCATGTTGAATTGGTCCATGCAGATAATGGCCCGCTCATGGTGCTGCGCCATTTAGATGCACTACATGATGATGACCGACAAAAACTGGAACGCTTTTCGCATTCTCATGGCGTCACGCTGTATTTAGCGCCGGACAGTGAGACACTTACGGCCCTGGGTAATGACGAACCTTGCTATCATTCAGACGGGCTACGCTTAACGTTCAGCCCACGGGATTTCATTCAGGTGAATGATGGCGTGAACCAGCAGATGGTCGCCCGAGCTATCGAGTGGCTGGATATTCAGCCAACTGACCGCGTACTTGATTTGTTCTGCGGAATGGGAAATTTTACGCTCCCACTCGCAATGCGTGCCGGAAGTGTCGTCGGGGTGGAAGGCGTTGCTGCGCTGGTCGCGAAAGGTGAATATAATGCACAATGTAATTCACTGAAAAATGTCACATTCTTCCATGAAAATCTTGAGGATGATGTGACTCGTCAACCCTGGGCTGCCCAAGGGTTTGACAAAATATTGCTCGACCCTGCACGAGCGGGGGCACCCGGTGTCATGCAGCATGTGATTGCACTCGCACCTGAGCGAGTGGTCTATGTTTCATGTAATCCGACGACACTTGCTCGTGATAGCGAGGCATTGCTGGAAGCAGGTTACCAACTGCGCCAACTCGCCATGCTGGATATGTTCCCGCACACGGGGCACCTGGAGTCGATGGCGCTGTTTGAGCGAAATTAAGTGGTTAAATCAAGTCGAGCGATTTGATTTTAGTACCCCACCGAAGAGGACGGACAATGGTTGCGGTAAGAAGTGCACATCTCAATAAAGCTGGCGAATTTGCGCCCGATAGATGGATTGCAAGCCTCGGGATCACCAACCAGCAGTCATGTGAACGCTTAGCCGAAACCTGGCGGTATTGCGAGCAACAGACCAAAGGCCATCCTAACGCAGAATTGCTGTTGTGGCGCGGCGTAGAGATGGTGGAAATCCTGTCGATGCTGAGCATGGACAACGACACGCTGCGAGCCGCGCTGTTGTTCCCTCTTGCCGATGCGGGCGTGGTCACCGAAGAAGTGATGCGCGAAAGCATTGATAACCAGGTTGTGACGCTGATTCACGGCGTGCGCGATATGGCGGCGATTCGCCAGCTGAAAGCCGCTCATACGGATTCAGTTTCTGCTGAGCAGGTCGATAACGTTCGTCGCATGCTATTGGCAATGGTGGATGATTTCCGCTGTGTGGTTATCAAACTGGCAGAGCGAATTGCTCATTTGCGCGAAGTCAAAGACGCTCCCGAAGACGAACGTGTTCTAGCGGCAAAAGAGTGCACCAATATTTATGCACCGCTCGCTAACCGTCTCGGCATTGGCCAACTCAAATGGGAGCTGGAAGACTACTGCTTCCGCTACCTGCATCCTGATGAATACAAACGAATCGCGAAATTGCTGCATGAGCGTCGTATCGACCGTGAGCATTACATCGACGATTTTGTCAGCGCACTGCGCAAAGCGATGAAAGAAGAGGGTGTTAAGGCTGAAGTTTATGGCCGCCCTAAACACATCTACAGCATCTGGCGCAAGATGCAGAAGAAATCCCTCGCCTTTGATGAGCTGTTCGATGTGCGTGCCGTGCGCGTGGTGGCTGAACGTTTGCAGGATTGCTACGCAGCACTCGGTATTGTGCATACCCATTATCGCCATATGCCTGACGAGTTCGATGACTACGTCGCCAACCCGAAACCTAACGGTTACCAGTCGATTCATACCGTGGTGTTGGGGCCAAACGGCAAGACCATTGAAATCCAGATCCGAACCAAGCAGATGCATGAAGATTCGGAGTTGGGCGTTGCTGCACACTGGAAATACAAAGAGGGTAATGCCAAAAGCGGCAGTTCCGGCCACGAAGATCGCATTGCGTGGCTGCGTAAACTTATCGCCTGGCAAGAAGAGATGGCTGATTCCGGTGAACTGCTGGATGAAGTGCGCAGCCAGGTGTTTGATGACCGCGTGTATGTGTTTACACCAAAAGGCGATGTGGTGGATTTACCGGCAGGCTCCACGCCGCTCGACTTTGCTTACCACATCCACAGCGATGTTGGGCATCGCTGCATCGGCGCGAAAATTGGCGGACGCATTGTTCCGTTTACCTACCAGTTGCAGATGGGCGACCAAATTGAAGTAATTACCCAGAAACAGCCTAACCCAAGCCGTGATTGGTTGAACCCAAACCTGGGCTACATCACCACCAGCCGCGGGCGGGCGAAAATCCACAACTGGTTCCGTAAACAAGATCGCGACAAAAATATTCTCGCTGGACGGCAGATCCTTGATGATGAAATTGAACATCTGGGTATCAGCCTGAAAGAGGCCGAGAAATCATTACTGCCGCGCTATAACTTCAACGATATTGAAGAGTTACTGGCGGCAATTGGTGGCGGTGATATTCGTCTTAATCAGATGAGTAACTACCTGCAAGCGCAGTTTAACAAGCCGACCGCAGCTGAGCAGGATGAACAAGCGCTTCGTCAACTGAAGCAGAAGACTCACACGCCGCAATCGCGCAGCAAAGATAATGGCCGCGTCGTTGTAGAAGGTGTCGGCAATTTGATGCACCACATTGCGCGTTGTTGCCAGCCGATTCCTGGTGATGAGATTGTCGGTTTTATCACCCAAGGCCGCGGTATTTCGATTCACCGCGCTGACTGCGACCAGCTTGCGGAACTGCAATCCCACGCGCCAGAACGCATTGTTGATGCAGTGTGGGGCGAAAGCTACTCCAGCGGTTATTCGCTGGTGGTGCGTGTTACCGCCAACGATCGCAGCGGATTGCTGCGCGACATCACCACCATTCTGGCGAATGAAAAAGTGAACGTATTGGGCGTTGCGAGCCGCAGCGACACCAAACAGCAACTGGCGACCATCGACATGAATATCGAAATCTACAACCTGCAAGTGCTGGGCCGTGTGCTAGGTAAATTGAACCAAGTACCGGATATTATCGATGCGAAGCGATTGCACGGCTAAATAAACATAGCCAGCGGAAATATTTCTGCTGGCTATCATTTTTCTCAAAGCATATATTTTACTGCCGTTGTTTTTCCCTTTTTTCAGTTTAGAGTAAAGACTAGCTATTAATGATTTGTAGTCATTTTATTCACTCAGTGAAAGGAGCAATGATGGCTAATATGATCTATCTAACGTTGACTGGAAATAAACAAGGAATGATGTCCAATGGATGTTCATCCATTGAGTCTATCGGTAATAAATGCCAAATGGCACACATTGACCAAATCCAGCTTCTTGCTTTTAAACATCATATATCTTGCGACCAGTACGTTAATCATCAACCGGTAATGCTAATTAAGGCAATCGATAAAGCAACACCGTTACTGGGAATAGCTATTTCCACGAAAGAAGAATTAACGTTAGTGATTGATTGTTATCGCACGACTACTAATGGGGGGCAGGAGAAATATTTCACCATAAAAATTAATCGTGCCATCATAGTCGATATGTCTGTCGATTATCCACACTCGGTTAACCATAATGAGGTCCAGCCAGAAGAAGTTATTTCTGTTCGTTATGGTGATATTAGTTGGCAGCATCATATCGCGGGGACATCGGGTTATAGTATATGGGATGATCGTGTATGGTAGCCTCCAATATCGAAAAGAGTTATTCGCTTCAGGTGTTACGTCAGTTATCACTTTCGCTAAAAAACCTGGCACACCATGTGGCGAGGAATTACCTGCGGGAACCGCAGGTAAAACGTCATTTTTTGGCTGAAATTCAGCAGTTGATATCACAATGTGAATCGGATTTTGCAGAGGGCCGAACGAACTTAAGTACGGCAACTGGTACATTACAACAAGAATATAACCACCTCAAAAAAGCTAATCATGATCTTTTTGCTCAGCGAATGCAGCAGTGGGTGATTATTGAGGCTGAAAAAAAAGAGGAAAGTGATCGTAACGGGTGGCGGACATTAGCTATTAAACAAATTGGGTTTGTTGGCGGCGGGACACAAATTTTAGCAGGAGTCGGTGCATGTGCCGGCACTCTTGGAATAGGCTGTGCTTCATTTGGAGGAGGACTGATTGCTCATGGTACCAATAATATTTTCGAAAATGGCTACTATTTACTTTTTCGCAAAGAGAAGAATGGTTATATAAAACAAATATATCAGGTTGTTGCAACGCAAGCAGGATTTACTGAGAAAGATGGAGCAAATGCTTTTGCTGTTGTGGATCTTGGGCTATCGGCTAAAGGACTCGTTACCAAGGTTATTAGACCAGATGCATGGCAATTATTTCGATATCTCAATCAAGATAAAATTTATGGTTTCCGGAAAATGAAACCATTAGAGCTAACGCTTGAAATTTTATCTGATTCAGCAACTGCGATGGGAATAGAAAAGGAATAATAATGAACGATGTTTTATTTTTGTTCTTATATCTAATTACCTCAGTCATACTGGTGGTGGTTCAAGGGTTGTGTTTCCTTTATTCGGTGAAATTTAATACCTTATTTTTTGTTATTGTATATGTAATTTCCGTGTTCTTTCTTGGGGGGACGCAATTTCATATATTGAAATATGGATCTTTTCCTTATGGCTTACTATCAAATTTAAATGTATATGCAAGCGATTCATTGGTTATGTACACCGCAACTTTTTTCATGTGGGTACATGGCCTCGTTCTCCCTCTTTTGTTAAATGTACTAACACAGCCAAAACGTAGGTGGAAGGAGTAATTTCATTGAAACCAGCTTCCAGTATTTGGTATAGATAGCTGCATGTAAAAAATTAAATAGAGTTGTTATGTCCTCTCAAATCTCCCGCCTCCTGAGCATTATGAAGCGCTTGCGCGACCCGGAAACTGGTTGTCCGTGGGACAAAGAGCAAACCTTCGCGACTATTGCACCCTATACGCTTGAAGAAACTTATGAAGTGCTCGATGCCATCAACCGCGAAGATTTTGATGATCTTCGTGGTGAACTGGGCGACTTACTGTTCCAGGTGGTGTTTTACGCACAAATGGCCCAGGAAGAAGGGCGCTTTAATTTCGACGACATCTGTGCAGCCATCAGTGACAAGCTCGAGCGTCGTCATCCGCATATCTTTGCTGACGGCACCGCAGAAAACAGCACCGAAGTGCTGGAGCGCTGGGAACAAATCAAGAGCGATGAGCGTGCTGAAAAAGCGCAACACTCTGCACTCGACGACATTCCTCATGCTCTGCCTGCGTTAATGCGCGCGCATAAAATCCAGAAACGTTGTTCAACGGTTGGTTTCGACTGGACCACGCTTGGCCCGGTACTAGACAAAGTCTATGAAGAGATCGACGAAGTGATGTTTGAAGCTAAACAGGTCGTCGTTGATGAAGCCAAATTGGAAGAAGAGGTCGGTGATTTATTGTTCGCGACCGTCAATCTTGCACGCCATTTAGGGACCAAAGCTGAGACAGCTTTGCAAAAAGCCAATCTCAAATTCGAGCGCCGTTTCCGCCAGGTAGAAGAGATTATTGCCGCCAGAGGCCTGACAATGACCGGAGTTGACCTGGAAATCATGGAAGAAGTCTGGCAAGAAGTTAAACGCCAGGAAACTGATATCTAACACGTTTTTGTGGTCAAGCGTATTTTATGGCCATTTCGATTTAACAAGCTCTTGATTTGAGTCAAAAACATTTCTACCAGACGGGCTATTTTCAGTGCCCTGACAAAGTGCGAGGTCAGGGCTTAGCAGACAGAATGAAAGTTTGTGGCGCCGATACTGTTCGGGTATACTACTTTCCCGTCCTGGTACTCCCATCGTCTTTAAACCTAACTTCTCAGGTTCAGCATGACAACGAACTATATTTTTGTGACCGGCGGGGTCGTTTCCTCTCTGGGTAAAGGCATTGCCGCAGCCTCCCTCGCAGCTATTCTCGAAGCCCGTGGCCTCAACGTATCCATCATGAAACTCGATCCGTATATCAACGTCGATCCGGGTACCATGAGCCCTATTCAACATGGGGAAGTGTTCGTTACAGAAGACGGCGCTGAAACCGACCTGGATTTAGGTCACTACGAGCGTTTCATTCGCAACAAAATGACGCGTCGTAACAACTTCACCACTGGCCGTATCTACTCAGATGTTCTGCGTAAAGAACGCCGTGGCGACTATCTGGGCGCGACAGTCCAGGTTATTCCACACATCACGAACGCCATCAAAGAACGAATCCTTGAAGGTGGCGAAGGCTACGATGTCGTGCTGGTTGAAATCGGCGGTACTGTAGGTGATATCGAATCCCTGCCGTTCCTCGAAGCGATTCGCCAGATGGCCGTAGAAGTGGGTCGTGAGCACACGCTGTATATGCACCTGACTTTGGTGCCATACATGGCTGCTGCCGGTGAAGTGAAAACCAAACCGACTCAACACTCCGTTAAAGAGCTGCTTTCTATCGGTATTCAGCCAGATGTGCTGATTTGCCGCTCAGACCGCGTCGTTCCGGCTAACGAACGTGCAAAAATTGCATTGTTCTGTAACGTGCCGGAGAAAGCGGTTATTTCTCTAAAAGATGTTGATTCCATCTATAAAATTCCAGGCCTGTTGAAATCACAGGGGCTGGACGATTATATTTGTAAACGATTCAGCTTGAACGTTCCTGAAGCTAACTTGTCCGAATGGGAACAAGTTATTTATGAAGAAGCGAATCCGACAAGCGAAGTCACGATTGGTATGGTCGGCAAGTACATTGAACTGCCAGATGCGTACAAATCTGTGATTGAAGCGCTGAAACACGGTGGTTTGAAAAACCGTCTTACCGTTAACATCAAGCTGATTGACTCGCAGGATGTTGAAACTCGCGGTGCTGAAGAAATGCTGAAGGGATTGGATGCTATCCTTATCCCTGGCGGTTTCGGTTACCGTGGTGTGGAAGGCAAAATCGCCACCGCGCGCTATGCTCGTGAGCAGAACATTCCATATCTGGGCATTTGCTTAGGTATGCAGGTTGCGCTGATTGAGTTCGCACGGAACGTTGCAGGCATGGCTAACGCCAACTCAACTGAATTTGTGCCAGACTGTAAATACCCGGTGGTCGCCTTAATCACCGAGTGGCGTGACGAAGAAGGTAACGTTGAAGTTCGTACTGAAAAGAGCGACTTAGGCGGCACTATGCGTCTTGGTGGCCAGCAGTGTCAGTTGACCGATGGTAGTCTGGTGCGCCAGATGTACGGTGAGCCGACCATTACTGAGCGCCATCGCCATCGTTATGAAGTCAACAACATGTTGTTGAAACAAATTGAAACAGCAGGTCTGCGCGTTGCGGGCCGTTCCGGTGATGACCAACTGGTTGAAATCATCGAAGTGCCAAATCACCCGTGGTTTGTTGCTTGCCAGTTCCACCCGGAATTTACTTCTACTCCGCGTGATGGGCACCCACTGTTTGCAGGCTTTGTTAAAGCTGCCGGTGAGTACCAAAAGCGTCAGGCGAAGTAAGCAGAAAGTTAGAACGACAACGCGCGAATGTTTCGCGCGTTGTTTGTCTGGAGTTTTAGTTTAACTTGTACTGAGGAAAATCTAATGTCCAAAATCGTTAAAGTCATCGGTCGTGAAATCATCGACTCCCGTGGTAAC
>Ga0105251_10002543_pt1 | contig 14182 bp, 11 predicted proteins | sample KBSS64metaG_FD_80424 | JGI IMG/M metagenome (GOLD analysis project Ga0105251, IMG submission 80424) | Switchgrass rhizosphere microbial communities from Kellogg Biological Station, Michigan, USA - KBS S6-4 metaG | ecosystem: Host-associated > Plants > Roots > Rhizosphere > Soil | place...
CAGCCGCACGCTGACCGGCTTGCCGGTCTTGGGGTCGGTGCCCAGTTCGCGCGCGCCACTGGCTTCGGCGCGGTCCACCGATTCCTTCTTTTCTTCGACCAGCTTGTTGAACGGCTCCCAGAAACGGGCCATCAACGGAATCCAGTCCTCTTCGCCACGCGACACCGCATCGAGCTCGTCTTCGAGTTTGGCGGTGAAGTCGTAGTCCACGTACTGGGTGAAGTGGCTGGACAGGAACTTGGACACCGCGCGGCCGACGTCGGACGGACGGAAGCTGCGGCCTTCCATCTCCACGTATTTGCGGAACAGCAGGGTCTGGATGATCGACGAATAGGTCGACGGACGGCCGATGCCATATTCTTCCAGCGCCTTGACCAGCGCCGCTTCGGTGAAGCGCGGCGGCGGCTGGGTGAAGTGCTGTTCGGCAATGATGCGGTCCAGCGGCACGCGGTCGCCAGGCTTCATCGCCGGCAGCTTGCGGCCTTCGTCGTCGTCCTCGGCGCTCTTGCTGTCCTTGCCTTCCTCGTACACGGCCAGGAAGCCGGGCACCACCACGGTGGTGCCGCTGGCGCGGAACACGTGTTCGCTGCCGGCAGAGAGGTCGACGCTGACCGTGTTGAGCGTGGCCGGAATCATCTGGCTGGCGACGGCGCGCTTCCAGATCAGCTCGTACAGCTTGCGCTCGTCGTCGGTCAGGTAGCGCGACACCTGGGCCGGGGTCCGCAGGGCCGAGGTCGGGCGCACCGCTTCGTGCGCTTCCTGGGCGTTCTTGGACTTGGTCTGGTAGGTGTTGGGCTTGTCCGGCAGCGCGGCAATGCCGTAATCGCGGGCGATCACGTCGCGGATTTCCGCCAGCGCGTCCTGCGACAGGCTCACCGAGTCGGTACGCATGTACGAGATCAGGCCGACCGTGCCTTCATCGCCGATCGCCACGCCTTCGTACAGCTTCTGCGCCACCTGCATGGTCTTGCGGGTGGTGAAGCCGAGCTTGCGCGAGGCTTCCTGCTGCAGGGTGGACGTGGTGAACGGGGCTGCCGGGCGGCGCTTGCGCTCCTTGCTGGCCACGTCGGTGACGTGCAGCGAGCCCTGCGCGGCCTGCTGGATGCGCAGGCGCGCGGCCTCGGCGGTGTCGCCGTCGTTCACCGTGAACTGTTCGAACTTCTGTCCGTCCAGCTTGATCAGGCGCGCATTGAAATGCTGCGAGGGGTGCGCACAGGCGGCGTCGATGCTCCAGTACTCGCGGGCGATGAAGGCTTCAATCTCTTCTTCGCGCTCGACGATCATGCGCAGCGCCGGGCTCTGCACGCGGCCGGCGGACAGGCCACGCTGGACCTTGCGCCACAGCACCGGGGACAGGTTGAAACCGACCAGGTAGTCCAGCGCGCGGCGCGCCTGCTGGGCATCGACCAGGTCGCTGGCGATGGCGCGCGGCTGGTTCATGGCCTCCTTGATCGCGCGCGGTGTGATCTCGGTGAAGACCACGCGCTGCATGGGCTTGTCCTTGACCAGGCCGCGCTCCTTCAGGATCTCGGCGATGTGCCAGCTGATCGCCTCGCCTTCACGGTCCGGGTCGGTGGCCAGGAAGATGTCGTCGGCGCTCTTGGCGGCCTTGGCGATGGCGTCGACATGCTTCTCGTTCTTGTCGATCAGGTCATAGCGCATCGCGAAGTTGTTGTCGGGGTCGACCGCGCCTTCCTTGGGAACGAGGTCGCGCACATGCCCATACGAGGCCAGGACGGTGAAGTCCTTGCCGAGGTATTTGTTGATCGTCTTGGCCTTGGCGGGCGATTCGACGATGAGCAGGTGCTTGGGCATGTCGTTGATTTCTGTGGGCAGCAGCCCGGGGGAGGGCGCTAGGGTGGAGCAAAAGGCCGCATTAGTGAAGGGCAGCCGTCGATTTCCATACGCTGAACGCCCGGGTATGCGCCGGGCGTTCAGGTTTTGCGCCTGCTAGAGGAATCACGCCGGGGCCGCCCGTGTCAAGCGTCCCGGTGTGAGGGCCGGTCAGGACATGGACGACGCGATGATGCCGAAGGCGGCAATCGCCAGCACGATGCCGCCCACGAGCAGCAGCCCGTTGAGCGCCAGGATCACGATGGTGACCGTGCCCAGGCCGCGTTCCTGGAACTCGGCGTTCTCCGTGAAGGCCCACTTGTCCACCACCAGGGTGTCGCAGAGCATGTCGTGCAGGGCCTGCTTGCGCTCGGTGAAGGCCGCCATGATCAGGCCGATGAACAACAGCAGGGTGCTGAGGACGAGGCCGAAATAGCGCCCGATGCCGCGCAGGAAGGTGATGCGTTCGCCGTCGCTGCGGACCACCTTGATGCCCACGGCCATCTTGCCGAGGGTGGCGCCGCCGCGCGACGCGTGGAAGCCGGCGTAGTAGCAGATGCCGATGGCGAGGTTGCACAGCATGCCCAGCAGGCTCATGCCCAGGATCATGCTCTGGTCGCCACTGGCAGCGCCGATCATGTTGAAGATCATGCTGATCGGGAAGGTGCCGATGGCGACCACGAACGAATCCAGGAAGTTGGCTGCGAACCGCTTCCAGAAACCGGCGTAGACCACCTCGCCGCCGACAACAACCGCCGACCCGTGGCTGGCGCTTGCCGTGGACGCCGCATACGGCGAATAGGCGCCGCCGCCGGTGCCGGGCAGCGGCGCGGTGCCGTTGTCGATGGCGGTGTAGTCCCCGCGCAGGTCAAAACCGGTGCCCAGGTTCTCGCTCGCGCTGGTCAGGTTCTGCAGCTGCAGCTCGTCGACCGCTTCGGACACGGGCTTCCATTGTGCAAAGCCCTCGCGCCAGACCAGCGTGGCAAGGGTGATCTCTCCGCGCTGGAAGCGCTGGCGCAGGTCTTCGGCGGGCAATGGGCCCTGCCGTTCCTGGCCGTGGGCGTAATACCACTCAGTCATTGCGTACTTCCCCTTCTGGATTCATCCGTAAATATCGCGATGCGGCTCAGCCGCGGCACTCCGCCGGAACATACCTGCTGTCGGCATCGCTGCTGCAGCTCCATTCCTGGCTTTGCATGTCGTATTCGAACCAGAGCATCTTGCCGTCGAGGGCGCGCTTGCCCGGCGCCGAAAACTCGACCTCCACGCCGCATTTGCCTTCGCCGAAGCGCCCGATGCGCACCGCGCCGATCGGGTCATTGGCGTAGGAGGTGGGACTCTGGAAGCCATCGTCGCCATTCACCGGGCAGCGATCGGTGTTCATGGCGAACTCGGTGACCTGGTTCTTCAGCGACGACACGTTCGCCACCGCATTGGTCACCTTGGCGTGGATCACGTAGTCGTTGTAGGCCGGAAGGGCGATCGCCGCCAGGATCGCCATCACCACCAGGAACACCGCGCCCAGCACCAGTCCGATGACCAGGCACCCGGACGTCTTCTTCGGCGGCGGCGCGGCGCGCGTGTAGGCAGGTGCGGGTACGGCCGCATGGGGTGCGGGCGTATCGAATCCGGGAATGCGCGGCGGGCCCGGCAGGGTGGGTTCCAGCCGCGGGCCGTCCGGCGATGCGCCGGGGCCGGGACCTGCCGGTGCGATGACCAGCCCCAACTCGTCGGCAACGCTGCGCAGCGGTTGCCACTGCGCCATCCCGTCGCGCCACACCAGCGTGTCCAGCGCGATCCGGCTGGACGCGTACAGGGCGATCAACTCGTCAGACGCCAGCGGACCACGCTGCTGGCGATTTCCTTCTGCATAGAACCACTGGTTCACTTTCCATTCCCCTGAATGCGCGAAGCGCCCAGTGTACGGTCAGTGAAGGGGTTCCGGCTCGTCCACGAACATCTGTGTTTCCATCCAGGCGTAGGCCGCCTCGGCGCCGGGCTGGTTGAACAGCACCATCAGCACCACCCATTTCAGGTCGTCCAGGTCCAGTTCGTCCTGGTCCAGGGCCATGGCGCGGTCCAGCACCAGCTCGCGCTGGTTGGCGTCCAGGATGCCGTGCTGCTCCAGGAACATCAGGAAACCGCGGCCTTCCACGTCCAGCTTGTCCAGCTCGGGGCCGTGGAAAATGCGCACGGGGCCGTCCACCCGGGCCACGCTCACGGCCGGGCGCTGCTCGGCCAGGGCATCGAGCCAGTCGAAGGCTTTATTGATTTCGGTGGGGCTGAAGCCGGCCTGTATCAGGCTGTTCTGGAGGGTATCGCGGTCGCGGACGATGTCCGCGTCTTCGCTGAAGTAGTGTTCGAACAGGTACAGCAGGACATCCAGAATGCTCTCTTTCATTGCCCCTCGGCCTGCGTCAACGACGCTGTGGAGGTGAAGAAACTAGGGTTTTCGACAGTAGCGGCCATGGGTGGCAACCACCTTTCCATCCAGTTCCATGATCAGCAGCATGGCCGACAGCTGCCTTGCCGTCAATCCGCTGCGCTGGATCAATGAATCCATACCCGTTGGGTTTTCATCCAGGACGTTCCACAAGCGCTGGTAGTCGGTCGGGAGCGAGGAGGGGGAAGGGGCCACCGCTGGCCGTGCCTGTTCAGTGGGGGCATCCAGGCGCAAACGCAAGGCCTGGCCCAGCCGCGCCGCCACCCCGCCCAGGCCGGAAACAACGTCGGCCGGATCCTCGACCAGCTGGGCGCCGTCGCGGATCAGCCGGTGGCAGCCGCGGGAGCGGGGGTTGCGGACCGAGCCGGGCAGGGCGAACACCTCGCGCCCGGCCTCTGCGGCCAGGCGTGCGGTGATCAGCGCCCCCGAGCGCAATGCAGCCTCTACCACCAGCGTGCCGAGCGACAGGCCGGCCACGATCCGGTTGCGGGCGGGGAACTGGCCTGGGCGCGCTGCGGTGCCGGGCGGGTACTCGCTGACCACCGCGCCGCGCTCGGCGACCTGCGCCTGCAGCTGCACATGCCGGGGCGGGAAGGTCTGGTCCAGCCCGGTGGCCACCACCGCGACGGTGCGGCCGTCGGCCACCGCCAGGGCGGCGCGGTGGGCCTGCGCGTCCACGCCCGCCGCCAGCCCGCTGACGATGCTCAGTCCAGTGCGGGCCAGTGCCGCGGCAAATTCGGTGGCGAGCTCGGCACCACTGGGCGACGGCGTGCGGCTGCCAACCACGGCCACCCCGGGGTGCCACAACGCGGCGGGGTCGCCCTCGATGAACAGTGCCAGCGGCGCGGTATCCAGGTCGCGCAGCAGGTCCGGGTAGTCCGGATCCACGATCGGGACCAGGTGCCGCCCGGATCGCTCCAGCCAGCGCAGGCCGCGGGTGACCATCGCGGCATCGGGCAGGGCCAGCACGGCCCGCTGCTGGGCGCTGCAGCCGGCCGACCGCCATGCCGCAGGCCCGGCGCGCAGGGCCTGGGCGGGGTCGGCGAAGCGCTCCAGCAGCGTGCGCCGTGGGCCAGGCGCGCCGCCGGCCAGGACCAGGCGCAGCAGTGCCTCGGTAGAGCAGGAGGGGGTATCGGGCATCGGCTCAGGCTAGCCCGCACGCGACGACGGCGCCCTGGGGCGCCGTCGTTGTGTTTCGTCAGGGTGCGCACCGACCCGCGGTCGGTACTTTCCTAAGCGGTCATTGCGCGTCGGGGTGCTTGGCCGAGTAGCCGACCAGGACCGGCTTCACGCCCTGCATCACCAGCGCGTAGCTGACCTTGTCGAAGGTGCGGAACACCATCGCGTGGGCAGCGTACTCATCCGGCAGCGAGACGCGACCGGCACCGCTGGACAGCGAGTCGTCCATGCGCGAAGAGTTCGGATACTGCATGCGATGGGCCACATGCCGACCCTGGCGCCACAGCGAGACCACGGTACCGTTGTCGATGCCGTTGGCGCTGCCGGCCGAGATCGCGATCACGTCGCGCGGGCCGCCGGCCAGGTACATGTCCGTCACCGCCAGCACGCGCATGTCCAGGCCTTCGGTCTGGGCGGCAGGTGCGTGCGGGAAGAACTGCAGGTCGTACGGGGTGGCTTCGACCGGGACCAGGCGGTCGCCGGCGCGGACTTCGCGCCCGTCGACCCGACCCTGCAGGGCCAGCGTGGTCACTTCGGACTTGCCGTCTTCCAGCTTGACCACGGTGCCGACGTTCAGCTGGGCCAGCTCGTAGCCGAGCATCTCGTGGCGCTTGCTCGGCTCGGCCACGAAGTTCTGCCACAGGTTGCCGCTGCCCGGGGTGACCCGGCCATTGACGGTCAGGTCTTCGGTCGGCTTGGGCAACGAGTAGCGCACGGTCGGGCGGACCACGGCCCAGCGCTGGCCCAGCTGGGCGCCTTCCAGGCCACGCACGTAGGCGGTCTGGCCGGTGGTGGCGCGCAGGCGGTTGTCTTCCAGGGCAACGACGTAGGGCAGCGAGTCGATCTCGTCCACCACGCTGAGCTGCTTCAGGAACGGCTCGATCTGGTCCAGCGGCAGCGCGTTGATCGGCGCTTCCTGGCGCGGGCCGGGCTGGGCCACGACGCGATCCAGGTAGGCCAGGCTCAATACATCGCCCGGATAGATCAGGTGCGGGTTCTTGACCTGCGGGTTGGCCTGCCAGATTTCCGGCCACAACCACGGCTTCTTAAGGAAGCGCGCGGAAATGTCCCACAAGGTATCGCCCTTCTGGACGACGTAGGTTTCAGGGTGCCCGCCATTCACTTCAACGGCGGTAGCATAGGTAGCGACGGTCAGCATCGCGACGGCGAGGACCGTACGAGTTCTTTCAAACATAGGTGTGGTGCCTGATTCCCCAACAGGTTCGAGCACTATAGTCCAGAAACCGGGGCGCAAGGCAAGCGTTGGCGATAGAATTGCGACGTACGCCGCTTTCAGGGCGCCCCCAAACGGTATTTCCCATGGCCATCCTGCCCATTCTCGAGTTCCCGGACCCGCGCCTGCGCACCAAGGCAGCGCAGATCGACGCCGCCGAAGTGACCACCCCGGCCTTCCAGGAACTGATCGACAACATGTTCCAGACCATGTACGAGGCCCCGGGCATCGGCCTGGCCGCGTCCCAGGTCGACGTCCACAAGCGCTTCATGGTCATCGACGTCAGCGAAGAGAAGAACACCCCGCGGGTGTTCATCAACCCCGAGATCGTCACCAGCGAAGGCGGCCAGGTCTACCAGGAAGGCTGCCTGTCGGTGCCGGGCATCTTTGCCGACGTGACCCGCGCCGACAGCATCACCGTGCGCTTCCTGGACCGCCAGGGCGTGGCCCAGGAGCTGACCACCGACGGCCTGCTGGCGGTCTGCGTGCAGCACGAGATGGACCACCTGGACGGCAAGCTGTTCATCGATTACCTCTCGCCGCTCAAGCGCGAGATGGTCCGCAAGAAGCTGGCCAAGCAGCGCAAGCACGTTGCCTGATCGGGCCACGGACGTGGCGGCGCGGCCAGCCCGCGCCCCGCGACCGGTTGTTCGGCGCCGGCCCCCGGCGCCGTTTTTCTTTCTGCAAGTGGGAGCGCCATGAAGATTGTCTTTGCCGGTACGCCTGAGTTCGCCGTGTCCTCCCTGCGCGCCGCCGCGCGCCAGCACGAGGTGGTGGGCGTGTACACCCAGCCGGACCGCCCGGCCGGCCGTGGCCGTGGGCTGATGCCCTCGCCGGTGAAGCTGGAGGCGATCGCCCGTGGCATTCCGGTGTTCCAGCCCGAATCGCTGAAGAGCCCCGAGGCCCAGCAGCAGCTGCGCGACCTGCAGCCGGACCTGATGGTGGTGGTGGCCTACGGGCTGATCCTGCCCAAGGCGGTGCTGGCCATCCCGACCCATGGCTGCTGGAACGTCCATGCCTCGCTGCTGCCGCGCTGGCGTGGCGCCGCGCCGATCCAGCGCGCCATCCAGGCCGGCGATGCCGAAACCGGCGTGTGCCTGATGCAGATGGAAGCCGGGTTGGACACCGGCCCGGTACTGCTGCGCCAGCACACGCCGATCCAGGCCGGCGAGCTGGGCGGATCGCTGCACGACCGCCTGGCCGAGCTGGGCGCGCAGGTGCTGTCGGATGGCCTGGGCCTGCTGCGGGCCGGCCTCAAGCCGATCGCCCAGCCTCAGCCGGAGCAGGGCGTGACTTACGCGCACAAGCTCGACAAGGCCGAAGCCCGGCTCGACTGGGCCAACGACGCGCAGGTACTGGAACGCACGGTGCGTGCGTTCAACCCCTGGCCGGTGGCCGAGGCGCAGCTGGCCGGGGAGCGCGTGCGCATCCACGGCGCGGTGGCGCTGGCCGACAACCAGGGCAAGGCGCCGGGTACGCTGCTGGCGGCCGGCCGCGAAGGGATCGACATCGCCTGCGGCCAAGGCGCGCTGCGCCTGCGCGTACTGCAGCGCGAAGGCGGCAAGGCGATCACCGCAGCCGACTACCTCAATGCGCGCCGCGACCTGATCGTGGGTGCCTGAGATGGCCCAGCCCCGCCAGAACAAGCCGTCGTTGCAGGTGTCGGGCATGGCGCCGGGCGTGCCGACCCGGGTACTGGCCGCGCGCGTGCTGGCCCAGGTGATCGGCCGCGGCCGCTCGCTCAAGGCCGAATTGAACACCGCACTGCCCAGCCTGGACGACAGCCGCGACCGTGCCCTGCTCGAGGCGCTGTGCTTTGCCGTGCTGCGCCGGCGCACCGCGTACGATGCGGCACTGGCCCAGTGGATGCAGCGTCCGCTGGGGGCGCGCGACGATGAGCTGCGTGCCCTGTTGCAGGTGGGCTTCGCGCAGCTGGACGCGCTGGACCTGCCGGCGCATGCCGCGCTTTCGGCCACGGTCGAGGCGGCGCGCGCGCTGGGGCGCGAGCGCCAGGCCGGCATGGTCAACGCGCTGCTGCGTCGTGCGCAGCGCGAAGGCATTCCCGCCCTGCCCGCGCGCGACGCGTTCCCGAAGTGGCTGGCCGAACAGATCGAACAGGACTGGCCCGACCAGGCCGATGCGATCTTCAGCGAAAGCCTGCAGGCCGCCCCGCTGTGGCTGCGGGTGAACCGCCAGCACGGCAGCCGCGAGGCGATGCTGGAGCGGCTGGCTGCCGCCGGTATCGCGGCCGAAGCCACCGATCTGGGCGCGGACGCGATCCGCCTGCCGGAGCCGGTCGCGGTTGCCTCGCTGCCGGGCTTCGCCGAGGGGGCGTTGTCGGTGCAGGACCTGTCGGCGCAACAGGTTGCCGATGCGCTGGCGGTCAAGCCGGGCGCGCGGGTGCTGGACGCCTGTGCGGCCCCGGGCGGCAAGTCCGCGCACCTGCTCGAGCGCGACCCCAGCCTGCGCCTGCTGGCACTGGATATCGACCCGCGCCGGCTCAAGCGCATCAGCGACACCTTCGCCCGCACCGGGGTAGGCGAACATGCCCAGGTGCGTGCCGCCGACGCCACCGACACCGCACGCTGGTGGGACGGCGAACCCTTCGACGTGATCCTGCTGGATGCGCCGTGTTCGGCCACCGGCATCATCCGCCGCCAGCCGGACGTGCTGCTGCATCGTCGTGCCACCGACATTCCCGCGCTGGTCGCGCTGCAGGCGCGGCTGCTGGATGCGTGCTTCAGCATGCTCGCGCCGGGCGGCACCCTGCTGTACGCGACATGCTCGATCCTCCGCGACGAAAACCAGTTCCAGGTCGAAGCCTTCCTGGCGCGGACACCGCGCGCGGGGTTCCTGCCACTGGGTGACGCTTATGGACATGATTCCTGGGCCGGCCGCCAGCGACTGCCCGGCGAGCACGGTGCTGACGGGTTCTTCTACGCGCGTCTGCTAAAGAAGGGCTAGTTCCGCACCGCTAGAATCGCGCCCATGCTGAAAACACGCGAATCCAGGGAGTTCTGGCTGCTTGCCCTGATGGCCCTGCTGGTACTGGGCGCGGGGCTGGGCCTGCGCGACCCGTGGCCGTCGGATGAGCCACGCTTCGCGCTGGTGGCCAAACAGATGGTGCTCAGTGGGGACTGGCTGTTCCCGCACCGCGGTACCGAGCTGTACTCGGACAAGCCGCCTATGCTGATGTGGATGCAGGCCGCCCTGTACACGGTCCTGGGCGAGTGGCGGCTGGCGTTCCTGCTGCCCACGCTGCTGGCCTCGCTGGGAACGCTGGCCTGCGTCTACGACCTGGGCCGCCGCCTGTGGACCCGCAAGGTCGGGCTGTACGCGGCCTGGGCGCTGCTGTTCGCGGTGCATTTCACCTTCCAGGCCAAGAAGGCCCAGATCGACCCGCTGGTGGTGTTCTTCATCACCCTGGCCAACTACGGCCTGTTGCGGCACCTGCTGTGCGGGCCAGCCTGGCGCTGGTGGTGGCTGGGCTGGTTCGCGGCCGGGCTGGGTGTCATCACCAAGGGCGTCGGAATGTTGGCCCTGTTCATGCTGGTGCCGGCGCTGGTCGCGGTGGCGCTGGGCTGGCCGCGCGTGCGGCTGGACCTGCGCGACTGGCGGTTCTGGGCAGCCCCACTGGCGTTCGTGCTGGCGGCGGCGCTGTGGCTGGTGCCGATGGTGCTGGCCGCCACCGGCAATGGCTCCCCCGAGTACCGCGCCTACCTCAAAGACATCCTGTTCCGGCAGACCGCCAAGCGTTACATGCAGTCGTGGGACCACCACCATCCGTGGTGGTACTTCCTGACGGTGATGCCCTCGATGTGGATCCCGGCCTTCCTGCTGGTGCCCTGGGCGATTCCCGCATGGTGGCGGCGGCTGCGCCGGCGCGACCCGCGCTACCTGCTGCTGCTGGGCTGGTGGCTGATGATCGTGCTGTTCTTCTCCATCCCGCACGGCAAGCGCGACGTCTACATCCTGCCGGCGCTGCCGATGTTCTGCCTTGCGCTGGCGCCGCTGTTGCCGGGGCTGCTGCGTCGGCGGGACGTGCAGTGGGTGCTGGGCGGCTTCGCGGCGCTGATGAGCGTGGCGTTGCTGGGAATCGGGGCGATGCTGCTGGGTGGAGAGCCGGGCTTCGAAAGCCGGTTGATCCTGACCCGCGGCATCGACAGTTCGGTGACCGCCGCGCTCGGCTGGGTCGGCCTCATGCTGGGCAGCTGGGGCGTGGTCAGCCTGCTCTTCAGTGGACCGCGCCGCTTCCACCTGGCCGTGGTGTCGCTCCTGGCAATGGCCTGGGTCGCCTACGGGCTGGTCGGCTACCCGTTGTTCAACGACTCCAGTTCCGCGCGGGGGCTGATGCAGCAGGTCGGCGCGAGGATCGGTCCGGATGCCGAACTGGGCCTGGTGGCGTGGAAGGAGCAGACCCTGCTGATGTCCGACCGGCCGGTGCGTACCTTCGGGTTCAAGCGGCGCTGGAACCGGCAGCTGCAGGTTGGCGTGGCCTGGCAGGCGCAGGCGCCGGAGCGGCGCTGGCTGCTGGTGCAGCAGGCGGCGCTGCTGGACTGCGTGGACCGCAGCCAGGCTGAGCGTGTCGGTGTGGCCAACCGGCGCGGCTGGTGGCTGGTGCCCGCGCATGCGGTGGTGGGGCCCTGCCGACCCAACGCCGTCGACCTGGCCCGGATCCGTCGGGAACAGGGCAAAGACGACGGGGATGAGTAGCCGAACACTCATGGATCATTCCGGACCGATCAGTGACAATGCCGACCGATCAGCCCGAGTCGCATTGAACGTGAACAACGCGCTTTCCCGCCCTGCCGGCATCCACCCTGTCCTGGCATGGGTGTTTACGGTGGCGCTTGGGCTCTCACCGGTGCTGTTGATGTCGACCATGGATGGCGGCAGCGCGGGGTATTACGGGCTGGTGCTGCTCAGCTTCATCGTGCTGGCCTGGGTGCGCCGTCCGGTAGAGGGCGCACGCTGGTGCGACAACGCCCGCGAATACCGCTGGATGGTGCTGGGCATGTCGGTGATGCTGGCAGGCGTCCTCACCAGCCTGGCGGTGCACGGCATCTGGAAAGGATCGGAAGTGGAGAAGGCCGTGCGCCTGATCACGGTCGGCCTGATCCTGGCCGCAGCGCTGCGCGTTCCCCGCCACATCCTGGCGCATGCCGCGCTCGGGTTGCTGGGCGGGATCTGGTACGCGGTCATCAACGTGGCCTGGCTGGTCATGAGTACCGGCGGCCGGCCGGAGACGCGCCAGTTCAACGCGGTGACCTACGGCGACCTGACGCTGCTGTTCTCGGTGATCGCCTTCCTGCTGCTGGGCCTGCGCATCACCCGTTTCCGCAGGACCGAGTTCGCGCTGAAGCTGGTGACCGGCATGGCCGGTGTCGGCGCCTTCCTCGCCACCCAGACCCGTGGTGGCCTGCTCGCCATTCCCTGTTTCCTGTTCATCGCCATGCTGGTGCAGGGGCGGCGCATGAATCGCCTGAAGCTGCTCGGTGCTGCGCTGCTGCTGGGCGTGGCCGGCCTGATCGTGGCCAGCGACGCCTCGATGCGCGAACGCATCCACATGGGGGTGAACGAATTCGACCAGTGCCAGGTCGCCCATCTTTCCGACACGTCGGTCTGCATCCGCCTGCAGCTGTGGAGTGCGGCCGGGCACATGATCCGCAGCGAGCCGGTGTTCGGGATCGGCGGCGGCGACCGCTTCCGCGAAGAGCTCGCGCAGCTGGCCGAAGCCAAGCAGGTCACCCCGACGGTAGCGCGCGATTTCGGTGAAACCCACAACGACCTGCTGTACTTCCTGGCCACCTATGGCGTGCTGGGGGGCCTGGGCCTGGTGCTGCTGTACATCGCGCCGGGCTGGGTGTTCGCCCGGCGGCTGCGGCTGGCGGTGACCGATCGCCCCACCCGCTTGTTCGCCGGGGCGGGCCTGATGATCTGCGTGGGCTTTGCGGTATTCGGTGCTACCGAGATGATGTTCCGCGACATGCGCATCGCCTCGTTCTACGCGACCTGGATCGCGTTCTTCCTGGCCATGTCCGACCCGCTGCAGCTGCGCTCAGGGCAGCGCCCGGGCGGGCGCGTCTAGCGCGGCTGCGTAGCTGGCTTCGGTCAGGCGGTAGAAGGTTTCCAGGCCGAACGCGTCCACTGCATGGGCGCGCGCTGCCTGGCCGATGGCAGGGAGTGCTTCGCGCATGGCGTACAGCTCGACCACCTGCGCGGCGATCGCCGCGACGTCGCGCACCGGCACGATCCAGCCATTGCGGCCCTGGTCAATGTTCTCAGGCAGGCCGGCATAGTCGCTGACCATCACCGGCTTGCCCATCGCCATCATTTCGCGGCAGGCGAAGGAAATGGTCTCCACGTCGTAGGACAGTACGAACCCGGCATCGCCGCTGGCCACGAACGGCCGGATGTCCTCCAGCAGGCCGGCGAAGTGCACCTGCGCGCCCACCCCCAGCCGTTCCACTTCGGCCACCAGCGCGGGGTCGGGGTCGCGGCCGGCCACGGCCATGTGCACCTTGCCGCGCAAGGGCGCGGGCAGGGTGGCGATGGCCCGGGCCAGGTCGATCCAGCCCTTGTGGCCGTCGGTACCGGCATTGCTCACCAGCACCAGCGCCTCCGGGTCCGTGGTCCAGCGCGCGCGCAGCGCTGCGCCTTCGGCGCTGTCGACCGGCGCGAACCGCTGCAGGTCCACGCCATTGCGGACCACGTCGATCGGGCAGCGCCGGTAGGGACTGTCCAGCAGCATCTGGCGCGTATGCGCGGACACCGCGATGACCCGGTCCGTGCCCCAGCGCGCGCGTACCGCATTGCCCAGCGTGTTGCTGGGCTTGCTGTTGTGCTTGGTGAACACCAGCTTCGGGCGCCGGGCCAGGCCCGCCACCGCTTCCATCGCCACGCGATGGTCGCGTGCGCCGTTGGCATGCACGATGTCGATGCCTTCGCGGGCGATCAGCGTGCGCAGCGTGCGCAGGTCCGCCCATTGCCGGCCCAGCGTCGGCAGGCCGCTGCTGAAGGCGATCTCCACCGGCTCGGCGATGCCTTCCGCGCGCACCACGCGCAGCACCCGGCTGTCGGCCGGAGCGGCCATGAACAGCCGGTGGCGCGGCGACAGCGCGCGCGCCAGCGACGCCAGGTACGTGGTGTGCCCGCCGCCGTCGCCGGCGTGGAAGTTGGTATAGAGGATCTTCATGGGGGTCTCTTCAGCGGGCGTCGTCGTGCCGGGGTGGGTCGCTGACCGGCTGCCCCTGCTGCAGCATCCACAGCATGATGGTCTTCTGGCGGACGTAGTTGGCGCGCACATAGGCGTACACCAGCCCATGCCAGCCATCGCGGAAGCCGCCACGCAGCAGCAGCCCGCGCCAGAACCGCCAGGCCGGTGCCAGCACCAGCTTGGCCAGGGTGGCGCGCTTGCCGCGTGCGAACTCGTGTTCGGCCATCATCCGCGCATAGCGCTGGGTCTTGGCCAGCTGCTGTTCCAGGGACCGGTA